>OIYY01000122.1_pt1 | contig 59075 bp, 73 predicted proteins | sample 1588341 | NCBI WGS metagenome assembly OIYY01 (sample SAMN03283287) | human gut metagenome | biome: human-associated habitat; material: feces | host: Homo sapiens | place: Peru | collected 2012
GCAAAAATGAAGCTGCCGCTTCACGATTTATTAATCGTTAAAGCGACAGCCCCTTTTTATTTTATGACGCGCAGCTTATTAAAAGTGCTATGTATGTAACTACGCCTCGTCCTGCTTGAAAATGACATTTCTGTATTTTGAAAGTATTCCTTTTAACAGGCTTCCGAGTACACATATTGATATAATCTCACCGATTCCGACTGTAACTGCATTGAAAACAAGAGAGATATCAACACCCTTGTATACAGTTGTAAAACCGTATCCGTATCTGAGCACGAGTGGCACGATAATTATGTTGGCGATGACCGGTGGCAGGGTGTATACAAACTTCTTCTTTCGAAGGAAGTAAGTGCCGAGTGCGCCGAGCAGTGTAGCGATGCTTCCAAAGATGATATCCCAGATGATGCCGCCTGTGATAAGGTTGGAAATCAGACATCCGATAAAAAGCCCAGGAATGGCTGCCGGTGTGAAAACCGGAAGGATGCAAAGCGCCTCAGAAAAGCGTACCTGAATGGTGCCTGATGCGAGACCAAGCAGATTGGTGATATACGTGAGCACAACGTAGAGTGCTGCAATCATAGCTGCCTGTACTGCAAATAATACTTTTTTGTTTCTCATATTTGGTTCTCCTTTAGTTTTGTTTTACGTCAGGAAGGTTTCGAACTGACGCAATTATTTTTGCCTTGACATGTTAACAAAAATTGCATTAAATGTCAAGAAATACATAAAGTCAGTGCCCTATTTGGAAATGTTGTGCTATAATAAGTGCAAGTGAACAGTTAAGCGATAAGGTAAGTGACAAGAGGAAAAAGTATTATGAGAGAACTAAAGGTTAATGAGCTAAAAGAGGGAATGTTTACTGCTATAGATGTTTTTTCACCAAAAGGACAGCTTATCCTTAAAAGGCATCAGGCTGTATCGGCATTTGATATAGCAAAGTTTGGATTTTACAATATAGATTCGATTTTTGTTGAGGGAAGCTCAGAGGCAAAAAAGGAAGAATGGAATAAAAAATATGCCCTGATTAAGGAAGAATATCGTGACTCCATTGATAACCTGCATGAATATATGAATGATATACTATACAGGAATATTATACCGGATAAGAATACAATAATCAGGGATTCGGTAGAGATTTTTGACAGGTTTGAGACCTCATATGAGCTTTTTGAGGCACTTCAGGTATTAAAGCAGACAGATGTATCTACGATGGCGCATTCCATGAATGTATCAATCATTGCACGTCTCATTGGTGTATGGGCAGGGCTTGATACTGAAAAGCTGGATGAGATTTCCATGGCAGGACTGTTACACGACATAGGCAAGTTCAAGATACCCGATGAGATATTATTGAAGCCGGGAAAGCTCACAAAGGATGAGTTTGAGGTGATAAAGAAGCACACGATATATGGCTATGAGATACTTAAGAATTTCAAGATTCTTGAAAGCACAAAGCGTGCGGCACTTTTACATCATGAAAAGTTTGACGGCTCAGGATATCCGTTTGGATATGAAGCTGATAAAATCGACGATATATCAGCTATTATTACGATAGCCGATGTCTATGATGCAATGACCTCAAAGCGCTGTTATCGTGACGGAATGTGCCCTTTTGATGTGATAGCCGATTTTGAGTATGATGGCATATCAAAGTATCATCCTAAGTATATAGGCATGTTTTTAAAGAAGATTGCAAGCTCATATATCGGAAGTAATGTATTGTTGACAAATGGTAAGAAGGCTAAAATAATTTTTGTGACAGAAAAGTATTCAAGGCCTACGGTTACATTGCTTGAAGACAACAGTGTGCTTGCACTGAAGGATGAAAAGGATATAAAGATTGCGGCAGTGTTGTAGAATAATACGCGCAGATTAATTGAATAGAATTACTGTAAATGGGAATGCTTTAGATAAAGAAATTTATCCGGAGGATTCCCATGTCTGTATATAAGGTTGATATATGTGGTGTGACTACATCAAAACTGCCGGTACTTAAGGATGACGAAAAAGAGGAACTGTTTGAGAAAATAAAAAAGGGTGATAAGGCTGCAAGAGAAAAGTATATTCGTGGAAATTTAAGGCTCGTGCTTTCGGTAATAAGAAGGTTTTCAAACCATAATGAAAATATGGATGATTTATTTCAGATAGGCTGCATCGGGCTTATGAAATCAATTGATAATTTTGATCCGACTATAGGTGTTAAGTTTTCCACCTATGCTGTGCCGATGATTATCGGTGAGGTGAGGCGCTATCTGCGTGACAACAGTGCGTACCGCATTCCGCGTTCTCTGAGGGATACGGCATATCAGGCTATTAAATCAAAGGAAAAGCTATCTAGAAAGCTGGTACACGATCCGTCCCTGGCAGAAATATCAAAGGATTGCGGCATCCCCGAAAACGATATACTATACGCACTTGATGCAATCCAGACACCGCTTTCCCTCTTTGATCCTGTATATACTGACGGTGGTGATACACTCTATGTGATGGATCAGATATCGGACAAGAAAAACAAAGAGGAAGCATGGGTGAAAAATCTGGTTCTCGACGATGCATTAAATCTGCTTGATGACAGAGCGAGACAGATAATAAAGCTACGATTTTTCGAGGGCAAGACACAGATAGAGGTGGCAGAGGAGATAAATATCTCTCAGGCACAGGTATCAAGGCTTGAGAAAAATGCGCTTAAAAATATGCACGGATATCTGGTATCTTAAATGTCACTTTTAGATTAAATATCTAGTCGGTCTGTGCTAAAGAAGTTTTTTTAAGCACAGCTGCAATTATGACTGCATATACACCTCCGATAACCGCGGTGATAAGCTGAGTCACTGAAAACTGAAGCTGTAAAACCGGCAGCATTTTGTGCATCGGAGCAGGCAGAAATGCCGGGAGAATAATAAGAGCAATGGCTATACCCATGAAAATGGCTTTTAGTACGGCTCCTATAGCAATTGATACTCCTTTAGGGGTGTAAATGCAAGTTTACGTTACATCTTATCTGTTTAATCCGCAGGCAAAAATGACGGTTGATGTTGAAAGCAATTCATTTGTGTGCTAATATAAGTATATTCGCTGTTTGACGCAAAACAGCTATATATCAGGAGGAATACAATGAAAAAACTGATTAATTTGATATCAGAGGAAGTGACAAAGGCATTCGTCAGTGCTGGATATGATGAGAAGTACGGAAAGGTTACACTTTCAAACAGACCGGACCTTTGTGAGTTCCAGTGCAACGGAGCAATGGCAGCCGCAAAAGAATATAAGTGTGCACCATTTATGATCTCAGACAAGGTAGCAGCGCTCCTTGAGTCAGATGAGATGTTTGAGTCGGTAGAATCAGTAAAGCCGGGATTTCTTAATATCAAAATGGATACCGCTTTTCTGGCAAAATATATGAACGATATGAAGGCTGATGAGGGCAGATACGGCTTGGAGAAGGCAAAAAAGCCACTCACTATAGTAGTGGATTACGGCGGACCAAACGTGGCAAAGCCTCTTCATGTAGGTCATCTTCGCTCAGCAGTAATCGGAGAGAGCGTAAAGCGTATCGCAAAGTTCATGGGACACAATGTGATTGGTGATGTACATCTTGGTGACTGGGGACTTCAGATGGGGCTTATCATTACAGAGCTTCGCGAGAGAAAGCCTGACCTCGTTTATTTTGATGAGAGCTATACAGGAGAGTACCCGAAGGAGGCACCGTTTACCATATCAGAGCTTGAGGACATCTATCCGACAGCCAGCGGCAAGTCAAAGTCAGATGAGAGCTTCAAGGAGGCTGCACTTCTTGCCACAAAGGAGCTTCAGGGAGGCAGGAGAGGTTATCAGGCACTGCTTTCACACATCATGAATGTTTCAGTAACAGATCTTAAGAGAAACTATGAGAATCTGAACGTTCATTTTGAGCTGTGGAAGGGCGAGTCTGATGCACAGCCATATGTACCTGAGATGGTTGAAATGATGAAGGAAAAGGGCTTTGCACATATGAGTGAGGGAGCTTTGGTTGTAGATGTGAAGGAGGATACAGATACAAAGGAGATCCCTCCATGTATCATCTTAAAGTCTGACGGAGCTTCACTTTACAGCACTACAGACCTTGCAACACTTGTTATGCGTATGAAGGAGAACAATCCTGACCGTGTGATTTATCTGGCAGACGCACGTCAGTCAATGCACTTTATCCAGGTATTCCGCTGCGCAAGAAAGACAGGCATCGTACCTGACACAACAGAGCTTGTACATATCGGCTTTGGAACCATGAACGGCAAGGACGGCAAGCCTTTCAAGACAAGAGACGGCGGAGTAATGCGTCTTGAGTACCTCCTCAAGGAAATTGACGATGAGATGCTCAATAAGATTAAGGAAAACCAGAAGGAAAAAGAGAATCTCAACATAGACGAGGCAGAGGCCAAGCAGACAGCCAAAACTGTAGCGCTTGCAGCAGTCAAGTATGGTGATCTGTCTAATCAGGCGAGCAAGGATTATGTCTTTGATATCGACAGATTCACATCCTTCGAGGGCAACACAGGACCATACATCCTTTACACCATCGTGCGTATCAAGTCAATCCTTTCAAAGTATGAGGCAAAGGGCGGCGACATCAGCGCACTGAAGGATGCAATCATGCCGGCAGTCAATGCAGGACAGAAGAATCTCATGCTCTCTTTGGCAAAGTTCAATGCTACAATTGAGAGCGCATACGAGGAGTCTGCACCACACAAGATATGTGCATACATCTACGAGCTTGCCAATGCATTCAATGGCTTCTACCATGACACAAAGATTCTTTCTGAGGAGAATGAGGAGCTTAAGAAGTCATATATTTCACTTCTCGTGCTCACAAAGCAGATACTTGAGGCCTGCATCGATATGCTTGGATTCTCAGCTCCTGACAGGATGTAATATTAATAGTAGTAATTTTCATGTTCTAAAATAATTGGACATGTAATATAAATAGGACATAGATGATTTAACAAAATCATCTGTGTCCTATTTTATTTTGAATAATTGCCGGTGGCAGGTCGGGATGGGGCGCACGCTTGTGGCTGCAGTGTCTCAGAAAGCGAATAGCGGAGCTGTTTAGAGTCTGTTAAATTATGCTTTGAAGCACAGAAATGCCGAGGCATGGACGCCGAGGCAAGGAGATATCGAGCCCGGACGGCGAGTATCGACGGTTTCGTCAGGCATAGAAGTACTTACTGCATAATTTATACAGAGTCTTAATAGTGCAGCGTAGCTTATGCGACACTGCAGCCACATGCTTAAGCTCCGTCCCGACCTGCCACTTAAGTGGCGATAAGGAGTGAAAAATATGGATATAATTGATTATCTGCCACAAAAGATGAAGGCTGAGGCAGAAGCGTACATGCCGTGTGGTCTGGAGGAAATCAGGGTACGCGCCGGAAAGCAGGTGCAGTATATGTTTGCGGGAGGATGTAGAGCCGGAGTGTATATCTCACATAGCGATATTGAGGAGATGATAAATTATCTGAGCGGATATTCTATCCACGCGATAGCACCGCAGCTTGCAGCAGGCTATTTTACAGTGGAGGGAGGTCATCGTGTGGGAATTGCAGGGCAGATGGGCTGCGATGGAGGAAAGGTTACAGCAGTCAGTGAGATAGCATCCTTAAATATCAGAATTGCCCATCAGATAAAGGGTGTTGCAATGCCGCTGATGCCTTATATCAGGGATGAAAACAGCATTTACAATACATTGGTTGTATCGCGGCCGGGAGAAGGGAAAACAACATTTTTAAGAGACTGCATCAGGATACTTTCAGACGGCTGTGACGGAAAAAATGCTCTTAAGGTGTCGGTGGTGGATGAGCGCTCGGAGATAGCGGCGTGCTACAGGGGAGTGGCTCAAAACGATGTTGGAAAATCCAGTGATGTGCTGGATAACTGTCCGAAGTCACTTGGCATGAGGATGCTTTTGCGCTCTATGTCCCCGGATGTGATTGCGGTGGATGAGCTGGGAGGAGAAGGTGATATCGAGGCAATAAATCAGCTTTTGAGCTGTGGAATAAGGATACTTGGCAGCGTACATGGCACCAATGCAGAGGATCTGCGAAGAAAAATGCTGCCACATGCAATAGAACGGTTTGTGTTTATAGACCATGACGAAAAAGGGGTGAGGCGCTATAGCATTTATGATGAAGCTTACAGGCTTTTGTATAGTACTGTTTGCGGTATCGGGGCTGATAAACGATTACAGCAAAAGAAAAAAGGCAGATATAGCGATGCTGTATGATTTCATGCTTTTACTTGAAAAGGGGGCATTTTATCTGGCAGGAGAAAGGATGAAGGCACCACAGTTTTTTAGCAGCATAAGAGGAAAGAGCGAGGTGTTTAATGAAGGCTGCAAAAGAATGGGAGAGGTACTTTTAAACAGAAGCTGTAGAAGCGGAGAGGAAGGCTGGAGGGCTGTGTGGGAGGATGTGCTTTGCGGCAGGATATCTGATGAAAAGGTAAAGAAAATGATAGTTGAAATGGGAGGTGCATTCTTTGAAAAAAATGCAGCCGCAATGGAACAGCGGCTTAAGGAATGTGCTTTGGACATACATAAACAGATAGATTTTTACAGGAAAGAGTATATTGAAAAAATGAAGGTGATTTGTCCGGTGGGGATTTTGGGAGGGATTATGATATCAATCATGCTTATATAAAAATGCTTGTATAAAAAAGAGGTAATCAGATTAGACATACTGTTGTATGAGATGAAAGGACTTGATGATGGAGATTTCGATTATTTTTAAGATAGCGGCACTTGGAATAGTGATTACAGTGCTTGGACAGGTCTTAAAACACAGCGGAAGGGAGGAAATGACTTTCCTGCTTAGTCTGGCCGGACTTGTGATTGTATTGTTCTGGATTGTGCCATATATAAGTGAGCTGTTTAAGACAATGCAGGATATGTTTTCTTTGTAATATGTTGAAGATTGGGATAATAGGAATTGCGGCGGTGTTTTTTGCGGTGCTTTTAAAGCGTGACAGACCTGAGCTGTCCATGCTTCTTTCAGTGGCCTGCGGTACGATAATTTTTGCTTTTGCATTGGAGCGGCTTGGCACAACAATTGAGTTTTTTAAAGGGCTTCTTTCTAAGCTTCCTGTGGATTCGGCGTTTTTTGTCACTATGATAAAGATGCTTGGGATTGCATATGTTGCGGAGTTTTCATCCTCAATCTGTAAGGACTGCGGTCATAGTGCGATTGCATCGCAGATAGAGCTTTTTGCAAAGGGGGCGATTGTTGTGATGTCAATTCCTGTGATGTCGTGTCTGATAGAGCTGATTGGAGAGCTGCTTTGATTTGTAAAAAATATATTTTAATAATAGTCATGTTGGCTGTGATATTTTTGCCGCAGGATTTTGTGTATGCGTCGGACACCGAAATTACAGATACAATTGAGCAGCAAATGCTTGAAAAAATAGATATGTCCGACGTGGAAAAATATTCAAAGGATTATCTGCCGGAGCGACTATCGTTTTCGGATATTGTGGATGCTTTTTTAGATAAAGACCAAAAGGCAGGCGAAAAAATCTGTGAGTATATTTACGAGCTGTTCTTTTACGAGATAGCGGCAGTGAAGCCTGTTGTTATAAATGTGCTGTGCTACACGATACTTTTTATGGTGTTTTCAAGGCTTATTTTCTGGAGGCAGGATTATGTATACAATGTAAGCTTCCTGTTCATGTATGCGTCGGTTATATCGATGCTTATGGCATCCTTTTTCGTGCTGTCTGACGTGGCAAAGGGCTGTATTGATGTGCTTTTGACCTATCTTACAGCGCTGGTTCCGGCATATGCGACAGTGCTTCTTGCGTCCGGAAAAGGCTTTTCGGCATCAGGCTTTTACATGCTTGCATTTGTACTTATTTATGTGGTGGAGTGGCTCATAAAGCTGGTGCTTATCCCGGGAATACATCTGTTTCTGGTGCTTGAGGTGCTCAATCATGTATCAAGTGAAAAGAAGCTTGAAAAGCTTGCAGAGTTTATTGAAGCAGCAATCACAAAAATAATGAAGGCATCCATAAAGATAGTGGCAGGAATAGGCATAGTCCAGGCAATGATTGCTCCTGCAAAGGACAAGATATCGGAAAGTCTTATCTTAAAAAGCTTTCAGGCGATACCCGGTGTGGGGAGGCTTGGGCAGGGCGCAGGCGAAATAATGCTTGGCTGTGCGATGCTCATAAAAAACAGTGTTGGGATGGCGGCAATTATCGTGCTCTTTTTCATAGTACTGACACCGCTTGTAAAAACGCTAGTTTTTTCTTTGATGTACAGACTGCTTTCTGCGGCACTGCAGCCGGTTTCTGACAACAGGATTGTGGAGGGCATAGAGGCTGTTGCGAGGGCAGGAAATCTGTATTATATCGTGATAAGGGATGCATCCATATTGTTTTTTATAGTGATTGCGATAGTATGTGCATCCACAAGCTTTATTGGAGGTTGATAAGGAATGAAGGGTTATCTGTATCTGGCACTTTTTTTCATGGTAATGACATATCTTGCGCCAAAGGAGCAGTACAGGAGGTATTTTAGGTTTATGCTTGGGGTATTTTTGGCGGTCATTATCCTAAAGCCTCTTGCGGCAGGGTATGAATATGACTTGAGATTTGTTGAGCTTACAAAGAAAATAGAGGGGATTTCGTATGAATATGACGCGGATGCAACAGATTTGTTCACGGCTTTTGAAGCTGAAGAAAACTGACTACATAGTGATTTTACTCGTTGGAGTGCTGCTTCTTATTGTAGTGCTTCCGGTAAAAGAGGATAAAAATACCGGTAGTGATTCACAAAATAAGGCTAAAGGAAAGTCTGTAAGTGAAAGCACCTATGATGATGAAGAATATGAGAAGCTGCTTGAAAAAAAGCTTGAGAATATTCTTGAGAGAATGGACGGGGTGGGAGAGGTATCTGTGATGATTACGCTGTCAGACGACGGCACAAGGATAGTGGATAAGGATACTAAGGAGAGCTCGGAGAGCATTGAAAAGACAACGGTCATATACGATGACGAGGATGCAAGCGTACCCTATGTTACAAGCACGGACAAACCGACTGTTTCGGGAGTGCTTGTGGTAGCGCAGGGCGGAGGAAGCCCGCAGATAAACAACGATATTTCTAATGCGGTTTCTGCATTATTTGATGTGCCCATGCATAAAATAAAAATAGCAAAAATGATATCCAGGGAGGAATAAAAGTGAAGAAAGGCAGCCATAAAAACCAGATTATTATTACGACACTTGCACTTCTTTTGGCAGTGGTCGGATACATAAGCTACGATAACAGGGATACCTTTATGAATGCAAGGGATGTGCTTTCCACCGAAATCGAAGCTGTAAATGGTAAGGCGGAGACAAAGGAGCCGGATGCAGGCGGGGATACACAGGTATCGGATGAGGTGGCACTTGAGACAGACTCGACAGAGGAGATATTAAATGCCGGTGAGACAGTGCTGACAAGTGCCTCCACAGAGAGTGAGGAGTGTGTAGCACAGGTGAAGCTGGGACGCGAGCAGGTGCGCTCAAAGAACAAGGAGGCTCTGCAGAAGATTATTGATGATGCAGGAGTATCGGAGGAAGAGAAGAAGAGCGCGGTCGATGCCATGGTGAAGCTGACAGAAAACGCACAGATGGAGGAGGATGCCCAGATGATGCTGGAGGCAAAGGGCTTTAAGAATGCGGTGGTAAGCCTCAGTGACGACTGCTGTGATGTGATTGTTGGAAAGGAGGATGTGACTGATGAAAAGAGGGCTCAGATAGAGGACATTATCAAACGCAAAACCAATATAGGGGCATCAAATATCGTCATATCTACGATGGACTGATACATAAATTTTTAGTATCTTGAAATAGAAACCGTTTTAAGCTATACTATACTCTGATTTTGTTTGGAGGAAATATCAGTGGATAACTTAAGACAGGAAATAGAAAAAAGAAGAACATTTGCAATAATTTCCCATCCGGATGCAGGAAAGACTACTCTGACAGAGAAGTTTCTTTTGTACGGAGGGGCAATAAACCAGGCCGGCTCAGTAAAGGGAAAGGCTACGGCAAAGCATGCTGTTTCAGACTGGATGGAGATAGAAAAGCAGAGAGGTATTTCGGTTACTTCATCTGTGTTACAGTTTAATTATGACGGATATTGCATCAATATCCTTGATACACCGGGACACCAGGATTTCTCAGAGGACACATACCGTACACTCATGGCAGCCGATTCGGCCGTCATGGTAATTGATGCAAGCAAGGGTGTTGAGGCACAGACCAGAAAGCTTTTTAAGGTCTGTGTCATGAGACATATCCCTATTTTTACATTCATAAACAAGATGGATCGTGATGCCAACGATACGTTTGAGCTTCTCGATGACATTGAAAAAGAGCTTGGTATCGCGACATGTCCTATCAACTGGCCGATAGGCTCGGGAAAGCAGTTTAAGGGTGTGTATGACAGAAACAGCAAGGAGGTCATGACCTTTGCTGACACCTTAAAGGGCACAAAGGAGGGCTCTGAGAAGATCATCCATATAGATGATCCGGCTCTTTCCGATGAGATCGGAGAGGAATTTAAAAGCCAGCTCATGGATGAGATTGAACTGTTGGATGGCGCCAGTGCCGATTTTGACATGGAGCTTGTCACAAAGGGAGAGCTTTCACCTGTATTTTTCGGCTCGGCTCTCACAAACTTTGGTGTTGAGACATTTTTACAGCATTTCCTTAAGATGACATATGCACCGACAGCCAGACAATCCGATATCGGAATGATTGATCCGTTTTCAGAGGATTTTTCTGCATTTGTATTCAAGATTCAGGCCAACATGAACAAGAACCACAGGGACAGAATAGCATTTATGCGAATCTGCTCAGGACAGTTTACGGCCGGCATGGAGGTATATCATGTGCAGGGCGGAAAGAGCTTAAAGCTTTCACAGCCACAGCAGATGATGGCAGATGAGAGAAAAATAGTGGACAAGGCATATGCGGGAGACATCATAGGGGTGTTTGATCCAGGCGTATACTCGATCGGAGATACACTCACAACAGCAAAGGATAAATTTGAGTTTGAGGGCATCCCGACATTTGCACCTGAGCATTTTGCGAGGGTATCGCTTGTGGATTCCATGAAGAGAAAGCAGTTTGTAAAGGGTGTCACACAGATAGCGCAGGAGGGTGCTATCCAGATGTTCCAGGAGTACAAGGGCGGCATGGAAGAAATCATAGTCGGCGTGGTCGGCGTGCTTCAGTTTGACGTGCTTAAATTCAGACTGGAAAATGAGTACAATGTGCAGATCAGACTTGAGAATCTGCCGTATGAGCATATCAGATGGATTGAGAACAAGGATGAGGTCAATGTAGATACAATCAACGGAACGAGCGATATGAAGAAGGTTGTCGACATGAAGGGCAATCCGCTTCTTCTGTTTATCAATGAGTGGAGCATTGGCATGACTCTTGATAGAAATGACGGACTTGTGCTTACAGAGTTTGGAAGAAACTAGGTAAGGATTTCAAGGTTGAATTTGGACTTGACGTTAGTAAGAGATTATGTGTATAATGAGGACAGTTGTGAAAGCAACTGTCTTTTTAATTATGTTTATTTGTATATTTTTGAGTATTTTATTTATAGCTGTTTTTAATGGCAGCTATTTGATTCTGTAATTATTCCAATTTATTAGTTGACAATTGAATAGAAGTGTATTATTATAATAATAGAACGAACGTTTGTTCGCGAGAGAATAGGAGATTATTATGGCAAAGGAAGATAAATTAAAAGCATTAGACGCTGCCATCGCGCAGATTGAGAAACAGTACGGAAAGGGCTCTGTTATGAAGCTTGGCGACAATTCAGCCAATATGAATGTGGAGACAGTACCTACAGGCTCATTAAGCCTTGATATTGCATTAGGACTCGGAGGCCTTCCAAAGGGCAGGATTGTTGAGGTGTACGGACCTGAGTCATCAGGTAAGACAACGGTTGCACTCCACTGTGTGGCAGAGGTGCAGAAGCGTGGCGGTATCGCGGGCTTTATAGATGCAGAGCATGCTCTTGATCCTGTATATGCCAGAAATATAGGTGTTGATATTGACAATCTCTATATTTCACAGCCTGACTGCGGTGAGCAGGCACTTGAGATAACAGAGACAATGGTGCGTTCGGGCGCTGTGGATATCGTGGTTGTCGATTCGGTTGCGGCACTCGTACCAAAGGCCGAGATTGACGGAGATATGGGTGATTCCCATGTGGGTCTTCAGGCAAGGCTTATGAGCCAGGCACTCCGTAAGCTCACGGCAGTTATCAGCAAGTCAAATTGTATCGTTATTTTCATCAATCAGCTTCGTGAGAAGGTAGGTGTGATGTTTGGAAATCCTGAGACTACCACAGGTGGAAGGGCATTAAAGTTCTATTCATCAGTACGTCTTGATGTCAGAAGAACCGAGTCACTCAAGCAGGCAGGTGAGATAGTTGGTAACCATGTCCGTGTAAAGGTTGTCAAGAATAAAATAGCTCCACCTTTCAGAGAAGCAGAGTTTGATATCATGTTTGGTCAGGGTATCTCAAGAGAGGGCGATGTGCTCGATCTTGCAGTCAATGCAGGCATTGTCAATAAATCAGGCGCATGGTACGCATACGAGGGCGACAAGATAGGCCAGGGACGTGAGAATGCAAAGACTTATCTCCATGAGAATCCGGCATTTTTTGATATGCTTGAAGCAAAGGTCAGGGACTTTTACTTTACACAGCCGGAGGATGAGGAGGCTGCAGTACAGGAAGATTCTGAAAAGGCTGAATCAGAAGAGTAATAAGTGAGCAGGATTATATATGATAGAAATTACCGGATATGAGAATATTGGTAAGGGCAAATACCGCACGACCTTTGATAATGGTACGACATGTGTGTTGTACCGTACAGAGGCCGTGCGGTCCTCTATTATGGAGGGTGCCTTTATCAGTGAAGAGGATTATGAAAAGCTGATAACTGAGGTGGTAGGAAAGAGAGCCAAAAAGAGAGCACTGCATCTGCTTGAGCAGATGGACAGGAGTGAAAGAAAGCTAAGAGAAAAGCTCACACAGGGCGGATATCCGGATTGCTGTGTGGATGCAGCAATAGAGTATGTGAAGAGCTTTCATTATCTTGATGATTACAGATTTGCCGCCACATATGTCAGATATCATCAGGACAGCTTAAGCCGCAGGCAGCTTGAGCAGAAGCTTATGACAAAGGGCATAGGCCAAGATGATATCAATTGTGCCATAGAGAGTGAATATACCGCTGAGGAAGAGAAACATATAGTAAAGCTTCTTGAAAAGAAACACTATGATCCTGATAACTGTGATGAAAAGGAGTTTCGCAGGATATACCAGTTTCTAATGCGAAGGGGCTTTAAGAGCAGCCAGATTCTTTCAGCAATGAGGTCACAATTACCTTGACAATTTGCACCAAAAAGTATAGAATTTAATTGTTGTAATTTGTGAAATACAATGAAAATTTAATAAAGGAGGTGCTCCTGTAATGCTACCGTATATCATTACTGCTGTAGTTTCTATTGTTATTACTGCATTGGTTGTATGGTTTGCAGCCGCTTCATACCAGAAGAAATCTGCTAATTCCAAGATAGGAAATGCTGAGGAGAAGGCAAGAGGAATCATTGATGAGGCTGTAAAGACTGCGGAGGAAAAGAAGCGCGAGTCTATGCTTGAGATCAAGGAAGAGTCGATTAAGGCTAAGAATGATCTGGATAAGGAAATCAAAGAGCGTAGAAACGAGATTTCCCGTAATGAGCGTCGTATCGTTCAGAAGGAAGAGAATGTCGACAAGAAGCTCGAAGCTATCGAGAAGCGTGAAGCCGGATTTGCAGTTAAGGAAGAGGAACTCAAGAAGCAGAAGATTGAAATATCAAAGCTTAACGAGCAGCGTTTACAGGAACTTGAAAGAATCTCTGGATTAACCTCCGAGCAAGCTAAAGAATATCTCTTAAAGACCATTGAAGAAGATGTAAAACTTGATACTGCAAAAATGATTAAGGAAATGGAAAACAAAGCAAAGGAAGAGGCAAACCGTAAGGCTAAGGATTACGTGGTTACAGCTATTCAGAAATGTGCAGCAGACCATGTATCTGAGACTACTATTTCAGTAGTATCACTTCCAAATGATGAGATGAAGGGACGTATCATAGGAAGAGAGGGACGTAATATCCGTACTCTCGAGACTATGACAGGAGTAGATCTGATTATAGATGACACACCTGAGGCAGTCATTTTGTCAAGCTTTGATCCAATCAGAAGAGAAGTTGCAAGAATAGCTCTTGAGAAGCTTATTGTTGACGGAAGAATCCATCCGGCCCGCATAGAGGAGATGGTAGAGAAGGCTCAAAAAGAAGTCGACAATATGATTCGTGAAGAGGGTGAGGCTGCCACACTTGAGGTGGGCATACACGGTATTCACCCAGAGCTTGTGCGTCTTCTTGGAAAGATGAAGTTTAGAACAAGCTACGGTCAGAATGCGTTAAAGCATTCTATCGAGGTTGCACAGCTTACCGGCTTACTGGCTGCTGAAATCGGCGAGGATGTCAGAATGGCAAAGCGTGCAGGCTTATTACATGATATAGGTAAGGCAGTAGATCACGAGATGGAGGGTTCACACATCCAGCTCGGTGCCGAATTATGTAAGAAATACAAGGAGTCACCACTTGTGATTAATGCAGTAGAATCACATCACGGTGATGTTGAACCGGAGTCACTTATTGCATGCCTTGTGCAGGCTGCTGATACAATCAGTGCAGCACGTCCGGGTGCAAGAAGAGAGACTTTGGAGACATATTCAAATCGTCTTCAGCAGTTAGAAGACATTACAAATGGTTATAAAGGGGTAGAGAAATCTTTTGCTATTCAGGCAGGTAGAGAGATTCGTATTATGGTAGTTCCTGAGCAGGTCAGCGACGCCGACATGGTTATCATGGCCAGAGATATATCTAAGCAGATTGAGTCTGAGTTAGAGTATCCGGGTCAGATAAAGGTTAATGTAATACGTGAGTCACGTATAGTGGATTACGCAAAGTAGAGCATTAGTGTATTGTCGGTTTGACATAATAACATGTACATTTGAAAAGGCTTCGTATGAAGCCTTTTCTTTTTGCTATATTCACAAAAAGTGATAATAGTACGTGACAAAATTGGTAAAATGTTATAAAATAATAAATGTAATATTTAGTAACTATTCAGCGTTGATGGCTGCGATATTTACAAATATTACAAGGGAGAAACTATATAATAAAATATCATATGGAGGGTTTTACAATGCAGAGATTTACATTACCAAGAGATTTATATCACGGAAAGGGTGCACTTGAGGCATTAAAGAGCTTTGAGGGAAAGAAGGCTATTATCTGTGTGGGCGGAGGCTCAATGAAGAGATTTGGCTTTTTGGACAAGGCCGAGGCTTATTTGAAGGAAGCCGGCATGGAGGTAAAGCTTTTTGAGGGAATCGAGCCTGATCCGTCAGTTGAGACAGTCATGAAGGGTGCTGCTGCCATGGAAGAGTTTGAGCCGGACTGGATTGTAGCTATCGGTGGAGGCTCACCTATAGATGCAGCTAAGGCTATGTGGATTAAGTACGAGTATCCGGATATCACATTTGAGGATATGTGCAAGGTGTTTGGTATTCCAAAGCTTAGAAAGAAAGCACATTTCTGTGCTATTTCATCCACATCAGGTACGGCAACTGAGGTTACTGCGTTCTCAATCATCACAGATTATGAGAAGGGTATCAAGTATCCGATCGCAGACTTTGAGATTACACCTGACGTTGCAATCGTAGATCCTGAGCTTGCAGAGACAATGCCACAGAAGCTTGTTGCACACACCGGAATGGATGCCATGACACATGCTATCGAGGCATATGTATCCACAGCCAACAGCGATTTTACAGATCCGCTTGCACTTCATGCAATAGAGATGATACAGCATGACCTGATTGATTCATACAATGGTGATATGGCAAAGAGAGATGCAATGCACAATGCACAGTGTCTGGCAGGAATGGCATTCTCCAATGCACTCCTTGGAATAGTTCATTCCATGGCACATAAGACAGGCGCAGCTTTTGCAGATTACGGCGCACATATCATTCACGGCGCAGCCAATGCAATGTATCTGCCAAAGGTTATTGCTTTCAATGCAAAGGATGAGACAGCAAAGGAGCGCTACGGAGCAATAGCTGATTTCATGAAGCTGGGCGGAGATACACTTGACGAGAAGATTGAGCTTCTTATCAAATACTTACGCGGCATGAATGATGACCTGAATATACCACATTGCATCAAGAATTACGGAGCAGACAGCTATCCGACAGAGCAGGGCTTTGTACCGGAGGAGGTATTCCTTGAGAGACTTCCTGAGATTGCAGCAAATGCTATCCTTGATGCTTGTACAGGCTCAAATCCACGCCAGCCAAGCCAGGAGGAGATGGAGAAGCTTCTCAAGTGCTGCTATTATGACACAGAGGTTGATTTCTAATCAAAACAGCGGCTCTGAATTTTAATTATTTAGAAGGTAAACAGGAAAATGATTGATGAAATGAAACGGCAAAAAAGAGAACTTGTATATAAGGGCTCAATACTCGATATATACAAGGATACAATGCAGTTTGCAAATGGCAAGACAGAGGAGTGGGATTTTGTCTCACACAGAAAGGGAGCTGCGGCAGTGCTTCCGGTACTCGATGACGGCAGGATAATCATGGTACGCCAGTACAGAAATGCCCTCGAGAGAGAGACAATAGAGATTCCGGCCGGCTGCAGGGATTTTGTGGGAGAAGACACAAGGCTGTGTGCAGAAAGAGAGCTGAAGGAGGAGACAGGCTACAGCTCTGATGATATCTCGTTTTTGCTTTCACTTCGCACAACAGTAGCGTTTTGCGACGAGGAAGTAGATGTATATCTTGCCAAAAACCTGAAAAAGGGCGAGCAGCACCTCGATGATGCCGAGTCAATCGATGTAGAAATATACACCCTAAAGGAGCTGTGCGACATGATTTATGCAGGAAAAATCCAGGATTCCAAAACAGTCAGTGCAGTCCTTGCCTATAGTAATATGATTAAATAAACAGACAAATAATTCAAGCCACAGGATATTTATTCCTGTGGCTTGTGTTTTGTAATAATATGTATATAATTTGTGGCTTAAGAATTCATTTCTGCAATATCGTAGATAAGCTTCTTTGAATCCTCCCATCCAAGACATGGATCGGTGATGGATTTTCCGTAGACATGCTCGCCGATTTTCTGGCTGCCCTCCTCAATATAGCTCTCAATCATGAGACCCTTGACAAGTGATTTTATATCAGATGAAAGCTGTCTGTTGTGCATGACTTCCTTTGCAATACGGATCTGCTCCTTAAACTGTTTTCCGGAGTTGGAATGGTTGGTATCTATGATAGCAGCCGGATTGACAACGTCCATCTTGTCGTACATTTCGTGCAGACGGATTAAGTCCTCGTAATGGTAGTTTGTTGTAGTGTTGCCATGCTTGCTGACTGCACCTCTTAAAACAACGTGTGTCAGAGGATTTCCTGATGTTTCAACCTCATAGCCTCTGTAAACGAAATGATGTGGGTGCTGTGCTGCGTAAACAGAATTGAGCATGACAGAAAAATCACCACTTGTAGGGTTTTTCATGCCGCTTGCCACATCAAAGCCACTGACGGTGAGACGATGCTGCTGATCCTCAACAGAACGGGCACCGATTGCGACATATGAGAGGAGATCCTCAACATAGCCCCAGTTCTCAGGGTAAAGCATCTCATCTGCACAGGTGAGTCCGCTCTCTGCGATAGCACGGATGTGCATCTTTCTCATGGCGATAAGACCCTCAACCATGTCGGGAGCCTTCTCAGGATCAGGCTGTGATGCGATTCCCTTGTAGCCCTCGCCGGTTGTTCTTGGCTTATTTGTATATACACGTGGGATGATGATTACGCGGTCCTTTACATCCTCCTGAATCTTTGTCAGGCGGCTGACATAGTCACAGACGGAATCCTCGTTGTCGGCTGAACATGGTCCGATAATGACAAGAAATCTGTCATCCTTTCCGCAAATGACATCTGAAATCATTGCATCACGCTTGGCTTTGAGCTTTGTAAGCTCCTTTGACAGAGGATATTCTTCCTTAATCTGTGCAGGAGTTGGAAGCTGGTTTAAAAATGTGAAACTCATAATACTGCTCCTTATGTAAATAGTAATTTTATTAATTATAATGGTATATTATAATGGCATATTGGGAAAAATTTCCAATATATATTGCCCGAATAGTTAAATAATAAGATAAATGAAATATATTGTCAAATTTTTATCAATTATAGTAACATGCATAAAAAGTTATAATAAGGAAAAAGGACATTTATGGGAAAATAAGCTGTAATAAAAACTAAAAGGCTTTAATAAGTAAAAAGTAACATTGAAAAAAAGTAAAAGATGTGATATAAATAGTTGGTAACTTTTTTGTGACCGTAGTTTAATGGATAAAATTCCGGACTCCGACTCCGGCGAGTGCGCGTTCGATTCGCGTCGGTCACATACTTTGATTTTAATATGTTGGGTTAATGGAGGAATCACATGAAGGACTTTTTTAACAAGGAAACATTGGATAATATAAAGCAGTTTTGCACAGAAAATAAAAAATACGTTGGAGTAGCAGCAATACTTATAGGACTTATTCTGATACTTATAGTGGTTGTTGCGGGAGGACATAATGACAGACAATCTGATACAGAGTCAGGCTCCCAGGAAGAGATTTCGGTAAAGGATTTTGAGTTTGAGAAGGATTATACAAATGACGCAAAGGATGATATCAGTACTCTGCTTGCTGATTACTACAAGGCATACGTAGGCGATGATCTCGATACACTTGATAAGCTTGCGACACCTATGAGCGACAACGAGAAGAGCTATATCGGTGTAGTCAGCCAGTATTATGAATCAGTTAATGATATCACACCTTATACAAAGAATGGATTAAAGAAGGGCTCATACTTTGTGTCTGTCAAAAACAGCATAAAGTTTACAGGAGTTGATACACAGGCGCCTACACTTGACTTCTTTTATATAGAGACAGGCAAGGACGGAAAGCTCTTCATAAACAATGTATACAGCAATTTCAACAGAACATACTGTGAGAATGCACTCGATGACGATATTATGGAGCTTATTTCTAAGTATACTGCTTCATCTGAGTTTGCAGACCTGCATGAGGATGTACAGAAGGCATATGAGCAGGCGGTCAGTTCTGACGCCAACCTAAAGAATATGCTTGAGACAACACTCACAGGTGCCATAAAGCAGTGGTACACATCGTCAGGCATTGCCAATTTAAAGAAGTCTGATGCAGATACACAGACCACAGAGGCAGATACACAGCAGGCCGAAGATGCATCAGAAAGCGGTGATCAGCAGACTACGGATGCAAATGCCGGACAGAATGCAGACCAGCAGACTACGGATGCAAACGCAGGACAGAATGCAGACCAGCAGACTACAGATGCAAATGCCGGACAGACCACGGATCAAAATGCTGCAAATCAGCAGCCGGCAGAGCAGCCACAGGCACCGGCTGAGTATCAGGTAGTGACAAAGGATGTTGTAAAGGTCCGTGATGGTGCAAGCACAGATGCCAAGGAGCTTGGTCTCTTAAAGGAGCAGGTAACACTTACAGCATACGGCACAGAGGGAGACTGGACTATAGTAGCATACAGTGCCGGAACAAATGGCAGAGCATATATCAAGACGGAAAATCTCCAGACAGTAGGACAGTAAAAGCAATACAAAGTAACAGATGTGCATAAAATCATAAAAGCAACACGGAGGCTTACAGGTCTCCGTGTTTTAATCTACATGGCATATGGCTGCCTGGTTTATGCATATCGGATAAAGAAATCTAAAAAGAGGATATGGTATGGAAGAAAATGGTGTAAGAATAAATAAATTCCTCAGTGAGGCAGGTGTGTGCTCAAGGCGTGAGGCAGACAGGCAGATAGAGGCAGGTAAAGTAGAAATAGACGGCGTGACAGCAAAGACAGGCGACAGAGTTCTAAATGGACAGACTGTCACATATAATGGACAGGTAGTATCAAAGGAAGAAGAGATGATACTGATTGCCTTGAATAAACCGGCCGGCATAGTCTGTACAGCGGAAAAAAGAGAAAAAAACAACGTGATAGATTATCTTAATTACCCAAAGCGTATTTATCCTATTGGCAGGCTGGATAAGGATTCGGAGGGACTTTTACTTCTGACAAACAACGGAGAGATAGTAAACAAGATGATGCGCTCCGGCAACAGACACGAGAAGGAGTATATCGTCACGGTAAACAAAACAATATCTGACAGCTTCATCAGAGGACTCGCAGGAGGCGTACCGCTTGTAGAGCTTGGTGTGACAACCAGAAAGTGTCATGTGAAAAAGCTGTCTTCAAAGCAGTTTAAGATTATTCTGACACAGGGCTACAACAGGCAGATAAGACGAATGTGTGAATACTTTGGCTACCGTGTGGTCAAGCTTGAGAGAGTGAGAATCATGAATATTGAGCTCGGCGACCTGCCAAGAGGAAAGTACAGGGAAGTAACACCACTTGAATATAAGGGGTTAAAAAGGCTTATTGCGGATTCATCGAATCAGCCGGTTATGCCTGATGCGAATAAGAAGCATTCTGATAAGAAATATCCGGATAGAAGAGCAAAGTAAAGCAGACAGGGGATTATTACAGCATGGAAAATAACAATATAAAAGATAAGATAGATGAGCTTGTTGAAAGTCTTAACCGCGCATCCAAGGCCTACTACAACGGTGCGGATGAAATCATGCCAAACTACGAGTGGGATGCAATGTTTGATGAGCTTACACAGCTTGAAAAGGAGACAGGATATATCCGTCCGGACAGTCCGACACAGAATGCAGGCTATGAGGCAGAGGCTGGAAATCGTGAGCCACATGAGTATCCGGCACTTTCACTTGCTAAGACAAAGAGTGTTGAGGAGCTTAAGAAATGGGCAGGCGATATGCCAATCTGGCTTTCGTGGAAGCTCGACGGTCTGACACTCGTGCTCACATATGACGGTGGCAGGCTTGTGAAAATACTGACAAGAGGAAATGGAACTGTAGGAAGCAATATCACCTTTTTGCAGGATGCCATAAGCGGCTTTCCGAAGGAAATACCATACAAGGGGCATATGGTTGTAAGAGGAGAAGCGACAATTTCCTACACGGATTTCAAGCTCTTAAATGATACAATCGAGGACGATGATGAGAAATATGCCAATCCAAGAAACCTTGCCTCCGGTACATTAAATCTCGATGATGTGGAAGAGGTTAAGCGCAGACATGTAGTGTTTTATGCGTTTACACTTGTGCATATAGATGATGATATCGTATCATGGGGCGATAGAATGAGCTATCTTTGTGATATGAAATTCAATGTTGTCAAAAGAGAGGCAACTGATGCGGCAGGTCTTGATGAGGCTATAGAGCGATGGACAAGAGATGTCGAGAGCGGAAAGATGGATGTGCCTGTGGACGGACTTGTCATATGCTATGATGATACGGCTTACGCTTCAGGTGGAAGCATCACGGGGCATCATGCGACGAGGGCAGGCTTTGCCTTCAAGTGGCAGGATGAGGCTGTAGATACGAGGCTTCGCTATATTGAGTGGTCGTGTGCGGTTTCGACGATATCGCCGGTGGCAGTTTTTGAGCCGGTGCAGATAGAGGGAACGACGGTTTCGAGAGCCTCGCTTTGCAATCTGACTGAGATAGAAAGGCTTGGAGTGGGAAAGGAGTGTACGCTCTCTGTCATAAAAGCCAATAAAATTATTCCAAAATGCATAGCTGTAAAGGATGCCGTGGGAGCCGTTGAGATACCGAAGGAATGCCCGGTATGCCATCATCCGACACGCATATTTGTCAGTAAAAACAGCGGTGTAAGGACGCTGCACTGCACCAATCCGGACTGTACAGCAAAGAATGTGAAAAAGTTTTCGAGATTTGTAAGCAAAAGCGGAATGGATATAGATGGACTTTCGGTACAGACAATGTTAAAATTTATAAATGAGGGCTTCATAAAACAGTTCCCGGATATATATCATCTGCCCGAGCACTTTGATGAGATAAGCAGCATGGAGGGCTTTGGCGAGAAGTCGTGCATGAATATGCAGGCTGCCATCGAAAAAAGCAGACATGTCCATCCGGTCAATCTGATATTTGCACTCTGCATACCTCTTATAGGCACCGATGCAGGCAAGAAGATTGTCAATGCAATAGGCTTTGATGCCTTTGCAGACAGGATGAGAAATGCCACTGACTTTGTGGATATAGATGGTATAGGTCAGGAAAAGTCAGGCTCTATACTCGAATGGTATGCAAATCCAAAAAACAGCGCGATGTTTGAAGCTTTGATCAAGGAGCTTGACATAGAGCAGGTGGCTATAAAGGATATGTCAGAGGGCAGCTTAAACGGCAAGACTTTTGTCATCACAGGCGATGTGCATGATTTCGCCAACAGAAGCGAGTTTAAGGCCTATGTGGAGTCACAGGGCGGCAAGGTGACGGGAAGCGTGTCAAAAAAGACAGACTATCTGGTTAACAACGACACAGAATCTACTTCATCAAAAAACAAAAAAGCAAAAGAATTAGGAATACCTATCATCTCGGAGGATACATTTATAGAGATGTTTGGGCGTTAGAAAAGAGGTTATAAAATGCCTATAAAGACACAAAATGATTTACCTGTAAAGGAAATACTTGAGAGAGAAAATATATTTGTGATGGATGAAAACAGGGCATCACATCAGAACATCAGACAGCTCGAGATTGCGATTGTAAATCTCATGCCGCTTAAGGAGGATACTGAGCTTCAGATACTGCGCTCATTGTCAAATACTCCGATACAGGTCAATGTGACGTTTGTGACCACATCTACTCACGAGGCCACGCACACATCACTCAGCCATCTGAATAAGTTTTACGAGACCTTTGAGGATATAAAGGACAGATATTTTGACGGCATGATAATTACAGGAGCTCCGGTTGAGCTCATGGAATACGAGGAGGTAGACTACTGGGACGAGATATGCAGGATAATGGAGTGGAGCAAGACACATGCTTTCTCTACACTTCATCTGTGCTGGGGTGCACAGGCCGGGCTGTATTATCATTACGGCATACCAAAGCGTGTGCTTCCAAAGAAGAAGTTCGGTGTATATGCACACCGCGTAAAGAACAGAAAAATCCCGCTTGTCAGAGGCTTTGATGATGTATTTTACGCACCGCATTCAAGACATACCGAGGTCTTAAAGGAGGATATATTAAAGCATCCTGAGCTTACCATACTTGCAGAGTCGGATGAGGCAGGAGTATTCCTTCTGATGGACCAGGACGGAAAAAAGATTTTTGTGATGGGACATCCTGAGTATGACAGATATACTCTTCACAATGAGTACGAGAGGGATAAGAATAAGGGGCTTGATATAGATATGCCTGTGAACTACTATCCGGATAATGATGATACACAAAAGCCGCTTTTACAGTGGAGGTCTCACGGCAATATACTTTACTCCAACTGGCTTAACTACTATGTATATCAAGGAGTGCCATACGATTTCGTAAATAATGGCGCAATCCTAGGAAAATAAAGGGTCTGCGGAGTTTTCGTAAAATCGTAAAAAATATAAAATTCTATGTATTTTAATGCATTTTAATGCGAAAAGTGTGTAGTAACTGTGTAGTAACCACCCCAAAAAGTGTGTAGTAAAAATTGTATATAGAAAAGCCATTATATGACACAAATATGAGAAGAACATGGAAATGCTCTTCTCTTTTTTTATGCCACAATTTAGGCATAAGGAGATGATGTTATGTTTGATGATGAAGTAAGAGAACAAATATTTGCTAAAAGCGAGTTACAGAAAATCGACTTAATGACATTATCCCTTGTCATTAAAGCGATAGAGGAAGTTTTGGAGGAAAATAAAGATGAACATGCCGTATCAGCAACCAATGATGAATTATACACCTAATTATGGAGCGTATCAGTATAACCCAATGGCGAGCTATCAGAGATACCAACAGCCCGAACCAACACAAGGCATAAGTGGCAGAGTAGTACAGGCAGTTGAGACTATTAATCCCAACGAGGTGCCAATGGATGGCGGTGTAGCATTTTTTCCAAAACAGGATTTAACAGAGATATATGCTAAGAGTTGGAATGCTGACGGAACAATACGCACATTGACTTTTAAGCCGGTTTTGAATGATAAGACAGACATTTTATCGGGTGACACGGAAAAACTTGAATTTGACCTATCAGAGAAAGCCACAGAGGGTATTATGGCAAAGCTCAACGAACTATCTGAGAAAATTGAGCAATTATCTTTAGGGGCACAGAGAAAAACTTCAAGAACGCAAAGCAAGGAGAGTGAAAAAGCATGAATGTAATGGGAATAATGCAACAGATAATGAGCAATAATCGCGTAATGGGAAATCCAATGATTCAGAATGCAATGAGCATGGCTCAAAGCGGAAACAGCAAGGGAATTGAGCAAATGGCAAGAAACTTATGCAAGGAAAAAGGCATTAATCCTGATGATGTAATGAAGCAGATTAAAGGTAATTTTGGAATATAGCATATGAGAGAACGTGCGCACGGCTCTTTATGAAATAAATTTTGGAGGTAAAACAGATGTTCAACACAGGAAATTGTCCAAGCGTACCTATCGTGGCGAATTTGGACGGAAACAACGGAAATAACTGGAATGACGGCTCATGGCTTTGGTTCCTTATCGTAGTATTCGCGATATTTGGGGGCTGGGGCAACGGCTTTGGTGGTTTCGGTGGCACTAATGGCGGTGTCGGCAGCGAAATTCAGAGAGGATTTGACAATCAGGCAGTTATCAGCAAGTTAGACGGCATTTCCAACGGACTTTGTGACGGCTTTTATGCCATGAACAACAGTATGCTCACAGGCTTTAACGGCATAAACACAAACATTATGCAGACCGGATATGGCATACAACAGGCGGTAAACGCTGACACAGTTGCTAATATGCAAAATACCAATGCTTTACAGTCACAGCTTGCTAACTGCTGCTGCGAGACGAGAGAGGCCATCCAGGGCATAAACTACAACATGGCAACTAACACTTGTGCTTTGCAAAACACCATGAATAGCAACACAAGAGACATCATTGATAGTCAGCAGGCAGGAACGAGGGCTATTCTTGATTATCTCTGCAATGAAAAAATCTCTAGCTTACAGGCAGAAAATAACGACCTTCGCAGAGCAGCTTCACAGGATAGACAGAGTGCATTACTTACAACTCAGATGGCAGCTCAGACACAGCAGATTATCAACGCTGTAAATCCGGCACCAATCCCGGCATACACAGTACCTAATCCAAATGCTTATGCATATGGATGCGGATGCAATACAGGTTGCGGATGCTAAAACTGAATAATTGAGTATCTTAATTGAGTTAACTCAATCTAAACCGATTAAAAACCATTTTTAGTCGAGGATTAGTCCAAGTTTAGTTGAGAGTTAGTCGAGATTATGTCTGCTAAGCAGTATTACTTATAACCCAAGGGCAGACTATAATGTTTGCCCTTATTTTGTGAAAGAGAGGTAAAGATAATGGAAATAACAGGAATTGCATTACAAACAGTTGCCGCCGGAGAAGATGTGGCATTTACAGAAACACCGGTATGTGGAACTAAATGTATAGTCCACAGACAGGGAAGCGGAATTATTAAGCTAAGAGGTATTACTAATCAGTGCAAAGCTAGATTTTTAGTATCTTATAGTGGAAACATTCAGATACCTACAGGCGGTACAGTTGGAGCTATTTCGCTTGCCATTGCAGTAGACGGAGAGCCTTTACAGTCAACACGAATGATAGTTACTCCAGCAGCAGTACAAAATTTATTTAACGTTTCGGCTCAGGCCTACGTAGATGTACCTTGTGGCTGTTGCAGTACTGTAGCGGTGCAGAATACATCAACACAGGCTATTGAAGTACAGAATAGTAACTTAATTGCTGTTCGTGAAGCGTAGGGGGTGAGAGTATGCACATTGAAAGAATGCACAAAATGCAAGAGTGTCTTACAGAGAAAGCTGTCAGCGAGTTTGAAAAGGGCATTGAAAATGTTGACACTTCTGAAATGGGTGAGGTCGTGGATATGATAAAAGACCTTGCAGAAGCTGAGTATCATTCAATAATTTCCAAGGCTATGAAAAAGGCTGATGAAGAGGAAGAAGAGTACGACAAAGAACTCCTAAGAAGTCTTAAGGCAGAATATGGCGAAGAAAGTGGCAGAAGATATTACGACCAATATCGCTATGCAAATGGCAGATTTGCCCCTAAAGGTCGTGGAACACGTAGAGGATATGAAGAGCCACCATATTATCATATGCCGGTAAACTACAACGACATGGAGTATATGCGTGACATGGATAAGAGCCGAGGTAAGATGTACTACTCTGAACCGATTGCACCACATGTGAGTGAAAGCAATTATGACAGAGCAAAGAGACATTATACCGAGACAAAAGAAATGCACAAAGGAGCTTCAACAGAGGATAAAGAGCATAAAATGAAAGCCCTTGACATGTATATCCGTGAATTGAGCGGAGATATATCGGAGCTTTTAAATGACATGACGCCCGATGAACGCAACCTTTTGCGCACCAAGATGAGCAATCTTGCGTCAAAACTGTAATTATTAAGGCTATGGGTAGCAATGCTCATAGCCATTTTTAGAGGGTATAAGCATGGATATAAGAGTTAATGATACATTGTGGCACATACAATTTAAAAAGCCCACATCAAGCGAATTAAGGCGGTCAAACGGCACAATAAGCCTAGGAGTGACCGACAACACAACCAAGACAGTAACGATAGCTGATAATGCGTCTGATTACATGACCGACAAAATACTATGCCACGAGTTGGTGCATGTGTACTCGTTCTCATACGGCTGTGACATTGATATAGAGACAGAGGAAATAATCGCAGACTTTATGAGCTTGTACGGACGGAATATTGTATACACGGCTGACAGAATATTTGATTTATTGGAGCAAAAATATGGATAAAATAGACAGACTATTAGAATACATACATCGGACTAATCCGGAAATGACACGGCAGAAATTGATTGAAGAACTAGGAGAGAGCGAATACAGTGCCAAGAGCATTTATTTTTTGGCAATTCAAAATTCAAACCCCTAAAAATTTTAGGATGAATTAAGTACCCCCCCCTACCTTTGACTTTTTCGATTTCAAAAATCCGTTTGCGAAATTTTCCGAAATCTTGTCGAGAACTTGCAAAGAACTCGCACCGCACTTTAATTGAGTGAAGTTTTCTGAAAATTCAAACATTTTACATGAGTTGGTGCGCCTAGCTCGTAGCGTGTCACACCCGGCACGGCTTGACGGCTCGAACCTCTACAGATATATTGCAAGGCATTGTAAACGGCTCATTTTACGGCTTATTTTAGCGCACTCGATAAAATCCACGATAACACGCTTTAAAGCCCTTAAATTGTCAAATACACGGCTTTATAGTGTATATATCATAAAATCATAGAATATTTTTGTTAATTTGTCAATGTACATATGTCCCGGAGCTATAGCCGGATAACTTGCGACAGCTCCAACGGCTGCGCGCTTGATTTTTGGACACGTCAAAAAGGGATATAGAATATCCCTAATAACGCGTGACATATTTTCCGGCTCTGTAGTCGCAAAATAGCGTGACCGGGTGAACGTGTGCGCGCTTCTCTACAACTTGCAACCATTCACCAGACCTTTGAACTGTAATTTTTAGTTCGTGTGACTCCATCCATTCTATACAGTCATATTTGATATAATCAAAGTCGCTTATTTTCGGCACTTCATAGCCTAGCGCCTGAACACGCTTATATATTTCCCTTTTGCCTAAGTACTCGTATTTAGACATAATACACCCCCCTAACTATAACAAGCCTTAATTATTGGGCTTATATAGTTCTCGTGATTCAGATAGTTGATAAAAGCCGTGCGCCTATAGTCTTTGCCACTGATGAGCGTTAATACATCGTCACACGTCCCAAAATCTGCGACAGTTCTAAATATATCTATGATTGCTTTTCGCGTTTCTCGCTCGCTTGCCTGATAGCCTGACGCGCTTTGATATTTGCCGTTGTAGCGTGCTTTTATTTCACGCTCTACAGCGTCAAGCGTGGTTAGTTCGTTACCCATTCATTAACCCTCTTTTCTGTTTTAGTACATGGTTTATAGGTTGCTTTTTGACCTTTTCGCGGTCTGTCGTGCGTTAATCTGTTTTTATTAGGTGGTAATGCAAATCACCTATAAAGGGCGCACAATTATTTGTTCAGGCGTTGCACCTCTTGAGCCTGATATAAATATAAAGGCATCTATAAGACCTATTGGCGCGATTATTTACCGGACGCGCGGACGGAGTGCGATATATACAGCCGTAAAACCGTATAAAAGCACTTATAAATTAAATACATTAAATTAATAATATAAGACCTTAAAAGCCTTATATATAAAGCTAATAGTCGGAATTGCACCGGCTGGAATACTCCGCGTTAATTTGTATTAATATTAGCTTGTAATATCCTTTTATGAGGTAAAGCAAGCCGGGGAATCGAACCCCGGAAAACGCCACCGCTTGCTTAAATAATTACACCTAACCGCATGCAATCTCTTTTCCTATCACATAAGATTTTCCATTTTTTATAATCGCCCTTGATATTATCAGTGGTCCTTGTGTCCGCCCATTCGTCACGCGCTTTAATATAAGCGGCTTTCGCATCTGCTTTTTGTTTCTGTAATCTTTCCATAAATTCCATAATATCAACCAACCTTTCAAATCTTCTTTGTGCATTCTTCCATGTGAGCGCAGCCACAACATGGGATTGATTTTTGTGCATATGTTAGGCTCTCCAACCTTTTTATAAGCGCATCCGGTCCATACTGTAGAGGTAGAGCCGTTACAACTTCTACCTAACTCGTAACAATTTTTACACATATTATTTAACATAATATCACCCATCCTTTTTTGTCTGCTTGTCTCATCAGTGGCAAGGTTGCAACCCTCCACCAGACCGCCGCGCGGGCGGTTTCGACTATGCTAGTCTAACAACTGCATTTTTAATATTTGAGAAGTGGAAAAGTTCCCCGGTTTCAACGTTCTCAAATATTACAGATGGCGCAAATGTTTCAAATGGTGCAAATATTTCGCCGTTGCAACTGTATGGCAACTTCTCTGTATTCCAGTCAATTCCAAGTTTTCCGTTTTTTTCGTACACGCAAAAAGTCTTGTCGTAGTTTCTGGTTTTTATCTCCTTATTGTTTGAGTCGTATAAATGTACTTTAATTGTATCGTTTGCTTTCATTCTTACACCTCCTAGTTATAATAAAAACTTTCTATTGCTGTCCTTGTAGTGCCTTTTACAACGATAGTCATTAAGTGGCTAAAGCTATCCAATGCCAAGCCATAAGGCTCTAAATCCTTATTTAATTTATCAATTCGCTTATCGCAACTTGTTGATAAGTCTTTTGTGCTCTGGCGGTTGCAAGTTCTCTCGTCATTCTCTAAATATGTAAGCCTGTCAAGGTCTGCGTTCAGCCTGTAGAAGCGATTCATTAAATGCCTTGTTACACCGTACTCAATTTCGTATGTCTCGCTTGCTCTTCTTAGCTCTTTTTCTCTCTTTTCTGCGATTGTCAATTTTCTCATGCTCTTGCACCATTTTGCCGATTGTGTTATAATCGGTTTACCTTTCAATTATTTTTTGTTTGGTGCCTGTCGTTTGGTTGGTAGTTCTGCGACAGGCTTTTTATTTTGTTCCTTGCCTCTTGGCTTGTCATTATAATAACATTGTATTTATGTAATGTCAATACATAAATTAAAAAATATTGCAATAAAATTTAATTACATTAATATAATAATAAAATCAATAATAAATGAATTAATGCATATAATAAGAAATAACTATTATTATTTATATTATGTAATTATATTATTGTTGACATAATAATATAATTATTATATATTTATGTATAGCAATATTGATATATAGTAATATTGCTAGTAACTATTGATATTATTAATTTATATAATGAGGTGTAAAAAATGGATGAAAGAAAAATAATCGAAAACTATAAGAAACGTATACAGAAGCAAAATGACAGAATAAGAGAGAGCTACGACAGAATAAGCGTTACTTTGCCAAAGGGCACAAAAGACCGAATACAGGCGCAAGGGCTTACAATTAATGGCTTTGTAAATCAATTAGTATTGGAGAAGCTGGACGAGCTGGAAAACAATAACAATAACAATGAGTGCCCATTTTAAAAATTATTTCAATTATGTATTGCATTTATGTATTTAATATGTTAATATAATGTCGTAGCAAATAAACAGTTTAATTAATGAGGTGGGAAAAGTGAAAAGCTATGATTATATTGTTATCTCCGGTAACAATGAAGAAATTTATAGCACCAAAAAAGAAGTAAACAAAAGAGTTAAAGAGCTAACAAGTCAAGGAAAAACCGGCTACTTTGCAAAGTGGGATTTAATCAACGATGAAATTCTAGAAGGTAGTCAAGTAGATTTTTAAAATTGGAGGCATAAAGAGTATGAATATTAACAGAATTAAAGTCGATAATTTTTGGATTAGCTTTGATATTGAGAATGTAAAGGCAAAAAGAAACGGCAAGACTTTCGAAGAGGTGCAAGCCGTGGCAACCTACACCAAAGATGGTGAAGAAATAGCAAAGATTTATAAGCTAGGCAATTTTGAGTATTGCGCGAAGCTCTTAAATAACGATTTTGCAAGAAGCGAAGCAATCCGGATTATTAAGAGCCACGACACAAGCAAATTTAGCCCGTTTAGAAATTAAAAAATTAAATATTGCTTTTCAAAAAGTCGGTTTTTGTGACCGGCTTTTTATTTTTATATAAATTAATATATATGTGTGTGATGTGGTATATATTAATCAATACAGTTGTTGTTATACGTCCAATAATCAGTATATTGACAAAATAAGCAGAATTATATATTATTATCTTAAATTTAATTAATAAGCGAATGCCGGTTAGCTCGTGTTGTTTGGATTAATTCCAAGCGGTGCGGGCTTTTTATTTTGTGATTTTGAGGTGCTAAAATGGAAAAAATTAAAGGAAATATAGTTAAACATTTAATTGCCGATTTTGGCACTTTCCAGCTTTACCGCGAGGACTTCGAGAGGGCTATTAATCAGGCTTGTCAGGAACTGCAAATCGAGGACTTAAAAAGCGAGGGTCAAAGACCTTGGAAAGCTGTCTGCAAGAGAGTTGGAGAAATTATATTTAATGATAACAGTATATTAAAAGACAAGCAGCTATATGATAATACATGTATGCTAACTAACTATAATAGATATAATTATAATATATTAAATAATATATGTGATGAATATATATATATTAGTGATAAATATAATAAGCTGTGTAGTACTGTAGCATTTAGCAATTGGTGCAATATAGATTGTGGTGTAATAGATAATTGGAGATTAAATAAAGAGTCAAGCCCTAAAAGTTATGAGATTTGGGAAAAATTGCAAGGAATCCGTAAAGATTGTATCAAGGATAGGGCGTACGATAATAAATCACCGGTTGGTGCTATGTTCGTGGGAAATAATGAATTTGGCATGAATCAGCCGGGCATCGGCTACGAGGCTACGCAAGCACGAGCGCTAACGGCTAATGAATTGCCACGGTTAGGCGGTTCAAATAGTCAGAATATTAAAGCATTATCAGGCAATAACATGGTTGATAATGCCAAGTAATTGTATATACAACAGGCACAATTCTAAGTCTTTGATTTATAAGGCTTTGAGAGCTATTGAATTATTGCAACTATGCACAAAACAGTTGTTTAGCGAAGAGTTGAAAGTGTATAAGTAAATTGTATATGCAATAGATACAATTTAAAATGCTTGATGGTTGAGAGCTGAATGACACGCGCAGCGGTGCCCCTGGGGGTCTATGAGAAAAGCGACAGACCGCCCCACTTAGCCCCCAAAATATCCGCCAAAACAAAAAGGCCTTTACCCATACCTCAATCGCACCAAGCAGTATTTATTATTATAACATAAGTTATATATTAATTAAACAACATACACAATAATAATATATATACATACAACTACGATAAAATATTAGTTATATATAATATATAACAGTAAAGGAGCTAGCAGAGATGAAATTAACAGGATTTGAGTCGAGCAAAATTAATTCCGATATGGTAAATCACCCTAGCCACTACAATCTACCTAACCGAAAAGAATGCATTGATGAAATGATTGACATTTACGGACTTAAGGATGTGGCTAAATGGTGTGAGATTACTGCATACAAGTATAAATATCGTGCCGGACATAAAGATAGCCTCACACAGGATGTACAAAAAGCTATATGGTACACAATTAAGGCTCACGAGCTTAAATCTAGGCGCAGATGGAAAGTATTTGGAAAATTCGTGGATAAGGAACTTCCGGTGTTGATTAAAAACGTTTTCCTGTGGCTGATGATGCTTTGCACAATTCGTGCAGTGCTCTTATCTGACGAACACGGATTGCTTATCTCGGTAGTGTTTCTAGTCTTGGCTACCATAACCGAGTCGCTGATAGAGGGCTTTAAGGATAATTAGATTTTGAGGTGTAAATCATGTTTGTATTAAAAATCGCAACAACAGCATGGCTGGCATTAATCGCTTTTGGAATGGTAAATGCCACATTAAACGAAAAAGTGGCAGTTAGTACAAGGCTTCTTGGCATTGCGGTAATGTTCGGTCAGATACTTGCCATAGCTTTCATGTGGCAATAAATAGGGCATTCGCCAAGCGGTAAGGCACAGGATTTTGATTCCTGTATTCGTTGGTTCAAATCCAACATGCCCTGTTCGGGGTTTACTTGGTTCCCCGACATTGGACTTAGTAGTTCCTTTCGCCCTCATAGTGGAAAGCTGTTAAGGACCGTCACAAGGCTCGTGAGGGTTTAATCGTGTATAATCCCACAATACACGAGCGTGGAAGCCAACCTGTCGCAAAGGCATCTGTAATAGGCAGAGTAGACATATATACCCCCCTTTAATTAATTGTTAAACTAGGGCAACTCAAATCATATGAGTCTTAGGTGAGGTGCAATTCCTCACATGTCCTTTGCTGTAGGTTTCGTTAGTTCTTTTCCTACGGCACATACAAATTTATATCTCCGGAGGGTGTAGCCACTCCTTAGACTTCACCCTCATTGTTGGCATGTAGCTCAGTGGTAGAGCAGTCGGCTATTAGCTGATTTGTCGTGGGTTCGATTCCCAACCTTGCCGATTTAGTAGTGTTAGTAGCACTACGTAGCCTTGAAGTACAAAAGGCTATTCGTGGTGACAATCAGTGTTGCCACGGCGCTTGCAGATATGGTGTAATGGTATCACAGGAGATTGCTAATCTCTCTAACGAGTAAAATCGTTATCAAGGTTCGATTCCTTGTATCTGCGTTGGTCGGTGTGTGCTGACTGTTGATGTGTGGCGGAATGGGTAAACGCTATTGCCGTAAGATAATTCGTTGAAGCTGGCAACTTAGATGACGAGAGTCGCGACAATCATGTGTGGTTCAAATCCACACCACATCAATTACAACAAACTAGGTTAGCTACCGAAAAGCAGAACTACGACTGCCTGTTTGTTGTTATTACTAATCGTAGAGTTGAGCGAACAAGGCGGGGTGCTCTTGTTATCTTTCGTAGGAGGTAATTTATGAATTTTAATGAACTTTTTGTAGACAAATCAAAGACACTTATCATAAATACTGATTTAGCACTTGTTTTAGGAGATTTAAACGAAGCAATAGTGTTAAATCAATTAAATTATTGGCTAGGAATTAACAGAAAAGCCGGTAAAAATTTTATTGACGGCAGATATTGGGTATATAACTCATACAGTGATTGGAAAGCTAAAGATTTTCCGTATTGGAGTGAAAAAACGATACAGAGAACATTTACAAGGCTTGAAAATAAAGGAGTCGTTGTATCTGCTAATTATAACAAATTGGGCATTGATAAAACAAAGTGGTACACAATAGATACCGAAAAATTACAAGAGCTTGTGGATGAATTTAATTCCGATGAGGACAAAATGACAAATCGACAAGACAATATGACTGACCGACAGGACAAAATGACCTGTCGAGAAGGACAATGTGACAGACCATTACCAGAGATTACTACAGAGAATATAGACAGAGATTATAATTCAGAGATTACTGGAGAGGTACATACATCTGTTTCCGAGAAACAGACGGCAAGGGTTACCCGACAGGATATGCAAGCAAAGAAATCTGATATGCTCTATAGATTCTTTGCAATCTGCAATGACAATATCGAGAACAAGACAATTAGAGAAGCTGTCAAAAAAACATTTCGCAGATACATGAGTATGTATGAAACAGGTTTTTGCAAGGTTCACCCAATCTTGACCGATAAGACGCTGACTAATGTATGCCTGTCGCTTTCTAATGTGACCGATACGGAGCATAATCACTTTGAGTGGACAGATGTTTACCTAGCAGATGAAACTGGGCTTACTGGGCTTGATAGAATGGTTTTTGAGCATTTCAAACGAACACATAGAGGACAGACTAACTACTCGATAACGCATTTTGCTAAAAGCGACTATCTGCTACAGTTGGCTCAAGGCATTATAGAGTATTAATCGGAGGTGTAGATATGGCAAAGGGAGTTAAGACACGAAATATTGAATCATTCCGAGAGGGATTGATGGAATACGCATACGGCAGATGTTCACAGGCACAAGCGGCAAAGATAGCTGGCATGAGCGTGCCAACATTTAGAAAGTATGCCAACATGCACTTTTTAGGTATTCCGTTTCCTGACACACTGTTTAAGGCAAAGGAAGAGTGAGAAGCATGTGTGAGTTTTGCGAAGAGAAATTTCCTGTCGTAACACATTATGGCAAATTTAAGATTGATAAGTTGTCAAATCAACCTGTAATTACATGCGACTTGAATAAATGTCCACCTTTTGCGGTGTGCAGCAGTAAAAATATGAATGTTGAAATGGTAATGAAAATAGCTTATTGCCCTATCTGCGGTAGAAAGTTGGCGGAAGAATGAAACCATTAGAAGAAATATTTTTTAGAGCTTGCGTGAATGAACAGAAAAGAAAATTGCCTTCAAGCAATCGAGAATTGAGCATAAGAACTATTGGAAATATTTTTGAAAGGCTTGGATTCTCATATAAGCAGTTAATGTATTATGTCAGAAAGTGGTCTGACAGGGGATTTTATGATTACGGAGTAACACTTGACTTGGGATGGTTTGAATTTGACAAACTGACCGGAGAATATAAGCGGATTTATGATTCTATGACAAGTACGGACGGATGGGAAGATGGGGAGTTGGCAAATTATATTGTCAGAAATTCTTTTAAGCGAGATAGAATAACACCACTTGATATTCTATATATGTACGGATTAGTTTAAAAGGCGGTGGAAGAATGAAACATCAAAAAGAATGGCACACTTGCGACAGGTGCGGTGTGGAAATAGAGTACAACTATAGTGCTGTTGCAAATATTGAGGTAGAAAAGCAATCATACAGCCTTGGTATCTGTGGAGTTATTTATAAGAGAAAAACGCAAAGGGAAAGCAATAGTTTTGATTTATGCCCTAAGTGCAGGAAAGATTTTGAGAGGTTTATGAGGAATGAGTAAAATATTTAAAATCCCTGAAAATGTGATAATTCCAAAAGCTAGAGTTGAAAAATTATCAAAGATGATGAAGCGTTAGAATTGCATAAGTTGTTGACGGAATAGGAGTTTTGAAATGAGCATGGCAGAAGTAATTGAGAGCATAGAGAAAGATATGTGGCGAGATTTGGAGAGCCGAAGCATACCGGAAAGCCAGCCGGAAATGATTGATTGTACGACTCTAGGAGAAGAACCGCATTCAAAATATCTTTGCAGAAGAATCGAAAGAGCTAGCAAATAGTGAGAACAAGGAGTGAGATTATGTTAATAGTTGCATTACAAGATGATGTAGATAATCTGTATGCTATATGGAATACAGTTACAGACAGATTTTTGGGTGTTAATTTGGACAGAGACTTTGCAATGGACGCAATAATACAATATAAGCATTGCTCTATAGCGGAAGCTAATTCAAGACTAGACAACCCACAACCATTTTCTGACATTGCTAAGGCTATTTACAATAGCAATATTAAAAGTGCATTAAATGTACTACGCACAAGATGTCACGAAAACGCAAGAGATAGTTTTGATAAAGGTAATTATGGAATTTTGCATATAGTTACAGCAGATGAATTAAAATAAATGATTGCTGATTATCAGTAGAAAGGAATTATTATGAAGAAGAAAATTATAGCAATTGTATTAGGATTGACATTGTGCTTAGGAATGACCGGATGTGCGTCATGGGACAGAGCAGTAACAGATATGAAAAGTGATGTAAATGGCGGAATGCAGAGAACAATTACTGTATATACGGCGGATGGTAAAGAGCTTGCAACATATGAAGGCAAGATTGATATTGATACAAACAATGGTGGATATGTTAAGTTTGATTTTAATGGCAAGAGATATATCTACTACAATTGCTTTGTAGAAAGCATTGCGGATATTGATTAAGTGATATTACCGACTACGGACTAATTGTAGCCGCTAACCTTAGAAAGCTAAAGGCTGATAAAACATAGAAAAGGAGATAGAGAACACGAAGAAGTTATTTGTAAGCGTGCCAATGAGAGGCAGAACAGAGGAAGAAATCAAAGCAAGTATTCAGAAGATGAAAAAGATTGCGGAGATATACGAGGGTGAGGAATTAGAGCTTATCGACAGCTATATTGAGGATAACCCACCGAAAGACAGCAAAGAAGCCGTATGGTATTTAGGTGAAAGCCTTAAGAAGCTGGCACAGGCTGATGTATTCATTGGAATTGATGAAGCGTATGATTGGAATGACTGTTATATCGAAAGAGATACAGCACAAAGATATGGTATTAAAACATATATAGTTCAAGCGAGGGATATAATTGATAACTATGGTGCTCTTTTTAAGAAATTAAATCCGCCTGTCCATGATGTATTGCTTTAACAAAATTTTACCGGCTACAGATTGATTGTAGTCGCTACCCTAAAACAGTTATAGGTGTATATTATGAGTAAAATTGATTTATACAATGGCGATTGCCTCGAAGTAATGAAAAACATACCCAGCAAGTCAGTTGACATGATTTTGTGCGACTTGCCTTATGGAACTACGCAAAATAAATGGGATAACATTATTCCGTTTGAGTCTTTATGGGAACAGTATAATAGAATAATTAAAGAGAATGGAGCAGTTGTTTTATTTTCACAAATGCCATTCACAGCAGAACTTGTACACAGTAACATCAAGAACTTTAAGTACATGTGGATTTGGTACAAGCATTATTGCAGAGGATTTTTAAATGCCAAAAAGCAACCTCTACGGACTACAGAAAATATATGCGTTTTTTACAAAAAGCAGTGTACATATAATCCTAAAATGCGTATTGGAGAATATCGAAGTAAGGGCAACAGTTGCAAACAGAGAGGTTGCTATGGCAAGTATAAAGCCATAAAGACAGTAAATAATGAATATTATCCGACTGACATATTAGATTTTGTAGGTGTTTCTAATAGCGAGTTAGAACACCCAACACAAAAACCTGTAGAATTGTTGAAATACTTAATTGAGACATATACAAACGAAAATGAAACAGTTTTAGATAATTGTATGGGAAGTGGCAGTACAGGTGTAGCTTGCGTAAATACAAACAGAGATTTTATAGGTATTGAATTAGATAAAGACTATTTCAATATTGCAAAACAAAGAATTACCGGTAATCAAAAGTGATTATCGCTACCCTAGAAAAATTATAGGCAGAGGTCTATAAGCACCTTTGCTTTTTAAAAGTGGAGGTGCTTTTCTTATGGCTAGTCAGAGCCTTATTTCCACAGTAAACGGATATGAAAACTACATAAAGGATAAAGGAATAGACGAGCAAGTAATTAATGCCTATGCAGACGCTTGCAGTGTAGCCATAAACGGCGAGAAAGATATTGAGTATGGACTACAACTCACTAAGAGGGCAAAAGAGCTTATAGAGGACTTCTGCACGGCTAAAACAGGCGGTACGATTTGGGATTTGGAAAAATACGCATTCGACCACAAAACCACATATGAGCTGATAAACAAAAAATATGAGGTTTTGTTACTTGAAGCTCAAAACAAAATAGTTGACAGCTATTTTCAGTACATAGAGAAAAAGCGTGAGCCTAAAGACCGATTTTATATGCCACGTAGAAAACAACTAATCAAAATCGGACTTGTGGACGCTTTGCAAGGCATGATTGATGATAAATACGACATATTGTGCGTGAGCCTAGTGCCAGGAGCCGGAAAGAGTACGATTGAGAAATTTTTTCATTCGGCAGTTGCCGGTTGGTTTCCAAAAGACTACAGCCTATTTTATTCACACAGTGGCGATATTACACGAATGTACTACGATGGAGTATACGACATTGTTACCAATGATGATGATTATGCGTGGCATGACATTTTCCCTAATCTATCAGTTACAAGCACGAATGCCAAAATGGAGCAATTCAATATTGGCAAATATAAACCTTTTCCGTCAGTACAGTGTACTTCTGTTGGAAGTAAGAATGCTGGAAAAGTCCGTGCAAGTAAATTTTTGCTAGTTGATGATATGATAGGCGGAATTGAGGAAGCTCTAAATCCTACAATACTTGATAAATTGTGGGATAAATACGCAGTAGACGCAAGGCAGCGTAAGACACAAGATACGGACGGAAAGCCGTGTAAAGAGATACATATTGCTACGCGTTGGAGCGTACATGATGTTATCGGACGCATTCAAAATATGTATGTCGGAAATCCGAGAGTCAAAACAATATCGGTGCCCGATGTAGACCCTGTGACAGGGGAAAGCAATTTTGATTATGAGTATGGTGGTTTTACGAAAGAGTTTTTTGCTGACCAACAATTACTCATGGACGAAATCTCTTACCGATGCTTGTATAAACAGGAACCTATCGAGCGTGAGGGCCTATTGTTTCCTGATGATAAAATCCGCAGATACTTCAATCTACCACATGGTGAGCCGGAAATTATCACAGCTCAATGCGATACAAAAGGAAAAGGCACAGACTATTTTGTTATGCCAATACTACAAAAATATGGCGAGGACTATTACTGCGTTGATTGCGTATGTGATAATACGGCAGACTATGAAATGCAGTATGAAAATGCGTCAAACACATTAGTCAATAATCAGGTACAGGAATGCGAGTTTGAACGTAATGCCGGTGGTGACAGAGTGGCTATGGAAGTCAATAAGCGAGTTGAAAATAAAGGGTGGATATGCAATATCACTGATGTACCGACAGAAACAAATAAGGAAGCACGTATTTTTCAGTGTTCTAACTGGATTTTACAACATATTATTTTCAAAGACCAATCACTTTATAAGCCCAATGAGCCTTATGGAGTAATGGTATCACTGCTGAAACGATATTCAGTAACAGGCAAAAAACAGCTTGATGATGTTCCTGATGTTTTTTCAAACTTTGCCTTAAGAATGACGCAAGGCAGTAGAATAGCAAAGGTTGAAGCAGTACACAATCCGTTCAGAGGAGGGCTTTATTAATGAATACAAAAACTTACTTAAATCAAATTAGCAGATTAGATAAAATGATACAAAATAAGCTGTCTGAAATATACAGGCTTAAGACAATAGCATGTAGCGTTACTGTTTCAACAGAAAAAGAGGCAATTGATGTTTCATCTGACAAAGATAAATTAGGCAGTACAGTAACTAAAATTGTGGACTTGGAAAAAGATACAGATAGACTTGTTGATGAATTTATGAGAAAAAGAAATCATATCATCGGTCAAATTGATAGTATGGAAAATACCGACTATTATCACGTACTCTCAATGAGGTATGTTAATCAAAATACTTTTGAAGAAATCGCACAGGCTACAAATTGGAGCATAAGAAAAATATTTACAATCCACGGCAGAGCCTTGCAAGAGTTTGAAAGGCTTTACGGAAAAGAATATCTTGAAAATGTGCAGTAGTGTGCATAGTTTTGCATATCATTGCATATATACACTTAAAAAATTGACAGTTATAATATAACTATGAAAAAATCGTAATTCGTTCATTGCGAAAAATCTCTTTTAAAAATAGCACTCACAGATTGTGGGTGCTATTTTTTGTGAAACGAGGGTGACATGAATAATCAGAATATTGTACCAACAGGAAAACGAAGTGTAATGTGCCCTCGTTGCGGAAAGTTATTAACGTGGGTAAATAAAAGTGACAAGAAACACCACAAAGTAATGTGTACGCACTGCCGTAAATGGATATGGTTTTGGGCTGGCGCACAAGAATATCAAATAAAAGAGGTTCCGCAAAGAACTTCTGCAAGTGGCATGAGGTTTTATTGATGTATAGATATGCTCATAAAAACGTAAGACCTTTTTCGGCTGTCTGTCACAATAATTACGGCAGACAAGTTATTTTCACGAGGAAAAGGCAAATCACAAAAAACAACATAATCGAAGAACTGAATAAAGCACTTGTGATTCACGAGCAAAACGTTATTGAGATTGAGTATCTTGACAGATACTATCGTGGTGACCAACCGATTTTGTATCGGCAGAAAGTGAACCGCCCGGAAATCAATAATAAGATTGCTGTAAATCTTGCATATGAGCTTGTCGAGCGCAAAACCGCAGAGATGTGTGCCGAGCCAATCCAATATGTGTTGCGTGGCACCGATAACCACAAGTCAGAGGAAATCACACAGCTTAACATTACAATGGATTCGGAAAGCAAACAGGAGTGCGATATAGACATACATCGTTGGAGAAGTATATGTGGTACCGGCTACAGATTCATCGGTAATGATGATGGACAAGGACAGTTGCTTGATGAGAGCGATTTTTACTTATCGTCTGAAAATCCAATGTATACGTTTGTTGTGTACTACTCCAACGGACGTCCAGCGTTCTCTTGTCAAATCGGAGAGGACGAGAACGGAGCAGATATTTATTATGTGTTCACTGACAATGAGTGGTTCGATATTCGTAACGACAAGATTTATGCAAGCGGAATAAACGGCAATAGAGCTATTCCAGTGATTGAATATCCAAACAATGCAAGGCGATTATCTGATATTGAAATGACTATTGCAATCACAGACGCTATTAATGTACTTACATCAGACAGAATTAATGGTGTCGAGCAATTTGTGTCTGCATGGGTGAAATTCGTTAATTGCGAGATTGACATAGATACATTCAGAAAAATGCGACGAGAGGGAGCATTAGTCGTTAAATCTAACAATGGTTCAGACAACAAGGCTGATGTTGATGTAATGACGAGCGAGCTTAATCAGACAGAGGGACAAGTGGTATTCACAGACCTTTTTGAAAGATTTTTGAGTATTCAAGGGCTTGCAAATCGTCAGGGCAACACAGGCGGTGATACCGGCTCGGCTGTAGAACTGCGAAACGGACATTACGATGCCGGACTTAGAACGGCTATTAACGAGCCTATTCTCAAGAAATCAGAGAGAATGGCGCTTAGGCTTATTCTTAATAGGCTGAGAATTAATAAGGACTTTACGCTTATGCCTAGTGATGTTGAGATACACATTAATCATAATAAGCTAGACAACATGCTTGTTAAAGCAGAAGTGCTTGAAATATTACTTAGGTGCGGTATTAACTACAAGAGAGCTGTCAAGACGATTGACATGTTTAGTGACCCTGAACAAGTCACTCTTGAAAGTGCTAAGCGCATGGAAATGTTATTCCCGGAGGAGCAGCCGACAACAGCTACACCTAACAATGATAATGATAAGAACAATGGAAAGACAGCCGATGAATAATTGGCTGTCAATTTATTTTGGAGCTTGATATGGCAGACGAAATCCACACACTTGGCAAAAATGAAATACAAGACATAGATTATGACACATATTTTGGTGAGATGGATTTATCTGACGATGAAAAGGAAGATAGAAAAGACCTTGCCGAAAGATTTGAAAAAATCTTTGTTATGCTTTTTGCTTTGTTATCCGGCAAGGAAGAAACAGAGATAACAACTATCACTAAAGAATTTATCATCAGATATGAGAGCATTGCCACGCAGTATTGCAAGGCAAAGAAAACACCCTCATATATTACGGATTATGCCCGGTACATTGTGAATGAGGTAGTTGACGCTACCACACAAAATACTGAAGTAGAGTATTTTACTTCACAAAAGCGAGCAAAAAATGTAGCTGCGAATGAAGCTAATGCAGTCGGCAATTACAGATTGCAAACTGAAATGGTGAAACAGGGCTACAAAACAAAAGAGTGGCGCTCGAAAGAAGATTCACATGTCAGACCTACACATGCAAATGTTGACAGAAAAAGAATTGATATTTTTGAGCCGTTTGAGGTTGGAAATTCGCTGATGATGTTTCCGAAAGACCATTCTTTAGGGGCACAAGTAAAAGAAATCGCAGGGTGTAGATGCAGCGTTAAATATTACAAATAATGAGCAACTTGTAAGGAAACTTATAGGTTGCTTTTTATTATACAAAAATTTGCAGTTGTGCGTTAAACAACAGAAAAACTCGGCGGGAGCGACCCGCGATAACAAAAGCGTGAGTTACGGAGGTAATTGAAATGACAAGAAATGATGTTTTAAAACTTTTCCCGGACGCAACGGATGAGCAGATAACAAATCTGCTTAACAAGAGCGGTGAGGAAATGGCAAGAGAGAAAGAGAAAGCCAATCAGTATAAGGCTAAAGCCGACAAAGCTGACGAGCTACAGACACAGCTTGATGAGCTACAGAATGGCAACATGACGGAGCTTGAAAAGGCAAATAAAGCCTTAGAGACAGCTAATCAGCAGATAGCCAAGCTACAGAAAGATAATGCTGTCAGAGATTTACGAGAGAGTGCAATGTCTGATTTTGGCATTACTGCCGAACAGGCAAAGACAGTAGTAAAAGAGGATGGCTCTTTTGATACGACATCACTTGGCAAGATTATTTCCGACATGAAAGCCAATGCAATCGCAGAGTATGAGAAAAATACTCTCAACAATACTCCGAATCCAAGCAATGGCGGTAACAATAACGATGGTGATACAGGAAATAAGACAAATGCTGAAAAGATAGCAGAAAGCCTTATATCTGATGCACCTAAAAGCAACAACATTTTATCACATTACATTCAGTAACAACAGGAGGTAAAAAATGGCAAAGGAAATGAATATGCAGTATGAAAAGACTTCGTACGCGGGAGATGTTCAGATTTTAAAGAGAGAGCCTAATGAGGCAATCCCACTGACACTTGATTTTGATGGTGTAACAACTACAAACGCACAGGGCAAGAAGATTGTCAAAGCGGGTACACCAATCGGAACAACCGGCAAGGCTGACAATACAGCCACAGTAGTAGGCATTTTAAGGTTTGATGTAACAGAGGACAGACCACAGGGAGTATTGCTTAAGAAAGCGTATCTTAACACAAAGGTAGCAGAAGCACACTCAGGCGTTACATATGACGCAGCAGTTAAGACAGCTCTTCCAATGATTGTATTTGAATAATAACAGGAGGTAAACAGATGTTAATTAATGAAGTATTAGACAGTAAGTCTATCGCATTATCAGCAACAGAAAACGCTAGTAATCAGATACCTTATCTTGGTTTACAGTGGTTTCCGGAAAGAAAGAAACAGGGGCTTGATTTAAGCTGGATTAAGACACATAAAGGGCTTCCAGTATCACTTGCGCCATCCAACTTTGACACAATCCCGACAATTAGAGCTAGAGAGGGATTAAGCAAGGAAAAAACACAGATGGCATTTTTCCGTGAGGGAATGACAGTCGGTGAAGAGGAAATGCTTGAAATCGAGCGTATTCAATCAGAAGATGACCCTTACCTTGCAAGTGCTTTATCAAGCGTATATGACGACACTAACAACCTTGTAAGTGGCGCAGAGGTTGTACCTGAGCGTATGAGAATGTCACTTCTTGCTACAAGTGCAGGTCATCCAGTAATTGCCATTGTGAGCGATGGTGTTCAGTATGCTTACGATTATGATAAAGATGGTTCATACGCAAAAGACCATTATGCAAAGTTATCCGGCACAAGTATGTGGAGTGATACAGCTAATTCAAAGCCACTTACAGACCTTAACAATGCAAGAAAGAAGTTACAGAAGCAAGGCAAGATTGCCAGATATGTGCTTATGAACAGCAATACATTTCAGTATTTGCTTGATAATGCACAGATAAGAAACTCAATCCTTGCACAGAACCTTACAGCAACTATTGATGTTGACGATGATACTGTTATTTCAGTAGTGCAGAAGAGAACAAAGCTCACTATCGTACTTTACGATAAGGTGTACATTGATGATGATGGCAAGGAGCAGTACTTCTACCCGGATAACAAGGTTACACTCCTTCCGGAAGGCAGCCTCGGTAGCACTTGGTTTGGTACTACACCGGAAGAAAGAACAGCAAGACAGGTAGCTGATGTAGATGTAACAGTATATGGTGTAGGTATTACAGTCGCTACAAAGACGGAGTACGGACCACCTATGAAGATGTCAACATTTGCTTCTGAGGTTGTTCTTCCATCATATGAGAATATGGATAGCACATTCGTATATGAGGTTCATAGCGAAGAGTAGGGGGTGCAACTATGAAATATCCATATATAGTGATTCATAATGGTAAATGGTATAACGCTGGCGAAGAGGTTCCGGAAAATAATAATTCCGGAGCTTCTTTTGATTATAGCAAAACAACCATTAATCGCATGTCTACATCTGATTTACAGGCTTTTGCCACAGAACAAGGTATAGACAATGCAGAAGAACTTACAGGAGCAGAGCTAAAGAAACTGTTAATTGAAAAGTTTGGATTATAAGGAGCTTGGCATGGAATACACCACATTAGAACAAGTCAAAATCAGACTTAAACAATTTCATATTGATACAGTCACGAACGATGATGAAACAACATCTGATGTGGTAGTGTTCGACAACAAAGAAGATAATCCGGTAATCGAACAGCTCATTAAGCAAGCTACGGAAGATGTAAAGGCAAAAAGAAATTACCCTGACAGCTACACAGATGAAATGATAACCGAGGATTTGAAGAAATTTGAGAGCGTTATCGTTAATTTGGCCGTCTACGACCATTCGCAAGCCGGTGGGAACTACATGAGCGCATTAAGCGAGGGCGGTGTGAGCCGTACATGGAAAGACAGAGACAGCTTATTTGTTGGGGTATTTCCCTTTGTTAATATAGTTTAATCTAGCCTATAGGGCATTACAGAAAGCTATAGAAGATTGTGCGTTACCAATATGGTAGCAGGCGGTACACATTAAGTGGTGGTGGGCGGTGTACCAATTACCAAAGATGAAAGGCGGTATATCAATGCCAATAGCAGTAATTATAAGCATTATTTCAGTTGCTTTTTCCGTCTTTTTCGGACTGTTTACATTAGGACTTAATCTTAAGAACAGCAAAAAGTCTGACAAGGCAGAACTTACGGAGCGTGTAAAGGAAAATACACGCATAAATATGAAACTCGACACAATATCAGGCAACACAGCAGATATAAAGAATGAAGTTATAGAAATGAGAAAAGAGCTTAATTCTCATGATAACAGGATTATTAAAGTTGAGGAAAGTGTAAAGTCAGCACACCACCGAATAGACGGATTGGAAGCACGACTTAACGAAGATAAGGAGGCATAGCAGAATGGATATAACATCAGTATCAACAGTAGTTGCAATCGTTGTAATAACATATCTGATAGGCTTAGGAGCTAAGGCAATTCCACACATTAAGGATAATTATATTCCTATAATCGTAGGCGTTGCGGGCGGTATCTTAGGCATTATAGGTATGTATGTAATACCAGACTTTCCAGCGAATGACATTCTTAATGCAATCGCAGTTGGAATTGTGTCCGGATTATCAAGCACAGGTGTTAATCAGATTTATAAGCAGGTAAAGAAAAATGCTTGACATCAATAAGCAAGCCATGAAGTACGCGCTTCAAGATCAAACTGTCACAGTATATGACAAAGACGATGACGGAAATCCAAAGTTTTACGAAACAGAGGACGGAGAGAAGATATACTACACGCATGAAGAAGCAGGCTTTTCGGAGCCGGTTGATTTTCGAGCAAATATATCATTTGACGGAGGAGAAGCACAGAACAAGGAATATGGCTTTAATACGGCTGATTTTGACGCTGTTTTGCTGACAGACAGAGGAGAATACCCTTTTAAAAAAGGTGACGTTATTTGGCTTGATAGTGAGCCTACAAAGGACGAAAACGGATTAGTTGATTCAACTTCCGCAGACTTTACAATAGTCGGAGTCAAGCCTTCTCTCTATTCAGTTAAATACATGCTCAAAGCAGTTGTGAAAGAAGTGTAATTATGAAGATTGACGTTTCCCTGACAGAAAAATCTATACAAGATGCGATAGACAAGCTTGAAAGATACAAAGACCGCTTACAGGACAAGTGCATAGCGTTTGTCGAAGAGCTTGCTAGTAACGGCATAGCCGTAGCACAAGCAAATACAGGCAATTTCGGGCACTATATTACATTTAGTTACGAAATTAAAGATACAACGGACGGCTGTACGGCTATTGTGCTTGCCACCGAAACAGGGCAGATACAAAGCACATGGCAGACGGCAGACGGACTTAAGACAGTTGATGTATCGCCTTTGCTTATGACTGAATATGGCTCGGGTTGGAAAGCTAAACCACACTTTAATGACTCAAGGGGCGGTCAAGGCACTTTCCCAGGGCAGACGCACGCATTTGACAGCGAGGGTTGGTATTGGAGAGACGAAAGTGGAGAATTACACCATTCATACGGCATTACACCTACAATGCCGATGTATCACGCATTTGTAGAAATGGAAAATGACATCATAAGAACAGCACGAAAAATTTTTTAGTTGAGGTGATAAAGTGGCGAGTCAAAATCAATGGGTTTATGACCTTGAAAACCTCACATATGCGATTATTAAAACCCGATGTGAGAAAAAATTGAAAACTAAATATCCCAAGCTAAAATTCACACAAGAGGAACAGTCGGACAGTGCAGCGGCTAGTTTCCCGACAGTGCTAGTTCAAGCACTCGAACCTATAGAACAGAATGAGGATTTAGAGGGCAGAAGAACAAATACAGTGTTATTTACGGCACAAGTAACTGTTACAACGAATAAAAGCCGTTCAGAAGCTTTGAATGTGGCGCAGACAGTGGCTGATGAATACAAAGCCATGTCATTCAAGTTAGTGCCAGCCCCATTCGCTAGAAAAAACGGCAAATTATGGACCGCAACATTACGTGCTAGGCGGTCATTCGACTGGAATGATAGATTATAAGAGCCTTTTGGCTCTTATTTTTTTATGGAAAATTAGGAGGTAATACAAATGGCAACAGGATTAAAAAGTAGAATTGCTTACAAGACACCAACCGCATCCGCCACAAGTGGCGATTATTGGGCTGGAACTTACAAGCTCTTACTTAGAGCAAAATCAATTCCCTCACCATTCGGCTCACAGAACATGGTAGATACTTCAACTCTTGAGGATTTAGTAGAGACACAGGAAATGGGTAGACGTTCAGCCGGTTCCATGGAAGTTGAGGGAGCTTTTGAGAAAAAGTATAAAGATGAAATGGTAACCAACGAGGGTAAGAAGCTCGACTTCATTATTCTCTATGGTACAGATGGAAAAGGTTCAGAGGGTATCTGCGCTTTTATCGGTCAGGAATCATTCGCCCCAGGTGAGGCTTCCGATGACCACTTAACAGGAACTGCGACTGTATCAGTTCAGACAGTGCCTAAGTGGATTGAGGATAACTACGATGTTGCGGTAACGGAGGATGACCAAGGTTATCCAACAGCAATCACACTCACAAAAAAATCATGAGCCAATCGAAAAAAGCCGTAGCGGTTGGCTATGATGATAGCACGGCTGACAGCGAACTTGAAGATACAATATAGCAAGGTAATTGAGGCAGTGTTAAAACTGCCTCTTTCCCTATATAAATTAGGGAGAAAGGGAAAGATAAAATGAAAATTAAATTAAGTGGAAAAGAGTATACAGTTAAATTCGGATATGCACCGGTATATAAGAATAAAATTATCCCAAGGCTCGTAGGGATGGGGCAACAGGGCGAGGGACTTGAAGCCGTTGACAACATGCTTGGATTTTTACCGGAGTTTTTGCTCGTGGGCCTGCAAAAGTTCCACGCTGACGAATTTGGCTTTGATTTTGACGATAAAGAAGCAAAAGAGAAGCAATTGGTAAAGATGTATGATTTGCTTGACGACTACCTTGATCCGGAGAATGAAGAGGGTGGAGATATAATGTCACTCTACAACGATTTGTCAGCTGAAATGGAGAAAAACAGTTTTTTATCAAAGATGCTGGCGAGAGAGGCGCAGACAGCCAAGAAGAAACCAATCAAGAAGTAAAAGAGCTTACATGGGAAGTGTATTGCAACGAAATCCGCCCATATTGGCTTTTGGCAACTAAAGGTTATGGATTTAGCGTTGAGGACATAGATATGTCTTGTCCGGCTGATTTAGAGCCTTATTCAAAGGCTTATATGCTCGAGCAAAAAGAATCCGACTCTAACATGTGGGCTTGGTGGGGCACATACGGATTGAGTGCAACTCTTACAGCTATCGACAGAGCCTTAAATGGCAACAAGGCAAGAGCAAAATACATCGAAAAATCATTAAATGAGCAATACTCAAAAGATAACGAGCCTAAATACAAGGAGTCTAACGAGGAAATTGCCGTTTATGAGATGAAGCAACGAATTAACGCATTAAGACAGTCGGGATTACCTGAAAGTCCTGATTAATGAGGTGACAAAATGGCATATAAAGGAATTGACGTATCGTCATATCAAGGAAATATTGATTGGAGTAAGGTTAAGTGGGCTGGTGTGCAATTTGCAATTCTTAAAATAATCCGTAGAGACCTTAATCCAGATAAAACCTTTGAAGCGAACTGGAAAGGCTGTACTGATGTAGGAATGCCGATACAAGGTGTTTATAACTACTCATACGCTACAACAGTAGACAAGGCAAAGATGGACGCAAACAAGGTCATTCAGACACTTAACGGAAGAAAAACCTTTGTTTGGTTAGATGTTGAAGATAAATGCCAGCAAGGACTCGGACAGACACTTATTGATATTATCAACACATATCAGAGTGTTATTAAGAGTGCCGGACTTAACTTCGGTGTATATACCGGACTTAGCTTTTATAATCAGTATATTGCGCCATACGCAAATCAGATTAATTGTCCGTTTTGGATTGCACGTTATCCATCAACTAAGGGAATGTCTATTGGTGACGAGCCTAACAGTACCAAGAAGCCTGTTATACAGCATTCTCTATATGGTTGGCAGTATTCAAGTGCATTTACTTGTAGCGGCCTGAATAACAGCACTGACGCTAACTTACTCTATGTTGAGCTTGATAAAGGCGATGGAATAGAGAATAGTTCAGCACCAACGGCAACTCCTGTAAAGGATAACGCTTGGAAAGGCAATGAGGAATATTACCTCAATAATGACGATGTAAGAAAATGGCAACATGCCATGAACATCGGATTTGACACAGACGAGCTTAAGGAAGATAGCAAGTTTGGAGCTGACTCGCAGAGATTTGCCAAAAATCACAATCTGTGGAGCGGTCAAAAGCATAACTGTCCGACAGCAATTAAGTGGTTAAGAAAAACTCTGCATGACAAGTATCATTTTTACAAGCTTGATACTGATTACGGCAAGTGGACAGATTATCTCACGAAATGTGTCATGGTATTCCAAAAGAATAGGGGGCTTAAGCAGGACGGCTATGTTGGATTAATCACAACATACTATCTGCTCAAAGACTAAATACATGAGAGCTACTTTAGGGTAGCTCTTTTTTATTACAGGGAGGTGAGAAAATGGCAGAGAGCATTGAGCTTCAAATCAAGTCGGACGCACAGCAAGCGACTAAAGCTATAGGCAATTTACAAAGCAAGTTGCAAGGACTTGGAAGTACTCTCAATTCCCTCAATGGTGCAAGCATAAGCAATTTTGCGAGTGGAATGTCACAACTTGCAACATCACTTAGAAGTGTGAGCAGTATTGACACACGTACCTTTAGCAAGATTGCGACTAACATGGAGAAGCTTGGCAATCTTGATACCGCAAGACTTGTCAGCTCGGCAAGTGCTTTAAAGAGCATGGCAACAGAATTGTCAGGCTTTGCGAGTATCTCAAAGCAATCAGCAGAGATTACACAGCTGACGGCTTCAATTTCAAAGCTCGGTTCAAAATCAGCCGGGTATGCTGCGGATAACATCAGAAACCTTGGCGGTGCATTGAAAGAGGTAATGACAACATTATCTAACGCACCGAGAGTCAGCAATAACATTATTCAAATGACTAATGCACTTGCTAATTTGTCGCAACAAGGCGCAAAAGTCGGCTCGGCTAGTAGGTCACTCGTAACAGGATTTTCAAACACAACAAAGTCAATTAAGAATACAAGAAGTGGATTCAGGGGCTTAGCTTCAACTATCGGTAAGTTTTATGCGACTTATTGGATGGTTATGCGAGCTGTCGGAAAAATAGGCAGCGCAGTTGATTTAGCAAGTCAATTAACAGAGGTTCAAAACGTAGTAGATACCACGTTTGGCGATATGGCAAGCAAGGTTGATGATTTTACAAAAACATCAATTCAAGATTTTGGAATGTCAGAGCTGACAGTTAAGCAAATATCAAGCCGTTTCCAAGCACTAGGTACTTCTATAGGCATTTCGTCAGAGCAAGTGGCAAATGGTACGGCAGTGGCAAATAAAGCTCTTATGAGCCAAAATAACACGCTATACAAGACTACAGACAGTATGGCTGATATGTCGCTTAATCTTACAAGATTAGCTGGTGATATGGCTTCATTCTACGATGTAGACCAAGCTGATGTTGCAAAGAGCTTACAATCCATTTTTTCGGGAACAATCGCACCATTAAGGAGATACGGACTTGATTTAACACAAGCCACACTTTCAGAGTGGGCTATGAAAAACGGACTTGACGCAAATATCAAGTCAATGACGCAAGCTGAAAAGGTATTGCTAAGATATAATTATGTCATGGCAAATACGCAAGCTGCACAAGGAGACTTCGCCAAGACCGCTAATACCTGGGCTAACAGTGTAAGAGTCCTTAAACAAGAGTTCCAAGCATGGGGCAGTATTATAGGTAGCGTAGTAATCAATGCTTTAAAGCCATTTGTTCAAGCCTTAAGTAAAGTAATGCTCAAGGTTATCAGCTTTACAAGAACTGTAGCTGACGCGCTCGGAGCAATCTTCGGATGGACTATCGAGATAAGCGGTCGTGGCGCCACGGCTGACGGCATGGAGGACATAGCTGACGGAGTGGGCGATATTGGCGATAACGCTGATAGTTCCAATAAGAAAGCACAAAAACTGAAAAAAACGCTGCTTAGCATAGACGAGATACACGCACTTGACGATAACAGCGATAGTGGCAGTGGTGGCGGTTCAGGCAGTGGCGGTTCAGGTGGCGGTGGAGCTGGTAGTGGTGTTGATAGCTCGCTGAAAAAGACCGATGGACTACTCGAAAAATACAAATCATCAATCAAAGACCTTTACTCACTTGGAAAGTACATCGGTGACGCTCTTGCGAGTGCCATGGAGAGCATTGATTGGAAGAAGATTTATCAGAAAGCTGACAATTTCGGAAAAGGACTTGCAGACTTCCTTAATGGTTTAATCAGCCCAAGGCTCTTTTACGATTTGGGCGCAACAATAGCCGGTTCACTGAATACGGCTTTGCATTTCCTTAATTCATTCGGTACAACATTTGACTGGTCTAATTTTGGATTGTCGATTGCGAATGGCATTAATGGTTTTTTTGAGAATTTTGATTTTGCTTTATTGGGGCAAACTGTATCAGCATGGGCGAAAGGCATACTTACAACCTTAACAACAGCAGTAGAACGTACAAACTGGGCTGAAATTGGTACTCAAATAGGCACGTTTTTTGCAAATATTGATTGGGTGGGAGTTTTTCAAGATGTTCACGAGCTTGTTAATGGACTTGCAGAGGGCATTATAACAGGGCTTTGGAACTGGTTCCAAGAGGACCCTTTGAGCGCAACGATTGTAGCCGGTTTCGCTCTTGCAAAATTAACAGGAATAGATGGAGAGGTTGGCGAATTATTATCGTCAAAATTATCGAGTGTTTCTGCAAAAGTTGGATTAGTCCTTGCAGCGGATGGTGTTTCGCTGTTTTTCGACTCAACAGGAACTAATGTCAATTCTATCGTATCACCTTTAATGACAGGACTCGGAGCTAAGCTACTCGGTGCTTCATGGCAAATATCCATTTCTGTAGCCATAGTGCTCGCCGCCGCAAACATAGGTTTAGCAGTGGGAAACTGGATAGCCGGAACAGATGTTACATGGGGCGATATTTTCAAAAACCTAAGTGATACAAGTTGGTGGACTGATTTATTAACATATATTTCGGGAGATTTGGCAAAATTTGGTGGAGACCTTGTGGCGGATGTAAATAACTGGCTAGTGGACTTCATCAATGGAATCATCACAAAGCTAAACAAATTGCCGTTTGTAGAATTGCCACTTATAAGTAACAGTGCAAAGGTGACAAAGGATGATGTTAAAAAATACGGAAAAGAAGTAGACCAAGCCGTACAAGATATGCAGAATGGTGTCGGAAAGAGCGTAGGAAAGACGAGCGAGCATATTTCGGGAGCCGGACGCAAGCTTGACGAATACAGGAAAAAGACGAAAGACGATACAAGCGACATTAGTTCGTCTCACAAAACTGCAAGCGATAGTGTTAAAAACTCTCTAAGCGGTACAAATTCGGCAATAGATGGCACCAAGAATAAAATGGGAGAGCTTGAAAGCAAGTCAAGTACAAGCACAACCAATTCAAAGGGTGTGTTTAATGGACTTGCAAATGCACTAGGACAAGCATTTAGCAATATAAACTCCGGCATAGACGGCACTAAGGGCAAAATGGGAGAAATGGAGAGTAAGTCAAGCACAAGCTCGGCAAATTCTCAAAACGCTTTTTCAAGCCTTAAGAATGGACTCCTCGGTTTCCTTGGCTCGATAAACAACTCTATCAATGGCAACAAAACAAAGATGGAGGAAATGCAGAATAAGGCAAGCACGAGTACAAAGGGTGCGAAAAGCTCATTTTCAGATTTTGCAACAAAAGCCAGTAGGTCACTCGCAAACACGAATGACTCAATGAGCGGAACTGAAAGAAAAATGAACAATCTGCCTAGTATTTGGCGAGGAATTACTTTACCGAGCATAACGGCTAAAATCAAAATTCCTCATCTGTCAGTAAGTTGGGAAGATTACGGAAAATTCAGTTTGCCGAAAATAGCAATCAAGTATTATCGTCAAGGTGGTTTCCCAAAGGGCGAGGACGGAATGTTTTTAGCAAACCATAATGAGATGATAGGTAAATTCTCAAACGGCAAAAACGTAGTCGCAAACAACCAACAGATTACAGAGGGAATTAAACAGGCTGTCATGGAGGGCATGGCGCAAGTAATGATGAACTATAATGCCGGTGGAAACTCTGCACCTATCATTGAAAACGTGTTTAAGTGCGACAGCGAAACACTCTATCGCATGACACAGGTAGGCAAAGCAAAGCATGGACAACGATATATTGTAGCAAATGAATTTGGTTAAGACACTCACCCTTGCGTGGGTGTCTTTTTACGAGGTAACAATATGGCAATGATGTTAGTAGACGGAGTGGAATTACCTACTCCGTCAACCTTTGAATGGGGCTTAATTGATGTGTCTGCAAGTGATAGTGGACGAACACAAGACGGCAAAATGCACAAGAATAGAATAGCGCAGAAACGACAAATTAAATTGTCGTGGAATGGTACAGACAAGGCTAGGACAGCAAAGATACTTCAAATGGTAAACCCCGAATATATCAGAGTGACATATCCTGACGCTATGAGTGGCACTGATGAAACACGTACATTCTATGTGGGTGACAGAGGTGCGCCTATCAAGATATGGACTGTCAACAATAAGAGGTACGAGACATTGAGCTTTAACCTCATAGAAGAGTAAGGCGGTGATTTAATGCTTAACGTATCGGCTAAATGGCAAAGAGCGGTAATGCTCGACAATGATATAAATGTAAATTGTTTTGCTGACATAGTTACGGCAAGTGGTGAAAAAATCCCTATTAGTGATAGCGAGCTGTGGGCGAATGGCTTCGAGGTCAATGATTCAACATCAAGCAACGGCACTTTCACAATCGGGGCTTTGATTGCCGGAAAACTGAAAATCAAGCTGAATAACATCTATGAAGATTACAGCAAGTATGATTTTGATAAGGCGAGCGTAACTGCATATGTTTCAAAAAGTTTTTCTGACGGCACAACCGAAAAATTAAAAATCGGTGAATACAGAGTCAGCGAGACAAGCTATGACGGCTCGCTCATAACACTTACTTGCCTTGATAACGTTAATAATTTCAATCGTGAGTATGACAGTAATTTGAGCTATCCTACGACAGCATATGAGGTAGTCAGAGACGCTTGTATTAAGTGTGATGTACCTTTTACTATGGCGAAATTTGACAACTCTGATTACGTGATTAACGAGATACCAAGCGATAATCAAAAACTCACATACGGACAGGTAATAGCCTACATTTTGCAATTGAGTGGATTATGGGGCAAATGCGGTCACGATGGTGAATTGCTCATCGGTTGGTATGACATGAGCCAGTTTGACAGCCGAGGTTACGATGGCGGAACTTTTAGCACGAAAACTACACCATACTCTGACGGAGATACATTGAATGGTGGAAATTTCACCGACTATTCAAGTGGAGATATCGCTGATGGCGGAACATTCACGGAGGCGAGAAATTACCACAACATTTACACGCAAAAAGATTTGAATGTTGCAACTGATGATGTTGTGATTACAGGCGTTAAAGTTATTGTAACATCAAAAGAGGATAAGGCAAAAGATGTTAATACGCTTGCCGGAAAAGAGGGATATGTAATCTCAATCACTGACAATCCGTTTATTTCGGCAGACAAGGCACAAACAGTTGCAAATTATATCTTTAAGAAAATCGGTGGCATGAGGTTCAGACCTCTTGATGCTACACTCTTGTCAAACCCACTGATTGAGAGTGGAGATGTGGCGCTTGTGACAGACCGCAAGCAGAATACCTATAGCTGTTTTATTTCCAACCGAACATTTACAGTTGGAAGTGGCACTAAAATTTCATGTGACGCTGAAAATGCTTCAAGAAATAGTGCTGACAAATTCAGTAATGAGACAAAGGCTGTCGTACAAGCTAGGAAAGTGGCGCAGGCGCAACTAAGTGTATATGATAAGCAAATGCAATTGTTGACACAGCTAATGTCTCAATCACTCGGACTTTTTAAGACCGAGCAGAAACAAGAGGACGGCTCGATTATTTACATTATGCACAATAAAGCTGACCTTAATTCAAGCAATATACAGTGGAAAATGACAGCTAATGGCATGGCTGTATCGAATGATTACGGCAAAACATGGAAAGCCGGAATTGATAAAGACGGAAACGCTATTTTCAATGTTATGTCGGCTATCGGCATTAATTTTGATTGGGCGCATGGTGGCACGCTCACTTTAGGTGGTGAGAATAACACAAACGGCAAGCAGTATGTCAAAGACGCAAACGGAAAAATTCTGATTACGCTTGACAATAAGGGCATTACGCTCGCTGACGGAGTTAATATATCATGGAATAATATTTCTAATCAGCCTAGTATACCGAGCAAGACGAGTGAGCTAACAAACGATAGCAACTATGCTACGACAGGACAGATACCAACAAAGAATAGTCAGTTACAAAATGATAGCAATTACACCACTATGAGTGCAGTTGAACAAAAAAACTATACCACTATGGCAGCAGTGCTAGAAAAGAAATATCAAAATTCGGACCAAGTAGTTACTATCACAAAAAACACTGTAACTGCCGCATTCATTAAAACGCTCGGACTTTTAGTCGGTGACCAAATTCAAATGGGCCCTAACGCTAAAATCACTTGGGCGAATGTAACCAATCAGCCGAGTATACCAACAGATACCAACGATTTAACGAATGGTGCTGGCTACACTACCATGAGTGCGGTTGAGGACAAAGGGTATGTTGTGTCAGAACAAATTGCTGACTTTATAACAAATGCTGATTTAGACGAATATGCCCGAGTAAATTTCTATAAAGACCTAAATGAGTTAAAAAACAACATCGGCTACACAGAGATTAACAATCAGTATGTTATTTCACCACATATATATGCTGGAACTGTTACGGCAAGCGATTTTAATGGCGGTACGATTAACATTGGAAATGGAGCGTTTGCAGTTGATAGTAGTGGAAAAGTAACTGCTTCGAATCTTAATATGTCCGGCGGTAGTATTGCGCTGAACGGAAATTTAAGTAATTCAACGATTGATTTAAAAGCTACCGACAATTCAGGGAACAATTATGAACTTTGGATGAATGGTGCAGTCTTGCGAATTGTCAAGAATGACGAGAACTTGATTACACTCTACGGAACCACAGGCTCTATAGGCGCGCAGACAATGTATGCTCAAGAGATACAATCTGATAAATTTAGGGAATCAGCCGGAGGATACGCGATGTGTGGTGATACAACATCGCATACATATCATTGTAACTGGGATGGTACGAAATTATGGTTTGAGGTAGATAATACATGGGTGTGGAACTCATCTGACAAGCGATTAAAGAAAAATATCCGGTCTATTCAAGACGAATATATAAGTGCAATCGGGGCGGTAGATTTAGTCCAGTACAACCTCAATCGTGAGAATTACTCTGATAAAGAACTTTACTTCGGAGCAATAGCACAGGATGTTGTTATAGAACTGGAAAGCAGAGGGTTGAATGATGAGAGTGTCAAACTTCTGTCAAAAAAGAAAGTATCGGACGACTCCAACGAGCTTTATTACGGTATGGACTACGAACAATTCCTATTGCTAAGACTTGCACATGATGAAAAGAGGATAACTGAACTGGAAGAAAGAAACCGACAATTAAGTGAGAAAATATCCAAAATCTATGAAAAGTTAGGTATAGAGGAGGTATAGCTTATGGCAATTCAAATGAGACGAGGGGCATACGCGCAGTTTGACCCCTCAAAAATGAAAGCTGGGGAATGGGCGGTATCGACCGACTCCGACACAAAAAAACAACAGATATGGATGTGTTTTGCGCCCGGAATAGTTAAGCGGATGGGAACTGTTGAGGATTTTGACGTTGAAATTCAAAGACTTATTCAGAGTCACCTTGACAGCATGGCTCAATCCGTGTCACAGGCTCAAAAATCAGCACAAACCGCAACAGAAAAAGCAACCTCGGCAAGTAATTCTGCTTCACAGGCTCAAAAATCTGCGCAGACCGCTTCACAAAAAGCGAACGAGGTAGCACAAGCTTCGGGAAAGATTGACACGGCAGTGAGCCAAGCAAACGCAGCTACAAAGGCTGCAAATGAAGCTGCACAAAGAGCAGAACAGCAAGCCGGACTAGTCGAGCAGAAAGCAAACGGAAGAGGCATTACCTTTTCCGTGACAAGTGCCGGATTACTCAATGTAAGTAAGGAGGAATAATATGAGCGGAATAGACATTATATCAGACACAACAGGGCAAGCAATTGTTGAGAGCATTAAAGCCCTTGGCACAAAATTAAGCGAGGGAAGAGTCATTTATGGTGTTCACATTAACAGTGCGGATAGTAACCCAAAAACAAGAGTCAGGTATTTAGCAGACGCAGTAGGCATGACTCCAGCAGCTATGAATTTCACAAGCGGAACTTTTGATTACGGCTCATGGGCGAATGCCTTTTTTATGCCAAAACCATGCATGCTTAAGACAAATGGACAGGTTGACTATTACCTCAACGAGAACGATTTAACTAAAAAAATAGATGGCAGTGCGTCAGATATAGCAAACATTGATTATAATGGAAATGCCATGATGGAGTGGGGCAATGGCACAGACATTATATGGTGGAAGATTGAACCTGATAAAGGCAATCCTAACAGTGCAAGCCTTTATGTTGCTAATTATCAAGCAGATAAGGATTTTAAAAATCTAAACTTCATCGACATTAACGGCAACGAAAAAGCTCATTTCTACACACCGATTTATAACGGCTCTCTTGACAGCAATAACAAACTGCGCTCGATAAGCGGTCAGACAGTTATTAAGTCAAAAACGGCTAGTCAGGAAATGACATATGCAAGAGCCAATGGTACAGGCTATGAAATCGAGCAATATGTTGACAGACTTTTGATTAACATTTTGCTTATTATTATAGGAAAATGTACCGATACACAAGATGTATTCGGACGAGGCATGAGCGACCTTGCCAACGGCGAGCCTTTCCTTCTTAAGACTGGCACAATGAACGACAAAGGACTATTTTGGGGTGAGAATGCCGGAGGAGCCGGAGTTAAAGTGTTTGGTATGGAGAATTATTATGGCAATCAGTGGCGAAGGACAGCCGGACTTATCCTTGCTAATGGCATAGTAAAAGTCAAGCTGTCTCCGTCAACAAAAGATGGAAGTAGTGCAACTAACTACAACACTGACGGAACTGGTTATATCGAGATACCTAATTCAACTCCTAGCGGTACAAATGGTGGATATATCAGAGATATGCTGTATACGGCATTAGGCATGTTCCCAACAGTGA
>OIYY01000123.1_pt1 | contig 59003 bp, 88 predicted proteins | sample 1588341 | NCBI WGS metagenome assembly OIYY01 (sample SAMN03283287) | human gut metagenome | biome: human-associated habitat; material: feces | host: Homo sapiens | place: Peru | collected 2012
ATACAAGGGAGCTTCGTCAGCTACCGGATCCTGTGGAGCTTCGTCAGCTACCGGATACAAGGGAGCTTCGTCAGCAGACAATAAGGATGCCGTAGCGGTTGCCTGGGGATATAAATCGAAAGCCAAGGGCGTTATCGGTGCTCATCTGGTTTTTGCTGATTGGGAAGGTGATGAAGAACTCTATCGAACCCCGGAAGCATGGACACTCAAGGGCGCAAAGATGGTTCAAGTAGATGGCAAGAATATCAAAGAGAACACTTGGTATTGCATTGAAAATGGAGAAATTATTGAAGTAAAGGAGGAAGATTAACATGGTAACAATTACGGCAAATATCGGTAAAGAAACAAAAAACAGAGACTGGCGATTCCCTGTTTGCGATTGTTCTTAAACATGGCACCAATAAGTGTACGACATTAGCCAACGGAAGCCTGTGTGAGATTATGAACGCTATTCCAACCGCAATAGCAGAAATTCTTTCAGAACAGTGCAACGACAGAGTTGCTGAAGCTATGGGCATAGTTATGGCTGAAGAGATTATCAAACTCACTAAGAAAAACGCACAGAAGAACAAGTGGAGTAATTAATAATGAGAACACAAATGAAAAATGTCGAAGTACCGGAGAAAGAGGGACTGTCATATGTGGCAGTCCAGAGCGCACCGAGAGAGCATATCGACTGGACAGAGGTGTTTCATAGCCTCTCGATCGGTATTGCTGGCGCATCGGCGCTGATGGCAGTCGGTGCATGGCTGGCGATTAGTATTATGCGGTAAGGAAAAAAAGAATGAAGTTAAATGGAGTGGAACTAGCTGGATTTGATGGGGTTGGACCCGAGCACGGAAAATTCGTCCCCAGCGATGAGGCTTTGGAGTATGCACTAAATCGGTGCATAAACAATGAAGGCGAGAAACTGGCATTCCTCGAGTGGTATTATTCGGGAAATTGGACAATGAGGGAGGCAGAATGAACAGTAGATGTGATGCGTGCAATCTGGAAGAAGATTACTGTTCCAGATGCCATCGGCAGTCAATACAGCGGAAAGGGCATGCAAATGCATGCTCTGACGCAAAGCCTAGAATGACTAGGACATTGAAAAACGCCCTGAGCACATATGGGCTGAATCCACGAGAATGGTTTGTAAGCTCTGATTCGGGCAACTGCTTTCGCCTTGTCAATAAAAATGACGGCAGAAAGAAAACTATTATGAAATAAAGGAGGATAAAAGCGTGGAATATATGCCTGATTGCGATGTCGTTGATCTGATCCGAGCGGATGAGAGAAACAAAAGTGCGCTGATGTACCTTCAGTGCGAAAAATACCCGAAAATGGAAGTGATTGTTTCGCTTCTGACAGGCGAAAAGTATGTAAAGGAGGAAGAACATGAAGCTGTATGAGTTGACCGAGCAGTATAAATTCATCGAAAGTCAGTGTTATGATGCTGATGTAGATGAACAGGCGTTTAAGGACACTTTGGAAGGGTTAGGTGGAGAAATCGAGGAAAAGGCAGATGGTTATGCCAAAATCATGGTAGGAATGGATTCTATCATTGCCGGAGCTAAGAAAGAAATTGCACGGCTGAATGCACTCGTTAAAGCCTTGGAAAATCGGAAAGATGGAATGAAAAACAATTTGGAGTTTTGCATGCGGGAAACCGGCAAGACCAAATTCAAGACGGATTTATTCTCATTTAATATTCGGAAAAATGGCGGAGTTCAACCGCTTATGATTGACGAACCGGAAAAGATTCCTGAAAAGTACCTGATTCCACAGCCAGCAGTTCCAGACAATTCAGCTATTCGTAAGCTGTTGGCAGAACAGGAAGTTGAATGGGCACATCTTGCTCCAAGAGGAGAAAGTTTAGTGATCAAGTAGGAGGATATTATGGGATTACCAGTACTGATTTATGGTAAGTCCGGTAGCGGAAAAAGCCGGAGCTTAAAGTTTTTTGACGAAAATGAGGTGGTTCTGTTCAATACAGAACGAAAGGAACTGCCGTTCCGGAAGCGTTTTCGGAAGATTGGTGCCAGCGATGACATCACCCAGATCGTTGCTACGATCAAAAAAAACCCGGAAAAGGTCTATGTGATTGATGATGCTGGGTATATTATGACGCATCTCTTTATGTCACAGCATCGGAATAAGAAAGGAAATGCTTCTTTTGATATGTATGATGACATTGCGGATGCAATGTACTGGCTTGTGAAGCGAATCAAAGATGAAGTTTCCGATCCAGACAAAATCGTGTATATCATGCTTCATGAAGATACCGATGATTTTGGGGTTTCAAAGCTCAGAACTATTGGAAAACAGCTAGATCGCAAAGTATGCTTGGAAGGCATGGTTACAATTTGCATCAGGTGCATGAGCGAAAATGGGAAGCACTTCTTCCGGACGGTTACTGATGGTTCTGATATTACGAAGACTCCGGAAGAGATGTTTTCAGAACCAGAAATCGAAAACAACCTCAAATTGGTTGATGATACTATCCGAGAGTTTTACGGATGGGGAAATAATTTACAGGAGGAATCTAAGAATGATTAGAAAACCATATGGATACGATGAGGCAACTGCATACACTGGTGAGACCCAGAGCTTACCGAAAGGTAAGTATATCTGCTCGATCGTACAGGCTACCACGGAAACAACCAGAAACGGCAATACGCAGTTAGTGCTGTCCTTTGACATTGCAGAAGGGGAGTACAAGGATTTCTACAAGAAGGCTTTTGAGAGCGATAAAGCTCGGAACGGTGTCAATGCAAAATGGCGTGGTATGTTCAGACAGAACATGGAAGGAAAAGGTATCCCGTGGCTCAAAGGAATTATTAAGTCAATTGAAAAGTCTAACAACTTTACTTTCCCGTGGGATTTGGATGGAAACGAAAAGGCTTTAGTAGGAAAGAGATTTGGAGGTGTCTTCCATCGCCGTCAGTATGAAACACAAAATGGAAAGACAGGGTTTGTTACTGAACTGTTCCAGATCCGCAGCATTGATGCGCTGGAAGACGCAAAAGTTCCGGACGATGAATTGCTTCCGGATAAAATGCAGAGTGCTGGAACGCCAAGCCCGTTTGGTGATGGGTTTATGAATATCCCGGACAACATTGCCGATGAAGGACTTCCGTTCAATTAAGGAGAACACATGGCTGGACAAAATATGAAACAGGTCATGGCGATTGAATGGAAGAACAAGAAACGGATTCTGGCAGTAAATCCGAACGTGGATGACGGCAGCGGGATCTATTTCTTGACAAGGCAGGATGAGAACGGGTTCAAGTTCGCTTATATCGGGCAGGCAAAACACTTGCTTGCCCGGCTGGCGCAACACTTGTCGGGTTATCAGCACATTGACCTTTCATTGAAGAAACACGGGCTGTATTCAGCCGACAATCCAGATGGCTGGAAAATCAATTTCCAGCATTATTCAATAGATGAGCTTGATGAGAAAGAGCAATTCTTCATTAAGCAATACGCCTTGGCCGGCTATCAGTTAAGGAATAAAACCTCTGGAAGTCAGGGCGAGGGAAAGGCAAAGATTGCTGAGTACCGCCCTGCAAAGGGTTACAGAGAAGGACTGGCGCAGGGAAGAAAGAGCCTTGCAAGGGAACTTTCTCATATCATCGAGAAACACTTGGATGTACAGATTAAACCTGAAAAACAAGGAAATAAAATTTCTGAAAAGGCATTTGAAAAGTTTAGAAACTTATTAAACGAAAGAGGTGAAGACCACGAAGAATGATTGGATTGATGTCCAAACTGAACTTCCGCCAGAGGGCGAAATCGTCATAGCGACTGTAAGTTATGACTACGGTGATCCAAAGATATGGGTCATTCAGAGAGACGGCGATATTTATGTTCGCCTTGTTGACATAAACGGAAACGGTGCCGAATATCTTCCTGTGAATGGGAGAGTAAAGTTCGGACCGACAAATGGAAGAGTCGTTGCATGGATGCCTCTTCCAAAAGCAAAAGGGAGCGCTAAGGATGAGCAGTAAATTAGGAGAAAGGATATATGATCTCATTGAACAGGGCAAAACCATAGATGAGATCGTCGCTGAAACGAACTGTGTGCGTCAAACAGCACAAGTGTACATGCGAATGTACGTCGCTGGCAAAAATTCCGGTCCCACATACTCAACCTCACGGTCAAAAATCGCTCACAATATTAAATTGTGGGAGAAAGCAATCACGAGAAACAAGATAGAAGACTTGAGGAGAAGAACCCGAGTAGGACAACGAATTAATGTATATGCCTTAAAGATGAATACTGACGATAGGATCAATGGTCAGTGTGTAATGGCGACTGTGACAGATGCAAGTAGTAAACATTTTTGTCTTGTATCTTTGTGTTCTGGTGTAAAAGAAGCAATATTGTGGTCGGAGCTTATCTCCAAACCACCAATAAATAAGGGAAAGGAATAACGAATACCTGGTAAACCGGGTTGGTGCATAGCAAATAGTGGTGATGTACCGAAAAATTTCAACACCGTGGCTATAAGGCATACGTTGGAAACTATGTATGTCGCATAGGAGCAAGCAAATGGTGATCCACGATACAGCAGTATTTGTAGCGTGGTGTTATGGCAAAGAAGAAGGTGTGCTGGATCAGCGCAGGAGTGAGTAGCTTTATGGCAGGATTCCTTGCAGGAGATGTTGATGAATGGATCTATATTGACATCTCCGATCAGCATCCAGACAGCTTGAGATTCATTAAAGATTGCGAATTTGTAATTGGACAGGAAATTAAGATTCTGCGTTCTGAGGAATATTCCTCTGTTGAAGAGTGTGTGCGTGCTTTCGGAGGTTTTCGAGCCCCAAACGGATTTGCACCATGCACAAACTATTTGAAGAAGCGGGTGAGAAAGGAGTGGGAAGAGACTCACAGCAACGATGATCTGACTTATGTCTGGGGATTCGATGCGACTGAATACCGGCGAACTGATCGGATCATAGAAGCTAATCCGCATGCACAGCATGAATTTCCTCTTATTGAGAAAAATCTCTCAAAAAAAGAAGTTCATGGATTGTTTGAACGGCTGTTTACGTTTGAAAGACCAGTTATGTATGATATGGGTTATCCTAATAATAACTGTATCGGGTGCATTCGCGCAGGCATGGGATATTGGAACCGGATTCGCAAAGATTTTCCAGATGTCTTTGAAGGCAGAGCGCGGTTGGAGCGGTTGGTCGGGCACTCGATCTTAAAGGATGCTAAAGGGAATCCGATTTATTTGGATGAACTTGATCCAAATCGCGGAAATATGAACACAGAGGTGTTTCCAGAATGCGGGATTATGTGCTACTTGGCGCAGGATAAGTAATATCATAGTAATATATGTACTACTTTAGTATTACTTTTGTATATACATTTTGGCAGGAGGTGATTATCGTGTTGCAATTTTTCTTAGGAATAAGCGTTGGTTTTATTGCCGGCGTAAGTTTTGTTGTTTGTATGGCACTGGCAGTTGGAAATACACAGAATAGTGAGAAATCATCCGAAAAGGAGCAGGTATGACAGAGAATAAACAGAAAATTTGTGATCTGCTACTGATTACTTTACAGGCAACCAGTAATGCAGAGGATGTGTTAAGTCTGACACATGATGAAGAATCTGAAACCGTGACGGTTACATTTATTTCAGGTGGTAAGCGTGTAGTAAATGTTGCAATGGATTCAGGCACGGCAATGATTAGTGACATAATGGCAAATCTTGGATGTTAGAAAGTGAGAAATAAGAAAATGGAAAATAACAATACCATTCAGAATGTAGTGCATGGGTTCAAAGTGTTCAGACCTGATTGGACTTGTTCACCTAATGGCAACACTAAACAGTACACTTGCCCCGGAAAATTTGAGGAAGAAGGGGAACTTGATGTTTGCGGTCACGGTATGCACTTCTGTCAGACTGCTGCCGACTGCTTCAATTATTACAGTTTCAACAGTGAAAACAAGGTTGCAGAAGTCATTGCCTATGGTGAGGTAAGAACAGACGGTGACAAGTCATGCACTGATAAACTGGAAATCGTGCGTGAAATCCCGTGGGATGAGGTGTTGCGAATCGTCAATATTGGAAAGAATTGCACGGGTCGCTGCAACACCGGGGACAGGAACACCGGGGACAGGAACACCGGGGACTGGAACACCGGGGACTGGAACACCGGGAACAGGAACACCGGGGACAGGAACACCGGGGACTGGAACACCGGGAACAGGAACACCGGGGACTTGAACACCGGGAACTGGAACACCGGGGACTGGAACACCGGGAACAGGAACACCGGGGACTGGAACAAGTCATCTTTCAATACTGGTTGTTTCAATACTGTTGAACAGAAGATCATGCTGTTCAATAAACCGTCAGATATGACCTATCGTGAATGGATAGATTCAGATGCAAGATACCTGTTGAACAGAATACCAAAGAATGTTGTTGAATGGATTTATTCAGAAGATATGACGGATGAAGAAAAAGCAGAGCATCCGACACACGAAACAACAGGCGGTTATCTCAAAGTGCTTGATGAATCTGAATGTGGTCAGTTGTGGTGGGGCAGCCTGTCAGACCGCAGAAAGGAAATCATCAAGGCAATACCAAACTTTGATGCTGAAATATTCTTCCAGTGTACGGGTGTCAGGGTAGATGAATGATCTGCACCTTATGCCCTATCAGGAAGATGCACTGAACAGAACTGAACAGTTCAACCGTTGTGCTTATTATCTTGATATGGGACTGGGTAAGACCTTTGTGGGTGCTGAAAAAATGTATCTGCTGAACAATGTGGTGAACTTAGTCATCTGTCAGAAATCCAAGATAGATGACTGGGTGCAGCATTTCAAGGATTATTACCCGGATTACCGGGTGATGAACCTGACAAAGAAAAGTGAAGCGCTTAATTTCAGAACCGCGGTTGATACTGATGATTTATACAATCAGGCTCAGGTTGTCGGGGTCATCAATTATGAAACGGCTTTCCGTCGGGACTGGCTGCTGAAGCTTACTGGATTCACGCTGATGCTGGATGAAAGCTCATTGATAACCAATGAAACCGCAAAGCGTTCAAAATTCATTCTGAAAATGCACCCGGAATCCGTGATACTGCTGTCAGGCACACCAACAGCCGGAAAGTATGAACGGTTGTGGTCACAGGTGAAGTTGCTTGGGTGGAATATTACAAAAAAAGCGTTTTGGTCATCATACGTTCAGACTGAATAGGTTGAGAACGGGGACGGTTTCAAACGTGAAGTTATAACCGGATACAAGCATACGGAACACCTGAAAAAGAAACTTGCAGATCATGGGTGCATTTTTATGAAAACTGCTGATGTGATTGAACTGCCGGAACAGACAGAACAGAAGATATTCTTTAAGGTAACACAGGCGTACAAGTATTTTATCAAAAACAGTTACATCATGCTTGATACACTGAATATGTGCAAGTTCAAGGATGATTCAGATTATTACGACACGGATGTGACACCACGGGTTGAACTGGTTGGTGATAACAGCTTGACAAAAATGTTATATGCCCGGCAGTTGTGCGGGCAATATCACAAGGAAAAATTGCAAGGCTTGCGGGACTTGGTTGAATCAACAGAAGATAGACTGATTGTGTTGTATAAGGAGGGTACGGATGCAAGAAATTAAAAATATTGTCCCATCAGAAAGATGTGCGTTCTGTCATCAGAAATCAAATTGGTTGTGTGATATGCCGATCGGAGAAATTACTAGAAGTTCCGATTTTGCGTCGCATGTACTAACCTGTGACAAGCCGATTTGTGATGATTGCACTACACGAGTGAATGGCTTCGATTTTTGCCCGGATTGTGTTCAGAAAATCAGAAGGGCGAAAAAGGGACTGAAGTTCAAAGTCGATTATTGTGATGAATGCCCCTATTATGGCGACTACTTTTACGAAAAAGACGGTGAGGTGTTCTGTCGTTATGCAGGGTGTCCAAAGGATAAGGAGGAATAATGACAAGCGAGATTATTAAGGTTTTAGATGATTTGAGCCGGAGGTTTGGAGTCGCAATAGACTGGACGAGCTCCAATATGCTTCCATACCTGCAAACGCTTACCCGGAAATACGCGAATTATATACTTGCTACTAGGAGTCTGGAACTGGCAGTTGGAGTTTTGCTTTTGATCGGATGTGCAAAACTGGTTAAAGTATACCGCAAAATTAAAGATGGTGAATCGGACTGGTGGGATGAAGAGTTCTATGGAATGCTCTGTTGCATTGCTATTGGGGTAACATTCGTTTTTGGATGGGCAATGACTTTTGACAGCCTGTTGGATATCATTACTTGCATGACATTCCCAGAAAAACTGATATTAAACGAACTGTTGCAGGTGCTAAAAAATCAGTAGAGTGGAGGTTGATGAATGAACGTTGATTACTGTAACAAGTGCGCTGCCTACGGCGATGATTGCTACGAAAACGATGAGGGCGAGCTGGTCTGTCGCTGCCCGGAGTGTCCAATGAATAAGGATTATTGGGAGGATTGGGATGAATAAAAATAAAGAAGGCTATCCAGACCCAACTGCGAGCCGTGCGATCCGGAACGCAGACAAGATCCCGAAGGAGATTAGAGACTTCCGGCGGGGAATCAAGTTTCTGTGTGAGATCTGCGGTGTGCGGGTGCTGGGAAAGGTTACGATAGTAGATCAGAAGGGAAGACGGTGGTAATTGAGTTTTAACTCATTCACTTGAGCTAAATTTGATAAATTGAGTTAGATAACTCGAGTTATTGAATTAAAAAATACCATCCTCATCAGACGGTCACAAAAAGAGCAAGCATATTATAACAAAAATGTGGAGAAGTGGCAAGGGAGGAACGTGTGATGAGGATAACAAGAAAGATAAGATTGGAGTGGTGATAATATGGCTTTTTTACTTGGTGAAACATTGAAATTTCCAAAGGACAGCTTTAAGAGCATGAAATTCCAACCGTATGAGTTGAAACCTAGCTTTTCAATGTACCGGGTGTATGAATGGCACCGGCACTGGTACGGAAACGTGTATGTATCGTTTTCCGGAGGGATTGACAGCACAGTATTGGCCTATATTGTTTGTCTGGCATACAGAAAGTACAAACTAGACGGAACAATCCCACTGGTGTTTTCAGATACCGGAATAGAATTTCCGGAAATTAGAACTTTTGTAAAAGTTTATACGAAATGGTTGCAGAAACAATTTCCAGACCTAGATATAAGACTGGAAGTTATAAGACCAAAGCACAGCTTTAAGTGGGTAATGGAAAATAAAGGTTTCCCGATAACTAGCAAGGACACGGCCATGAAGATACGAAAGTTAAGGCATGGGAAACTGAGCGAACGGTATAGAAATTATTTGCTGCACGGCGACGAGCGCGGAAAGTTTGGCATGTTAGCAAAGAAATGGCAGTATTTGACAGATACGGAAACGATAAAAGAGGACATTTCTGAACAGTGTTGCGACATACTGAAAAAGGAACCGTTTAGAAGATATGTAAAAGAAACCGGGCGGTATCCATTTATAGGAATCACACAGGACGAAAGCTTCAGAAGGGAAAACCAGTACAACCACACTGGTTGCAATGTGTACGACGGGCACACGATAAAAAGCCAGCCCCTTGGATTTTGGCCAAAGGATGAAATAATCCGGTATGTGGTAGAGAACAATATACCGATTTGCAGCGTATATGGAGAGGCAAAGCAAGACCAGTGCGGAAACTGGATCCTGACGGGAGAACAAAGAACCGGTTGTTGTGTATGCGGTTTCGGGTGCCATCTGGAAGAGGAACCGAATCGGTTTCAAAGATTGAGAAACTCGGAAAACCAGAGCCACAGAAGAATATGTGAGTTCGTCATGGGTATAAACAACAACGGTGTTACATACGAAGAAGCCCTGGAGCATTGCGGGATTAGCACAAAAACCTGCCCCACGCAGGGGCAGGTGCTTTAAAGTTTATGAGAGGAGGACGTAAAAATGTACCCAGAGTACGATGATTACTTTGAGCCAAGCGGTTTTGATGAGAAAATAGAAGAACTCAAGAATAAGTTGAGAGAATCCGTGAAGGCAGAAATCAAGGACGAGCTCGAAGAATTGCGCAGAGAAAATAAACGGCTTCAGGAGATCGAGGAAAATTTTGAAGCTATCAAACAAGATTTTGAAGCAAAAAAGAACGAATGTTTAAGAGCAAAAGCAAACGCTGAAGCAACGGCAAAAGAGGCAAGGCTCTCAGAGCTATTTGATAAGTATCGATTAGTAACATGGTCCCTGGATTATGACATTTTATATCCAGAAAAATGTGATAAATGTAACAATGATAGGAACATTATCATAACATTACCATCAGGACGACAGGTTGCTGATGATTGTAAATGTAATACGCCGAAAAAAGTATATCATCCGAAAGAAAATGTGTTGTATAGCATTGAGAGCAACAAAAACAATATTCGTGTGTACTATAAGAATAGATCTTATGATTATGGAGAGGACATGGTTGCTGATAGTAGCTCAGTGCATCCAGATGAAATTATAAATCACAATAAACCGTTCGACAAAATTAAAGTAAATTGTCCGCGGGAAGTGTTCTTTTCATCATTAGATGAGTGTCAAGAATTCTGCCATTATCTTAATCGTAAGAATGGAGAGCTTGAATATAAGTATAACCAAAGCGGAACTCTGTTCACAAAAGCATCTGGGAAATAAACAAAAACGAAAGGAAGTGATCTTATGAGGCATATTGATGCAGACAGCCTGATCTGTGCCATGAGCGACTATGCTTTTAGTGAGTCGCCGTGGAAAAAGGGAGAGGATACGGCTGTATATGATGCGATCAGTAGTTGCATCGAAATGGTCGAACAGCAACCAACTATTCCCGCAGGGAGATGTGTAAATTCTCCCATGAATCCAGTGCTGAAGAATAAAAACGATCTGGTGTTTATCGATAGAGAGAACGGTGCGCAAACAATCAAAGAAGAGAAATGGCAAGTTTGGACATGTCCTTCATGCGGTGAAACTGTCGGTGAACGATATAATGTAACTGATGGCAAATGGCACCACGATCAGAAGAAATGTAATTATTGTCCGAATTGCGGGCAGAAGATTTTGTGGGAAGCTGAGTCAAACATTATCAAAGATATTCTTGAGAGGATGAAACATTAATGAAGAAATGGAAACTTGCTATCGGAATTGCCATTGTAGTGATTGCGGTTAAATGCATCGGATGTTCCTCTGAAACTCTGCAAGTTAATGTTGCGAACAGCGAAGAGTTAGCAAACTATACATTCGGAGCAAGCAATTTGAGAAAAATCGGAGACTATCTTTGGTATGATTCGTCAACAAGAATTGTATATTTTTGGAATGGCGAGCTTTCTAATACGTATTCAACAGCGCCAACTCCTTACTATGCGCCGAACGGAAGACCGTATCGATATGATCCAGCAACAAACACATTTGAAGAGATTGACGATTAAATCTAGCTTGCCCCGTAGACAGATCTGCGGGGCGATAAAGGAGTGAAGATGAAAGAATTACAGGTTGTTTTAATGGCAAAAACTGAAAATGCTCAGATATTTAAGAGCATCAAGGTGAAGGTGCCGGATGATGGGAATGAGTGGCATGTCGTTGGAGAGATGCTTGAACCTCTGACCACAGACGAAGATCCAGCGAAAGCAATGGAAAAGAAAGAAAAAGAAGATAAATATGCTGATGAGCGCAAAGAGATCATTAATTATCTGAATCTGGTTTGCAATTCACGGTATCGCCCCGGATCGCAAGGCTCAAAGGGGCATATCAATGCTCGGCTTAGGGAAGGTTACACTGTCGATGACTTTAAGAGTGTTATTGATAAGAAGCACAAGGAATGGACCGGCACTGATATGGAGCGATTTCTCACACCAGACACACTCTTTGGCACAAAGTTTGAGAAATACGTCAATCAGACGGTTTCAAACCGTAAATCAGCAAATAAAACAGCGGAAATGCTCAATGAATCATATGATATGATGGCAAATTGGGCTATGCAGAAAGAAATGGAGGATCAGGATGACTTCTAAAGAATTTGCACAGCTTGCATCGGCTATTAAGACATTCTTTCCAAGAGATAACGTCTTGCCAACTCCGGAAGCAATGGGGCTGTGGTTCGATATGCTGAAAGATCTGGACTATGCTTCGGCAAGCATGGCGCTGAAAAACCATGTTGCCTCAAGCAGATTCGCTCCGACGGTTGCAGATATTCGTGAGAAAGCAACTGCCCTCTCGAAGCCACATGAACTGAACGAGATGGAAGCATGGGCGCTTGTAAGCAAAGCACTTCGCAATAGCGCCTATCACAATGTAGAGGAGTTTGAAAAGCTCCCTCCGTTGGTTCAAAAGGCTGTTGGACAGCCCAGCCAGCTCAAAGCGTGGGCAACAGCGGAAGGCTTCAGCGAAGACGTTGTGAGCAGTAATTTCATTAAGTGTTATCGCATTGTGAAGAACCGATCAGATGAGTTCTCTCGGTTGCCAGAGCGATCACAAGCATTACTTACCGAAGTTGATAAGAAATCATATTCTGCACAGATCACGGCAAGAACACTTGAAGTTGCTGAACGCTTATCATCTTCTCGAGATCGAGGGAATTTACTGGCAATTCAAGAACTTACAGGAACAGTCCCGATGCCAGAGCGATGCAATGATCGCTTAAAGGAGCTTGGCATGGAACGAGCATAAGATGCAAAGGAGCGCTTATGAGGTCTAAATTCAAACGACTTTGTAAGCCAGAGGTTGAATTTCTTATTGAGAATTGTAATTTTTCAAGAGATGAGTCTATTCTGCTGAGAATGGCAAGTGCCGGAAACAGCGATATTCAGATTGCGGAAAAACTAAATATTTCTGTTTCCAGCGTCACTAAAAAGAAGAGATGGATTTCCATGAAAATACTTGATTTTTTACAGGTGTCGGAGAATTTTCCAAATGTTTATGTTGTCGGATCACCGATTCCTAAAGAAGATCTACAAAGCAACATTGAAAAAATAAAGAAAATACTATTTGAAAAGATATTCTAACCAAGAAGCCCCGTGGGATAACCAATTCTTACAGGGCTTCTATTTTTCGATCCAGCCTTTCATAAGTTCCAATGTAAGAGCATCATAATCAATGTCGTTATGTTTTTCAATATTAGTAAACAGATTTTTGCTTCGTTCTTTCCCCTCTTCATACTTTGGAGATAATGCAAAAATCAAATATCCAACTTGATTTTTTATAAATTTCGTATTTTTTCCAACATAAAGAATCCGGCGCTTTATTTCAGCGTCATTCAATCCAAACTTTTCTGCCGATTTGGCAACCGCCATAACGTCCTTTTCATTTAATGTAAATCCAGCTGTTTTTGCTGTATCTGCAATCATTAACGTTAAGCTCTCAAGCCGATCATTTATTTCAGGTGTTTTTCTTACCTTTTTGCTCATAGTCCAACAAATATGTGTTGTCTTAGGTCTTCCGCGCATAGCCTTCTGCTCATTATAAGCAACCGTCGCGTGATATGGAGTATATGCTTCAATCTCTGCAACAACAAGATGGCATGTATCCTTGATATTGCTAGTTTTATAACTTTTTGGAATATTTAAAAGCACCTTGAACTCATCAATCGAAAAAATACTATCAAACATTTTCCCTTGTAGCGTTCCGGAAGCAGAAAAGCGCATGCCGTCCCCACTTTTTTTATTAACTCGTTCCAAGAGAATTGGATATAACTTTTTGCTGTATTCACTATTCATCTGCAATGTATCTGGCAGTGAATAATAAATTTTCATTCCTCTGCGCATTAACAGATCTATTAATGTTTTCTTGAAACGTTCTGAAAACATCACATTAAGTGTTCCGCTTTCCCTAATATATTCTATTTCCTGAAAGACAAAAAAATCCACCTCATGACCAGGATCAATTTCAATAGTAATTAATGAACTTGTTTTTAATGCTGATTTTACTGAATTTCTCAATTTTTTAAATGCATTACTATCAAATTTTAACCCGAATTTATCTTGATATTCCTTTACATCAATTTTATATCGTAGCGTATCTGGGTTTTGAATATCTGCAACAGCTTTCTGCAAACTAATATCCATAATGTCAAGAAACGCCTTGTTCATTGTTCCTCTTGCCTCTGCTATCGAGTTCGGCTTCGTTACAGTTAATTTTTTTTTCATGCCATATTCCTTTTAACTAATTATTACAAACCATTTCGTTTTAAATATTGTAACACTTTTAACTAATTATTACAAACTATTTCGTTTTAAGTTTCCAAAAGTTCGTTTTAATACTTAATTTTTCTGCGTTTTTGTTTCCAAAAGTTCGTTTTAAGTTTCCAAAAGTTCGTTTTAATATTCCGGAAACCCTTGTGGTTAATAGCTTTGCGCGTCCTTACACATATTTATTATACATTCTTTGTATTTACACAACAAGAACAGTTGTAAAAATATAACACCTATTTTTATATTTTTTAAGTTTCCAAAAGTTCGTTTTAATCAAGAAACCATTTTGTTGATCCTAACAAAATGGTCATACCGTCCACATGTTTTGTTGGCATCAACAAAACAACCATATTTCCCACATAGGAAAAATGGTCGCGCCCCAACTATTCGGATTTCCAGAACAGTTCACAGACTCTAAATTAAGCCATTTAAGCGATTTTTCTTTGTTTGCGGTAAAAGTATCGCACAATGAGAAAAAACGGCAGGAAACAATAAAAATGGACGTTAAAACGGTATTTGAATTTGAGCGATACTATTCAAAAAAAACTCATCACCTCAGAGATTAAAAAAAGATAATTGACAAATAAGCTCAAAAAGTATATATTCTGTATATACAAAAGTAATACAGTAGTGATACTATCGTACTACATAAACGGAGGAATACAATGAAAATAATAACATTGGCAAATCAGAAGGGCGGTGTAGGGAAAACTACGTCAACGTATAACCTTGCAACGGCGAAGGCGCTTGATGGGTTCAAGGTTTTAATGATCGATCTGGATGCACAGGGTTCATTGACTATTGCAAGTGGTTTTGAACCGGGCATCAAGCAGTTTGAAGGACACAGCACGATCGATCTGTTCAGTAAGCATAAAGATCCGGGAGACGCTGTGTTTGAAGTTGAAACTTTCCCGGAAAAAGGCAGACTGTATATCATTCCGTCGGATCAAAATCTAGCAAATACCGAAAACCATGTGAATACACTGAATGAAAAGGTGTATTTTATTCAAGATGCCTGTGAGATTTTGGAAGAGTATGGGTTTGATTACATATTCTTGGACTGCCCGCCAAACCTTGGCATTATGGTTGTAAATGCTCTGGTAGCCTCCGATGAAGTTATAATTCCCGTAAAAACAGACTACCTGTCTTACAGGGGAGTTCAGCTCATTCAGGAAAGTATTGCTATGGTCAAGGCAAACAAACGCATGAATCCGCGGATCCATGTTGCAGGAATCATTCCAACAATGTTCCGTGGAAACCTTAGCGATCACAAAGATATTTTGACCGAGCTGGAAAGTGAGGGAGAGATTCTTGGGATTATTAAAGAATCTGTTTCGGTCGCACGGGGCGATGTCGATGGTGTTCCGGTGGTAGTTAGAACACCTCGTTCAGAAGTAGCAAAGGAATATCGTAAGATAGCAAGAAGTATATAAAGTGTATATACTAAAGTAATACAATAGTATTACTATTTTGATTTGGAAAGGTGGGATTTTGGTGGGAAACATAGAAAAACCTTCATTGTCAGAGAGAATGGCAAAACGGCGGGAACGCGCAAAGGAATTGGCAGATACGAAGAATATGACGATCCCGAACATGGCAAAACGAAAGAAAACGAAGGACCTTCTTATTTCATCGCGTGTTAATGGCAACACATATACGCAGTTTAAGAAGGCTTGCGAAGCAAGAGGTCTTTCTCCAAATGCCTGTATCAATATGATGATGACGGATTTTGTTATCCAAAATAAACACTTGATAGACGATTGACACTCCCCACAGCTAAAGCAGGGGTTTTACGACACATTCAGATAAAATTTCAAAGTGAGCGCTCAGGAAATTCTTTTTGGGCGCTCTTTTATTACGAATAATTTACTGAAAAGAGACGATTTGATCGTCTTTTTTTATGTGAAAATTTAATTAACAAGGAGGGATGACCGTGTTTTCAGATGAAACCTTAGAGAAGATTTTTGCGAGAAAAGAACTGCAAAGACTGGATCTTCAGACACAATCAGCGATCATTCATGCAATCGAAGAAGTACTGGAAGAGGTGAGCGATGGTGATAAATCCGTATCAGAATAATTTGTATGCCCCTCAGAATATTGGAGGGTATACACAGCCATATTATAGCCCGTATCAGACGCAACAGCGATTCCAACAATCTGATCAGATGGCACAACCGCAGGTTCCAGTGATGCAACAGCCAATTCAGGCTCGAGGACTGAATGGTATGATTGTCACATCGGTTGACAAGGTAACGGCGGATTGCGTGCCGATGGACGGCTCGGCTGCTTTTTTTCCTAAACAGGATCTTTCTGAGATATATGTAAAGAATTGGTGCGCTGATGGTACAATACGCACGCTTACTTTCAAACCGGTGTTTGATGGCGGAGGAGCCAATGGTAATAACTCACCAACCACTAAGGAAAATACCGAGATTACTGAGGTGTTTCAGAAACGATTCGATGAACTTGTAAGTAAAATTGAGGAGTTGGAAAAGACAGTCACGGGATCCGCCGGTAAAAAGGTTGCGCCTGTGGCAAAAAGAGAAGGAGGAAATTGATGAATCCTTTAAATGCAATTTTATCTCAAATGATGAATTCACCACAGGTTCAGAATAATCCTATGGCGAAAAATGCAATGGATATGTACCGCAAAGGAGACTCGCAAGGCTTAAAAACAATGGCAGAGAACCTTTGTCGAGAGAACGGAACTACCATAGAACAAATGAAAAATGAAGTAATGCAACGTTTCAATTTACGTTAGTACATTTTGGTCGCGCGCATAATACCGGTTCCCATTTGTAAATAAACCAAATGGAGGTAACAAAATGTTTAACGCTAACTCTCCAAGTCTTGCCGATATTGCGGCAGTGACAGGAAACCGAAACAACGACAGTTGGGGCGATGGTAACGGTTGGTGGATCCTCATTATCCTCTTCGCGATCTTTGGCGGTTGGGGAAATGGTGGCTGGGGTGGTTATGGTGCAAACAACGGCGGTGGATATGTAGCAACGGCAGCAACGCAGGCTGATATTCAGCGCGGATTTGACAATCAGGCGGTCATCAGCAAACTGGATGGAATTGCGAACGGACTCTGTGACGGATTCTATGCTATGAATAACGGTATGCTTACCGGACTGAATGGCATCAATACTAACATCATGCAGACCGGATTCGGAATTCAGCAGGCGATTAATGCGGATACTGTTGCTGGTATGCAAAATACCAACACAATTCAGGCTACGCTTAACAACATGGCTGCGCAGAATGCTGCATGTTGCTGTGAGACTCAGCGTCAGGTTGAGAGAGGTTTCGCAGACACTAACTACAACCTTGCAACGCAGGCTTGCCAGACCAGGCAGGCGATTGCGGACAGTACCAGAAGTATCATTGATTATTTGTGCCAGGAAAAGATCTCTAGCTTACAGGCAGAGAACAACGATCTGCGCAGAGCAGCGTCTCAGGATCGCCAGAGTGCGCTCCTTACTACGGCGATGTCTGCTCAGACTCAGCAGATCATCAATGCAGTCAATCCGACAGCAATTCCGGCATATGTTGTTCCGAATCCGAACGCTTATGCATACGGATGCAACTCTGGTTGTGGATGCTGACAACAAAATAATTGTAACTTAACCAAAAAGGTTATGTCTGCATAGCAGAATTACACGCAGGGCAGGCTTAACGGTCTGCCCTTATCATTTATGGAGGTAAAATTATGGCTGAATATACAGCAGTGGCATTACAAACTGTGGCAGCGGGAGAGGATGTGGCTTTTACCGAAACTGCCGCACACGGAAGTAACTGTATTACACACAGAGAAGGTTCCGGCATTGTGAAGTTAAGAGGCATTACAAATCAGTGTCGCGCAAGATTCCTCGTAAGCTATTCTGGAAACATTCAGATTCCAACTGGCGGAACTGTTGGGGAAATCTCCCTTGCGCTGGCAGTAGACGGAGAACCTTTGCAGTCCGCAAAAATGATTGTGACTCCTGCGGCGGTAGAGAATTTCTTCAATGTTTCTGCACAGGTATACATTGACGTTGTTCGTGGATGTTGTAGCACCGTAGCAGTCCAGAACACTTCCACGCAGGCTATTGAAGTGCAGAATAGCAACTTAATTGCCGTTCGCGAAGCGTAGGAGGTGAACATCATGGATGTTGAGAGAATGTATTGCATGATCGAAAAGCTGGCTGAATGTGCGGAAAAACAGTTTAATGCTGGAATCGAAAATGTTGATACCTGCGAGATGGGAAAAGTGACTGATATGCTTAAAGATTTGGCAGAAGCAATGTACTATCGGGAACTGACCAAAGCTATGCAGGAATCAGACACAGAAGAAGTTATGGAAATGTTTGATCGATATGGTGATGGACGCAGGTCCTACGATCATTATCGGTATGGAGACGGTAGATTTGCACCAAAGGGTAAGGGCAGCTATCGGCGCGGATATGATGAGCCTCCATATTGGCACATGACCCCGGAAATGTACCGCAAGATGGAAGATTATCGAGATTACGACCGAAAAGATGGCAGAATGTACTACACTGAGCCGATGACGATGAAAGAGAGTAGTTACGATCGAGCAAAGCGAAACTACACAGAGAGTAGAGAGCTTCACAGAGCCAATACACCGCAGGATAAGGAAGCAAAGATGAAAGATCTGGATGGATATTTCAAGGAGATTTCTTCGGACCTGACCGAGCTGATTGGTGATATGACTCCAGAAGAGAGATCTATGCTGAAGGCGAAGATTGCCACGCTGTCAACAAAATTATAATAGCTGAGGAAGAATGGGGCTGAGAGATGTCCCATTCTTTTTTTTGTAGGAGGATAGTATGATTTTTCAGATAAATGATACACAATGGATTTTGAAGTTTATAAAACCAAATAGCAAAGAACTCCGCCGGAGCGATGGGAGTTATACGTTCGGAGTGACGGACAATACAGAAAAAACGATATTTATTGCTTCAGGAATGACAACGTATATGACTGAAAGGGTCTTATGCCATGAGCTGACCCATTGTATATGCTTTGAATACGGGATTTTTTTGCCATTAGAAATGGAGGAACAGCTCTGTAATTTTATGGCAAACTACGGAAAAGAGATTATTTATTTACTGGATGATTTACTTGGAACGTTGCAAAAATTCGCATAAACAGGCATTCATTGTAATATGTAATGTTGTAGCACCTTAGGGGCGTTTTTTATGCGTTTTTTGCGAGCCACCAGGAATCCTGGTCTTTTTTGATCCCCCCCCCGGTATTGATTTTTCAGCTCAAAAAACCGTTTTTAACTTTTTGAAAATTTTATTTGCGGAAAGTTGAAAGAAATTTTGGAAAATTCGCTGTCCCGGTTCTTTGGGAAGGTATACTGACCCCTTGCAGAGTGCCACGAGAGAGAATTTGACCGCCTCCGGCACGTCTGGCGGGCGACTGAGCGCCATAGATCTGGCAGCAAAGAGGAGGGGCTCCGCCCTCCCAGTGTGTCTCTGGCATCCCCTGCACGGTGCATCCGATCGGGCGCAGAACCGGCGGAGGGTGCTATATAGTGGAGCATAGCACACTTTTCTCGCTTTGGCAAGCCCCCAGAGATCGGGGAAGCCATGCCGAGGAGCTGGCGCAGGGTACCCGATCGGGCGCAGAACCGGCGGGGAGAGGACCGGAAAAGCGCACAAAAAAGAGGAGGGGCTCCGCCCTCCCAGTGTGTCTCTGGCATCCCCTGCACGCAAAAAAAGAGCAAGGCACTTTTGCGCCCTGCTCTAAAAAGTTTCTCTTTCCTCTTTAATTTGCTTTTGCTTCTGCCCTTAAAATGCTAACAGCTTCTTGCGTTGTGTGCTCTCTGTACCACTTCCAAGGCTTTTTATACGCCTTTGCAAGTGCAAAAAATTCTGAATTTTCTAACAAAAACCCTCTAACTTTTAAAAATTCTCTCCGCGCTTCTTCTAATCTGTCCATGTTTTTTCCTTTCTGCCTGCCATCATCAGCGCCCCGACGGCACTCGGGACGGACACCGGGGAAAAATCCCCAGTGTTTCGGCTATCTCTCCCACCAATACCCCTCACCGGAGGACGTAACAATCTGCACGCCCTCCGCGGTGCTCTCGATTTCTACAACCGTGCGCATGTCTACCATGTAGGCGCGGGCATAGGCTCCGCAGAGTAACGCGGTCATAAGTGCGCCGATCACGGCGCCGATCATTGTTTTTTTCATTTTTTTCTCTTTCTCCCCTTATCCCTGGGGGCTAGGAAGTTAACTTACAATGAAAGCGCGAAAAGCCCATGCCTTTAGGTGTGGGATGGATAGCGCAAAACAATCAAGAAATGTGTAAGCAATAATTGATTTTATACACATATAGTAGTATAATATATGTATGGAAAATCAAAGATTAAAAAACGGTTTTGACACGAGCCGTATGTTATCGTTAATTCATTCATTAGAATGATTGATAATGAAAGTCTCATGGAAACGAATCAGTCTTATATACTTTCGAGTATATTTGGAAGTTCATGTATATGAGAGCCCAACGAGCTTTAGCCGTTGGAGTGTCAGTTAATGCCAAGAACGCCTAAAAATTGCACGTTTGCGTTCTCCCAGTCCGGCGGGATGAGATCGGCATATCCGCAGACCGCCCGCAGGTGATACAGGTGTGCCCGCAAGTGGGAGATTGCGCACCAAAACGACGGACTGCCACCGGATCCCGCAACGGGGAGACTGTAAATAGTGCCGTTGTGCGCCCACATGTCCCAACTTCCCTCGTTGGCAACAAAAACGCCCTGCTCTACAATCTGGCGCGCGTGATCTGTCCAGAGCGCGCCCATGTGCTCGAAATCATATTTTCTCATTCTTCCTCTTCCTCCTCTCCGTTAAAATAGTCTTCCCATGCCACCCGGCACATGTACCCGCCCAGAAAGACGGATACAGTAAAAATAATCTCTCTTACCATGTTTTTCTCCTCTCTTCTGCAATTTTTTGCAAAAAGCCACCGCCGGGCATCGGTCCCGGCTTGCATCCTCTGCGGTGGCTAAGGGGCTAACCTACAATAACAACCCCGTTGGACGCCTCGTAGGCTTCCAGATCGCAGTCGTAGTGGTAAGCCTTAAAATCGAAATACTGATACAGGAACGGTGCCCGATCGGCGCACTCTTCAATCTGCTCGTCACAGGCGTCGTGGTACTCGTCCGAATCGGCGTAGAAGATGTAGTTGTCCACCTTGTCCAGAGCCTCGCTTGCGTCGTGCGTTCCGAGGTACTCCATAAGAGCAACCACATCGGAAAGCTCATCATCGTCGAGCGCTTCCAGTGCCTCGATCGAGTCCAGAATCTCAGACACATCGGCATAGTCCAGGCTGCCGAACTCGACCCCTAGATAGTTGTCGATATCCGCGATGAACCACTCACCGCCGCCGCGCTCCGGGTCCTGCGCGATGAACTCGCGCGCCTGTGCCGGGGTCATCCATCCATATCCGATAGAGCCATTGTTGTAGGCTCCCCAGGTGTTAAGATACACGCGGGTTACTTCTCTCTTCTCCATAGTCATAATTCTTTTCCTCTCTTTCCGCCCCTCGCTGGGGGCTTGCTTGTTTTTTTGTTATGTCCAGATTATACATGATATAATGCACTTATACAATGGGCACTTTTCACAATATAATGCACTTATATTTAGAGAAAATATACAATGCACTTATATGCTTGACATTATAATGCACTTATAGTATAATGGTGAAAAGAAAATAGCAAAAATTAATAAGGAGAAAAGCATGGAAAGTTTGAAGACGACAGAAGCGCAAAGAAAAGCTGTTAAGGAGTACGAAAAAAAGAATGATCGCATTAACGTTATTTTTCCATCTGGAACGCGCGCGAAGATGGAGCGGTTAGGCATCTCTAAGCCTTCGGCATTTATTAAGGCGGTAGTAGCTTCTGAATTGGAAAAAATGGAAAAATACAAAAAATAATGCACTTATATGCTTGACATTATAATGCACTTATAGTATAATGCAGCTGTAACAAGAAAACAGGTCAAGCAAGCCCCGGAGGCGGGGCAAAAGGAGGAAAAGAGGCATGGAAAAGAGGACTGTTAGAGTTAGGCTTGTGGACAAGACCGAGTACAAGCCGGAGAAAAGTTGTGACGGCGGAGCCTATGCGTTCTGGCGGGAGTACAAGAAGACGGGGGACTTGTGGAGAGTCTCCCACGGCACAAGCTCCATTTTCGACTTGTGCCCGGTGTGTGGGACGTTCGGAGACCACCGGGAGGGCAGGGGCTACCGGTGCGGAGAGTTCCAGACCGTAACGACTGCCGAGTTAGAGGCGGAAATTGCCAGATGGGAGGCTCCGGGGCATGCAATCCGGTTTTTCGGGACCCGCGAGGAGCCGGACGGCTTAGAGAGGGAGTAGCCAATGGAAAAGGAAGAGAAAATTGAACGGCTGTATGCGTTGTTGGAAAATGATGCCGTAGATGCCGAAACTAAGGCGGTGTTACGGTGGGCAATTTTCCAACTGGAGCAGATGGAGGCATAACAAGAAGGGCTCGCACTTGTTGCGGGCTCTTTTTTTGCGCCTCTGCGCCAGATCGGGCAGATCTGGGGATCACCTGCGCCGGGATCTCCGCTTGTGGGATTCCCGAACGCGCAAAAGAAAGAGAGAAAAACAGAGAGAAGGGAAAAAGAGAAGAGAAAAGAAAGAAACGAAAAGAGAAGAAGAACGAAAAAAGAACCAAAAAAGAAAGAAGAAGAGAAAAGAAAATAAATAAAAGAAAAGAGAAAAAGGGAAGAGAGAGAAAAAGAGAGAAAGAAGTATGCCCCGAAAACAGAAATTTTCGGGGTTGTATTTTTGCGCGCGTGGGTGTATAATGTTCGTACAACCTAACAGCGTTCCGCAGGTTCTCCCAGATGCCGAGGAGGGGAAAAGAGCCACAACGGAGACGCTGGAGAAAAGAGCAAGGATGGCAAGAAAAAAGAGTATCACGCTCGCAGAGTTTGGAGAGATCCATTTTCTGCGGGCGTTTTTGTTTTCCAGAGGAGAGGAGGAAGCCGTATGGAGCAGATGGAAGACACACAAGACGTATACGACAGCGAGATAGAGCTATACTTAGATGAGTTCTGCAAGGAACGTGGCATAGAAGACATTCGAAGCGCATCTCAGAGCGTATGGAACGCGGGACTCATGTACATCCGTAAGCACGTCTTTCCAGATACTAGCGTACTTAAGAGCAAGGCACGCTTGAAGCTAAGCGGGGCAGGATGGCGCACTAACTGCAACATGTACGACTCCCAGATCCTCGAGCGCATCCTCTGGAAGTACGCGGAGTTGTGCATGCTGTACGACAAGGCAGTATCATATAGCGGATTCTGTTTTCTTACTGGCATAGATCGGGATACTATACGGAGGTGGAACGCAGAAGAGGGGAGAACTCTAAGTTCGGAGAGTTTCGCGATTGCGAAAAAATTGAAAGATCTCCGGTGGGAGAGCCTTCAAAGCAAGTTGGAAACCGGCGCCAGAAATCCGGTCGGCATACTCGGACTGATGGAGCACGAAGTATGGAACCGCCCCGAGGAAGCGCCCAAAAAGGAAGTTATACGGCTGGATCAGCTTCCCGACCTGCGGATTCCAGCGGACGCACTGCCCGCACCAGAGGAGGCAGAGGACGCAGAAGAGCGCTAAAATAACATGGGCTATAATTGAGGGTTTGCGTGCATGGGGTACGGTTGGGGCTGCCTGGACGTGATAACCGCCCAAATTGCAACGGATACGTTTGAGGGTCGTTAAAAGTATCCCATTCCAGACGCTCCGCGGATCCGATCGGCACGGCAAGGGGCGCAAAAAGCACCCCGGCGGAGCCTGAGGGCAGGGGGAGGGGGTTAGGTGAAGCCTCCGCGGCTGCCCCTCTAAGTCCCCAAAATATTCCCCAAAAACAAAAAGGCTCATATCTCAAGAAGGTAATCATCATGCCACGCGAAATGGTCTCGTATATTTTAAATCAGCTCGAAAAGCGCACAGTGTATCCACCACAAAAATATAACTACTCGCATCTTTCTGCGTGGATGGACGGCTACGAACAATGTCGGCAGGATGTGATCTCGATTCTTTGTAGCTGTCTTCCGGAGAGATCGAACGACAGCAAATAATGGACTATCGCCAAGCGGTAAGGCACGGGACTTTGACTCCCGAATCCCGGGTTCGAATCCCGGTGGTCTAGCGCGGAGGGGTTCGGTCATTTGCCCTCCGACCTGGTTTTCTCCACCCACTAGCGGAAAGCTGATTAAAGAACCGTCACAAGGTTTGGTGGGTTTTGTGGAAATCAACCCGTGAGCCAACACGACTGTGAAAGGCAGTGTTCACCTCTTTTGCTGTATGAATAGACTTATCGTCAGATAAGACGCAAAAATCCGTTTGTTGTTAGCGAGATGATCGACAGGTGCTTGCATATCGCCTAAAAAACCGTAAGGTATATGCAATTCGCAGTGTTCCCATAAATGGTATTGGAGACGGTTGCTAACCGTTCAGGCAGAGGTTGCCTTGCAGGTTCGAGTCCTGCACACTGCGTGTGGCTGGGGTCGCTCCCCAGATGAACTGAGCGTAGCGCAACACCTCAGAGAGATCGAAAATGTCAGATTTGGAAGCAGTTATTAGAGCAGGGGCTTGTTGCATGCGTGGTGACTGCGAAGACGACAACTGTTTCCAAACTGGAAGCGTATAGTGGAACATAGCTCAGTGGTTAGAGCAGTGGTCTTATATACCATGTGTCCTCGGTTCGAGTCCGAGTGTTCCAATTTCCAGAGATTAAAAACATGAATTAATGCAAGAATAAGGAGGCAAAAAGGAATGATTATTACAGGAATGGCGCACTTTCAGAGCGTGTGTAAGAAGAAACTGGTTGAGTGGTACAATTCCCAGAGTCAGAATGAGAAGATCGATCTGAGCAACGTCTTTGTTGTGTGGAGTTGCAAAACTTTGCAGAATTACAAGCTCCTTGCGTCTACCACGGTTTCAGGTGACGGGATCTATGCAGAGTATACCTACAACGGTGACAAGCAGGAGCTGTATGAGGACATCTATCGTAAGGTGAAAAACACTTGCCATGTAGAGGAATAAATGTAAAAAGTAGAAAGTTGGTGAATAAACACGAAAAAGTTATTTGTAAGTGTGCCAAAAGAGGGCAGACATCTTGATGCCATTAAGGAAAGTGTTCAGAAAATGAAAAAAATTGCCGAGTGCTTTGAGGGCGAAGAACTCGAACTGCTTAACAGATATGCTTATGATTTTCCGCCAGAGAAATGCAATATGCATATCTGGGATTTTGCTAAGAGCATTGAGCAGATGGCGCAGGCAGCTGTTTTTATCGGGATTTTAGAACCTCATGAATGGCGAGAATGTGAAGCTGAGAACTATGTCGCCTCCTTATATGGAATCAAGCAGTATATGATTGCTCCTGAACTTGCTTTGCTTGAAGATATTAACTATTAACAAATGTACCGTCGCATAAGAGATTTGCGATGCTAACATAGAAAAATTATAGGCAGAGGTCTTAAAGCACCTTTGCTTTTTAAGTGGAGGTGCTTCTTTATTGGCATCTGAATATCTAAAACAAAAAATTCAAGAATACGAACAATATATTGCGTATACCAAGAAAGTTGATATGAATATAGTCACAGCTTATTGTGAATTGGCTAAACTCATCTATAAGCAAGGCAAACTTTCGGATGCGCTTGAAATATCCAGTAGGGCGAAGGAGCTTATTGAAAAGTACTCGCTTGAAACATACAAAAAAAACACATGGGAACTCGAAAAAGAGAGCTTCCAGATAGATAAACCCTTTGAGCTAATCAACATGCTCTACGAAATTCTTCTGCTTGAGGCTCAAAACAAGATCGTAGACAGCGCTTTTCGGTATCTTGAGAGAAAGCGAGAGCCGTCAGAGCGCTTCTATATGCCACGGCGGAAGCAGTTCCTCAAAATTGGCATTGTCGATGCGTTGCAAGGCATGATCGACGACAAATATGACATACTCTGTATCAGCTTAATCCCCGGAGCCGGTAAGACGACTCTCGAAAAATTCTTCAATGCGATGGTAATTGGATGGTTCCCGAAGGATTTCACGCTATTTTATTCTCACAGTGGCGATATTACGCGAATGTATTACGACGGAATGTATGACATTGTGACTAATGAAGATGAGTATGCGTGGAGAGAGATTTTCCCGAATCTTCGGGTCACTAGCACGAATGCGAAGCTAGAGCAGTTCAACGTCGGAAAGTATAAACCATTTCCATCGGTTCAGTGTACCTCTGTTGGAAGCAAAAATGCCGGTAAAGTAAGGGCGTCAAAGTTTTTGTTTGTTGACGATATGATCGGTGGCATCGAGGAAGCCTTAAATGCAACAATCCTTGAAAAACTTTGGAGCAAGTATTCCGTAGATGCGAGGCAGAGAAAGATCCAAGACACAACCGGAAAGAACTGTAAAGAGATTCACATTGCTACGCGTTGGAGCGTGCAGGACGTTATCGGACGTATCCAAGCACTGTATGCAGGTAATTCACGAGTAAAGGTCATTTCTGTTCCAGATATTGATCCTGTAACTGGAGAAAGCAACTTTGAATATGAGTTCTCTGGATTTACGAAAGAATTTTTTGCAGATCAGCAACTTCTCATGGACGATATTTCTTATCGATGCCTGTATAAACAGGATCCGATCGAGAGAGAGGGCTTGGTGTTTCCAGACGAGAAGATTCGCAGATACCTCAATCTCCCTCATGGAGAGCCGGAGATCATCACAGGGCAGTGTGATACGAAAGGAAAGGGCACAGATTACTTTGTTTTGCCTATCCTTCAAAAATATGGTGATGATTATTACTGTGTTGATTGCGTATGCGACAATACCACAGATTATGAGCTACAATATCAAAACGCAGCGAATATAATTGTCAGGAATTCCGTTCAAGAGTGTGAATTTGAGCGAAATGCCGGTGGTGATAGAGTTGCAATGGAAGTTAATAGGCGAGTGGAGCAAGTGGGATGGATCTGCAATATCACAGACACGCCGACCGAAACCAATAAGGAAGCCCGAATCTTCCAGTGCTCTAGTTGGATTCTTCAGCATGTGATCTTCAAGGATGCTTCGTTGTACAAGCCAAATGAGCCGTATGGAGTTATGATGTCTCTACTCACTCGCTATTCGGCATCTGGCAAGAAACAGCTTGACGATGTTCCTGATGTTTTTTCCAACTTTGCGGTCCGCATGACAAAAGCAAACCGACTCGCAAAGGCAAGCCCCACATTAAACCCATTTAGGAGGTACGAATTTTGACTACGCAAGAATATTTATGGCAGATTCAGCGTTTTGAGCGCATGATTACAAATAAGTTGGACGAGATTCACAAGCTCCGAATGATCTTGAGCGGGACCTCATCGATTGGCAATCTTACCGAGAAAGTACAAACCTCCGGAAACAAAGATCGCATCGGCTCAAGCGTAGTAAAAATCGTTGATATGGAAAATGAGGTTGACGAGTTGATTGGCAAACGGTACGAAATCGTTCGTCAGATCGAAAGTTTGCCAGACACGCAAATGTATGATGTCCTTGCGCAAAGATATGTTTCCGGGCGAGAGATGAAGTCGATTCAGCTGTGCGGTGTAGATTCTTTGCGCCAGGTAAAGCGAATTCATGCAAAGGCGCTGTGTTGCTTTGAAAAGATGTATGGAGAGCTATATTTATAGCACGACTGTCACTTGATGTCACCAACTGTCATGATTGCGTATCTTTTCTTTATAATCTAATTCGTATATAATATACTCAAGAAAAACTAATTTTCGCCTCCTTTTATTTTATGGCATCACCTCGATCTGGTGGTGCCTTTTTTGTTGCAAAAAAGAGGAATCAGCATGTCAAAATCAGAAAAATACAATCCACGAAAAATATACTGTCCGATTTGCGGAAGACGGGTCGGGCAGTGGGATGGACGATCCACAACCAATGTTGTTGTTGCGCGATGCGAACGATGTTGGAAACGAATTGTTTATTTTGTTGATACAGATGAAACCGAAGTAAAGAATGTTCCGAAGCGAGCTTGCTCATCGGGAGTTACATATCTTTAGGAGTGACTAGAATGGACCAGAATGTGATGTACCTTCAAGATCTTGTTAAAGGATCATATGGACGTAAGATTGCACATACGGATTATGAAGAAATTACACAACAGAATATCGTAGATGTGGTCGGAAAATGCATCGGTACATTCTATTACAACAAGCCGATCATCAGGTATTTGTGGCGATATTACAAAGGGGATCAGCCGATCCGGTATCGAACAAAGACCATCCGTGACGACATCGTAAACCGAATAGTTGAAAATCATGCTTATGAAATCGTTCAATTTAAAGTCGGGCAAGCATTTGGTGAGCCGGTTCAGTTTATTAGCCGAAAAGACGATGATCGGATCAACAAGGCAGTAGATGAGCTGAACGATTACATGATCGATGCCAACAAGCACGAGAAAGATATAAAAAGCGGAGAGTGGCAGTCGGCAACAGGTACTTCGTTTAAAGCGGTTCAGCATACAAATGATGAACTTCAATTTCGGATTGTGGCTCCGAGTCCATTAAACACATTCGTTATTTACAATTCAAATACAGAAGAACCATTAGTTGCTGTACAAGAATTAAAAGATCCATATACCGGTCGGATCTATAAGCAGTGCTATACAGATAAATTTGAGTGCAGAATTGTTGATAGCACTGTTCAGAACTGGAAGGTGCATGGATATGGCGGAATCCCCATTATTGAGTTCCCGAACAATCACGAGCGAATCTCGGATATTGAGCTTGTAATTGATCTGCTTGATACGATGAATAATATGCAGTCGAATCGAATGGACAGCATTGAGCAGTTCGTGCAATCATGGGTTAAATTTGTAAACTGCGATGTGGATACTGAAAAATTCCAAAAAATGAAAATGAGTGGCGCTCTGGTGGTCACTTCCAATAACGGCGTTGATAATAAGGCTGATGTGGACATTATGACGCAGGAGCTTGACCAGTCTCAAACACAGATTGCGAAAGAAGACGTGTGGGATAATGCTTTATCGATTTTGGCAATTCCATCTAAGCAAAGCAATACCGGCGGCGATACACAAGGTGCTGTTGAGCTGAGAAATGGTTGGGATTTTTCCAAAACAAGGGCAAAACTGAAAGATCCTCTGATAAAGACAGCAGAGAAACGTCTTGCAAAAATAGTGTTGAACAGGCTTCGCGTGAAAGTGAAAGATCTGAATCTGACCACGAGGGATTTTGATGTTCAGATCAACCACAGCCCGCAGGACAACATGTATACGAAGTCTCAGACGCTTTATCAGCTCCTTCAGGCAGGTATTCATCCTCTGATTGCAATAAAAACAGTAGGATTATGGGGCGATGCCGAAAAGACATTCCTTCTGTCGGAACCGTATCTGAAACAGCTTTGGAAGACCATTGATGATGCGGAAACACAAGAACAAACAGCAGAAGATATTGTGAAAAACATGGGGCAGACCTCAGTGGAGGAAGAGTAAAGGAAGGTTGTTATGGCGAGAATATTAAAATTTATTGTCAACGGGCAGAATATTTCAAAGGATAGCTCTTGCGACTTCTCTAAGATTGCAAGGGGTACAAAAGGATACCTTGTTGCTGAATTTGTGTTTTCGCCTGATTGGGATGGATATGTAAAAGCCGGAGTCTTCCGTGCAAGCTGTGGCACAGAAGCAGCATCTCCTATTATCAATGATAGATGTGAAATCCCATCCACAGCGCTTACGCAAGAAGCCTTTATTGTTTCTGTGGTCGGAATGGCAAAGGATGGATCAAAAATTAAGAGCGAGAAAGTTGAGGTGATGCAATCATGACAATAGAGGAAGCACTGGCGGTGGCTAGTACCGGAAATGCAGAAAGTCTTCAAACTGCCAGCAGTGAACTTATTATTGATGATGTATCACGCACGATTTATATTCCAGATTCTGAGAAAATTTTCGGTGTTGAGAGTGATGAGAACACCGATCGAAAGTATTTTCGTTGTCCAAGGATAGTTGGTGACAACATTGACCTTTCTAAACTGCAAATCTGCATCAACTATCAGAATGCTAGTGGAGAAAATTCAGGACGAGACATATACATCTGCGATGATGTTAAGGCGGATGGTGATGATGTGACATTTAGCTGGCAACTCAGCAGAAAGGTTACGTTGTACAAAGGAACCATTTACTTTGTAGTTTGTGCAAAAAAGTCATCTTCTGACGGTAATGTTACAAATGAGTGGAATACAACGCTTGCATCTGGAAGAGTCCTTGAAGGCTTGGAACCATCGTTTTCTCAGTCACAGCAGGCAGAAGCAACCGATTACTTAATCCAGCTTGAGATGATGCTTTCTAATTTTGCTGATGCGAAGAAAGAAGAAATTGAAGCGAAAAAGCAAGAAGTTATTTCTTCGATTCCAGAAGACTATGGAACCTTAATCACAGATGTTAGTCAGCTAAAGCAAGATGTAGATAATAAAATCGGCAGAAAAAAAGTAACCAGTTATAATAAAAATAGTGGGGAATGGATTGAAAATGCTTACATATTAGTAAACAGTAAAATGCAAATTGTTCCAATGCCAAATGAATCTTATGCTTATTATAGATTGGAAATCCCGAATAGTGTTACTGCTGTGTATTTTTGGTTTAAGAAAATATTAAAATCCACAAAAATTAGATGGTATGCATTTGTTGACAATAATGAAAACGCTCTTTCCACTCATATTGATGCTCAAGCAACTGCATCATCTTATACAAACGAGTATGTAAAACTTGATGTTCCACATAATGCAACTGCATTATATATAACTATTAATAAACTTTATTATAAAGATTTAATCATTACATTTGACTCTTTCCAAGATTTTTCAAAATCAACGGAATATAGCGAAGAGTTAATTATGAATGATGTAGTTGCAAATACTGCCCAAAATAATGAGCTTGCTATTGAAAAAATCAAAATCATTGAAAAATACAAGACAAGAGAGAATATAAATGCTTCTTATTTTTGTGAGTATTTAAGACCGAAATATCATATAACAGCAGAAATAGGCTCTTTGGCAGATCCATGCGGATTTGTGTATTTTAATGGGCAGTATCATCTATATTTTCAATTTAATCCATACACTGTTTATAGAAATGCAGAAGTGTGGGGTCATCTTGTCTCAAATGACTTGGTACAATGGAATTACGCACCCATTGCTATTCCAAGAACAGATAATTATGATATTTGGTCTGGAAATTGTGTTGTTGATGAAAACAATGTGTCTGGACTCGGTAAAAATGTCCTGCTTGCTTACTGCACTGAATATGACGGAACTAACCAGAGTAATGCGATTTATTACTCTTATGATGGGTATAAATTTGAACGATTAAAAACATTTTTGACCGCTTCGGAATCTCCGACTGCAAGCCTTAGCAAAGACTTTCGTGATCCTAAAGTGATTTGGTATCCAACTGGCAAATACTATATCATGTCTATTTGCTGTTATAAATCAGTTGCATTTTATAAATCCACTGATTTGATTAATTGGACATATGTAAATAAATATGATTATGTAGTTCAGATGGAATGTCCTAATATTGTCTACTATAAAGAATATGACTGTATGGCAATTTTTATGGCTATTTCTGGTACAACCTATGCTTTTTATGGAAACTGGACAAACGATGGATTCTCCATTATAACAGCTGGAATGTCGATAAACGGTGGGTATCCATATGCAATGGATACTTTGACAAACTCTCCTGATGGAAAAATTTATGGAATAGCATTCTGTTCACCAGCAAAATCGACGGTACTTTACAATTTGATGACAAGTGCTGTTGAATTAGACATGAAAAATATGTCAAAAACAAACAAAGCCAATGCAATGAAATGCATTCAAAAGCCATTAGGCTCATTGATTGATTCGTTTACAAAACTTACTAGTTTTGAGTATACCGTAACATCTAATAAAAGCTATAATTTTCCGATTAATTTGTCTTGTGGTTATGTTCACCTTGAATTTGATTATAGTGGAATAGTAGAAGATGACAGAGGTAAATATCCAGGTATTAAATTATTTGCTTCGTCAACAGAATATTTGCTTATTCAATATAACAAACCAGCTAATTATATTGCAGTGAATAGGACTTATTGCGGAGATAAAACAAATTATAGTGGTCTTGTTCCAACCTCTGAAACATTTTCTTTAATTAATGATAAACTCACATTGGACATTTTATTTGATGAAAGGATTGTAGAGGTTTTTATAAACAATGGCGAAGCGGCAATAACAGTTCCTGTGCTTCCTAGGGCATCCGGAATTATAGTTGACGGTAAAGCATCTATGAAAATTATCGGTGATATATATTCTAGCCCGTATTTGCTTGATAATCGTAGCAAACTTATGTCTAATGTGATTTTTAATGTTCCCGAAAATAACAATATGATTAAATTAACAGCGGACGGAATAAGGGTACAATCATTTAATACGAATGATAATTATTATGTTTTAACCGAAGAAAAAAAATCACCATCTCTTATTAAAGCGGATTTTGTGATGGATTCATTTTTCAATGATAAGACTGTTATCGCAAAAGTAATATTTAATTGTATAGACAATAACAATTATATCTGTGTAGACTATGGAACAACTTCCATTGTCGTTAGAAAAGTGGAAAGTGGTGTATCTTCTGTACTAGCAAGTGTTGATGCGTCTATATCTAGAGGTGTAACACATGAAGCTAAAATAGAATACAAAGACAATACATTAGGTGTATATTTTGATGGAGATGAAATAACAACTAGTGCAGATATCACCATATCTACAGGTTACATCGGGTTAGGCAGTGCAAAATATGGTTCAGTTGTATTTAATAATATCTATGTTAATTAACTAAATGGGGCTTTAGCTGACTAAAAATCAAATAAATAAAGATATTAAACTCCTCGATTCCGAGGAGTTTTTTGTTAAGCATAAATAAAAAAGACCACAGATACGGCAATATCATGTGGTCTTTTTTATAAAGCCTTTTAAACTAAAAAAAATTTGAAAAACCTGTAAATAAATGTTAGTTTAGCATGTTGTTCAGAATTTGTAAAGAGTTTTATGAGATATTTTAGACATAAAAAATGGGTATTGGTCATAAAACTTAGTCATAAGCACGCATTTCTGCGTGCTTTTTTTATGCCCAACCGCGAGTACGGCTTAAAACTCTGCGCGGAAAAGCATCTGTGCGAGAAACAGAAAAACTCAGCTGGAGCGACCAGCGATAACAAAAGCGTGAGTTATAGGAGGTAGTTATGACAAGAGAACAGGTAGTGAAACTTTTTCCAGACGCAACCGAAGAACAGATTACAGGTCTGTTAAACCAGAGCAAAGCAGAGGTTGAAAAAGAGAAAAACAAGACGGCTCAGTATAAGGAAAAGGCAGACAAAGCAGATGAGCTTCAAACGAAGATCAACGAGATGGAAGCCGGAAACTTATCTGAAATCGAAAAGGCACAGAAAGCCTTGGAGGTCGCCAACAATAAGATTGCAGAGCTTGAGAGAAAGAACGCTCTGGCGGAGCAGAGAACAACTGCAATGAACAAGTTCAAAGTTACAGCAGAGCAGGCAAGTCAGATCATCAAGGATGACGGCAGTTTTGACTATGACGTTCTTGGTCAGATTATCTCTGACAAAGAGATTGCCGCAGCGAAAGCAAAGGAAACTGAGATTTCAGACCATTCTACGAATCCGAGCGGTGGAAGCAGTGGAAGCAATTCTGGTGAGAAACCGAAGGACGTGGAGAACGCAGAGCGCATTTCGTTCGGCGCTACGGCATCAGATGAAGCAACAAAGAACTACTATGTTTTATAAGAAAGGAATTGCATATGGGAAAACCTATTGAAAGAGATTTTACGCAGGAAAAAACAATTCTGAAATTTTTCCCTTATGAGGGAGCTGCCTGCCTCGTTCCGACATCTTTGGCAACAAAAGCTGATGAAAACGGACGAAAAGTGGTGAAGGCAGGAACTCCATTCCCGTCTAATGATGGGGACTGCAAAGGCTATCTGTTACACGATGTCGACGTGACGATGGGCGATGCACCGGGAACGTATGTATATCAGGGTTCCATTGACAGTGCAAAGGTCACTGCAAATGGAATCACGGTACAGGATGCGGCGAAGAAAGCAACACCTAGAGTCACTTTTTTTGACTAATACAGGAAGGAAGAAGAAATATGCCATTATCATTAAGAGAAGCCTTTACAGCAAGAAGTATTGGCGTACTGTGGAATAATTACGAAAAGACTTTAGGATCTGCGCCGTATCTCGGCAGACAGAAGTTTGGAACTCGTAAGCAGGACAGTATTGATCTGAGATTCATTAAAGGTAAGAGTGGTATTCCGGTATCTCTGAAAGCCTCTCATTTTGACGCACAGGCAGAACTCAGAGATGTTGGTGGATTCTCTGATATTCTGAATGAGATGCCGTTTTACCGTGAGTCATACATGGTAACTGAGAAAGAGGAACAGGAATACGCAAACTATCAGAACTCGTTGAATGTTGATCTTACGAATCAGGTTCTGAGAGAGATCAGTAAGAAACCGATGAATCTTATTGAGGGAGCAAGAGTTGTTCCAGAGAGGCAGATCTGGGAGTTACTTGCGCCGGTCGATGGAATTCCGAGGGTTCAGGTTGCGATCGGAACAGAGCAGTATTATGTGGACTATACGAGTGACAACGGTGTAGAGCATAAGAAACAGCATTTTGTGGATATTTCCGAAAGTGAAACCGACAAATGGTCTGCATCTGCAACGGCAACTCCGCTTGATGATTTAATTGCGGAAAAAACCAAGTTTTCTGAAGACACCGGATACTCATTGACTCGTTTTACTATGAATACCAAGACATGGCAGATGCTTTTAAAAGCAGAAGACACAAAGAAACAGGTTCTTGGAATCACGGCATATACAGGAGGAATTCGCTTACAGCAGTCCCAAGTTGCTGAATACCTGCGCGGTTATGGAATCGAAATTGAGATTTATGACAAAATGTATTTTGATCCGATTGCCAAAAAAACTAAGTACTTTGTTCCGACTGGTATTGTATCTGCACAGTCTGCCGGAGTATTCCTTGGAGATTATGTTTTTGGAAGAACACCGGAGGAAAGGAGTGCAAGCCTGACAGATGGAAACTTCAGTCTGGTAGAGACGGGAATCTCTGTTTACACCTATTCCACGAATCATCCGATCAATACGCACTGCGTAGTATCCATGATTGGACTCCCGACCTTCGAGGGAATGGACAGTGTCGTTGTAATGAAGGTTGATACTGCGGAGGGTTAAAGCATGATTGCTCAGTATACGGTGAAGCGAAATGGGAAATGGTATCATGTCGGTGATGAGATCATAGAGATTGAATCTGAAGAAATTAAAGAGGTGGAAGATTTTGATGAAGCTGAAATGGCTGAAGAAGTAACCACCTCTTTTTCGTACAAGAAAACAGATATTAACCGTATGAGCACTGCCGATCTTCGGAAACTTGCAGTTGAAAACGGAGTGCCAAGTGCCGAACAGATGACCGGAACCGAACTGAAAACTTACCTTATTAATATGTTTGATCTGTAAAGGAGTATCAAATGGCAGAATATACGACATTAGAGCAGGTAAAAATTCGCTTAAAGCAATTTCATGTTGAGTCGGTTCAAGGCGACGATGGCGCAACAACAGATGTCGTTGTTTTTGACCAGAAAGATGATAACCCTTTGCTTGAACAGTTAATCAAACAGGCAAAAGATGAAGTTATAAGCAGACGGCATTATCCCAAAGAATACACTCAAAATCAAATCTCCGATGATCTGAAGCAGTACACAAACGTAATCATCAACGTCGCTGTGTATGATCGATCACAAGCAGGCGAATCATACATGGCAAGTTACAGTGAGAATGGTGTGAGCCGAACATGGATTGATCGGAATAAGATTCTTGCGGATGTTATTCCGTTTGTCAAATTGTTATAAAAGACGATAGTGCGCATTGTAAGATGCAGGGGTACACATTTTGATGGTGGTGGGTGGTGTACATAAATAAAGCCAGAGGTTACGAATGAAGGAACTTATATTACAAACATATACGATTGCGCTTCCGATTTTGCTTGGATATATAGTTTGGATTCTTCAGCAACAGAAAAAGGATCGAGATGCAAATAGTCGTGGAACTATGCTTCTTTTGCGCGTGAAACTCATCGAGTACCATCAGGAATGGACAAAGAGAGGCTATATAACCAAACACGGTTTGCAAAATTACATTGAGATGTACAACGCATATCATGACCTTGGCGGAAATGGTATGGTGACGCATTTAAAAGATGAGATAGAGCAAATGCATATCAAGGAGGATTAGCTGTGGACATTACACAAATTGGCACTTCATTAGCGATTGTTGTGATCTGCTATCTTGTTGGACTTGGCGCAAAAGCATCTTCAAAAATTAGTGATTCTCTGATTCCAGTGATCGTTGGTGTGGCAGGCGGAGCACTCGGAGCAGTCGGAATGTATGTTATGCCGGAATTTCCGGCGAACGACATCATGACGGCGATCGCGGTTGGAATTGTGAGTGGTCTGGCAAGCACCGGAGTGAATCAGCTGTGGAAGCAGGCGATCAAAAATGCTTGATATTAACAAGCAGAAAATGAAGTATGCGAAGCAAGGAAAAAAGATTACTGTATTTGAAAAAGATGAATCTGGAAATGTAAAGTCTTATACAGATATGGACGGGAATACGATCCCGATCATTGCAGAAGAAAAGACTGGCTTTTTCGAGCCAAAAGTTTTCTTTGCAAATATCAGTAATAAGTTAAGCGAAGTGCTTGCAAAAGAATTTGGCATTGATGACAGCACAAATTATTGTCAGATTGTGACAGACAAAGGTTATTTGCCTCTCAAAGAAGGGGATATTATTTGGAAAAGATCAGAAGTTGGCTATGACAGCGACAGAAATGTAGATCCTGCGACAGCGGACTACATCGTAAAAGGTGTTGCTGATGAGGGGCTGACAGCTGATCTTTTTCTTTTGCAGAAAAATGTGAAGTAGGTGTTTTATGGCAAGAAAAATAACGATGAGCCTTTCTACCGACTCCATTCAAAAAGCGATTGATGAACTGAATAAGTATAGTGATGAACTGACATATAAAGCGCGACTACTGGCAGAAAAACTGGCAGAGCAAGGTGTGGAAATTGCAAGAGTGCAAATTTCTGACCTCAATGCCGTTTTCAGAGGAGAACTCCTCGCAAGCATTAATGCTTCATATGTGGGAAGTATGCCGTCTGGTGGAATCTGGGCGGTTGTTGCAGGTTCAGATCATGCAATTTTTGTTGAATTTGGAACTGGAATTGTTGGAAAAGGTAGTCCTTATCCCGGAAAACTTCCTGACGGAGTTTCTTGGGAATATGCGAGTGGAAAGACGATTCATCAGCTTTCTGACGGTAGATATGGGTGGTTTTATCCGGTAGGAGATAAGAAAGATAAGAAATGGTATTTCACGGAAGGTATGCCATCAAGACCATTTATGTTGATGACTGCAAATGAATTAAAGAGAAAAGTTAAAGCTGTTGCGAAAGAGGTGTTTGGATAATGGCAAATGCGAATCAATGGGCTTTTGATCTTGAATCCCATCTATTTTCAAAGATATACAGCAAGATTTCTCCGAAATTTCCAAATGCAAATATCACGAAAGATGAACAGTCCACGTCATCTCCTGTTTTTCCGACCATTTTAATTCAATCCGTTGATCCGGTTGAAGAGAATTCTGACTTAGAAAGCACTCAAATTAACACCATTCTATTTTGCGCACAAGTAACGGTAACAACCAACAAAGGGCGAAGCGAAGCATTAAGCATCGCCCATGCACTCACTCAAGAATATAAAAATATGTCTTTCAAGATAATCGCGATGCCTATTTGCCGAAAGCAAGATCAAATCTGGTCCGTGACCTTTCGGGCAAGAAGAGCATTTGATTGGAATGATCGACTTTGACGATATGGAGGGTAAAGACCTATGGCAACAGGATTAAAAAGTAGAATTGCGTATAAAGAGCAGTCTTCTAACCCGGTTTCTGGATCTTATTGGGCTGGAACATACAAACTGCTCATTAGAGCAAAGAGTATTCCGTCTCCGTTCGGTTCTCAGAACATGGTAGATACTTCCACGCTGGAGGATCTGGTAGAGACACAGGAAATGGGAAGAAGATCCGCCGGTTCAATGGAAGTTGAGGGCGCTTTTGAGAAAAAGTACAAAGATGAGATGGTTTCTAATGAGGGAAAAAAACTCGATTTCATCATTTTGTACGGCACAGACGGAAAAGGCTCGGAGGGAATTTGCGGATTTATTGGTCAGGAGTCCTTTGCGCCGGGTGAGGCTACGGACGATCATCTGACTGGAACTGCAACGGTTTCTGTTCAGACCGTTCCGAAATGGATTGAGGATGAGTATGACGTGGCTGTCACAGAAGACGAGAACGGCTACCCGACGGAGATTGTGCTGACAAAAAAATCGTGAGCCAGTCAGTCAAAAAGCGAAAGACCGTAATGACTGGTTATGACGAAACGGTCTCGCCAGAAATTGAAAATTATTATTAATACCACTAAAGGGGTCGGATTCGACCCCTTATTTTTGTACAAGAAAGGGAATTATTATGACGACACTTCAGATTGGAAGTAAAAGTTTTTCTATTAAGTTTGGGTATGCTGCGACTGTGAGAAGTGGTCTTATGAAAAGACTGGCATCTCTTGGAAATACCGACAATGATTTGGATGCGATGAACAACATTCTTGAGGTTCTTCCAGAGCTTCTTCTTGTTGGTCTTCAGAAATTCCATTCTGCTGATTATGGCTTTGATCCGAAGAACAGCGTCTCAAAAGAGAAAGCCTTACGCAAGGTTGATGACCTTCTGGATGAGTATTTTGACTCTGACGACTCCGATCTTCAGGTCCTTTTTGATGCGCTTCAAACGGAGCTTATTGATAACGGTTTTTTATCAAAATTGATCGGGAAGAAGAAAGCAACGGAGATCGAAGCTCTTCCCGAGATGAAAGCGGATCAGGCGACTACGAACTAACATGGGAACGCTATTGCAAAGAAGTACTGCCGTATTGGCTCATGGTAACAAAGGGATATGGTATTTTCACAGAATACATTAATGATTCGTGTCCTGCGGATTTACAGCCTTATGCGGATGCTTATATTCTTGCTCGAAAAGAAAGAGATATAGAAGCGTGGATGCAATGGGGAAGCTATGGATTATCTGCGCTAACTGTTGCGATCGAGCATAACCTTGCGGGTTCCAAAGCCAAAACCAAATACATTGAACATCCAGCTTTATACGATAAGGCTGAAAGTTCAGGATACAGCGAATCGAAAGAAGAGTGTGCTGTATATGAAATGAAACAGCGGATTAATCTTCTGAGACAGCAGGGTCTTCCTGAAAGCCCTGATTAAGGAGAACGTAAAGATGAAGACAGTATCTGATGTAAATGCTTGGTGGGATCGACTTGAAAGAGAAAAAGCCCTGTATGTCTGGGGAATGAACGGAGAAGAGATCTCTGACAAAAGCATCAAAACAGCATATGCATCTTATAAATCAAAGACATATGACTGGGAATATTACTCCAATAAACTCTCAGCAGGAAAAGGAAAAATCGGCGCGGACTGCTCCGGAGCTTTTTGCCCGGTATCTGGTGGGGACAATACAGCTTCGGGATATTATTCCGGATGCACACAGCGAGGAAAGATCGCAACACTGCCCACAGGAAAAGCGTGTCTGGTGTTTAAACGCAATTCTTCAGGCAATATCTATCATATCGGTTGGTATCGCCCTGAAGATGCTACTGTATCTGAAATGGCATCGAGTCAGATCAATTTCCGAAGAAAGAAACTCGCAGGTGCCGGATGGACTGACTGGGGAATTCCTCGTTGGGTAAATTACGCAGAGCCTGTTCCGGCTGTCAAAGCTGGATGGGTACAGGAAGATGGCGAGTGGAAATTCTATTATCCAGACGGCTCAGGAAAATGTGTAGTAAACGCTTGGTACAAAGATGGCGAAAAGTGGTATTGGTTTGATGGTGCTGGTCATATGATCCGGAATACTTGGTATCGCTACAACGGTAGCTGGTATTATCTGGGTTCAGATGGTGCAATGCTCAAAGGACAACTGCTGGAGGCTTCTGGAAAATGGTATTATCTGGATCAAGACGGCGCAATGGCATCAAAGCCGATTACGCTTACTCCAGATCAGGATGGCGCACTGAAGATGCCGGACATGGCGCAATAATTACACAAAATAAGAACGATTCAATTTTAGGCGGCAGGCGATAAAAACCTGTCGCCTTTTTTTATTTCTCGAAAGGTGGTGCAGTATGGCGGATATTGATTCTCTGCAAATTGAAATAAAAGCAAATGCAATTAGCGCCAGCGAATCTATCAATAAATTAGCATCGAGCTTAGGAAAGTTAAAAGCAAGTGTTTCCTCGCTTGATACAAGCAAATTGTCGAGCCTCGCAACAGGGCTTCGCGAGATCTCAAACGCATCATCCAATCTTCATTCCAGAAATCTCTCTACGCTGGCAACAGCAATGGGAAAAATCTCTGCGATTGATACCGGAAGAATTTCGAGTGTTGCTCAATCGTTGCAGACCTTGTCAAGCGGATTTGCTAATACTTCATCGATTGATGTATCGGGAGTTCTTCGCATTTCTGATTCGATGTCAAAACTTGGCGGAAAGAAAGCCACGCAAGGAATATCAAACCTGTTAGCAATGCAACGTCAGCTTGCTCAGTTTATTCAAGGAATGAATTCTATTGGTGGATTGACGTTTGATTTTTCTGGTTTGACAAATACTATCTCGGCGATCAGCCGACTTGGCGGAAAGATGGGAACGAAAGCTCTTACGAACTTTCCTGCAATTTCATCCCAACTTCAAGCCTTTGTTACTCAAATGAATTCTCTCGCACCTTTTTCATTTGATACTACAAACTTTACAAATTTAGTTACTGCGATCAGCAGGCTTGGTAGCGTTGCCAGTGGACGTGCTGTAAACAATATACGACCATTGGCGGATAATTTACGCTATTTGTTTGAAACACTCTCAAAAGCTCCAAATGTTAGTCAGAATATCTTGAGCATGACGACGGCACTGGCAAATTTGGCAAGCTCCGGCGCAGCTAGTGGAAGAGCAGCATCTTCCCTTGGAAGAAATCTTTTCTCGTTTTCTTCATCCGCAAAGTCGGCTAAAAAGAGCACGTTTTCTTTGGCGGCAGCCTTTGGTAAATTCTATGCCTCATACTGGCTGATTATCCGGGGCATGAGCAAGCTGAAACAGGCGATCAATATTTCTTCAGATCTAACAGAGGTAGAGAACGTTGTACGTCAGTCATTTGGAAATTATGAGAAGCTGATTCAAGATTTCTCAAAAACATCCATTCAGAACTACGGAATGTCCGAGCTGACCGCAAAGACTATTGCCAGTAGATTTCAGGCGATGGGTACTGCCGTTGGCTTTGCTCAGGGCAAAATGGCGGATATGTCTCTAAATCTGACAAAGTTAGCTGGAGATATGGCTTCATTTTACAACGATGACACGAAAGATGTTTCCCGTCGTCTGGAAGCAATCTTCACCGGTCAGACACAACCGTTAAGACGTTATGGTTTAGATTTGACTCAAGCTACGCTGAAGGAATGGGCAATGAATAACGGCATTGAAGCGAACATCAAATCCATGTCGCAGGCGCAGAAGGTTATGTTACGTTACCAATATGTACTCGCAAATACGCAGATGGTTACTGACGATTTCCAGCGTACCGCGGACACTTGGGCGAATAGCGTGCGTGTGCTGAAACAATCGTTTGAGCAACTTGCCGGTATCATTGGTGGTGCTCTTATTAATGCCTTTAAGCCATTCGTACAAGGACTGAACAAGATCCTTCAGAAAGTAATTTCTTTCGTGACTATGGTAACGAGTGCTCTGGGCGCAATCTTTGGCTGGAAATACGAGATTTCTGCTGGTGGATTGGCAGATGATTGGTCCGATGCTGCGGACTCTGCCGGCGATATGGCAAATAATACCGGCGATGCTGCGAAAAATGCCAAGAAGTTAAAAAACTATCTTCTCGGAATTGATGAGCTGAATGTTTTGGATTCAAGCTCTGACAGCGGATCTGGTGGCAGTGGAGGAAGTGGTGGCGGAGCATCCAGCGGTTCTACTGATGGAAAGTTCGTTCAGATGGATACCATTTTCAAGGACTATGAAAGTGAAATATCAAGTCTCGGTGAACTCGGAAATGCTATTCGTGATGCTCTTATAAAATCAATGCAAAGTATTGATTGGAAAAGTATTTATGAAAAAGCTAGAGGATTCGGATCTGGGCTTGCAGAATTCTTGAATGGTCTTTTTGAAGGGACCAACGGAACTACCCTTTTTGGCGAGCTTGGCAGAACTATTGCAAGCGCTTTAAATGCCGTTGTTTATGCCGCTCTCGCATTTGGAGTAACATTTGATTGGACTCAATTTGGCGTGAATATTGCAGATGGAGTCAACAATTTTTTTAACACATTTGATTTTGCGGCACTTGCAGAAGCTATAAATGTCTGGGTACAAGGTCTTTGGGATACACTGTCAACTGCTATTGCGAAAATAGATTGGATGACAGCATATGATAAGATAATTGAATTTTTAGAAAATTTAGATATAAAAACCATAGCTATTATTATTGGTGCACTTACAATAAAGAAAATTGCATCTCTTAATATTGCAAGTTCCATTCTTAAATGGATAGGATTAAGTATTTCAAAAAAAATTGCATCTGCAATTGCAACAACTCTAGGACTTGAATTGGCTGGTGGCACTGGATTAGGCACTGCGTTAAGCGCAGCCGGAGGAGCAATCGCCAACACTTTCTTGGCGGGATTTAAAGCGGTTCTTGGCAGTCAAGCCGCCGAGGCGGCTTTAGCTTTTGCTAATCCAGTTGTTGCAACGATCACCGGAATTGGTAGTGCTATTACAGGCATTATTCTTGCAATACCAAACTTTGTTTCAATGTGGCAAAATGGTTTTTCTTTAATTAAAGAAGCGATTATGCTTGTTGGCCTTGCCCTTACTGCCGTTGGAGCAGTTGTTTTGGGAGCACCCGCGCTTGTTGCTGGAGTTGTTGCCGGAATTGTGGCAACGGTGGCAACGATTGCAATCGTTGCTCATGATAACTGGGACGAAATTAAAAAGGTATTTTCATCTGCCGGAGAATGGTTCAACAGCAATGTCATCACACCTATTGTTCAATATTTTCAAGAACTTTGGCAAAAAGTTTCTGACTTTTTTTCGCAATTATGGAATGATATTGAAAACATTTGGAGTAAAGCATCTGGATGGTTTAATGATACTGTTATCAATCCGATTATCGCTTTCTTTTCAGGATTTCAAACTCGTGTATCCCAGATTTTTACTGGATTGTGGATCATTGTTCAAGCGGTTTGGATAATTGCTTCTACTTGGTTTGATCAAAATGTAATCCAGCCAATCATTAAACTGTTCAAATCATTACAGGACAAAGTGTCTCAAACAATGAAAAATCTTTGGGAAACGATCAAGAACGTTTGGAGTGTGGTTTCAAGCTGGTTTGATACTACGGTTGCATCTCCTGTAAAAGAAATTTTCAGTAAACTCAAAGAAAAAGTTAGCGAAATTTTTGCTACTTTATGGGAAACAATTAAAGGAGTATGGTCTTCAGTTTCAAATTGGTTTGAAACCACTGTAATTACTCCGCTAAAGACAGCCTGGGAGACAGCCTGCAAGGCAATCGAGGGATTCTTTACCAATCTGTGGGCGTCAATTAAAACTGGAGTTGTCAATGCTATGAACTCCGTTATCCAAGCGATAGAAAACGCGCTTAACTTTATGATTGATGGAATTAATAGTGTTATCGAAAGCTTTAATGATATCGTAGATGCAGCTGCCGATGTTGTTGGTGCTGACTGGGATGGAGTTGATCTTGTATCTCGTGTAACCCTAACGAGAGTTCCGACGTTTGAGACAGGTGGATTCCCGGAAGATGGATTGTTTTTTGCAAATCACTCTGAGATGGTCGGACAGTTCTCTAATGGCAGATCAGCTGTCGTGAATAACGAGCAGATCGTAGCCGGAATTTCTGCCGGAGTTAAGTCTGCGGTCAGCGAGGTACTGGCTCCTTACCTTTCTCAGATTGCTCAGAACACTCGAGAATTTGCTGACAAGGACACTTCGATCAATATTGATGGGCGCGAAATGGTCAATGCAATCAATGCTCGTGTCGCTCGAAATGGATATAGTTTCACTTAACTTTAATTAAGAAAAAGACCATAGGTCTCATTTTTCACCTGTGGTCTTTTCTTCTTTTTGGTATTACTAATGTATTACTTTTGTATATACAAAATATATACTTTTAAACATTTTCTCTTTCTTTCAACATCTCGTTTTTGTATTTATAGAATGTCTTTTTCGCAATCTTGCCAAGTTTCATTGTATCCAAATCATTCAGTGATCCGCCAAAATCTTTATTGTATTTTTGAATAGTGGCTTTTACTTCCAGAGAGCGTTTCGTTACATAGGTGCTTCCGGTTCTTCCTCCGATCTGTTTCCCGTTCAACCGCGCCGTCTCCATACCTTCCTTGGTACGCTGATGCAGGTAATCGATCTCTTTCTGTGACCGCTCAAATGCAGTGTAAATATCATTTTCCACTTTACGCATCATGAAGCGATTGACTGCGTTCATAATGGAATTTATCAGCTCATCGGTTCCGGCATCTCCTGATTGAACGTCTGTATTGATAGCTCCGCGTAATGCATCTCTATACGAATCAGTGTTAATATGCACCTCCTTGAGGAAAACGAGGTTTACTCCCTTCTCAAACAGCTCCTTGTACAGAGAGAAACCCTCTTCTGCATTTCGGCTCATTCTGGATACCTCATCAAAAACGATTGTATCGCCCTTTTCCACTCTCTTATACAACTTGTTCCATTCCGGGCGCTCGATCTTCGTTCCGGTATAATATTCCCGGATCAGAATTGCATCCGGATACTCTTTCTTGATATTTCGCTCCTGGCGCTCAATATTTTGCGTTGTTGTTGATACTCTACAATATCCCCATACTCTGTTTGCCATTTTAATGTCCTCCCTTTTGTAATTATAACCTTAATTGTAGCCTATCTGTATATCGGTATAATACAATATATATTTTAAAATGTCAATGCTTTTCATTCTTAATTGTAGCCCATTTTTTCGATTTGTTACATAAAGAAAGGATAAAATTCTTTTTATTTATTACTTGCCATGATATAATTTAAACATATGCTCAAAGGAGGCAGTGCTTATGGCTTTAATAAAATGCCCAGAATGCGGAAAAGAAGTAAGCGACAAAGCTACAATCTGTATTGAATGTGGGTTCCCGATCCACGACTATATCTTAAAGGTCAATGAAGAACGAAAATTACAAGAGAAAAAAGCAAATGAAAACTTAAAGCTGGAATCCAAAAAAGCCGACGATGAAAAACGTTGGGAAGAACTTCCCGATAAAAGAAATGTTTTGATTCAGAAAAAAGCTATTATGATTGAAGTTTATGGAATGACATTAAAAATTCGGATTCCTGGCCGACCTACTATTTCCGATAATATATGGAATTTTACTTTGGAATACTTTGGAATCTCAATGGGATTTAATATAGGCTTTATGATAAGCAATGCTTCTAAACAATATTCATCTGGGGTTGTAGATGTTATTGATAAGGACGAAGTAAAAAATCAGCTAGAATTATTTAAAGAAATAATGGAAAACAACGGTTTATACGCTGCAAGGAGCAGATTCGATGTTTTATATCGCAAAACAGAATCAGATCGAAGTATGCAAAACGCTACGAAGCAAATATATAGCTCTTTATTTGAGGAGAAAGAAACTAAAACAGAGAATTTTCATGGTATTTATAAGTATGTTTCAGGAAAAAAAGTCGAGGTATTTTGCCCCAGATGCAATAGCCAAAATTGTTCTTATTACACAACAGAAAAAGTTGTACCAGAAAAAACAAAAACACGATATACAGCCAACTTAAATCCATTCAGACCGTTTACTTTAGTCAATAAAAAAGAAACGGTTATTCGGAAAAGCCAAACTGTCAGTGAGCAAAAAATCATATGCAATGATTGCGGAAATATCTTCCGGTAAATGTCCGGAATTCCTTGATGTCAGAAGGAAAAACTGATATAATAAAGATACAATCAAATCCGAATCTCACAGTTCCGCCCGGATGCCGAGGAGGGATGATCGGGACGAAAGAGATAGGACGAATCAGAGCAAGGACGGCGATATTTTGAGAATCACGCTCACCAAACATAGTAGAAATGCTGTGTCTGGTGGGCGTTTTTTATTTGTCTTTATGCGGTCGATGGTATAGGAGGTTCGATTCCTCCAGACTGCTTTCAACTGGCTAGTGATTGCAACACGAAGAGCGGAATTCCTACACCGCCTGCCAGTTGTTTTTTATAAGTGTAGGAGTCTATCAAAATCGCAGAGTACCACGCCTGACCAACCGGATCAGACGTGGGTGAATTAAAAGTAATCCCATTGGGATAGGGCTTTGTGAATAGCCATAAGCCACTTATCGTAGTCTTTTGGAAACCTTGCCTGATGGCGTAGGAAACGGAGACTTCAGACGTGGTAATTCATTTGTAGGAGGTAGAGAAATGGAATTGAAAAAAATTAAAAAAGTGGTAATCAGAGAAGATTTGGTTGCCATTACTGGAGATTACAAAAAAGCAGTCATTTTAGGTCAGTTTATTTATTGGGCAGACAGAGTTGCTGATGCTGATAAATTTATTCAGAAAGAAAATGAAATTGCTGCTAAAAACGGTGAAGAAGGTCGGGAGTTGCTCTATGGATGGATTTATAAGACGGCTGATGAACTGACAGAGGAAGTTATGCTTGGACTGTCTGTCAGTCAGATTAGAAGATATGTCTCTGAAATTGTGGAAATGGGGTTTGTTGATCGAAGAAAAAATCCAAATTACAAATGGGACAGAACATGGCAGTACAGAGTAAATCTTGTCAATATTGCAAAGGCACTTAGAGAAAAAGACTATCCATTGAGTGATTATAGAATTTCTTTACCAGAAGATGATTCATTGAATGCGCATAAATGCGTGTTCGATAACAAGCGAGCGGAAGATCGAACCAATTCAAATGACCGTGCAATACCATACATTACTTCAGATATTACAAACAAAAACTATGATACAGAGAAAGAAGTATGCTCTTTTTCGGGGAAAAAGAGTGCGTATCCTACGCAGTTAGACAGCTTTTTGGAAAAGGCATTTGTTGATGAACAGTTGGAGCCAGAGGAGACAAGTGCCAGAATAAACGATCTGAAGGAAATTATTACATACTTCATGGCGAAGTACATGGATAAGTTCCGAAATATGCACAGAAATCTCACAGAGCCTGCCGTAAAGAAGATTGTAGAAAATTATATTTCGCCAGATGACAATGAATACGGAATAATGCAAGATGTGTATACACTCGATGATTATAAGCCGATCATCGATCTGTATTTTATGACCTGTTACCGGAATGGTACAGAGAAGAGCTTGTCTCACTTTATGTCCGGCATGATCCGGGCGAATTTGAGGTACAAGCTGATAGAGTAAGGAGTGGTGTGAATGAAAAGGGCGACACGAGATGGTGCATCAGGGCTATCAGCCTTTCTGAATGTGAACGGATATGATTTTCCGTGTCCGCGAGCCGGATTTGAGTATATTATCTCGACAACTGTGAATTCTGGACGAAATGCCAACAATGCTGTGATCGGACAGCGAGTGGGGCGAGATCTGTTTAAGCTAAACAGCATGGAATGGGCGATGCTTGATCCGGAAACGTGGAGAAAGATGCTAAAGGCAGTCGAGCCATTCTACGTCCCGGTAACATTTGAGGATTACAGAACCGGAAATCCGATCACAATCACAATGTATCCGGGAGACCGAACGGCATCTCCTCTGTTCGCAGATGCAAATTCTCATCTGGTAACAAAGTATGAGAACTGTAAATTTAATTTGATTGACGCAGGATTGGAGTGACAAGGTATGCAGAATGTAAGCGCGGAGTATAAAAAGGCGATGCGGTTGCCGATTAGAAACCGCGGATACATAACTGCCAGAATCGGCATTGTGAGTTCTAAGGCTCAGGATAACGTTCTGGCTGAAGAATCTAACAATGATTTTGCATATTTTACGAATAATACGGCATTGTTTAAAGGCGAAGAGGCTTCCAAGCTCTACGCAACCGGAGAAGGGAACTTCTCTAAGGTCGATGGAAGCATGTATTTCCTACCACCTGAAAATGCTGGCATGGACTACTACAACAACGGACTTGTGACAAACAGCCTTTTGGGGGCAATATATATTTCTTTTGACGGAAATATTGCAGATATTAAAGGAGTTACCATTGATTTTGGGGAATGCTATCCCACGGAATTCACCATTACGTCAGATAACGGCGTAAAAACATACAGTAACTCACAGAGCGTATTTGTGACGGAAGATACCTTTGATGCTGTCACATTTTTGCAGATCACACCTATCAAAATGCTAAATGGAATGGGAAGACTGAGAATTCTGCAAATGACTTGTGGAATTTCAAACACTTTTTCCAATAAACAAGTTCTTGGGTTCACATACAAAGAGTTTGTATCATCAATCAGTGAATCTTTACCAAGTCAAGATATGACACTGACCGTTGACAATCAGAATTTGTACTACAATCCAGACAATCCTCAGTCGGCGGTTGCTTATCTGGAACAAGGGCAACAAATGAAAGTATATTTCGGGTATGATCTGAATGGAACCGGAAATGTTGAATGGGTGCCTGAAATGACAGCTTATTTAAAGAGCTGGAACGCAACCGATACACAGGCGAAGTTCACAATGGTAGATGTATTTGACTGGAAGCTGACAGAAACCTATTACAAAGGCTTATATCGACCACAAGGAATTGATCTGTATGATCTGGCGCTTGATGTTCTCTTAGATGCCGGAATTAAAGACGAGGAGTATGAGATTGACCCGTATTTGAAAGATGTTGTGGTATTCAATCCTTTACCGCCGGTTACTCATGCGGAAGCTCTTCAGATCATTGCTAATGCAGGCAGATGCACTCTGAGCAGTGATCGGCAAGGGCACATAAATATTAGTGCTTCTTTCGTTCCGGATGCCAGAGCAACGGATAATGGGGCAGAATATGATACAGTGCAAAACATTCTGTCCGAGCTTGTTACGGATGCCTACGCAATGTGCAGTAATGATTTCTCGGCAGTTGATGGAAGCATGCTGTTTCGTCCTGAAGATGATGAAGAGCTGTCTGAATATCTTGGATTCGTAAGTAAGGAAGTTGCTGATAAAAACGGAGATTTTGATTCTCCGCCAGTAATAACGATCACCCTTGAGGCGGGATATACTTGTTACGGGCTACCGATCACATTCCGGAGCACTGCACCTCAAGCGTTTTCCATTGCTACCTACTATCAAGATAAGCCTGTTCAGAAAATTGATGTTGAATATCCCTCTTTGGATTATATGTATGACGGACAACTATACAAATTCGATAAGATGCTGATTGTATTCACCAAGGGGTATCCTCTCGCAAGAATCACTGTGGACCGGATCAAACTGGGTGATTCAACGGACTATATCATATCTCGTTCATACAATTTAACGGCATCTCCGGTCGCTGAACGACAGGATAAGGTAAAAGCGATCTCTGTACAGCGCAAAACATACCGAAACAGCGATGAAACCAAAGAGCTGCTATCGGAAGAATTAACCCTTGATGTAGGGCAGACAGAGCACACCGCCTATCTGAACAATGCCTCTTATGGATTCCAAGTGTCTGTGACGGAAGGGGATGCCACCGTGGAGATTCTGGAAAGCAGTAGCTATTTCGTAAAGATGAGGTTTTCCGTAGTTTCCGGGAATGCAACAAAAATCAAGTATTCACTAACTGGAAGTGAGTATATTGTTGATGAACAATATTTGCGCACTGTACACAATGATACCGGCGTCGAGAAAAAATGGAGTAATCCTCTCATCAGCACGCTGGAGCTAGCGCAAGCTCTGGAAGAGTGGTTGGCGTCTTACTATTTAGGTGATGTTGAGTATCAGCTAAATTGGAATGGAGACCCACGAACGGATGCGAATGATTTATTCTTTCTTGAGTTAAAGGATAGAGAGAAAACTATGATTCGGGCATATCAAAACGAATTGAGCTTTAATGGAGCTTGGAGTGGCACTATGAAAGCCAGAAAGGTGGTGGTTTAGATGAGTGAAAGAATTCCATATTGGAGCGTCCCAAAAACCGATTGGACAAAGGACGACAAATTCAATATATCTGACTACAACCGGATCAAAAACAATCTGGAATATGTAAGAGCTATTGCCATTACCCTGTATCTGTCGTTTGATTTGGAAGATATGGGAGAAGACAAGGAACTCTTCACGGACTATTTCTATGCAAGTGAATTTAACACGATTGAACAAAACCTGGAACTCTTGAATCAAAAAGTGTTTACCCAAGATATTGGAAAAACAACAACTTTTTATGATAATGGGGTTTTCATTCAATATGATGAATTGAACCGGATTGAATCAGCCATTTTAAAGATTTGGGATATGCTTCTTCGTCAAAGTACTAGCCGGGAAAGACTCTCGTTCAGGCTTGGCAACATGAAAGGAATTAAAATATGAGCTTAAAAACGACTTATAAGGATGATATTATCGCCAGTGGATCATCTCGAAGGTATTCACAGACCTCGAATTCAGACGGAACTATTTCGCTTGTGGATAAGACTTCATATCAGCAGAAAGGCGATGATTTCGGGGCAAAGGATATAAATGAGATAACAACCGCAATCAACCGTGTTAATCACATCACAGAAGTAACTCTTCCCAAAGATGATTGGTCTGGATCATCAGCTCCATACACGCAGACTGTCGCTATATCTGGAATTTTGGCTGAAGACAATCCGTGGCTTGTGAGTGTACTTTCGAGCAGTGCCTCTCTTGCAACACAGCAGGCATATCGCCGAGCCTTCGCAATCATTTCCGCAGGATCAGCGACAACTTCAGATGGCAGTGTCACTTTCAAAGTATATAAAAAGCCGGAAACTTCGATCACAGTAGGCTTGAAGGGAGTATAACATGGGAAAAGTAGTAATGGCTGGTGGAGGCGGTGGAGTAGCGTCTCCTGATTGTACGGCGACAGCAAACCTTGTTGTTGCAGGCAAAACCTATCTTGGAAATGATACTAACGATGATGTGGGAACAGGCACTTTGCCCGATCAAACAGCTAAAGATTCTTTGGGCGGCATCAACTCATCATATCCAAATGTTGCAATTCACAAAGGCACGCAGCCGCAGTTTACGCAACCAACTGGATCTGGCGCTGATCGCATGTTCGCAATTCGCCCGGATCGCGGATATTGGAATGGAGATACATACGTTGCTATCCCATCACAAAGGAAGAACGTTACACCAGCGATAACGCAGCAGGTTATATCTGCGGAGTCTGGTAAAATCCTTGAGAACGTTACTGTTGGCGCGATTCCAAACCAGAAAAATTACGCCTATGGTGGATTTGGTCAAGGCGACGACTATTACTCTGTCAACGCTCTTCCGGAAGGATATTATCGTAAAATGACCGGCGGAAACTGGGAGCCAGAAGCCCGAATCCTAAAAGCTACTCTTCGGTCGGCGCTTGGAATCACAGCCGACAAGATCAAGAAGGGCGCTGTGATCGCTGGAATCACCGGTACATGGGAAGGCTATGTGGCAGGAAGCGGAGATCTCTACAACAAGGGCGCACTGGGGTTGGGCGGTGGGTTTACCGCCGTTCCGTATTATGCAGATGATTATTCCGATGGCGCAGCGTGGTATATGAAAGTAGGTGGAACGCTTTCATACGATACTGCACAAATGCGAGTAGAGGGAAATACGCTGTGGCTTGCCTCAAATCAGGCTGTGAACTTATCTGCATACAGCAAGTTAAATGTAACATTTAGAATAAATAAAGCTGATAGGGTTCGAGTGCAGGTAACATACAACAAGCCGAGTGCCGGTATGTCAAAATCAAATAATGTTGCAACAAACGCATATGGAGGCGGAAACAAAGATACAACGACGACGATCAGCCTTGACGTTTCGAGCATCAATGCTAACTGTTACGTCTCATTTGGCTGGACTTCTGGTACGAGCGATAGCGCACAGATGATTGTCGATCGAGTATGGTTAAGCTAATCTCTTCCAGATGGAAGATGAAAAATAAGAAAGGAAGAAAAAAACTATGAAGAAGAACAGAAGTAAGGCAAAGTACAACGGAGTAAATGTAGCATACGGACCAGCAACTGGTGTTCCGACTCCGGAGCCAAAGAATGAGGTTCTGAGCAAGGGCAAGGAGCACGAATACACCGGCGATTCCACTCCGGGCACGACCAACGGACTGCATCCGGATCACGTTGCCGGCGGTCCGGGACACAAGAATTGCACACATTAATGGCGAGGGAGGGGATTATTAAGTCCCCTCTTTTTTCACATACGCAATGTATCCCACAATCTCATCCAGATCTCTCTCATAACAGCGAAACTTTCCGTCCCTGATGCTGTAATACTCATATTCTCCTTCTGTATTCTTGTAAGCACTTCTCCGGGCAATGAAAATATTGTTTCCGTATATGATAACGCTGTCTTCGATCGGCTTCGGTGCCCTGTCGTTGGCGATCAGAAGCACATCATACGGGCTGTAATTTGGCATATAATAATCCACGCAAAATTCCATTCCCATAAAGATCTGTGGCATCAAATTGGCAGGAATATCCGAAATGTCCACGGTTCGGAAGTTCCCCGATGTATGCAAGGTGCCGTCCGGAGCTTCACGAAGACGCATAACTGAAACGGTCTTCGTTACTTCGTCCGGTCCAGACGTGGCAAGGAAATACTGCCGGGAAATCGCCCAACGAAGAAAGTGTTGGTATCGTTCGGGAAGTGTGCGGAACATGCACAAACAGGCTTTGTCATCTTCGCTCAACGTGTGTGCGCCGATCAGTTCGTCAATGGTAATGCCTAAAGCAGATGCGAGTTGTACTACGGTGGATAATTTGCAGTCTTTAGAATTTTGATAGAGTAGATTTTTCAGAGTATCGAATGGTATTTTTGCGCTTTCAGAGATCTCTTTAAGTGTTATTCCGGGGTGAGAAGTATAAATATATAGGTTTTTTCGCAGATTTTGTATAGGCAAATCTTCATCAGACACCAATGATGCGGATATTTTTAGCAAATCTTCTTTTTTCATAGCCTTTTCCCCTCTCTTTAAAAATGATAAACTGAATCCATCCTTTTTAGGATAATTCAATCTCTGGCGCAGGGAGCGATGATCCGCAGTCTCGTTCCCTGTATGAAAAATAGTCTAAAACGTCACATAAAAACTGTCAATATTATATCGACGTCAAAATTGTGCTAAAATTCGACAGAAGACTGATTTTGACGGGCGGAATCTTGACTTTTGCGAACATACGTTCTATAATTAAGTATCGCTATCTGGGACGGGAACAATCAACCGAATATTTTCTTCACAGTTCGCATAGTATGAATTGGGAGGCGATTAGTAAATGGAGTATAAAGAGAAAATCATGGAAATGTTAGACAAGGCAGATCACGATCAGATATATACCATATTTAGCTTTATTGTGGCGTTTCTTAAATTAAAATAGGAAAATCAGGGGGCTGTCCAACAACAGCTCCCTTTTCTTTTAGTAAATATTTAATGTTGCGGTCTGGATGTTTGGATTACTCCACTTCCAGAGTTCTTTGATCTCGATAGTCAATGGGTTCATTCCCTTGATTCTAAACGCCTGAGCAACCTTCGCCGTTGTTCCCTGAGTAACTTTCTTGGAATAATTCTTCAGAGCTTCATCCTGTTCGTCATAGGAAATGAACGTTCTGTCACACTCTACACCGTTCTGAAATACAGTGATATAGGAATCTGAGAACTGAGAACTCTGAGACTCTGCGTCCTTATTCGTGAAATCATAATACAGAATGACACAGGCATATCCATCATAATCGGTCGCTGTTCTCCATCCGGTGTATGTGATTCTTGAATCGTCTGCCTGAAAATCGAATACAGGCGTAATCAATGCGCCACTGGAATCGACTTTCTTTCCGTCCGGTGTCGTGGTATTGGTCAGAATGTATCCACGCTCATTGAAATAATAATGCTTTCCGTCGATCTCCTGCCATGCGCTTGCCGGATAGCTACCATCATCGTTCAAGTAGTACCATCCTGTATTATCTTGCTTCCATTCACCTGCGAAAGAGGTCATGGAGAAAAGAACGGATGCACATGCAACAGTGAGCAACAATTTGGTCTTTTTCATACAATCGTCTCCTGTCTTTTATTTATACAACACAACTCCATAATATCACAGTTTTTGCCAATAAAAAAGACCGAAGAGCAATTCTCCGGTCTTTTTTTTACTGATTCTTCTTTGCTAAGGATATTGCAAGTTGTGCAATCAATTCCAAATCCTTTTCATCCAGTTGTGAGAGTGCATCAATTAAGCGAAATCTGAAATCGCTTGGCTCTCCACTCAAAGAAGTTCCAAGAAATTCCGCAATCTCAGCTTTTCTCTTATTCTGAATAAACATCTCACCTGTGCCATTTACCAGCCACTCATAATTGACTTTGAACTTTTGGCAAATGTCTTTCAACGTTCTCTGCGATGGCGTTCGGCTTCCCTTTTCAATCATCCAGACATAATTTTTGGATACGCCAAGCGTTTCTGCAAATTCATCCTGCGTCATTTTTGCGGATTTCCTTGTTTCTTGTATTCTAGTATTCATTTTGTCTCCCTCATTATGATTATATACACATAATAGCGCAAAACACTTACTGAGTCAAATATTTATTAAGATTTTTATTTGACATATCTAACTGGGTTTGATATTATTGTCTCATAAATAACTATTTGAGCTAAACTATAAGGGGGCTGAGTGAATTGGATTACAAGAACGAAATCATACAGATGATCGAAAAGATAGAAAATGCAGGCACTCTGGAGTACCTGCACACATTCATAAAACTTTTTCTGGAGAAGTGGGGATAACCCCCACTTCTATTCTTTTTCGGACAACATTGAATCCATCATGTTTAAAATGATTTTCTTATCCCTGTCACTAAGAAGAGAAAATTTATAGTAGAAACTAAAATCCTCTCTAGCAATCGAAGCATTATCTTTTCTTTCAGCCGGAACATCAAATCCCATTAGCCATGCCTCTGTTACATTCAATGCAAGCCCTAAAACAACTAGCTTCTCTTGACTCGGCTCTACTTTGCCTGAAACATATTGGCTTATATCTGATTTATTCATTTTCACATTGAATTTAGCACAATATGGCAAAGATAAATTCAAAATATCAACTTGTTTTAAGTTCCTATCTCTCATTATTTTCTTGAGCCGAATTGATGTGTTTTCCTTCATCTTTTTACCCTCCTTTCTACTATAAGATACCACATTTTGAACAAAAGTTCAATATTTAAAACGCAAAAAGTAAAAATAATTGAACTTTTCTATTGACACACGATAAAAATAATGGTATTGTATAAATAGTTCAAAACATTGAACAAGCGATGAAGAAAGGAGTGAACAGCATGGCATTTGATTACAGCAAGTTGAAAGGGCGAATTGTCGAAAAGTATGGAAAACAGCGTGAATTTGCAAAGGCTCTTGGGTGTTCGGAACACACATTATCATTGAAGATGAATGGAAAAGTGCCTTGGAAACAGCCGGAAATCATTTCTGCTATGAGACTTCTCGAACTGGAGAATGAAAATATTCAGGAATATTTTTTTACTCTCAAAGTTCAAATGTTTTAACTTTTTTTTGACGAAGGAAGGTGTTTGAATGGCAATGTCATTAATTCCCGTAAACTATGACGAGGAACAACCAACGGTATCAGCAAGGGAATTGTACAAAAGTCTTGAAATCAGCAAAAGATTTTCTGCATGGTTTGATGCAAATTCGCAAGGTTTCATTGAAGGTGAAGATTTTACCGGCGTACTTTTAGGTACGGAGGTTCAGAACAATGGTGGAATCCAGATTAGAGAATTACAGGATTACAATTTAACGGTTGATATGGCAAAGCATATTTGCCTTATGAGCCGGACTGAAAAGGGCAAACAGTGCAGACAGTACTTGATTGATCTGGAAAAGGCATGGAACACACCGGAACAGATCTTTGCAAGAGCCTTGAAGATGGCGAATCAGACAATCGACAGTTTAAAAGATCGTTGTCAGTTTCTTGGCGGTCAGGTATTGGAGCAGCAGAAGGTGATCGAGGAACTTCAACCGAAGGCTTCTTACTACGACATGATTCTTCAGTGCAAGGATCTGATCGCGACGACCGTAATCGCAAAGGACTATGGAATGTCGGCGAAGGGGTTCAACACAATGCTTCACGAGCTGGGTGTTCAGTTTTATCAGAGTGGTGTCTGGGTTCTGTATTCTAAGTATCAGGGAAATGGATATTTAAAGACCAAGACACACAACTATGCGGATGCAGATGGAGTACAGCATTCCAGAGAGCATTCTTATTGGACTCAGAAGGGGCGATTGTTCTTGTACGAGTTTTTGAAGCAGAGAAAAGTCTTGCCTCTTATAGAAATGGAGTCGTGAGAACATGGATATGGGAGATTTATATGAATGAATTGAATATTTTCGAGAACGCTGAATTTGGTCAGCTCCGAATGGTGATGATCGATGAGAAACCTTATGTTTGTGCAAGCGATGTGGCTAAAGCATTAGGATATTCTAATACGAGAGATGCGATTTCCAGACATTGTAGGGGTGTCGTGAAACGCGACATGGGGGTACAAACGGGAATAAAAGCAGACGGAACACCTGCTACGCAGATGGTTGGAATGTCCTTTATTCCAGAGGGTGATATTTATAGATTGATCGTAAAATCGAAACTTCCTAGTGCAGAAAGATTTGAGTCTTGGGTATTTGATGAGGTTCTCCCATCAATCCGCAAGAACGGCGGATACATCGTGGGACAGGAAACACTTTCGGACGATGAGCTGATGGCAAGAGCGCTTCTGGTGGCGCAGAACAAGATTGCCGAGAGAGACAAGATCATTGAGGAGAAGCAGGCAAAGATCGAACAGATGAGACCGAAGGAGATCTTCGCTGATGCAGTCTCCACGAGCCATACATCGATTCTGATCGGCGACTTAGCGAAACTGATCTGCCAGAACGGATTCCAGATCGGACAGAAGAGATTGTTCGAGTGGATGAGAAACAATGGCTACCTGATGAAAGGTGGTTCTTCACGGAACATGCCGATGCAGAGATATGTTGAACAGGGGCTGTTCGAGGTGAAAGAAAGCAATGTCCAGAACCCAGATGGAAGCGTGAGAATCACACGCACCACCAAGGTAACCGGAAAGGGTCAGGTTTACTTCGTAAATAAGTTCTTGGCGAATGATTTGGCACTCGCCGAAAGCTAACACAAAGGAGAGAACAAGGGTGGCTATGGGTGCGCCGTGCATGGAATGTGAAAACCGAGGGTGTGGCGATTTTCACGACAAATGCGAAAAATATCGTAAGTTCCGAGAAGAACGGATCACGATCAGCCGGGAACGGCAAAAGTTATCGGGGGAGTGGACTCCAAGAAGACCATACCGGCATCACGAGAACACTCCTACAAAATGTCATAAGAAGTGAGGAAGGAGAATAGATGTATCCAGAAATCAAAGTGATGATCGACGGACACGAGCTTAATCGCTCGGTTGAAGCAGCAATGTTTGGCGAGAATGTAATGACGCTTATGTTCGCTCAAGCTGATGAGAGTTCAAAAGAGAAGAATCAAATGGATGCTTTTGGCGAAGCGATGCAAGCAATCAAGAATACAATAGAAAAGAGCGCTGACGACAGGGTTCTGAATCCTGAAGAGATTTGCGAGATCACAAATCACATTAAGCGCCGGATTGCCCGGTGCCTTGGCAAGAAGCCAAACAAGCCCACGGAAGCGATGTTATTAGCTCGTGTGGTAAAAACAATCGAAGATGAGTATGGGACACTGAACAAAATCCGGCGAGAAGATCTTGCTGATGTGCATGAGCTGATCGATTGCTGGAATCCGGAAGGCTAAAACAAAAACAAAGAGGAGACGAAAAATGAAGTTAAGAGCTTACAAGGGATTTGACAAAGATCTTAAATGTAAAGACTTCCAGTACGAAGTCGGAAAGGAATATTCAGAAGAAAAAGCAGACATCTGCTATTGCGGATTTCATGCTTGTGAGCATCCGCTTGATACATTCCGGTATTACAGTCCAAATGACAGCCGGTATTGTGAAGTGGAGCTGGATGCGAATGACCAGCGCAGAAGTGATGACTCCAAAAGAGTCGGCAAGCACATTGCTGTCAAAGGGGAACTTAATATTGCAGGACTTGTAAAGGCAGCGATTGATTATACCTTTGAGAATACGAAGGAGAGTACTGAAGAGTCTGATGACTGTGGAGCTTCGTCAGCTACCGGAGACTATGGAGCTTCGTCAGCTACCGGAGACAAGGGAGCTTCGTCAGCTACCGGATACAAGGGAGCTTCGTCAGCTACCGGATACAAGGGAGCTTCGTCAGCTACCGGATCCTGTGGAGCTTCGTCAGCTACCGGA
>OIYY01000124.1_pt1 | contig 58967 bp, 75 predicted proteins | sample 1588341 | NCBI WGS metagenome assembly OIYY01 (sample SAMN03283287) | human gut metagenome | biome: human-associated habitat; material: feces | host: Homo sapiens | place: Peru | collected 2012
ATTGTAATTTGTTATTATTTTTTTACCAATTTATTTTTGAAGAAACTCATAACAAATAGTCCTAGTAAAAATCCAATAAGTGTTCCTAAAGTATTCATAATAACATCATCTAATTGTGCAAATCTCCCAATAAAAGTTTGTAAAAATTCGATGCTTATAGAAAATATTCCACCAAGTATTATTCCATTCCACCAATGTTTATGAATATTTTTAAATATAAATATTGGTAAAAATCCAAACGGTATAAATAAAAGTATATTCAATATAGTTGCAACGTTAAAACCATCTTCAAATAATTTAAAACTGATATAACTATCAAATGGAGATGTTATACCAAAATTACCAGTTAAAATACCAGTTATTTTTAATATACATAGAATTATTAAAATCCATAAATACTGACATATTAAATTTGATATTTTAAAATTTATTTTTTTCTTTTGAATAAATTTTATTAATAATTCAATACATATTACACCTAAAAATATAAATCCTGACAAAGGAATAGTATTTCTTAATGTCCATATACCACTCCACATTTCCATTATAAAATAATCCATTATAATATATTACCTCACTTTCAAATTACTATTTATCTATTTCCTTATTAAATTATTATAAGTATTTAATATGCTTTTTTATTAGACTTCTTGCCTCTTGTATTAATTATAACACAATAATAAAAAAAACGACTATTAAGTCATTTTTATTTAGTAAGTAATAATTCGTTCTCTTGCCACTTTTTAAAGTAGAAGTTTGCATCTGGCTCATATATCATTATTGCTAATATTAATACTCTGGTAGAAAACTCATCTCTATCATTTTCTGCCTCTATTCTTCTTAATGATTGTGGTTCTAGTTTTAACAATTCTGCAGCTTGGTCTGGCTCCATATTAGAAAGTTTTCTAGCTATTCTCATATTTTGGCATATATTGTGTTTTAATGATGCTAATAAATTATCAAATTCATCTTGTTGATCATAAGCATTGATTCTTTTTAATTGCTCGAAAAAATCTTTTTTATTCATTAAATCACCGCCTCTTGCTATAAATATTTTATACTAATTCTAATAATAAATATGTCGCATCTCTCGGCAAGTGTGTTATACTATAGTCGGTGCTTTCAAAAAAAATGGTAAACAAGATTCTATTTTTTCTTATTTACCATCCACACGTTTCTTTGTGACTACAAAACCATGGTCCTTGGTTAATTCAGATGTTGTCCAACCAAAAGCAAGACCAATATCATCTATCGCATCGATAGTTGCACCTATATTTGCATTCTCAATATCGCTGATTAGAGAAACACTTCGACCTGTTCTATCAGCTAATTCTTCTTGTGACCACTTCTTTTCGTGTCGTAAGTAGGTCACATTAATTGCAAGTATTTGTCTTGTAGTCCAATTTGAGTGGTCTTTCAAAGTTTGATTTTCAGACATATCTATTGGACCTCCCATAATTATATTATGGAGTTTTTGCCGAAATATGTCTAACGGATATATGCCTTGAACTTTTTTGCGGTTTATCCGGAATTATTCTAAAACTGGTTAGAAAGCACCTATATTTTATGGTGAGTGGAAAGGAGGTTCAGTTGGTTTGGATATTAATTTAATGTTTATCTTTAGTGGAATTATCTTATTATTAATTATAGTTATTATTACCTTAATTCAAAAAATTAAAAGTAAAAATTTAACTATTGAAGTAACAGAAACTGAATTAAAAACAATTTTTGAAAGATATGAATTTTCTCAAAGAGAATTAGATCGCTGCAAAGAGCAAATAAAAATCTATGAGAAAAAAGATGAAGAAGTTAAAGAAATAACTTTTACAAAAAACAAAAAAATTAAAGTTAACCCTATCTATAAAGGTAAACGTGCTTTAATTGGAGACTATATCGATTATTCTTCAGAAACAACAAGCAAAATATTAAAAAGCTTCGGCATGACTGTTGATATTGTTCGTTCTAGTGAAGATATTATAGACAAAATTAAACATGGTTATAAATGTGACATAATTTTTACTAATAATATTTACAAAAAAGGTCCTAAAGGTCCTGAAATGTTAAGTAAATTAAGAGATATAGAAGGTTTTAACATTCCGGTTGTTATACACACTATAAGTGACAATGAAAGATATTACTTTATCGATGTTTGTGGATTCGATGAATATGTTGTCAAACCACTTAGTCAAGAAAAGATAAAACCAATTTTAGATAAATTTTTGGGTAGTCGCTAGTACAGGACTACTTTTATTTTTGCAAAAAAAAGAGGACCAACATTGCTGTTGATCCGTTTTTCTTATGGAATTATAATTCTTTGTCCTACACTTATTACATTTGGATTTGCTATATTATTCGCTTTTGCAATTTCTTGGTATCTGCTTCCATTACCATAAAGCTTTTTAGCAATGCCCCACAATGTATCTCCTTTTTGTATTGTGTAATATTTTTTATTACTTGGCTGATTTGATACACCAAGTTTTTGATTTACGATTGCTTGAATTGTATTATAATCATATCCTGCATTAGTAAGCCTATTCTTTCTATCATCTCCGTTTCCCCAATTTCCAGCTATGACCTCGTTAGCTATTTCTTCGTTTGATTTTCTTGATGGTTGCTGTGTTGGTTGTTTCTCTCCTTTAGAATATCCATTTAAACCTGCGTTCTTAATAATTGATGGATAATCCTTATATGAGTAATCCTGATCACAAGTAATACCTGCAACCTTATTTGTTCTAATGCGATTTGTTTCTCCACCGAATTGCCACATTCCACCTGCTGGGGTTGCTGGTTTTGAAGTTCCCCAATTAGCTATCCATTTATCATATCTTTCTACTTCTCCTTGATTTATATAATTGCTAAACCAATTACTATTTGCGTAGATACCTACATAATAACCTTTTGATTCTAAATATTCGCAAAAACCTTTGATTGCTTCTGTTATAGCATTTCTTCCGGATGGTCGTTGCCAATGGCTATCCTCTACATCAATATAAATCGGATATTCAAATTGTTTTTCCTTTAAGCAGTTATTATACATATATTCTGCTTCGGATTTTCCTTTATCATATGAATTAGCACAACTATACCAATAGGCTCCAACACCTATTCCTAATGACTTACATTGATTATAAAACTTTTCGAACTGACTATCCTTGTTTTTAGATACTCCAGTTCCATATCCAGTGAAACCTGCTCTTAATATAGCAAATCTTACGCCCTCATTTTTCGCATTAGCAAGATTCATTCCTGCTTGATAACTACTTATATCAATTCCAAACACTTTATCCATTATTCTCCATCTCCTTTTTCTTTCTTGTCTTTATTGAAAAAATAAGTAGCTATCATACCTAGAATAAGCATAAAATTATCTGTGCTTATTTTTTCAGTTATAGACAAATAAAAAAACGCCCCAAATGTTAGTAGCGTTATAATTGATTTCACTTTTAATAGTGAAACTACTGCACTAATTGTTTTATCTTTCATTATCTTTTTCCTTTCCTTCGCTTGGTAAATCATATAATTTGTTTACCATAGCAGTTACAAGACCATTACCTTTTAACATATGGTAACTCTCATACATATCTTTTATATTTTCTTTCATATAGCTAGGGCAATACCCTAGTTTCATTTGAATATCATATATTCTTACTATCTCGCTACGGAGTAATGCCTGCATTCCATTTTTAAGTCCTAGGTATTGCCTAAATACATAAACAGTACCACTTGTAAGAATAGTAAATAATAACTCTATCCAATATTTAACAATAAACTCTATCATGTTTCCTCCTATGAAATTCTTTTCCAAATAAACACAGCCAAATAAGGTGGCATATTATTATGAGATTTTGAGCCTCCAGAATAACCCGTATGAAGACTTTCCCAATCATTATTCGTCATCTCATTTAATGTACCTGTATGTGTTGTTCCAGTTCCCCAACCGGCTCCTCTTCTAACACCATTATCGCCATATAAATTATCATGCCTATGTGAGGGTATTTCTTCCAAACTTAAGGCGTGACTTGCTTCTCCACCAATTGTTCCATTTTTATATCTGGAACCACAGCCTAATAAAAAAACATCTTCTATTTGTTCCCAAGTTCCACCAAAGATTTTAGCAGGATCTACTTGCATTACGCTCATATATATTGATCCTATTGGATAATAAGGACTCGGATATATTTGATTACCTTCCTCATCTTTTAATGTTATTGCTTTTTTCATTATGAAATCCTTTCCCAAATATAAACTGTAATATACGGTTGTAAATTGCCACTATTTCCTGTTCCTGAATTATTAATTGTGTGACTATGATCTCCTGCATATCCCATACCTCTTAACAAGTAGCCATTCTGGTTATCATTCGCTGCATATGTACTTGAATTAGCCTGCCATTGCCATCTACCAACTGCTATTGTTTCGCCACAGTCTGTTTTATGTATATGACTCCCAGAAGAATTCATCGTATGATTATGTGATTGTAGATATTTACTTCCACCTTCTTTTTTTGTTTCTTTGAATTCATTTTGATTTTCATCAATGCCAACCAAAGTACGTCCTTTAGCAAACCTTTCCCAAGTACCACCAAAATAAACTGATGGATTGATATTATTTACTGAAATGTAAATACTACCAATAGGAAAATATGGACAAGGATATATGTTATTTCCTTCATTATCTTTTAGTTTTATCGCTTTTTTCATATCATGACACCCGATACCAGATATAGACAACAAAATATGGTGGCATACTTGATGTTTCTTCTGTTAGACCATGATTATGACCTTGATTGCCACCAGTATTGCCTATCGAAAATGGACTATAACTTTCATTATAAAAAACATAGCCACCACTTCCTGCTGCAACACCAGAAGTATCATTATATGGAGTACCATATGGAACATTTTTATTTAAGGGATGACTATGACTTGGCATTTCATTTATTGACAATGTATGATTTTTAGTTTGGTGTTTATGAGTTAATGAACCTCCTGTTTCTTTAACTTTATAATTATCATCAGCTCCAAGTAAAAATCTTCCCTTTATTTGTTCCCATTTGCCTCCAAAAATAGTTGATGGATTTCTATCATTAATACTAATAAAAACTGAACCAACTGGAAATGGGTTCGGAAAAACATTGTTATTATCTTTATCTTTCATTTGGATTCCTATATTTTTCAAGATACTCGCCTCCAAACATATACGGTTAGATAAGGTGGCATATTGCTTGAACTTCCTGTGTTTCCATGATTATGTGCTTGACTTCCACCTGTTGCAGCAACCCAAACACCACCATGATCGTGACTTCCATCTGTTTGTCCTGCTAAATCTTGACCCCATCTTGAATTAGCAACTGGTATTTGTCCACCATTTCCAGAATTGGCACCGCCACCAAACCAAAAGATATGGTTATGTCCTCCACCATTATTTAAACCAGCACTATGACTATGACTTGGAATTTGATTTACATTAAGAGTGCAATTGCCTGTTGAGTGTAAATGATTAGCAGAGCCACCTGTTGTTCCTGGTTTATAACTATCTCCCGCACAAAGTAAAAATTTATCTTTTATTTGTGTCCACGTTCCTCCAAAGATTTGAGATGGATTTCTACTATCTACACTCATATAAATTGCTCCAACTGGAAATGGATTTGGATATACCTCATTATTATTTTTGTCTTTCATCTGTATTCCTATTTTTTTCATTATTCCCACTCCGCTATCACATCATAATCGAGTACAACATTTCCACTTTTTAAATAAATGTTTCCTCTCATTGCAAGTGAATATTCTTCATTATCATTTATGCACCCAATCCCAACATTCTTTTTAGTTGCATTTATAAATTCTATCGGTATTCCTTGAGCGACAAAATATGGAAGAACCACTGTTTCTAATTTGTCTACCACCTCAATTTCAAAATTGAAGGACTTTTCGTTATCCAAATCAATTGCTTGTTGAGTACAAGTATAACTATCTTTAGAAATACTAAATTTTAGTAATTGCCATTCTTTCCAAGTTGAAGAAGAAGATTCTTTATATCTATAACGAACACTTTTAATTGTATTTTTATCTTTAGTACCACAAGTTATTAAAGAAAAAATACCACTCACATTTATTCGAGTAGTATTTTCAAATTCATTTATTCTTCGTATTGATACCGATTGAACTGGTGACTCATAATCTATTACATAAATAACTTTAGTCTTTGTTGTAATATTTCCTCTACTATCTATGGCTGATACATTTATATTTATCGCGCCATTTATACTAGGTACTCCTAGTTCAAGTGATACATCATTTTCTGAATAAGCAACAGTACCCGTTAAGTCAGATGCTTCAATTCTATATGAAACTGGTGTTGCATAGTTTTTTGTCTGCATTTTATTTGATGAAGAAATTGTTACATTGAGTTTACTTTTGTTCTTTACGATACACAATTTATCTCCAGTTATCGCTATAATTTTATTATTCCCATCGTAGTATTCAAAATCACTAAACTCTGGATTGCTATTTATTATCGAGTATTTTATATCTTTGTAGTGAGTATATTTTTCTTCGCCATTATCATTTAAAGTACAAGCTACAACTCTTATAGTAAAACTTTGACTTGTAGTATAATATTGCATCAAACTTGCTATTTCATCTACACTAAATGTCACACTAGTTCCATCTTTTGTATACCTAGTAGCATCAGCACATTCTAATCGAATCTTACATTTTGCTCCACTTGGATTGTCGGCTGTTACAATTAATTCTGAACCATTACTGACATTTGATGTTTCTGTAGTTATTTGATTGATTTGATATGTGGTTTGATAATATGTTCCACTATCAGTTGTAAGACCACTATCTCGCCTCTTTACTCTTAACTTAAAGTTATAACCTGTTCCTGGTGAGAGACCACTTATCGTAAAACTACCGCTAGCAGAATTAACATCATTACTTGCCGTTGCCCAATTACCACCATTATTTGTACTATATTGAATTGTGCTACAGGTATGTGCTGCACTCCAACTAACTGATACTTGAGTTAGTCCATTAAATCCTGTTTTTTTAGATACTGTAAAATTATTTATTGATGTGTATGCTGGAGCAACATATAAACCATAAGTTCCTGATGTATAGTTACACCAACTTGTATTTTGAGTATCCTTACAAGTAAAGTAACAAGCCGTAGTGCCACTTGTTTTATTTGAAACTGTATACCAACCAGTTGTTCCCTCAAAAGCCCAACCTTTACTTGAAGATTTACAATTATAATTAAATACATGGCCTCCATTTAAGTAAATGTTAAAGGCAACATTGTTGTAATACCAACCGCCACTGCTTCCCAAATAAACTTTCCAATAAAAACGATACTGCATATCAGCGCCTGATCTTCTTGATTCGTATTGAAAAATTACATTAATATAAGGTGAACTATTATATACTCTACCATTATGTAATGTTTCCATTATTCATCGCCTCCACTCGGCACAAAAGCCCAACCTTTGTTATTGCCGTTTGTTAAGGATACTATTTTTATTGGATTCATAGATATTTGCGTTTTTGCTTTGAGTTTTTCAACTTCGGTAGTATCTCCATTTAATGAAAAAACTCTTGTTACAACATTATTAACTTTGGCATATCCACTAAATTCCATTGGAGACATAACGGTGTAACTTCCATCATAAACATTTGATTTTACTATCACTCCATTCGAGGTAATATTTACTTGTGTATTTAGTATTTCTCCATATGCTTGTTGATAAGGAGTTTTTATTGGTCCTATGTTACACATATTATCTGTAAAAATAGCATTACTATCTTTTGAACCATATATTTCAACATAATAAAAAGGTTGCTTTGGTAGTAACCCTTTTAGTTGATATTCTTTATAATTGCTTTCTTCATTTTCTTCTAGCTTTATTTCGTAACTTTCAACATCGTTATAAACCTTAAAATAACACGTTCCCTGCAATCCTTTTTTTATGATTGTAGAGAAAGTGTAATAAGTTTTCTGTGGTTGTGCTATATCACTACTATCTGCTTTCACTACTATCTTCTGAATTAACTTTCCATCATTCAAAATAAAAGCACCACCAGATTGTGAGCCATTAAGCGTTAATTCAGCATTACTAATATGTGCAACATTTCCATCATATTGCCAACTTTGAAATCCGGCAAAACCAACACTATTTAAAATCAAATTAGATCCGCCTGACTTTTGAACATCAAATTTAAAGCCTTCAATATCTAATTGCAAACTATTAAGAGTATCAGCAAGTCCAACTATTCTTTCAATAGCCATTTGTCCCGTTGTTATGTAGTCAGCTACAATTTGTCCATCACTAGTCATAGCGATTCCATAAGGACCACTTATTCCTGTTGATGAATAACCAAGACCATTAATATTCCAACGCCAAACTTTTTGTGCTTCTTTAGGATTTTCATTATCCATTATGAATAGTTCATTTCGTGTTTTATAAACATAACCACCCATAGCATTTACTATTTTACTTGTCGCATCTTGTTTTGCACTATTTAAAACATTGCTATCTATCTTTTCAAGCTTACTTATAAGTGCCTTGGTACTATTTATAAAATTTCTTTCTTTTTTATCACTGTTAGACATTTCAAATTCAGTATACTTTTTTGCAAGTACATCGTAAGTGGTAGATATGACTTTCAATTTTTCATTAAGATTCAAATGTGGAACAATTGCATCAACAAAATCTCCAAGATAAATCTTTTCCATTGATTTATAAAGTGTTTTATATTCTTCTGTTCTTGATAATTCTAAAAAGTCGACTTGAATTGTTATAGTTGGTTTATCAATACCTTCATTGTATTGTTTATAAACCTCTTGTCGCAATTCTTCCAAAGCCATTTCCTTTGTTATACCATTTTCTTCATCTACTTGTATTTCAGAAAATTCTATCTTTTGTATCTTTGGATGAATATAATTTTCTATCAAAGGACTATCAATATAAAGTTCTGGCAAAAATAATCCATCAAATCCTTGAGGATATATCCTTGTTACAACTCCTGTTATATCTATATCCCAAGTAATTTCTTTCATATTCTTACCATATCTTATTTGAACACCTCTATTCTTACCTTTATTAGTATTCATTTCAAAATATTTATTATTACGATGGAGTTCTCCACCCCAACGATTTATAAAAGCATTATCTTCTCCAATTATTGCTTCAACAAAATTTCTTCTGACATATCTTGCACTAGCGATTTTCTCTATATCAGAAGAACAATTAAAGTCATTTGCATACACTGTTCTTTGTAACATCCAGTTTAATGCACTATCTCCGTTTTTATCTGTTGGTGCGACATCAACTAGAAAATTATCAGATAAATCATAAAATATGTGAGTTGCATATACCTTGATTTTTTTCAATTGTTTTGTGACTAGTTTAATCCTAAACAACTGATCTTCGCCACTTGGATTTCCTACCGGTGCTTTTACAATATTTTCTTCTACTATATTTTCTATCAAAAAGCCATGTATAGGATACTCAAGTTCTAGATCATATTTTCCATTTAAAACTTCCGTACAGGTACACATCAGAACATCTTTTAATATTCCTAATCCATTATGAGTAAAGTCCTTTTCGTTCTTATCATATAATCTAATCATAACCAAAGACTCCTATACTCAAGTATTAGTCCATTAAAACTAGAGTCATCATCGCAAATAATACTTATTGTGTTATTACCTGGTTTTAATTTTGGAAAATCCCCTACCATATGATTATTCATGTTGACTCCTAGCTCATCTGTAACATTCATAAGTTCTCCATCTATGACTAGAGGACTTTCAATATCATTAAAGTGCATAATATTATCATTTATATGGATTTCTATATTTCCAGTTGCCTGTAAGTTAATTTTTAATGAAGTTTCATAATAAGTTTTAACATTAAAGATTTCTTCTTCCAATGTTTGTTTTTCTATTTGTGATGGTATAAGTGATTTTGAAAAAGGTTGAACTTCAAAGGATACCATAAATCTACGATACCTTTTAAATAGCCTTTCTATCGGAATTGAGTTGATTATTGTTGCTTCATAATAATACCCTAGATAATCAGAGAAGATTAATTTACCATTACCATCTAGCCACACTAATATGTCCATAATCATTGCATCTATTTGATTTTGTGTGTTCCCTTCTGGTGGTATAAAAGTACATTCGATTTCCAAAGTTTTATTATTATATGCATCATCACTTTCAAATAAAAAGCCATCACGTCCAGGGACATTTATTATTTCGCCCCTGCGTTCTGGTTTTATTCTTGGAGGTAGTTTTAATATAGATATTCCCATATCACGAGAATTTTTTTCCTTATAAATAAAATATGGTTTCATTATGCATTACCTCCATTTCCTATAAGTTCTTTTTTAGCAATGTATTCCATTTCTGCCATTAGTTCTTCAACATCTTCTTCTCTATTATTTTCAAAATGTTCTATGTTAAGGTAAATATTAACATTCTTATTAGTAGTAGTTTTAGTTGTATTATTAACTTGAGATACAGAACCATTTCGTGTAGTTTTTAATCCACGAAGTTCATAATCTAAACCATCTGGAACAAAATTCATTGTGTTCATTAAATTATCCATGGAATCTTCTACAACATCAAGGTTATCATCCAAACCTATTGCTAAACCTTCATCTATATTTTTACCAAAGCCTTGATATACTTTTGATGGAGAATTAATTCCAAAGAATTTCTTAAATGCACCAATGGCGCCTTTAGCAATACTTTTCATAGCATTGACTACTAAATCTTTAGCCGCATTAAGTCCTGCAACTAAACCATCTATAATTGACTTACCTATATCTCCCCATTTAATTTTCTTAAATGCATCAAAAATATGACTTACAATAGTTCCTATCGAATCTATAATTTTAGGAATTGCTTTTACCAACCCTTGAGCAAGAGCAATTATTATTTTTATTCCCATGTCTATTATCATAGGAAGATTATCGGCTATAAAATCAATTAATTTTAAAAGTACATTTAAAATTCCATCTAATATTTTATCTATGTTATTAACTATTCCTTGAGTAAGTGCAAGTAATAACTTTAGTCCTGTTTCTAAAATTAAAGGTAAATTATCAACGATTGTATTTACAAGCATTAATATTAAATCTATAATCTTTGAAATTAACAAATCTGCATTTGTTGCCACACCACTAGCAAGAGTTGTTACAATTTGTACTGCACTTTCCAATACTGATGGTAAATTAGCAATAATTACATCTACTAGTGTCATTAGTAGTTGTACACCTAAATCCATTATTTTTGGTAATTCTGCTACTACTCTAGTAGTAAATTCAGATATTAATATTGGTCCTTTTTCTATAGCAATATTTAAGAACTGATCTAATTGTTCTCCAAACTGGCTTTGTGCTACACCTAGTCCTGCAATTAAAAGTCCAACTATTGCTGCTGGTCCTATTAGTTTTATTGCAAACGATGTTATATTTTGGAGCTTAGAGGCACTTTGAGTGGCTATAGTTCCTATCTTATCAAAAGCACTTTGTACTTTCTGCAATACTGGTTGCATAGCAGTACCTATCTTTGTTGTAAGTGGCTTGAATAAATTTCCAACCTTTGATGTTATTGCTCCTATTTTGGTTGATATTGTATTTTCTAGGCTATCGACAAATGGTATCTTATGAATAAAGTTTGATAACGAGGTTGTTGCTTTTCCAAATCCTGTAGCTATACCATTTCCCATATTGGAAGCAAAGTTCTGTATGCTACTAATTGCTCCAGGTATTTTACCATTTATCTCGGTCATTTTAGTATTAAATGAAGATAAGCCTTGAGTAAGCTTTCCTATTCCAATAAGTGCTGGTCCTGTCGCTGCTAGTCCTAAAATCATTTTACCTATTTGAGCTAGTTGCTCTGAATCAGTATTTTCAATTACCTTATTAAACTTATCTAATGCCTTACTTATGTTTTCTAGAGTTGGTGTCGCTACATCTCCGACTACTCCGAATAATTTTGGAAGAACATTTAAAGTATCAGTAAATGACCTAATCACTTTAATTAAAGCAGGATATGCATTCTCTGCATTCCACATCTCAATTGACATATTCCTAAATCTACTATTTAAAGTATCCAATGCACCAGACAAAGTATTTTTCATTTCTTTTGCAAGACCACCATAGGCTGCTGTCTGTCCATTGATTCCTTTCGTACCTTCATTCATTCCTTTTATTAAGGCTGGAAGATATTTACTTGTTACCATATCTCCACTAGAGAGCATATCGTAGATTTGTTCTTCTGTTTTTCCGAATGCATTACCAAGTATTTTTACGGCTGGAACACCACGTTCAAGAAACTTATTAAGTTCTTCTAGTGACATTTTTCCTTTTGATGACATTCTTCCTATGGCATCAGATAAACTTTCGATACCTGCCGTTCCACTACTTGTAGCAATTGAGGCATTGGTTATTCCCTCTAAATAAGGAATAACATCTTTAGCAGCAACACCCATTGCTGTTAAGTTCTTACCAGCTGTTAAATATTGAGCATAGCTAAAAGGTGTTGTTTTGGCAAATGTATATAAATCATCTAACATTTTTTGTGCTTCATCAGCACCACCTAATAAAACTTGAAATGCAAGTCTTGTATCCTCTTTTAATTTAACAAATGATAAAGACGTTTTTGCGGTTGAAGTCATTAATCCAACTAATGGTGTTATAACTCCTGCTGATAGTTTCTTTCCAAAACTCTCAAGGCTACTACCAACACCACCTAATTTTTCATTTAACGAATCAACTTGTTTTCCCATCTTATCTAACAATGATGGTTGATTTTTTAATTCTTCTTTTACTTGTTTCAACTCTAATTGCATTTTATTCAATGCAGTTGAAGCATTATTTAATTTTATTTCTAAATTTTGAGTTGCCGTTGCATCTTCGCCTTTGGTAGCGACTGCTTCATTATATGCCTTACGTAGTCCTTCAACTTTTGCTTTTTGAAGTTCTATTTTTTCGGTTAAAGATGAGGCCTTGGCTTTTAATTGGTCGCTTGTATTACCAAAGTTTTTAATGGAACTTTGTGACAACTTTAATTCACTATCTAATATTTTTAGTTGTTTATCAATCCGTTGTACTCCTGCCTCGAATTCTTTCGAATCGAAGAGCATTCCTACTTTTAGTTTCCAATTCGCCATTATATGTTTTCCTTTCTTCTATTAGAAAACATCATCAATATAACCGAACGGTACCTCACTTTCCGGATCATCATTTTCATTATTTTTAAATCTTGAATATATTCTTGATTTAATAATCAATTGTTTTGGTGTACTTCTCCAAAACTCATAATCACTCATCTTTAGGATTTCTTTACCTAAATAATAAAGCCATTCCCAATCTATGCCTTGCGAGTTTGATGATCCGGTTGTACGTTTTTTGATGTTTCCTTTTCATCATTCTCGTCCTCCTCAAACGCATTATTGATTAGTTTTGTAATTGCTTTTTCTATTGATGTAAAATTATTCATATCAATAAGTTTCCCAACTTCAAACTCTGTTAAGTTTTCATCACTAGATTTTAAAACTGCATATAAAAATGACCTTACGGCTTTTAACTTTTTCTTTTTAAGTTCTGATATTGCTACTTGCAAAGAACCGAAGATATCTTCTAGTTCTGCCATGGCATTTAAGTCAAAGTTCATTTCATACTGTTTCCCTTTTAAAATCATAGTTGCGTGTTTAGGTTGTAAGTCTTTACCTGTAACACGATTATGGTTATTATATTTTTTATTTTTACTCATTTTTTGATTTCCTTTCTATTATCCTTTACTTGATGTAGTTCCAGGTTCTTGAACTGTTGTAAAGAAGTTCTTTATTTTATCTTCATTAACACCTTCGGCATCAGTATCCAACATTAATCTCCAATTACCATCGCTATCTCGATCATAGAACTTTCCTTTTATTTTAGTAGTTTTACTATTTGGCTTTTCTCCTTTTGTTTCATACTCATCTTCAATTTCAGAGAATTTTCCTTTATATAAAACACAATAACGATATACTGGATTTGCTTTTGTACTAGTTGATTTCTCACTTCTAAACATCAAAGCAAGTTTTGGAGGAATATCTCCACTATTTTCAACTAACTCTCCATTAGAATATTTCTTTCCTAGTATTAAAGCACGATGTTCCAAAGTAAGAGCATTTTGTTCTATTTCTACCTCACACCCAGCAAATGCTGATAGTTCATCTTCTACGGAATCATCACTATAAAGTGTTTCGCTATTCACACTTGGAGTTATTTTAGCAGTGATTGCTCTACTAATTTTTACTGGTATATCATAAACTGTTCCACTTACTCCATCACTTTTGATGATGGCTACGTGGACATCCTTAAGACCTATTTGTCTTGGTACTGACGATTTATCTGCTACTGGCATTTTATTCAACCTCCTTTATATTTTCCAATTTGAAACGGAATGCCTTATGATACATTTTTGTATCTTTCTCATACAAATCTTCTTCATCATCAAGATAAAAATCCTCACTTTCCATTACCTTAATGATTTCTTTTTCTAAATCTTTATATTTAGGATTTTTAGTCCATAAATCTACTTGAACAATATATATTGCTCTAGTGATTTCATCTTCTGAATAATCGTACTCATAGTCATATTCAAAAAATGTGATATAAGTTTCTGGTGGATTTGTTATTTCTTGATAACCACTTGGCACTTGTAATTTATTAAGAGCCTTTTTAGTTTTAGCACGAATATTCATAGTCCTAGTTCCTTTCTTACTCGTTCAGAAAAAACATTAAAACACTGATTCTTATTTTTACTCATCGATTTATTCATGAAAGGTTTTTTCGGATAATTACCATTTGAAGTTCCCCATTCAACGAATTTTGCATAGTAATAATCACTATTATCAGACTTTTCCCATCCATATTCGATGGCACGATATCCGTTATCACGGACCAACTTTAAAGGAATATTATCTGCCATGTGTCCATTACCATACTTTCCTTGATGTCCTTTCTTATCTCTAGGAGCTCTGCGAACAGCATCTTTATATGCTGGTTGTATTGCTTCTTCAAGAGCATCATCTATTATGTTGCTATCTAATAAATCATTCATTTTATTTAAGTCATTTACAATTGCATCAAGTCCATCAAAATCAAGTCTTGCTGACATATAGTTTTTCTCCTTTAGTAATTAACTTTATATAGTTATTGTCCACTTCACTTATATCAAGAACATTATAAATACGATTCTCGTACACTATTCTGATGTCACTTGTAAATATTGGCTTGTAATTTTTTCTAATAATCATGTTAGTTTCTACTTGAGTAGTTATAGAATTATCTTCATTAGTAGTTCTTACAATTTTATCTTCAATAGCTGCAAATATTGGACGTATTGTTATCCATTTCTTTTCTTCAATTCCTTCGCTATCAAAGTCTTTTTCAAACCTTTGAATTTCTATTCTTTTATTCAGTTTGCCCGGATTCATTTTCATCTACCTGACTGCAATACTTAACTTGAAAAATAATTGCATCTACACTATGTTTGATAACGTCAGTAACTACTCCAACTAATGAACGATTGTCATTCCAATGCTCTATTAAAATAAGTTGAGCAAGATCCGTTAATTCATTTGATTTATACTCTCCAATAGCATTTTCCAAATATATCTTTGAGGCTGCTATTAAAGACCTAATGAATTCATCATCTTCTTCATAATCAATTCGTAAATATTCTTTTGCTTTTTTTAAATCCACCATTTTCTTTCATCTCCTCATATAAAATTAAGAGAAGCCTTTTGGCCTCTCCTATTCTTCCCCTGTATTTGTTTGTTCTGATTGTGAAGTATCTTCTACAGGAGTTGTATTAGTTACTTTGTTTTCCGTAGTTGTTACATTCTTAACATGAACTACTGGTTGTTCTTTTGGTGCTGTTAAGCTAATGTTTAGGTATGCTTCTAAATCTTTTGGCTCAACATCATCTCTTTGTAAAGCCCTAACCAAAGTTAAATTTTTAGTAAATCCTGCCTCTGTTGATACAGCAATAGCAAGTTGTTCTCTATCCATGAATTTGATTGCTTCTTCTAAATTACCAATATAAACAGGAGATGCTCCATCAACATCTTTAATAGTTCTGTTAGCGAACACTTCGATTGTTACACCACCTAGAGTTTTTTTAGTTTTTTCTGTTGGATGGTCTTGTAGAATTGGTCTACCTACAGCATCTTTCCAGTTATCCATAATATCAAATCCATTTTGGTTTGTAATAATTACGGCTGTGCTTAATAATTCAGGATCAAGTTTAGTGTTCATAGCACTTTTTACTTCATCTGGAGTTGATGCTTTTATTTTAATTCCGTGTCCATTCAATACTGATAAAATCTTTACATTATCTGTAACTGTAGATTTTCTAGCAATCCATTTCATAATGTACTTCATTAAACCACCGGCTTCATCAGAAAGTAAAGTATTACTTATAGGCAAGATTCCACCTTTATCAGTAATAGCAAATTTTTGTTGACGTAAGTTTGGTGATGTTAATTCTCCAATTTCTGTTCCCTCATCTACATCTACAAATGGTTCAATGCTATCTCCTGGTTCAAAAACAAAAGAACCAGAATTGGTTCCTGTTGATTGTACATCTGTATATTGTTTTAATGACTTATATTGTCTTTTTAATTCATTGATTTCCGTATAAATATCTTGTGGAACAATTACTGCCATTGAGTTTTGTCCTTCTCCTGGTGTTGTTGTTTCTACAAGTAAGGTTCTTTCTTCTGCTGTTAGTTTTTTACCTTGTAAGTAATGAACTAAAGCAGTTCTTGATTCCACTTTCTTTTTTGTACTTCTATCCTCTACATCAACGATTTTATTATCATCTTTTATAGTATCTTCAAGTTCTACCATTTGTTCTTCTAAAACAATTTGGTCTTTTATTTCTTGTGCTTCTTTGGTTGCCTTTTGACCTTCTTCGATTTTTCCTTCATCGATTAATTCTCTTGCTTCTTTTAATTTAGCAGTTAGATTTCTTCTTAATTCTATTAATTTTTTATTCATATTTTTTCTCCTATTCTATATTTTTAATAATTCTATCATCGCATTCACTTGCGCTTTTTTTAGTTCTTCGAGAACTCTTTCTTCTTTTGATTTAAGATTATGAGCCTCTAGTGACCTTTTACCAACTTCACTTGTTGGATATGCTGGAAATGGTGTCGGCGAGATTTCTATTAAGTCAATATCTAATAAAGTTCTTTCATAGATATCTTCTTCTTTTAGATACTCCCATTTATCGCCATTTTCTCTGACATAAAATCCAAATGAGACACCATCGACATCGCCTCTTTTTATTGATTCATAAATATCTTTGGCTTGACTACTATTTGGAAGTTCGAGTTCAAATCTTAACCCAATGTCATCTTCAACAAGTTGTAAAGTTCTTGATTTTGTACTACCAAGAACAATATCCGAATTATGATTCCATAGTGCCTTTATTGTGTTTTGTTCAAGGCTTTTAGCAAATGCACCTTTAGCCACTCTTTCATACCATTCATCGTATAAAAGTTGGCTCCTGTCATTAAATTTTACTACATATCCTTTAATCGCCATGACATCATCACTACTGTCACGTACTTCTAACGACATTGCTGGAATATATCTAATTTCCTTGATCCGTTTGTTCATCTTTACCACCTCCTTCGTTATTTTCATCTATATTCTCTTTCGGATCATCATCTTCATTTGGAGGTTTGTCCTCCACTGGATTTTCTTTTATTTTTACTTTTTGTTTTTGATACTCATTCATTAAATCAATATCAATATAGTTTAATGACATATAATGTTTATCGCCATTTTTTATCTTGTCTTTATCTTCCAATTCTCTAACTTCATTGATAGAATAAATTCCAAGATTTATCATTTTTTCATAATATGCTGCACGATTCGTACTATCGCCACGTAACAAGGAGTTAAGATTAAACTTAAAATAATATTTTTGTTTTTCTATTTCTTCCTCTGTAAATAATTGATATTGAAGTTCTTGTTCCCAACTAATCAATAATGGTGACAATGTATCTCTTACAAATTCTAGAGATTGTTGCTCTATGTTAGAAAACGTTGCTCTTTCTAGGTCTGCTAGCATATGTGGTGGCACATTAAATATTCTTGCGATTTCTGCAATAGAAAATTTTTGAGTTTCAATGTATTGTGCGTCACATTGTTTTATTCCTAATGACTGATAGTCAAGTCCTGCATCTAGTATTGCAACTCTATGACTATTATCTAAACCATTATTAAATTTTTCCCACTCTTTTCTAATGATAGCTTTGGCTTCTGGTTTAAGTGATTGCGGAACTTTTAACACTCCACTACTCATGGTTCCATTTGCATAAAATTTGCCAGTAAACTTTTGACCTGCGATTTGAATACCTATTGTTTCCCTTGCTACTTCTATAGGACTTTTACCGATTATTCCATCAGTAGATAAGCCTTTAATATGGAGTACAGAACTGTAAGGTAAGTACACTATTTTCCCATTTACTAATGTCGTTTGAACTAAATATCTTTTTAGATTCCCTTCATTGTCTTTTTCCATGACAACTTTTGTTACTAAAGGATTTAATATCCATAATGCTTTAGGATATCCTGTTTTACTCCATTCTATTTCAGCAAAGGCATTACCATATAATTGTCTATGTGCTTCCATTGTTTGTTTAAACTGAAATGGTGTCATGTATGGATTAGGTCTTGTTTCGATGAGTTTAGCAATTTGATGATCGTGTATTCTTTTCTTTTTATTTCTTGTTTCCTGGTATAGTTGAAGTGGTAACATAGCAACGTGATTTGATAAGATTCTTATACAAGCATAAACTGCTGCAATATTTATTGCCGTCGAGGTATCTACGTTTTCTCCTGAATAAGTTTCATTACCACCAATTAAATTAATTAGCCACTTATTGGGATTTTTCAAATCACTGGTATCAACTTTTTCACTTCGTTGTTCTAGTTTTCTGAATAACATTTACGCCACCTCATTTCAATATTTTAGAAAGAACAAATCCGATCCATATTAACACAAAACCCTGTACTAATAATCCAAGTTTTAAGTCCATCAAATATGCAGCAATAATGATAGATAATAGTCCGAAGAGAACTAATATATCTTCGATATAGCTACACAAAAAAAGGAACCTGTTCTTGGTTCTCTGTGTTATATTTCTGTTAGACATTTCCCACAACTCCTTTCTAAAATCCAAATCCTTCGCTCATTATATGTTGATTTATATCTATCTCGCCATTGTCAATTCGTGCCAATGTGTGGCTTATAATCATAGCCGCTACTGGGTCAATTCTAAATCTTGTTTTACTCTTATCTAGCATTTTATTTTCATTAGCATCCGTTTTGGCTATAGCATTTGATATTGCCCAAGTTAGAACTGGATTTTTATTAGTAATTATTCTTCTTTGTAATACTAATGCCTCTACATCTTTTGTAGGTTCTGACAAAGTAAGCATTCCTTGTCGAACTTCTACCATAATAAAGCCATCTTTTTCCATATCTGTTGCAAATTGTGTTGCATTATATGGATCATATCCGATTTGCATTACTGGATATATGAGATGTAAATCTCTTATATATTTCTTTATGTAATCATAATCAACAACATCCCCTTCTGTGGCTGTTATATAGCCTTGTTTTATCCACAAACTATATGGCACTCTATCTTGTTTTTCTCGCTCTAAAACTCTGTTTTTAGGCATAAAACTGTGTGAAAGCATTATGTATTCCCCACTATCAAGCCTAAACTCGGCATTTACGCTTGTTAAGTCTATTTTTGATGATAAATCTATACCAATTGTGCAAGGATGTCCTCTTATTGATTCAAAGTCAAATTCTCTGTCACTGGCTTTCCATTTTTTCATATCCATCCAGGCAACCTCGCCATTTACCCATTGATTTAGATATAATCTTCTAAATGTTGCCTCAGCAGTTGGTATTTCCTTTGCCCTAACTGCTAATGTTCTCATTTCTTCAATTTTTCTGAATACTCCCAGAGCAGGATTGGCAATATACCAAGTTTTCTCATCATATATGTCAGCTTCTTCTGGAGCCTCATATATTACTGGATAAAATGTTTTATCTTCCACAACGTGATCTAGTATTTTTTTAGAATACTCATACAACTCGTAACATATTGTTCCAGTTTCTACACCCGCTGTTGTAATACTAATAAAAAGTGGTTGTCTACGAGCACCTTGACTGGTTTTCATTAAATCATATAATTTACGATTTTTTGATGCGTGTATTTCATCATAGATAACAATATGAGCATTAAATCCATCTTTTGTATTTGTATCTGCGGATATCGCTTTATAAAATGAATTTGTTTCTAATCTCACAATTTTCTTTTGCGATTCCAATATCTTGCACTTTTTGAATAATGCTTTATTCATTCTTATCATCGCGGCTGCCGCATTAAAAACTTTTGATGCTTGTTCTCTATCATTAGCACATGAATAAATTTCAGCGCCATACTCATCATCCATAAAAAGAAAATATACAAGCATTGCTGCTATTAACTCTGTCTTACCATTTTTTCTTGGTAAGAATATAAAGGCCTCACGATATTGTCTAGTTCCATCTTCATTTAATGTTCCGATTAAATCCTTTACTATTTTTTCTTGGAATTCCATTAAATTAAATGGCTTTCTTGCAAATTCTCCCTGCGTATGTTTTAAAAGTTTAATGAATCGAACCGCAGTATTCGCTTTCTTTTCACTAAACATATTACTCGTTCTCCTTTAGTAGTTCCTCCATCTCATCATCAAAGTCATCTCCTGGTAGTTGCATTCTTCCTCGACTACTCGGTGTTAGTCCAAATTCTGTCATGAATTCTTTTGCTAGTTTCAAATATCTATGTGCTATAGATACTTGAGGTATTTGTTGCACATAACCAGATGGTGTTTTGATAATGGTACTTTGAGCTCTATCAATTTGTTGCTCGGCCTCTTTATATCGGCTCCAGCACTTGCAATATGCTTCCAATGCCGATGTATCATTAACTTTTAAAAGTCCAAGGTCAGCAAGAATTGGAGCAACCCTATCCCATTCAGCCTTGGCTATTGGGTTATTTTTAATCCATTCTGGTGCTTCAAGCAACGATTCATCTTCTATTGTTGGAACACTATTTTCTAACTCTACACGTTCGGTTATATCTCTTTTTCCTGGATTATCGTTCATAACATGAACTACTGTTGGCTTTGGTTTTGGTCCTCTTACTGACATAACATATTCCTCCTAACTATTCACTCATATTTTCTCCTCCTATAGCTTCTTCGTAGGTATATTCTTTACCATCACGTATTAAAATTATGTTTTCTGAATTTCCTACAAATTGAAGATATCTTTTTACAATTACATCAACATATTTTTCATCTAACTCTATTGTGTAACACTTTCTACCTAATTGTTCGGCAGCAATTAATGTTGAACCAGATCCTCCGAACGGATCAAGAATGATATCATCTTTCTTGCTTGAGTTACACATTAATTTGGCAATGAGAGTAATTGGTTTCATTGTTGGATGTTCTTCACTTCTTGTTGGCTTGTCATTATAAATTACTGAACTATATTCGTTTTGACTATCAATAAGTTTCTGAAAGTATTCTACTAGTTCTCCTTTGGACATTTTCTTCGGATTCATTTGCATAAAATCATCTATAACTGTATCCTTATCTCTATCTCCATACCATTTGTGACTTGCACCTGGTTTCCATCCATAAAGAATTGGCTCATGCCTCCAGTGGTAATCTTGACGACACATTACCATTCCATTTTTAACCCATATCAAGCATTGTTTTAAATCAAAGCCTGCATCTTTCATTGCTTTTCTAAAATTAACACCTTCAACATCACTATGGAACACATAAATTGGTGATCCCATCTTACTCGCTTCAAATGTTCTCAAATAGAAGGCAAATAAAAAGCGATAGAAACTATCACTATCAGTAAAATGGTCGTTTTTTATTTTCTTGCCATCATCAGATTCATAATCAACGTTATATGGCGGATCAGTAATTGTAGCATCTACTTGTTCATTACCTAATAATCTGATATATGTTTCTTTTATTGTTGAGTCACCACATATCAATTTGTGATTACCCAGTTTCCATATATCTCCAGGTTTCGAAAAAGGAACTTTAGGGATATTATTATCAAGGTCAAAGTTATCTTCTTTCACTTCATCTTTGACAAACATTTTTGTATATTCATCTACATCAAATCCTGTTAGTTCCATTACACCAACTGTATTTAATTCATCAAGTAAAACACCTAACTTTTCCATATCCCATTCGCCACTTATTTTATTAAGTGCAACATTGAGTGCTTTTTCATCTTCTTTGGATAAATCTACAACAACACACTCAACTTCAACTTTTCCGATATCTTTCATTACGGTTGCACGTTGATGACCTCCAATTATTGTTCCATCTTTATTGATAATAATTGGATCAACATATCCAAAATGTAAAAGACTATTTTTTATTTTCTCGTATTCAGCATCTCCTGGTTTCAATTCTTTTCTAGGATTATATTCTGCTGGTTTTAATTCTTCAATTTTTCTTTTTTCTATGTTCATATTTTCCCTCCATAAGAAAAAAGCCGTATCATTGGCTTTCTTTATATATTTTTTAACTTCTTATTGTAGTACGTTTATCAAGGATTTCCTTGCAAAACTTAAATCCTGCAGTATATCGTACGTCAATGTTATTTACATTTGCACATTCAAACTTTGTTCTTTTTGATTCAATATAAATGTACTCCTTATTATCAGCACCTATAAAGTGGGTTCCCCTTCTTAAATCTCGAACCTCATTTTCGATATCTTTACTTTCTTTTAAGTCTTTGACAACTGTTTCATCTATCTCATCAATTAATTCAATATCTTTCCAAATATCAACAAGGTAGTAATTTCCGTTATCGCAATCTTTACATGAGGCTTTTGTATTTCTCATCTCGCTATAAGCGAATATTTTTCTCCCCATTTTAAACTTTTGACCGACTTTAAGTTTTCTCTTGTTATAAAGATTCGCAAGATTAATTTGCTGTTCTTGTTCTTTTATAATTTCTTTTATAATTTTTTTTGGAATTGTTATTGTTTCCATGTTCCTCCTCCTTTTCAGTCCACAACATTACCGCGTAAAACACACAAAGTCCAGACATTTTTTTGATACCCCCCTTATGAAATACGCGATTTCATACACAGAGTTGGGCGCCGTTCGACAATAGATGTCGCTCTAGCTTTTTAGGGGTGGGGGGCTATTGTGATCTATTCCGTTATGGCATCCATCACACAATGACATAAGATTATTTATATCTAACCTTTTACCCCAGTCCTTCTTTACTGGAATTATATGATGTACCATATCAGCTTTCTTTTTTATTCCTTTTCTTTTGCATAACACACATTGATAGTTATCTCTAGCTAGTGCTATACCCCTTGCTACCTTCCACTCGGTTGTCTTATAAAACTCCGTATACTTACTATCAGTTCGTTCCCTATTATATCTATTGCTTTCCTTGGTATGCTTACTGCAATATCTTTCTCTCGTAAGGCTCGTACAACCTGCCTTATTGCATAAATGTAGTGCTTTTATGGGCATTTATACCACCTCGTATGTAAACGCTTCACAAAAGGCTTGAAAACGCCTTTATATCGCGTTATTACTTTTTGTTATTTCTTAATAGTCCTATATCGCCTATTTTTTGATAAATAAAAAGGGAATATTGCATCCCTTTCATTTATCACGAATCTTAGGTCGAGGAGGACCAGAAATGAGTGGTAATTCGTGTGAACTACCACAATACCATTATACAATATCTAGTTGCGAGTAAATCGCCCATTTTCTGCTACTTTTCTGCTACTTTTTAGCTACTTTTTGTTTTTATCTCTTTTGCTAGTGATACTATAAATTCAATTTTCGCACAATTTAGACATATTCGAGTATAATTATCTGCCATTGATGTTGTTGAGCGCCCACTATAACTTCTTTTACACTTTGGGCATATCTTAAATTCCATTTTTCCTACTCCTCTCATATGATTCTTTTAATGCCTTTTCTAATATTTTTAGGTCAAATCCAAAGTCTTTATATCCGTTTTCCAATACTTCATAGTAGAAATCACTTGGAATTGATTCATTATACGTATTCATAATATAAACCATAGCTTTTTCTTTACTTTTGTTTATTTCTATATCAAGCATTTCTTTTCTATAATAACTTGGATATCCTTCATATCTATCTAGTGACTTTTCATCAGTTGGCATTATTTCCCATATCAATACTGGTACCTCATACCCTTCTTTTCTTTCTATTGATGCTGGTCCATTAAATAGTAATCTCCAGTCTTTTAATGTGGTTGTTCCCACTATTTTAGCTGTTGGACATCTCCTTGCCATTTGTTCTTGGCTTAGGTTACTTCCATATGCAATGTAATATCTTTTCATGCTATCTCCTCCTTCATATTATTTGCTGGTTTCTTTTCTGGATAACCATATCTCCATGCGGCTACTCCATCTAGATGTTTGTATAAGTGTTCTCTACAAGCTTTGAATTCATCTCCTATAAGTCCGATTCTATTAAGATATGTTCTCATAGCGAATTTTTCATTTTCCGTTTGTGGTTTTCTTGATGATGCTCCACTTTGTGTTAAGGCTTGATAATTTAGTGCTAATGATAAGACTATGTATGCTCTAACTTTCCCTGCGTGTAGTTCGCTATTAAATCCTCGAAGTTCTACTGTATGATTTCCTGTAAAATAACTATGTAGGTTTAAGAAGTGATATCTACTTTGATGATAATGATTTGTACTAAATCCACCATAGTCCTCATACCAGATTTTTCTTATTTGTTCTTCTGTTTTTGGTCGCCTAGTTTTAAGTTTATTTACTAATTTTTCATCCATCTTTTGACACCAGTGCATTCTTTCTGGTTTAATTTGCAATGCTTTATATAGCAGGTCATTTTTACTTGCAATTATGTTTATAAAATTCTTAAGGCTTTTAACTGTATGTGGTTCGCCATCAAGGTGTATATGTATTCCACATTGACTTGATTTTCCAGTAAAACCTCCGGCTTCTCTTAAGTTTCTTATGATTTGTTGTAGTTGTTCTATATCTTCTCTATAAGTTAATATTGGACTTACAAGTTCTACACTATAATCTCTTGATGCTCTTATAATGTTTCCTGCTGCATTCTTTCTCATGCACATGATACTGCCATCACTCATAATTGTCCATTTTCTACCATCTGGTTGCTGCACTATTCTCTTATCATACCAATCAACTGGTGCTTGTATAATCGTACCTTCTATTGTTCTTCTAACCACTTCTGTGGCTTCTTTTCTGGTTATTCCAGTGAATTCGATTTCTATACCGAATTTGCTTTTTAGCATTTCTTCTTTCATTTCTTTTCCTCCCCCAGCGACACAAACATTACCGCGTAAGGTACACTAAGTCCAGTTAATTTTCTAAACAAAATCAATTATTTTCATTTATCTCTCCTAATAGTTCTAAAAGTTCCTTTTTTGCCATTTCATATTTCTTACGAACTCCAGAAGTTGTTATGTATTCGTTATATTCACTTCTATATTTAGAGTTAAATTGTTGAGTTATGATATTCCATTTCTTTTTTTCAAAATGTTTTTGTTTAATTATGAAAGATGTTTCTTCATCTAATGAACCTATCAGAATATCAATAAACTTATTCTTTTGTTCTAGTTTCATTATTTTTTCAGTTGCACAACTTATCCAAGCATTAATTTTTTCTTTTTGGTTTTCTACTCTGATAAGCATTGATTCAATAGGATTGGAATTATGACTTGTTTGCACACCAAGGTTTTCCGTTTTTGGCTTGGAGTAGATCATATCTATTTCTTGTGTATCTTTAGTGAGAATATCTTGCCATTGATTGATTTTTATTTTAAGCATTTCTATTGTTGCTACATTTTTCTTATAATTATTTAACATTTCATCAATCATATTTGATCCTCTCCTTATTTTAACTTCTGTATTACTTTCTTTACCTCATCTAGCGTTGTAACGACACTTGCATCTATTCCAAGTTCTATAAATTTTCTTATGATAGCCTTTTGTATTTCAGTTGGAGTATTACCTGATTGTTTTACTTCAAAGCATAAAAAAAAGGATTTATCATTAATCCTTACAACCGCCATTACATCTGGTAGTCCTTTAACTGAATAAAGTCCTCCATGATTTTTCCAGGCATAACCTTTCCATTTTTTATCTTTACTTGGTTTATTTATATAATTTATTATTTTTTTTACTATATCTCTTTCTAACATTTCCCCTCCTTGAACGCATTGAACATATATTGTCACACACTTGAACTATAAAAAGTCCTTTATTTATAAGGGTTTAATGGCAAATTGAACGCTTGAACGCATTTTTTAGAAAAATATAAATACTATATATAGTTATTTATGAAAAATAATTTTTCTCTATATAATATATATATTTTATAGTTCATAGTTCAATATATATATAATATACTCATTTTTCCTTTTAGAATAAGGGATTTTATCTTGAACGCAACCTTGAACGCGTTTTTTATTTGCGTTCAAGTTCCATTCGTTTTTTCTTATGTTCCTCTATTTTTTGTTTTAGAATATCTGCCTCGTGACTTAACTCCATAGCCTCCGTCCACTCAACATCTTCGATTCTCATTTGCTCTGTTGGTGTTATGTCTTTCATATCCTCATCAACTCTTATAGCAATATATGCAGTGGTCGTTCCGCCACTGGTTCTTCGTATAGTATTTCTTCTTTGGCTTGATTCAATTAGAATATAACCTCGTTCATTAAAACCCTTCATTACCTTCTTATAATTGTATCCTTGTTTTGTTAGTTCTTGTTGCAAGATACTAGGTTGCACTAAATAATATAATACGCCATCTATGGTTTCATGAGTTCCGTATATTTGTGTCTTTGATAATGGACTAAAATAATTCACGTTTACTATGATCCAACTTTTAATGTAGTTATATGCTTTATCTACAATGTCAGTTTCTTTTTGAGTTTCTAACTTTTCAAGTATCCTTTTACCAAAACACAAGGTTGCCTTTATATCATCAATATCAAAAATAATAAGGTTTGATATGTAATCAGCTACGCATATAAGACTTACCGATGCTATGTGACTGCTTATATTCTCCTCTTTATCTTCTTCTAGTGTCTTACAGAAGAAATCATATAAGTCATCAAGTAAGTTCGATTTAGGCACAACAATATTTTCTATAATGTATTTGATATATTTTCTTCCAGCTAATCCGTAGTTTTTCGTTGTAAAACGATGCATCTCTATAGCATCACGTTCTCGGTCAAATAGTGGTCCGTATAATTCTAACGTTCTACTTGATATTCCAGTTTGTGAAGTTTCTGATGTTATAGGTTCTTCGCCTGTTGTTATTATTGCCATGTTCCATGATGACCTCGACTGAATACTACCTGTTTTTGTGCCTCGCGTTCTTCCTTGCCCAAGTCCTAGCATATATACTAAATTGTTAATAAAATCCTTGTTATTTCCTACTGCTTGTTTCTCATCAATTCCAAATGGTAGATCATTATAAAGTGATGCCATTCTCTCAATACCAACACTTGTTGAGTTGAAGTTTCCCATCGTAGCATCTGGATTTCCCCATACAGATAGGGCAACTTTTAATGCTGCCGTTTTTCCTGCCCTTGAGTCAGCCCAGAAGTGTGTTATAAAAAGTCTTGCACGAAGTAGTTTAATAAGTGGTGATGCAAAACTTACTTTTAACATACAGTTAAATAAATCATTCTTTAATAATGGCTTTACTTTTTCTACCCATGTATCCAGGTTTCCTTCTTCTTCATATCCTGTGATAAGTTGTTTATTTGATCCATCACTTTTAAGATTTATATCTCCAGGATAATGTGGGAGAAAGTGATTTCCCCACCATCCAAACTGTGACACACATTTCTTTGTTTCTAGGGTATCAAAGTTTAACTCATCAAGTTGTCCTAGATAGTCCGACATTCTTTTAGCGTTCTCTCCTGTTATGGGTATGCCTTTTTCTCCTAGTTGCAAAATACTGCGTTGATTATTGATTATGCTCCTCGTAGTTAAAAACGAGTTCCATCTTTTAAACTTATAAAATGATACTTCTAGTTCTTCGGTTTCATCTTCTAAATTGTAGTATATTGCACTAATTATGACCGGAATTCTGCATATTAAAAGAACATCTCCTTTGCCATCCTTGTACACTATTCCATCCTTAGTAAGCTCATAATCGTCTGGAATCCTTACTTTTGCGGGCATTCCTGGTACTGGCTCATTAGCCAATGCTACAACTTCTTTTAAATCAAGAAGTATTGCATTTTCCATAAGTTGTTTTATTTTGGTACGAAATGATGCATATTGGTTCAAATCTATTGTATCTGTGTATTTTCCGACACACGATTTAAACAAATCACTTGGATCTTTGTATCCTTCTGTGCTACATGACATCTCATAGACTTTTCCCTTATAATTTCTGTTATATAAAGTTTCACATATTTTGTTTCGAAATATAGTACCTCCGGTATCATTTTCAACGTGGATGTATATATTTTTATTTCCTAGATACTTTACCCATTCTACCTTAAACATTGTTGCTCCTGGTATTCCTAATACCGAGAACCCAGCAAGGGAAAGCGACTGCGTATCACTTTCTCCTTCTACTAGGATCACATAGTCATCATCTATAAATCGTAATGACCTTTGAAGTCCATATGGAACTATCTTTGAGTTTTTATCCCATCTGAATGCTTTATTCTCGCCACGATACCTTGTTGCTACAACATTTTCATTGATATCAAAGTATGGTATTTTTATGCCTTTTTTACTATCACTTAATTTCCATATCTTTTCTAAATATGGTAAAGGTATCATTTTCATTTTGGCATAAGTTTTCAAGCAAAATGGTTCGTTTTCCAAGTTTTCTTCAAAGTTAACTTTTGGTGGTACAAAGTTATATTTCGAACATAGTTCTTGATAGGCTAATTGGGTATCAATTCCTTTTACTTTCGCAACAAAACTGATAAAGTTACCTTTTTCCTCACATCCAAAGCAATGATACTTGCCTGTCATTAAATCTACACTAAATGATGGCTTACTATCATCATGAAATGGACATTTTGCTATGAGGGAATTACCATTCTTTTTTACACCTTGTAGGTATGTTTTATATTCTTCTTCGTAATTGATAGCATCATCTATCGATTCCATCTTCTCCCTCCTGTTCTGTTTAATCTAATACGCTATTATCAGTTTCATCAACTCTTTGTAATCTTGTTGTTTGCTTGATATTGTTCGAGAATTCTCTCATTACTTTCTTTTCTTCTAGTCGCAAAGTTCTTGCGATTGAGAATTGAGCTTTTGAGTATTTAATACCTGTTTGACTTTTTTCAACAGTTAAAGTCATTTTAGTAACAACATCACAGGCTTTCATACCTTTAGTTACAATTCTCTTTGAAATATAATCGGAGAAATTCTTAATAGATGTAGGTGGAAGTGTTACAAGTAGTGGTAGTATTTCTCCACTTCGCAAGATGTAAATTCTTCTTAAGTTCTTACACTTTTTACCTTTTCCATCATCGGCACTGCCATATTTATTTAGTGGACAATTTGCACACATTCCTCCTGGATTTCCTATACCTAACTTTCCATCCATAGAGCTACAAGTTGGTGGCACAATTTCTCCAGTGTACTCATTTTCAAAGAAAGCATTTACTGGATAATGATCTACTATAACTCCCTCTATTTCTTTGTTGTATTCTGGTTCATCTGGATTTTCCATTCCTGGAAGTTCCCACATAGTACCTCCTCCACTTGGAATACTAACTTTATCAAATGATATTGTAAGTCCTTCCAAATCTTCTGTATCTATTTCAAGTTGTCCTGATGGAACAATAAAGTTCTCATCTTTCTTTACTTCTAATTCATTTTTATTTTCCATATTATTTTTTCCTTTCTTTTTTTTTGCATGAAAAAGAGACTATCATTTTGATAATCTCCATTATAAAACTAACTGATAAATTGTAATTTATTCACAACTGCCATTATGTAATTCAAAATAATCTTTGATTATATCTATCACTTCTTTAGCATTTGTTGCTTTTTCTGTATCCACATTCTTCATAATGTATTCATCTCCATCAACAGATAATATTCTATAATTATCTCCATAGTTTACATTATAAAAGTATTTATTATCCTTTAGAGAACAAGCTACATATAAACTTCCTTTAGCATCACTCTTTGTATTATTGAAACCAAATAAACTAAATTTATAAATAATTCCAAAGGCAATTGCAAGTGCAATAATAATTGTTATTAAAATAATTATTATTTTCTTATTTCTCTTGTTATTTTTAACATTTTCATCAATATTCTTTATCATTTTTTTATCACCTTTTAACAAAATATCTAGAGAAACATTAAATTTATCACTCATCTTTATAAGTGTTTCAATATCTGGATAACTTTTAGAGTTTTCCCAACTAGATATAGTCTGTCTAGTTACATTAAAAATCTCTGCAAAATCTTCTTGAGACATTTTGTTATCCTTTCTTATATCTAATATTTTTTTACCCAGATTCATAATTTTCCTCCTTCCAAAAATATTTTATTAATAAAGTATTAAATAATCTATCAAAGATTCTTTACAATATTATTGTTTTTAGCAAAGATTCTTTGCTTTTCTACAAATTGTAATTTTTTATTCAATAGTAAATTCTACTGCTACATTGAAAGTTTCGTATTTTCCTTCTTCGTATTCATAGTCAATTTCTTTTATAATTCTGTAAGTTCCTTTTGCAAGTTTACCATATCCATGTTTCCAATTTATTTCAATTTCATTACTTTCTCCTGGTTTAATTCCATAAGCAGGCATTGTAAAATCTAATTCAACATTTATATGATGCCATTCTCCATCCTTTTTTATCTCAATTTCATAAGGGGTTCCATATTGAAAATTTTTAGCACTATTATTAGTTAAAACTAGAGTTGCACTTTTATTTGTTAATGTTCCCTCTTTAATAGTCATTATAACATCATTTTGTGAAACCTTAACATCAGACTTATTCCCTATATCAAATTCATTTTTTGACTTTCCACAACCTGTCATCCCCAATACAATAACCCCACATAATAAAATAGTTAAAATTGCCTTTTTCATAATCATTCCTCCATTTCAACAAATTACTATTTGTTTGTTAGTTTTATTATATCATACTAATTGCTTTTTCTTACTGCAATTTTAGTTTTATCATAAACATTAATATAATCTACTATCCACTCTGGAATTTCATCATCATTGTTGGCTTTTAATTCTTTTACAAAAGCTCTTAAACTATTAGCATTTACTTGCTCTTGTACCAAGTCGCCCGCATTATTGGCTCTTAAAGCCTCAAAGAGCTCTGGTTTCTTGTCAGCCTTGGCAGATGCGTAAGTATCTACTTTTAGGCTGTAAGTGTGTCCATTTCGCTTGAAAGAGTCTAGTTCTGCTGTAAGCATTGCTGCAACTAGATCCTGTTCTACCGATTCTATTAGAGCATTTGTTTCTTTTAGTGAAAGCTCTAGTTGTTCTTTTTCATCTCTTAATTCTTGAAGTCTATCTGCCATTTGTAAATCTATACTATTTTCCATTTTCTTTTTCCTCACTTTCAGTTTTTAATTCTTCCATAGATGCTTCCTCTTTTATTTTTTTAGCTTTTTGATTTCTTCGCTCATCAGCATCACATTCTTTTTGTAATTCTGCTATTTCTGTTTCAAGATTATTGATTACTATTCTTGTTTTTTCAATACGATTAAAATCTCTAGTTGAGATTGAGTTTAGACAAATAATGTATTGCTGTCTTAATGTATCTATTTGTCTAGTTAGTCTTGGATATTTTTCTTTCATATCCACTAACTCCATAACTCTTTGATGACCTATTTCCCATACTTGGTCTAATACTTCTTGTGTAATAATTGATTTCATTGTTCTTCTCCTTCAAATAAATTTATAAATATTTTTTCTAATACATTTACTACAATTGAGTTTCCAGCTTGTTTATAAAGTTGAGTATTGCTTATACCTGCATCTCTAGCTTTATAAAAATCTTCATCATCAAATCCCATAAGTCGCCAACACTCAAGTGGTGTTAATTTTCTTATTCTCAAACTTGGCTCCTTGATTTTCTGTAAAAGATTATTAGACTGAGTATGGATACACGTTGATATGCCATCTGTATTTAATACTTCTTTGGCTTTATTGTGCCATCCTTCTCGTTCTAGTGGTTTCTCATATTTTATTTTCTTTTCTACAACAACTCCTACATCAGGTGTTGTTTTTAGTGTTTGAATTTTATCTTTTTGAACTACACCTCTTTTTTGATGAGGCCTATTGATATATACGCCATCGCCATCTGTTGCCTCGGCATAACCTTTCTTTGTTGCTTCCGGAATAAGTATGGCTGTTTTAAAACCTTCCGGTCTAGTTGTTACTGTTGGTGATACTCCTGTTTTATTTAGTTTTTTATTAAACGCATCAATCGTATCCCCATTCTCACAAATATTTTCATTTGCAACTTTGTAGGCTTGATTGTATAGCCTTGGTTCTTTTATAAGATGAGCTGCCGAAGATGTCTTGCTACCACATTCTCCAGTAATCGTTTTAGCAACGTCTTTAACTTCTGTTTTATTGTATGGATTGAATATATCTGGTATATAACCTTTTTCTTCAATAAATTCATCATACTTTCTTTTAACATAGTTATCTTCTGGTCTTGATCCTGCTGTAGTTTTTATTGTGTTAGCAACTCTATCATCATCAAGACTATGTGGTTTGAAACATTTTCCCCTAACATAACCATTTCTATTTGTCATATCAGAAAAAGTTTTAATCATTCGATCACTCAAATAATACTTTTCATCGACTTCATCTTCTAATAGATCTTTAAGTTTTAACTTAAGAACCTCTTTCTCTGGGAATGTATACTCTTTGTCTACATCTTTCCTTATAGATACGATGAAAACTCGTTCTCTGTGTTGGGGAATACCGTAATCTTTGGCATCTAGTACTTGCCAATAGTTGTTGTATCCCGCACACTCCAAATCATTCAAAATGCTTTCAAAAGTATCTTTAAATTTTTTACTTGTTAAGGCTTTGACATTTTCTATCAATGAATATTTAGGTTTCTTTTCTTTTAAGATGCGAAGCCCATCATAATAAAGTCCACTACGTGTTCCTTCATGAATGCCCGCTTGTTTTCCTGCTATTGAAATATCTTGACAAGGAAATCCCCAAGTCATCAAATCAAAATCTGGAAGTTCCTTTTCATTGATCTTTGTTATATCCCAGTAATTTTTTATTTCTGGTTCTTCGTGTACTGCTGAATAACTTTTACTAGCATATTTATCTATCTCGCTATAACCTACGAGTTCATAATCTATGCCAATTCTTTTTAGTGCTTTTTCTGGTCCTCCTATCCCTGAAAATAGACTAAAAAGTTTCAAGTTATTATTCTCCTTTCTTGAAATAATCTCGCCAGTTATCTACAATGTTTTTTGCTATATCTTGTTTACTTTCAAGTGCTTTCAATATTTTTTCATCTACTGTTTCAGTAGCAATTAAGTTAATGTAGGTACAAGTATTTTTTTGTCCTATTCTATGAGTCCTTGCAATTGCTTGACTATAATTTGCATAGTTAAAATCTAGACTATAAAAAACAGCAGTATCAGCTGCCGTTAGTGTTATTCCTAGTCCAGCTGTTTGTATCTGGGCTATAAATAATTTTATATTGTTGTCATTTTGAAACTTGCTACACATTTCACTTCGTTCTTCTGTTTTAATTTCGCCAGTTATATATGAATATCTAATCTCCATTTCTCTAGCTAATGACTTAATAGATTCTATTTCTGGAATAAATCTAGCAAATATAACAAGTTTCTTTTTATTGTCGATTATAACATCTTCCATTATGTCTTTTAACTCATTAAGTTTTGATTTTGATATAACTTGCATTCTGCCTTCATCATCTTTGACATGACCTCCTGCTATTTGAGATAATCTCATCAATTTTGTTAAGACATTTGTTGCTGTTATTTCTCCATCCATAAGTTCTGCATAACTTTCTTTAACTACTGTATCATAGATTTTTCTCGCTGTAGGTTCCAGTTCACAATATCTATTTAAAAATATTTGTTCTGGCAAATCTAGTGCTTCTTCCTTTGTGATTCTATATGCTACACTATGAGCTTTACTTGTTAATTCGTCCATATTTTTATATCTCAATATTTGATGATTATAGTAACCGCCCATCACGGCATAATGATTTCTGAAAGCATAAAAACTTAACCCAAAGATATTAGGATCTAAAAACTTCCACTGACTAAACACATCCATTGGACTATTTTGTACTGGAGTTCCTGTTAATATAATTTTATATTTTGCTTTTACTCCTAATCTATGAATGGTCTTACTTTGTGAAGCACTTGGATTTTTTATCTTTTGTGATTCATCACAAATAATAATATCTGGCTTATAAATATTTAATTCTTTTTCCATTCTCCAAGTTGCTTCATAATTGATAATGGCAACCTTTAATCCTATCTTATGACATAATAGTTTCAGCTTATCCTTTCGCTTACTCATTGTTGTTCCTATGATTGCTTCAATACAATAATCAAAGTCTGCAAACTTTTTAAATTCTTCCAGCCATACACCAATAATTGACGTTGGACATATTACCAGGACTCTCTCAATCTTTTTGTCATTAAATAATTGTCCTGTTATTGCTATTGATGTAAGACTCTTACCAAGCCCCATATCCATTAAAAGTGCAGCACAACCTTGTTCTTCTAACTTTTGAAGTGCAAAATTAAATGCTATCTTTTGATGCTGATAGGGATTTGCTTTTATTGGCAGTTTCATTTTTTATCTCTCCTTTCTTTTCCTTACTGCCCTCTTTGGTTTCTTCTTTTAAATCCAAGTTAAAGATGGAATATATCTTTTGCTCATCAGCTCCTAGAAAGTCTGCGACAAGTGGTAATGTTCCCTTTACTTGAATTTTAGGTTTCATTGGCATCACCTCCTTTACTGCAAAATAAAAAGAAACCAAAGTAGTTCCTTTTAATCACAATAAACTTCGACACCTAATGCCATAGCAAATTTTATATAGGCATTCTTTTTTAACTCTCTAAAATTCCTCAGACACATATGACATTGTGGCATTATTTGTTCATCGGATAATGTCATATCAGTTAGATATTTCAAATACAAGTATTTTCTTTCATCTTCATCAAGTCTGTTAAATGCTGTTATAATTTTATTAACGTATTCTTCTATCTTTCCTTCTAAAATTATTTTTTTAATTACATAATTTTCAACGCTTGACTGTGTATTTCTTACTGACGAACTTCCTCCAAAGGATAATCCATATTTAGCTGTCATCCTTGGTAATTGATTTTCTTCTAATCTCAATAATAACAACTTGTATAAATTCATCATGTTTTTTACTGCATTTTTAGTTTCTACATAATTTACTGACTCAAATATATCTGTCATAGTTCGTTTTCTTTCCTTTCTTAGATACTACTTGGGTACTGCTTTTTTACTACTAAAAACTACATTTTTTTACACACAAAAAAGAAATGCTTGTATTTCAAAGTATTTCTTTAATCTCCCTATAACAGTTTCTCTCTATACCATTATACATTATTTTTGTCTTTTTTTGTTGAAATCCGTCGCTATATGGTAATTATTGTGTATTTTTGTTTTTTATATGTAGTGGTATTTTTTATTGGCATAATTTTAACAATCTTATTAGCATCCATTTCTCCGAATTTTATATCATCTATTTCAACTTCTAAAGTATTAACTTTATAGTATTTTTTTAGGTCTACTATAAATTCTGTTATTTCTTTTTTAGTTTTTACTGGTGATACCAATATGTTTTTATCATCTTTCTTGATTGTCATATCCATAAGTTTTTCTTTAAGCATAAATGCTAAATTAAATATCTTGTTTTCTCTAAATTTTATACCAGTTATTTTAACATCTTTTTTCTTTGGATCGTACTTTATTTCCATTTGATCCACATATTCAGCAACTATGATTCTTTTTTGCTCTTTATCTAGGTTATTCCAAATGTCACTTGCCTGTGAATAATATAAATCACTCTGGCGTTTGTTTATTTCTTTAATGGTAGCATAAAGTGATATGTCCATATCTTCTGTAATTCTTACATCTCTAGTAACTTTTTTTCGTATCTCATTATTTATTGATTCTCTTTTTAGTGACATATATCTCATTTCTTCTTTGAATTCATTTTCAGGAATAAATCCATCAAAGTATCCTTTTTTGACTCTAGCCTCACGCTTATCTAATTCGGATAACATTTTTTGATACATCTCGCCATTTTCACATTCTTGCGATTTATTTGATATAGGTATCGTTCCTATGTCTGCTATTATAAAATAATCTAATAATTCATTTAATTCTTTGACAAAGGCTTCTTCTATTTTCGTTTCAGGCACATATCCTACGCCCTTGCATCTAGTACATATATAATAACAATATTTTATTCCATTTCTACTTTTACCAGGTGTTCCTCCTAGGACATCATGTCCACAACAAGGGCATTTTATTTTTTGCATAAATATATATGTTTGTTTTCTCTTGTTATGTAATTGATTTTTTCTATATTGCTCCTGCATTGCATTCCATGTTACTTCATCTATAATTGCTGGTACATTTATAATTGATTCTTCCCCAGTTTCTTCTTCAGCAAATTTATTATGAAATCTTCCAACATAGAATTCATTATGTAACATTACTTCTATGCCTCTCCTTGTAAATTTCTTATTACCAGGATATTCTTTATTTATTATATCTTTAACTTGCTCACATGAATTTCCTTGAAGATATAACTCGAAGATTCTTTTTACATATGGTGCATTTTCTTCATCTATAACAACTCGCTTTTTGTCTGGTCCTTCTGTATCTCTTTTATATCCGAATGCTACTGATGAGAAATGATGTTTTTCATATGCTCCTATCATTCCTAGTCTTGTTCTTTCAGATATTACATCCAGTTCATATTCGCCATGAGCTGCTTCCATATTTATTTGGTACTTTCCAACTGCTGTATTAAAGTCTAGGTCATTCCATGATGTTACTATTCTGCAATTAAATTGTTTTGCAACTGCTATAACTTTCTGTGTATTAGCAACTCCCCTTACTAATCTATCTAGTCGCCATACTACTATGACATTTATTTTACCGAGTCTAATATCATTTAATAATTTTTGAAAGTTTTTTCTTTTGTCTAGATATTTACCAGATATTCCAGGATCCCCATATGTATCATATACATGAAATCCTCGGTTTTCACATAGCCTTCTTAAGTCCTTTTCTTGTTCTTCATAACTATGCCCTTCTCGTGCTTGGTCGAATGTTGATACACGCAAGTATATTCCTGCTATCCATTCTTTAGGTTCATTTTTATGCATTTTAAAAGATACCATTTTTATCAATCCTCTCATTTAATAAACTTGGTATCTTTTGATTTTTAATTATTTTGTTTTTTAGTTCTTCAAACATCTGTAACAATTCACTTTTGTGAAGTATCAAATAATTGCTGTTAAATTCATTAGCTTGTTCTTCTGTACTAAATCGCATATAGTAACATACATTGTCAGCTAATATAATAACTTTTCTTTTCATTGCTTTCCTCCTTACCTCTGGCTATCGCCATTATAACCATTATAGCAGTTTCTGTTAACAATAACATTCCCATCTTTCTAACAGATTTATAACACTTTTTTAACAACTTTTTAATCTGTTTCTAACGATTATGTATCATTTTACTGTATTATTGGTTTTCTTGAGGCAGGATTCACAATGCTCTATTTTTAAAAATAATTTGATATTAATTCTCTTAATTTTGAAAATGTGCATCCGTTTTTTGTATTGTTGATGAAGAATAATTCTTCATCATAGTAATACTCTCCATAGTATAAAATTACCACTTCTTTATCACTTGATTTGATTAAAATCTTATGTGGGCTTATGGTTGATAGGTTTGTACCTTTAAACTCCACCATATAGCCACTTAAGTAAGTAATTTCAAGGGTTTTTCGTTTTAAATACCTTTCACATTTATCTTGAATTTCCTTTGGAAACTCTAGTTTTTTTGTTTTGATTTTCATTTATGCTCCTCCTTTTTGGAGCATTGAAAAACCCTACCTCATGTACTGAGATAGGGTTACCAATAACCGAACATATATTGTGTTCGGACAATTACTTCATGGTGCCTAAGGCCGGACTTGAACCGGCACGAAGTATGACCTTCGCAGGATTTTAAGTCCTGTGCGTCTACCAATTCCGCCACTCAGGCACATCATGGTGACCCGCATGAGATTCGAACTCATGACCCTTTGATTAAAAGTCAAATGCTCTACCGACTGAGCTAGCGGATCAAATATTTAAAAATGGTTGCCTCGGTTAGATTCGAACTAACGCATGTCAGAGTCAAAGTCTGATGCCTTACCACTTGGCTACGAGGCAATAACTAAGATGGTGGAGAGAGATGGATTCGAACCATCGAACCCGAAGGAACAGATTTACAGTCTGTCGCGTTTAGCCACTTCGCTACCTCTCCGACTATAAATAATAAAATGGTGCCGAAACCAGGAATCGAACCCGGAACCTACTGATTACAAATCAGTTGCTCTACCTATTGAGCTATTTCGGCATCTTAATGGTGGGCGATATAGGACTCGAACCTATGACCCCCTGCTTGTAAGGCAGGTGCTCTAACCAACTGAGCTAATCGCCCAAGTAACCACTTGACGAAATTAAATATACCAATTTATTTAACGAATGTCAACACTTTTTCTGATTTTTATTATATTTTTTTCTCTTTTAGTGATTTTTCTAGAAAAATAGCTAAATTTTTAAATCCTGATGGCGTTTCTTTTATCTTGCTTCCCCTATTTTTAGTAATACGATAATCAAGATCAATAGTACTTAAGGAGTAATGATTATCTTTTTCTTCTCTTACTATTCTTACTCTTATTAGTTCACCAATGGTAGCATAATCATCAATGCTTTCTATATATTTGTTAGAGATTTCTGAAATATGAATTAAACCGCTTGTATTATTATCTAGCTGAACAAAAATTCCATACTCTTTAATACCAGTGACATAACCCAGTACAACAGAACCTATCTTGTACTTTTCATGCATCACTTCTCACCACAAATAGATTATAGCATAATTTTCTCTTTACGAAAAGAAAAAATTTATTTATAATGTTCTTGGTGAGAAAAAATGAACGATGAACAAATAGAAGCTAAAGTAAGAGAAATCATAGATGAGTTACGTCCCTTTCTAGTAAGTGATGGGGGAACTCTTGACTTTGTAAGTTATAAAGATGGAATTGTCTATGTCAGTTTAGGAGGAGCCTGTGCTGATTGTGACTTCTTAGACGTTACTTTAAAAGATGGGATTGAACAAATGATAATGAACGAAATAGAAGAAGTTAAAGAAGTTAGAAATATTAATGAGGAAAATTAAGATTTTCTAAAAAGTCTATTTGAATTAAAAAGCCACTTTCCCTTAAAAGATTATAAAGATAAAATAAGAAATCTTCATAGTCTTTTATTTTGTCTAAAATAGTAATTATTTTATCTTCATTTTCTATTCCATTGATAATATCTTCATAGCAATCAAAATAAAAACTTGGAAACAATACTCTAGCCATTAATAAATGTCTTTGATAGGAACTATTTACACTAAGTAATAGTTTTTTTATTTGTTCATCTTGATAGCCATAGAAAAATAGATCTTTTAAATACTCACTTATATCTCTTACTTTATAATCTATAATAAGAGATAATGGATTATAAAAGCTATTTAAATCATCATTTAGATGAATCCTCTTATGACAGATAGTTAAATTATCTTTACTACTACTTTTTATAGTTTTATTAACTTCACTCAAATAACTAATAGCTACTTCAGCATAACCAATAAAGTAGTCGATACTACTATATAGTAAAGGATATTTTTCTTTGATATATGGCTTTTGGTATTCAAAGTAATCTATCTTCCTACACCATAAATTATACCAGTCGCTTCTATTAAGTATTAGATAATTATTATAATTAATATAAGTATCTTTAACTAAATCTTCTACTGTTATTCTTCTATTATGAAAGTTGTAACAAACAAGAATATAGTTTTTACCATCTATTAGTGATAAATAATTATTAAAAATATTATCTATAATTAGGGATGGATAATTATAAAAAACTAGACTTTTATTTAAATTAACTTGTTCTTTTACTTTCTGTTCCTGATTAGTTATTAAATAAAGAATATATAATTTATCATTCAAATAGAATTTATAATTTATTCCATCTTTTATAATTTCTGTTGGATAAAGGTGATAATAATAATTAAGAAAGTTTCTAATTTTAATCACCTCTACTTAATATTATGAAATATCACAAAAAAAGAGTACCATTTTTTAGTACTCTATCTTCTTCCGCTTATTGGAGTGGAAAAAAAGTCATTTTTTTGTATATCAATTGTTTTTGGTTCTGCATATCCATAAAATTCTGGTATTATTTTTTCATTATTTTTACCGAATTCCTGTAATTGTTTTCTAAATTCCTGTAACATTGCCTTCTTTTCCTTCAAGTCTGAATCAGCTTCAGTATTTTCAGATTGTAAGGCTACACGTTCAGATTGAACTTTTTCTTTTTCAACTGCCATCTTAGTTTGACTTTCCTTCTCGATTCTCAAAGTCTCTTGATATTTTCTAGCTTCTTCTTCTTCTTCTAAGGCAGCTCTTTTATTTTCTTCTATTTGTTTTTGATACTCTAAAGCCTTTTTTACCCTCTGATTTAATTTATCAATAGCTTCCTGTTCTTCTCTTTTTCTTTTGATATCTTCCTTCATTTTTTCTATTTCTTTTTTACTATCAGAAAGTTCTTTTTCCTCTTTTTCTCTAGCTAGTTTTTCTGCTTCATATTTTTTTCTTGCTTCTTCTTTTGCTATACGTTTTTGTTCCCTTTCACGAGCTGATTCCTCCAATTGTCTCTTTAAGTCGTCAACATCCGGAACATTTTCGCCATTAGTAATATCAAAATCATAATTTTCTAAAGTTTTCTTGACACCTAACCTACCTGCAAAATCAGCCAATGTATCATCAGCTAGTTTAATATCTTCAACAGAACTATTTTGTTGTGTCATTTCTGAATTTTTTGTATCTTCTAAGTCAGTTCTATTTACACTTTCTTCTGAATTAATAACACTAGATTTTCCTTCAAAAATACTTGGACTATTTGAAAATATAGGATTACCAGAATTTAAAACTGCATCCAAGTCTTTTGTTGCTAGTGTTTTAGTTTTATCAGTTTCTTTTGCTTTTCCACCGTTTAAGACTTGACTTAACTCATTTGTTGTTAATTTAGTTTGTTCTTTAACAGGACTAATATTTTCAAAGAAATTATCCAACTCTTGTTCTTTACTTTTATCTTTGTTTCTAGACTTATCTTTTCTAATTATAGAATCAAGCCTTGCATCAACTTTATCATCAAGTTTAGATGCATAATCTTCAGCTTTTCCATCAGGCATACCACTTAATGCTTGATATACAGCTTTCTTGATACCTTCTTGCTCCACTTTAGAAATTTCAATATCTCTTTTAATAGGTTTTGGCATTCCTACAAATTCAGTTTTAGCAGTAGAAAAGACATCATTCATTTGCTTATAAGAATCTATCATATCAACCATAGTATCTTGTCTACGTTTTTTCACTACCATATTAGCTGCTAATATTACAAAATTAGCACTTGGAAGCTTTAAACTACGTTTCCCACGTCCTATCACTCTTTTATAATTTTTATCAAACAATGCCATTTTTTCTTCTAACAAAGTTATATTAGAATCAAGATATTTCTTAAATGCCATTTTGTCATCAAGAGTCATATCAGCATTTTTTAAACCAACTTCTGCTAAATTTCTTGCTTCTTTTGCTTGTTTTAACATATTATTTAGAAAATATCTTTCTATTTTACCTATAACCATAAAAGTCAAAGCTTGTAATTTAAGTTTTGTTGGAGAGGCTTTGGCAACTGTCTCACTTGGACTATCAATAAGTCTTATACCAAGTTCTTCCATCTCTTTTATTTTCTTTTCTTCTTCACTCATAATTTATGCCTCCAACCATTATTGCGATAATTTGCGTAATACGTCTTTTACCCTATTCCATTCTTCTTCATTATCTACTCCATATAATTGTGGAGTTTCACCATTTCTTTCAATACGTGATACATAAACAGTAACATTACCATTTACATCTTTTTCATTTTTTGTATAAACTACATATTCTTTTTTTGTATCTTTAAATTCAAATGCAATAACAACTTCTACTTCATCAATAGAACCATCTTCTTGCACAATTGACATAATTTTTTTATTGTCATTTTCCATAGATATTCTTCCTCCCTCGCTATTCTACAACATAATTTTATCACAAAAAAACAAAAATAGAAAGTATTTTTTCCATACTTGTTAACTAATTAGCATTTTTTATTTTTTTTAGTAAGAAATAATGGCACCCATAAGCACAATAATTTTTAATATAATCATCTAAATCTTTAATATCATTTATAGAATTACTATTTTCATTATTACTATTATAATAACCTTTTAGTCTTAATTTATCATAAGCGTAATCGCCAAAAATATAGTCATAAGGTTCAAAATAATCAGTTAACAAAGTATCAACTAATTCTTTATCAAAATATTTTTCACCTTTAACTATTTCATATTTATTATTAAAAAACTCTATCATACTTTTTCCTCTTTCTTATTATATTCTAACTTATATTAGAGTTTTTTTCTAGTCCTCCTTGATAATAAAATGGTACTTTTCCTTGAATAAGTTCTGTAACCAGTGGTATATTGGATGATACTTTTATTTCTTTAGATGTATGAGGAAGAGTTACCTGTTCTGTTATTTCTACTATAATAAATAGTTCAACTAAGGCATTATTAAAACCATAAGAATTTACTTTCACCTCTAAATTACTTTTAACACTTCCTACAAAAGAAAACCTAATAGGAATAGACATAGTAGTATTTATAAGTAAAGAATTACCTGTTAGACTTCCTATTGATATATCACAAACTATTCCATTTTTTAGATAGATATAGTTTTTACCTTTAAGTCCATCAGATAATGAAATATTTTTAGTATCTCCTCTTTCTATTTCAAGTAATCTATCAGTAACATTCTTATTTATTTTATTTAAGATAGTATTAACTTCTTTAGAATTGTAATCAATGAATTCTATTTCTTTGGAATCATTCTTAACTATTTTATATAAGTTTTCTTTAGTAAAATCATAGTTTCTAATTACATCATTTAAAATAGTAGTTGCTACTCTTTTAGTTTCAATAGATGCATAACTAGTTATTGATTCTTCTAAATGTTTACCAGCTTTAAAGATAATAATTATTGTTAATATAAATGAGAAGAAAATAGTTCCTAATAAAAAAGAAATGGGATTAGATTTCTTTCTTCTCTTTAAATGTAGTCTTCTAGAATTCATTCTAATCTTACTAGGATAACATCTTCTCCTATCCTTTCAATATTCTTCCAAGATATTTCTTCTTCCACCCCTCTATTCATGAAAGATAGCATTTTCTTATTAGGCTCTACTACTAAAGAAACAATAGCACCACTTATTTGATCTATTTTAACATCAATTATATTACCTACATTTCTACCATCCATGGTATTTACTATATCTTTATTTTGTAAATCTGATAATCTCACTATTATCACCTATTTATTTTTATGTAAAAAAAAGAAATACTATTCTATTTTAGTATTCTCTTTAGCTGTTTAACAGCATTTTTTTCAAGTCTTGATACTTGAGCCTGACTAATGGCTAAGTCTTCTGCTACCTCCATTTGAGTTTTACCAATAATGAATCTCTCTTCTAGTATTTGTTGACATCTATCAGATAACATGGTAATAGCATCATTAGTAGCTAGACGGTTTTCCATCTCACTCCCAGTTTGTCTTTTATCTTCTATTTGATCATATAAATAGATAGTATCTCCTCCATCACTATAGATTGGTTCAAACATAGAGACTGGATCTTTCAATGACTCTAAAGCATTCACTACATCGTAAGTTGTACAATCTAGTTTCTTACTTATCTCTTCACAAGATGGTTCTTTCCCATTAGTTAAAACATATTCTTCTTTATATTTTAAGGCTTTATATGCTAAATCCTTAGTAGAGCGACTTACTCTTATACTATTATTATCTCTTAAATAACGTCTAATCTCTCCAATAATCATCGGTACAGCATAGGTTGAAAACTTAACATTCTGCTCCAAATCAAAATTATCAATAGACTTAACAAGGCCAATACATCCAACTTGAAATAAATCATCTAAGTTCTCATTATAATTTTTGAATCTTTTTAAAATACTTAAGACTAACTTTAAATTGCCTTCTACCAAATCATTCCTAGCAAAAGGGTTAGTTTTAATATTTTTAAAGAGTTCTGTCATCTCTTCACTAGTTAATACTTTTAAATTTCTTGTATCTACTCCACTAATTTCCACTTTATAGTTTGACATTTTATCACCTTTCTATCTTATAATGATAGAAAGATAATTTTTTTATACATATTTTTGGAATTCTCTTGGTAATTTACTCTCAAATGTATATTTTTTCTTATTATTTGGATTAGTTAAAACTATTTTAGAAGCATGTAGTAATAATCTTTTAGCTTTAATATCACTAGTATATTTTGTATCTCCTACAATTGGATATCCTAAATATGATAGAACTGCTCTTATTTGATTTTTTCTACCAGTCTTAATATTTACTTTTACTAAGGCATAATTTTTCTTTTCTTTTAATACTGTTATAGAAGTAATTGCTTTTTTACCATTTTTTTCATTAGTAACATGTACTTTATAATTACTATCTTCCTTTAAATAACAAGTATAATTAGTATATGACTTTATTCCTTTTGGTACTACTGCTATATACTCTCTATCTTCTATCAAGTTATTCCAATCATTTTGTAGTAGTTCTTTTACTCTTTCATCTTTTACAAAGATTACTACTCCTGATGTATCTTTATCTAGACGATGTAAAATAAATATTTTATCCTTACTATTTCTTTCTTTAATAAATTGACGCATCATATGATAAGCTGTTTTTTCTTTTTCTTTAGTAGTTGCTATTGTTAATAAATGTGCTGGTTTTTCTATTACTAAAAAGTATTCATCTTCATAAAGTATCTTTAAAGGACACTTCTTATGAGTCTTATAATCTTTTCTAATTTCAATAGTATCATTTTTCTTTACTTTGTAGTTATAAGCAGTAATAGATTTACCGTTTACAAAAACACTATTATTTTTTAGATATGATTTTAATTTTTTATGACTTTGTTCGTTAAATAATTTCAATATTGTTTCTAACAATAATCCTTCTTCTTCGACTTTTTTATGCATAAAAGCACCTCTTTTCTTAGAAGATTATAGCAAAAGATGAAATTTATCACAATATTTTTTAAAAAAAGCTTGATTTTTAATCACATCTTTGCTATTCTAAGTATGCAAGTCGGAAATATATTACAAAATTAAAAAAAAGACTTGATTTATGAAACATTTTATTGTAATATTAAATTGTTCTGTTTGAAAGAACGGGCTTGTAGCTCAGTTGGTTAGAGCGCTCGCTTGATAAGCGAGAGGTCACAGGTTCAAGTCCTGTCAGGCCCACCATTAGATGCCTCAATAGCTCAGTTGGTTAGAGCACTTGACTGTTAATCAAGGGGTCCTAGGTTCAAGTCCTAGTTGAGGCGCCATTTTTTTTGGCCAGTTGGTGAAGTGGCTTAACACACTGCCCTTTCACGGCAGCATTCATGGATTCGAATTCCATACTGGTCACCAATTTTGATAATTAAAAAGCCTTATGGCTTTTTTATTTTTTTATTATATTGGAGATTAATATTCCTAACACTAAAAATATTAATCCTAATATTAACTCTATAATACCAAATGCTGTATTAAATGTTTTTATTATTAATAACACTATGCTTGATAGCAACACTCCTAATACAAAAGAATATAATTTATTTTCATGTCTATTTAATAAATATTCTATTAATTTTATTAAGATAACTATACCTAGTAATACTCCAAGTAAAAATGGTAGTATTATTTTTATATTAGTTATAATAGTTTCTATATTTGTTATATTACCTAATGTAGCTAATATTATATTATATGTTCCTAATATCATTAGAAGTGCAGAAGATGATACTCCTGGTACTACTGTTCCTAAGGCCTCTAAAAGACCTGATACAAATAATATTATAATGTCTAAAATATTTCCTTGTAATTTATAATTACTATTTAAATTTGTGATTGATATTATAAAAAATAATATAAAACTAACTATTACTATTATATTATCTTGTTTTTTTGTTTTTTTGATTATTTCTGGTAACCCACCTAGTATTAAACCAATAAAAAATAGCATGGTAATATGATAATGTTTATCTAATAATAATGTTATTATTTTGCTAAATATTATTATAGCTAGTATTACTCCTATACCAAGGGGCAATAAATACTTTGTGCCTTCTTTTTTATGTTCTTTAAAATTATTTATGTATTCTACGGATTTATCATATACTCCTAATGTTATGGCAAGTACTGATCCTGATACTCCTGGTATTATTTTACCTATCCCTATTATGAATCCTTTTAGTAGATTTAACATTAGTGTATTTCCTTACATACTCCTTCGTCAGGATTATAAAAGCAATGATTTTTGTATCTTCCAGAGAAAGGTTGACCCCACCAAGCACTTTTACATGATGTTCCTTCTGGTGGAGCATAAAACCATAAGGCATTAGTTGCAGGATAATAATATTCTCCTCTTATTACTCTTTCTGCTAGTGAAGATTCTAAAGCTGTTGGTTTGCCATAGAATAAAGAACTTGAGGTACCTGAAAATCCTCCTGGACTTTGATATATCATTTCAGATATACTTCTTATATCTTTAAATGTTAGACAATCTGCTAATACTCTATTTATTCCAACATTTCCAACCATGAGCATACCTAAGTTACCCTCACCTACTGCTTCTGCACGCATTAGTCTTGCTAGCAGTTCTTTTTCTTTTTCAGTATATTTAACAATCATATGTATCACCATTATATTATATTAAACTTAAAAAAAATAAGACTATTAAAGTCTTACTTTGTCAATAAAGTTAATGCTTCTTGTAGTTGATTATCTGTTTCCATACTTGGATTTCTATAATATTCTTCTGATAATATAACTTCATTAGTTGGTTCTACTCCAATTTCATTTATAAAGTTTCCATCAGGAGTTAGCCACTTTTGAGTAGTATACTTAATCATGCTTCCATCTAGTAATTTTCTTGTTTGCTGAACAGTCCCTTTTCCATAACTATTTTGACCTACAACTATTCCTTTATAACTTTCTTTAATTGCAGAAGCTAATATTTCCGAAGCTGATGCTGAAGAACCATTTATTAGAACTGCTATATCATAAGTTCTTTTATCTTTAGTAGTATCCTTTTTCTTTACAGTACCATTTTCATCTTGTAACTGATAAATAACTTTTCCTTTTTCTAAGAATAAATTGCATATATCTGTTACCGCTGTTAAATAACCTCCACTGTTATCACGGACATCAATGATAAGGCTATCTATGTTTTCTTTTTCTAAGTTTTCTAATTTGCTTTTGAATTGTTTATAAGAATTATTTGCAAATAATGATATTTTTATATATCCAACTTTTTTATTATTTTTTTCAATTACTTCACCAGATACGTATGGTATATCTACTTTACTTAGATTTATTGTTATTTCTTTTTCCTCATTATCTCTTAATACTGTTAGTACTACTTTACTTTTTCCACTATTTTTTATGTAGCTTGATACATCAGTTCCTGATTTTCCTTCAAGACTATCGCCATCAAGTTTGGTAATTATATCTCCAACCTTTAATCCGGCAGTTGCTGATGGTGAACCTTCAAATATTTCTATTACTACTATTTTACCATCATTATATGTGGCTACGCTACAGCCTATTCCTTCATAACTTCCATTTATTTTCTCATTGAAAGTTTCGGCATCATCAGTATTAGTATATGTTGTAAAAGTATCACCGACCGATGAAATCATTCCCTCCACTGCGCCATCTATTATGGTACTTTTATCTAAATCACCATAATAATTGTCTACAATTGCATAGTATGTATCTATTATTTTTTCTAAATCTCTTGTCACACGAAAATAATTTTTACCAGTAAAAATACTAATTATTCCAAAGCACATTAAAAAACCAATGCCTATTGAAAATATCATTACAATTACTACTTCTTTTACATTATATAAGTCCTTGTTTTTATTTTTTGATTGATTTATTTTGCTTATTAAACTATTTTTTTTCTTGGGATTTTTGGTATTATCTGGAATATCATTTTTGACATTTACATTCTTTTTTTCTTTATTATTTACCTTTTTTATCTCTTTTTTGTTATTTTTATTAGTATTATTATCTTTAGTAGCCATACTATCATCTCCATACTAATTTTATCACATTAAGAGAAAAAAATATATAATTATAAGAAAAAATATAACTATTTTGTTATACTTTTACTTTTTCTTTAGGTATTAATAATTTATACATTGTGTATGAAAATAAACCTAATAATATGAATATAATGCTTATAGTGATGAAATTATTTAAAATAATATTAGTTACCTGACTTAGATTTATATAGTATATTGTTGTTTTTATTAATATCTTTAAGGTAATTGCTAATAGAGTTATTAGTATACCTGAAGATATTAGTGTTATACCTATTATTTTTAATATTGATATTTTATCTTTTACCAAAAGAAATAATAGTATTAATGATAATAGTATTAATAAATAAATTATATACATGGCTAGTCTCCAAGTAATGATACTTCTATATCATAGAGAAAGTCTGAAATGTCCTGTATGTGGTTACTAGAGATAGTTATGACTTTATTCTTTAATTTTTCATTTATATTAGGAGTATTATTTATACCTTCAACTATCATATTATATATATCTTCATTACTATACTTGGCATCTTTATTATTTCTTAGTTTATATTTTACTATAGAATCTAATATTAATTTTAATTTATTATTTAATGACTCCGAGTTCATTAATTTATTCATTTCTTCTTCGGTTACATCTAATTCATTTTTTACTTGGTAATAAGTATTATTGTAAGTACCATTATCATTGGTTAATAAATCTTTAATATCTATGCTATTTATTATTTTGTCTGTTCCATTTTCACTTGTTACATTTATTACTACTGCATAAGTGCCTGCTATAGTACATAGTGCAGTTAATATTACTATGATAAAACTTATTACTATTGCATTACTCTTTTTCATAAACTTTCACCACTAGTATTATTACCAAATAACAGAAAAAGATACATAGTCTATATGTATCCTATTTTTATGAGATTACTGTACCACCACCGGAACTAAATGTTTTGTATGTTATTGTACACTCTGTAGAAGAAGTTAGAGCACTTAATTTTAATATTCTATTATTTAATGACGTTGTTATTGTTGGTGTTTGACTATTCGTACATGTTACTTTGCTATAAGTGTATGTTGTGCCTGACTGAGTTACACGGGCTGCAAATTCATATGAGAAATCTTCTCCTTTTTTTGCTGATGTTGATTGTAGTTGAGTTGCGGCTAGTGATCCTAGTTTTCTGTAAACTGTAACTGTAAGTACCGAAGAACTAGTTGCTGATAGTGTTTTTGATACTGCACTTGTTCCCATTGTTCCAGAGCACGGATTTGTTGCTGTACATGACGTCATTGTATAACCAGTAGATGGAACTCCATAATAATAATATGTTGTGCCATACTTGACACTAAGTGTCTTAGTCGATGCTGTAGTAAGATAACTACTTGCTCCATTTATTTTATAATGTATCGTTGCCACGCCTGTTCCTTTAGTTAAAGTTAGATTATAACTATTAGCAGTAGCAGTTAATGTCCTTGTTACTGAACTTGTACCTATTGTCTCTGTACATGGCGAAGCCTCTGTACATGATGACATCGTGTAACCAGTCAATGCGTCACCATAGTAGTAATAAGTTAATCCGGTTGTTCCTTTTAATACTATATTAGTTGTAGATTTCTGGAACTGTCTTCCACCTGAGGCGCTACTCTTATAATAAATATTGTTTACTCCAGTTCCTTTATTTAATGTAAAATTATAAACAATTGCCTCCCAAACTGCATATAATTTAGTGTTTTTTTCTATAGTAATAGTATCCCCAGGCTGATATGAGGCTGTTGTTGCCGAATCACTTGTACTCCAGCCTTTGAATGTATAACCTGCTTTTGTTGGTTTCGTATTACTGATTGTAACCTTATTACCAACTGTGACTTTTTGGGAGGCAATTGTTTCAGCTCCTCCATTGGTATCGTATTCTATTTTATATGTTGGTACATCTTGATTTGTGCTTGTATATACTGATTGTCCATCTATGACTATCTTTGAATTAAAAGTTTTACCTATTTGAGTATTTGGTGTTGTAAGACTTAACCATACTCTTAATGTTATATCTACTGTTTCACCTGCTGGTAATACTAAATCTTTTTTTATTATACTATCAGTTAATGCTGATAGTGTTTTTGCTTCTTCATTATCTACTATTAGCTTTATATATTCTGGAGAAAATGTATTATCGCTAGTAGATAATAGTTTTACATTAAATTTATAATCAACATTACCGTTATTTCTTATTGTAAATACATATGGTGTACTTTTTTCTCCATCAGTATCGCTCATTGGTAATGTATTTGATAGTGATATACTATTTGATTTAGAAGCCGCTTCAATTGATAATAATCCTGTTTGATATTCAGTTGGATTATTAGCATAGTTATCTCTATTAAAATATGCTTGAGTAGTTGTTATCAGTGCTACTAAAACAAGTAATATGGAAAAAATTATTATACTTATTTTAATAATATTTTTGTTTTTCATAATATATCACCTTTCTTATTATTCTACATATACTTTTATTGTTCCTATAAATGCGGAATTCATATATTCATTAGTTATGGTTTCATAATCTACCCACATACCTACATTTATATCTGTAGTACTTAGTCTATCAAGTTTTCCTTCAAATAGTAGATATGTATTATTATTAAAGTTATATCCTTCTTTACCTTTTAGATTATTATTTAAAAGATTATTTTTATACATTCTTCCATTAGCATAAATGCTATATCTTAAATACTCTTGTGGTAATACTTTATAATTATATTTTGCATAATCACTAGTTTCTTCAAATATAACAATATAATTTATTGGTTCTATTTTGGTATTACTAAGAGATATTTTTTTAATATCAATCAAATCTTTGATATTTACTTCTTCTTTATTTTGGTATACTATCTCAAATATATTATTATCATATTTTATGTGTTCACTCTTTTCAACAATTAAACTTAAGTCGTCTTTTATTACTTCAGCGTAATTGTTTTCATAATAAATTATTTTAATGTTATTATTTGCTTTGACTTCTTTTACTTGCTTATATGTCTTACCATCTATGATTAATGTATTATTTTCTTTAATTATGTTTTTTGAGTAATATGATTTTCCGCTATCTTCTTTTATTTTTATTGATACTAAACTTAAATTGGTATAGAATTCATTTTCTATATTTGTCATATCACCATTTCTAATAAAAATGGTTTCATTTTCGTATGTTACTTCAGCACTACCATCGGACAAATATAATATATTCATTCCAAGATCATTTTGCTTAATTTCTCCACTCAATTTTTTCATTACGGCATTTGAATTTATTATTCCATCCTTGTCTACTCCATAACTATTATGAAGAGAGTATACTCGCATATACGTTCCATCATTATATTTTATTAATGCTGTATTATCTGAATAAAATATTACTTTACCGAATTTTAATGCTATTTCAGCAGTCTTAATAATTACTCCCTCTCGGCCACTATCTTGTACACTATTTTCAAATAGTTTATCAGCATATTCTGGTGTTATTGGCGTACCATTTAGTACCGATTTGTCACTTGAATTAAATTTTACGATAACTCCATTTGATTCATACGTTAATATTGTTGAATCTTTTATATTTTTCATAGTAAGTGAAAATGCAATTATGAATACCGATAGTGAAAAAAGAAGAGATATTGTTAGTATTAATTTACCATTTCGTATAAAGAATAATATGAATGGCGAATGGTATTTTCTTTCTTCTTCTACAGTAACATTTTGATTTTCTATTTCTTTAACATGGAATCTATTTGTTTTTGGCATATGTATATTCACCTTCTTACAATGGTAGATTTGTTTTTCTTTTTAGTTGACATTTTCATAAACAATTTTACTATGTCATAAGATAAAATTGCTAAACATGGTATTAATACTACAATTATTAATCCACCTTTTGTGGCTAATAATGCTTGTACATAGCCTAATTTTGGTATTTTGTAAATTACTTCTCCTATTATGTTCTGTTCTTGTGCTAATGCAAAGTCTTCAACATTATTGTTATCTCCTTTGGTTTGGAATTCACGCTTACCAGTGGTAGAATCAATGAGTACTTGTTTTATTCTATGAGTTACTATTATGTTTGAAAGTCTAGGATCTGATGAAACAAAGGTTATTATATCACCAACTTCTAATTCTTTAGCATCTCTTTTCTTTGTTATTACTACATCTTTTGGCATTATTTCAGGTATCATTGAACCAGTTAATACTACATAGGCATTATATTTTGGAGGTGTATTATCTCCTTTAGCCGCACGTATTTTAATGTCTGCAATATAAACTAATAATGTTAATCCAATTAGTAATAACCATATAAAAATCGCATAAGATATAACACTGGAAATGAACTTAAAAGGCTTTATTTTTTCTTTTACGACTTTAACATTATAGTGTCTAACTCCAAAATAATTTTTATTTTCAACATTGTTATAATCCATACTAACGCTCCCTATATCTATTCTATAGTAATTATACATTAAATTTTGTAATATTACAATAAAATTTGAATAAAAATTTGACAAAGAAACATTTGTTTGGTAAAATTATATATGTATTGGGGCTGTCTCTTTGGCTTCGACGAAAATATTTGGGCTTAATTAGCAAGACGAGTATCTCTTACGTTACAAGAGTAAATTAAACATAACTGGAAACAGCTATACAAACGCTGTTGCTTATGCCTAACCTATAGGTAGCGACAGGTTCTACTAATTCTTTGTCTGTGAGAATTAGCTAGGACTTATAAAGCAGACTATATTATGATTTTTGTTTAGACTTCATAATGAATAAACATAAACTAGTAAGCAATTATGATTGTAAGTTGTCTATTTGCTTATGAATGCTAATAACTTACTAATCTTGTAGAAGGTTAAGCTACTGTATTTGCGGACAGGGGTTCGACTCCCCTCAGCTCCACCATTAGAAAATAAAACGAACTTTTTCTTCTTTGCAGGATTGTTCGTTATTGATATAAAACTTGATTTAAAGCAACAAAAACACTAGTTTATTGACTAGTGTTTTTGTTAAACAATAATATACTCATTAGATAAATTATATATATAAGTATTATTTTGTAATTAATATATCATCAACATTACAATCTAAGGCTTTACATATTCTTGATAACACATCTAAGTCTACTCTCTTAACTTTACTATGATAATAAGTTCTAATAGTATTAATAGATAAACCTGTTATCTTTGACAAAATATTTTGCGACATACCTTTTATATTCATAATTGTTTTTATATCAATAAAGTATATATCATATGTGATTATTTCTTGATATTCTTTTTTCTTACTCATAGTACATCTTCCTCAAATTAATATTAACATTTTACAAGTATTTTACATATGTCATATATTTAACATATGTAGGCATTGAAATATATGTTTTGATATGTTAAAATATAGTGTAGGAAGACTTGCATAAAAATGAAAGACAGACTATATACCAAGTGAAAATAATAAGGAGGCAAAATGAAAATAATACGTGGTGATTTTTCTTCTATTTTAGTACTTACAATTTTCATGTTCATTGTTGGAATAATGACTGGTGAGCCAACATTTTTTATTACTGGTTTTATTAACGTGTTACTATTAATATATCAGTATTTTAAAAGGCGAAAGAAAATTGAAAAAGAGATAAATGAAAGAAAAGAAAATGAACTTAATGATGAAAATGTAAATATAATTAAAAATATTGCAAAAAGAAATATCGATAAAAAGTACAACGGAATTAAATTAAGTGAAGAGCAAAGAAAAAACTTAATTAGAGAAGAATTTATACGCTTGATGATAGAAAGAAGGTAATTATATGGAATTTATAGCATTTATTTTTGGAATAATATTAATATGGTTTATGGGATATCTTATATATAACCATTTTGCTACTCCTTTCAAAATAATCAATGAAACAAATAAAGAAAAGGAAATGGCAAAATTGATTTCAGAAAAATGCAAAGTGGTATTAGAAGATAATATTTTTCAAGAAAGAATCGCACCCATAAAAACTGCATTAGAAAACAATGAGATAACCAACGAAAAGTTCCAAGAAATATTTGTTGAATTGTTCAAAGAAAGAACTAAAGAGATATTTAACAATGGAAACCATACTGATGTTAATGATTAATAATTATGTGCTAAATATTTTTATTTAGCATATTTTTTATTATGAGAACAATAATACATGATTTAGAGGATACCTCTTTTTTGAAATTAAATGATACTGACGTTTTAGTTAGTGATGCAGAAAAAAACTGCGTAGGATGTTTTTCTTGTTGGGTTAGAAAACCACTTGAATGTATACATAAAGATAATATTACTTATAATGGTAAAAATCTTTTAGAAAGTGATGAACTTATTATTGTTAGTAAGTTTACTTATGGCACTTATAGTAGTAAAGTTAAAAAAATTATTGAAAGGAGCATATCGTTTGTTGAACCTTTCTTTACTATTAGAAATGGTGAGATACATCATAAAGTTAGAATAGATAAAAAGATTAATTTTAAAGTTTACTTTTATGGTGAAAATATTACTGAAGAAGATAAAAGAATTGCCACTAGATTTGTAGAGGCTAATATGAATAATTTGAATACTAATTATCCAGAAATTTATTTTTATAATGATTATAAGGAGATAAATATATGAAATTATATATAAATGGTAGTCCAAAATTAGAAAATGGTAATTCTAATTATTTTCTGAATAAAATTAAAGACAAAGAAAAAATTAAATATGTATATAGAGATAGGTTTAGTGATATTTTAAAAGATATTAAGAAAGTTGATACTATTATTTTATGTTTTCCTTTATATGTTGATGGACCTACGTGTAAAATAATTGAATTTATGGAATATATTCAAAGTAATAAGATTGATATTAGTAATAAAAAAATTTATACAATTATTAACTGTGGTTTTTGGGAGGCTAAGCACAATAGGACTGCTTCATTAATTATAGAAAATTTTGCCAAGAAAAATAAAGCAAAATATATGGGGACTTTTAACATTGGAGCTGGAGAAATTGTTGGTAAGTGTGAAAAGTTTTGGTTATATAAATTAATTTCTATACCATTTTTGATTAAGATTAAAAAGTTTAAAGAAAGTATAGATAATGGTAATGAAATTATATTAGAAACTACAATTAGACCAATGACTAAGAGATTATATGTATTTATGGCTAATATTAACTGGAAAAAGCAAATGATTAGAAATGGCTGCTATAAGTAAAAAGAAAAGAAGAGAAGACTATATTTTTAGTTTTTCTCTTCTTTAACAAATAAATTTTTTATATTTTTTGAAGGCATTAATACATAGACATCTTTGTCTATTTTAACATTATATTCACCGCTTAAATCGTCAAACGACTCACCATCTATACATAATGGTTTTTTTATTGGGGTATTAAATTTAAATTTGAAGTTGTCTGTTTTATAAAAATAAAATCCTGGTATTCTACTGGCATCATATTTAGCAAAGAAATATAATGTTCTTACTACATCTTTTAATTTAGTAATATTACACATCAAAACTTCAAACTGATTATCATTTAATTTAATATCTTTATAAAAATTATTAATACCCGCTACTCTATTGGCATTGGTTATAATGGCAAATGAGAATAGTCCACGATATTCTTCGCCATTTATTTCATAACTTATGTCATATAGTTTTACTTTTCTAAAGAAATCTCTAGCGCCTTCTCTTATATAGGCTAAGTGACCTAGTCGCTTTTTTAATTCTCTTGGTGTTTCATATGGGATATTCATAAACTTACCAAAGCCAGCAGTATATACTAATGGTTTTCCATTTATTGTACATACATCTATTCTTTTTATTTCACCATTTAGAGCTAATTTTAAATTGGATACCATGTCTTTACCATATCCCCACATAGCTCCAATATCATTCGTTGTTCCTGATGGAAGATGACATAGAGTTAATCTTTTCTTTCTAGCAAAATTACCAGTCATAACTTCATTGAAGGTTCCATCTCCACCTATTGAAATAAGTAAATCTACGTAAGGAACTTCTTTTACTAATGTAGTAGCATGACCTTTCTTTTTAGTTTCCATTATTTCAACTTCATAATTATAATCATTTAATACTTCTTTTAATTTTGGTAATGTTTTTTCTTTATTGTATTTTCCTGAACTTGGATTATATATTATTATGCATTTTTTCAAATTTCTCACCCACTTACATTTTATCATATGTCATAGAAAAAAGGAATATTATTTTTATTCCTTTAATTATTTTGATTCTTTAGCTTTGGTTTCTTTTGCTTCTTTCTCTACTTTTTTATTTAAAGAAATATTATAATGCTTTCTAACTAACTCTTCAATTTCGTTTTCAATTTTTGAATTTTCTTTTAGATATATTTTAGCATTTTCTTTTCCTTGACCAATTTTGTCTCCTTTGTAGGCATACCATGCACCACTTTTTTCAACAATACCAGCATCAGAAGCTAAATCTAATAATTCTCCTTCTTTTGATACACCTTCACCATACATTATATCAACTGTTGCTGTTTTGAATGGTGGAGCCACTTTATTTTTTACTACTTTAATATTAGTTTTATTTCCTACAACATCAGAGCCCACTTTTAATTGTTCTCCTCTTCTTATGTCAAGTCTAACTGAAGAATAGTATTTTAATGCTTTACCACCCGGAGTTGTTTCTGGATTACCAAATAGTACTCCTACTTTTTCTCTTAACTGATTAATAAATATTACAATTGTCTTTGTTTTGTTAATTGATCCCGATAATTTTCTTAGAGCTTGGCTCATTAATCTTGCTTGTAATCCAACATGTGAATCACCCATTTCTCCATCTATTTCTGCTTGTGGTACAAGAGCTGCTACTGAGTCTATTACTATTATTGAAACAGCTTCACTTTTTACTAAGGCGTCGCATATTTCTAAAGCTTGCTCTCCCGTATCTGGTTGTGATAATAATAGTTCGTCAGTATTTACTCCTAAATTGTGAGCATATACAGGGTCTAGTGAATGTTCTGCATCTATAAATGCTGCTCTTCCACCTTGCTTTTGTACTTCAGCAATTGCATGTAGTGCGAATGTTGTCTTACCTGAAGATTCTGGTCCATATATTTCAATTATTCTTCCCTTAGGATATCCTCCTACTCCTAGAGCTATATCCAAACTTAATGAACCACTAGGACATACTTCAACTTCTTTATGTTCCTGCTCTCCTAGTTTCATAATTGCCCCTTTTCCAAATTGCTTTTCTATGTCTGCTAATACTTGTTCTAATGCAGAATCCTTTTCAACTGTTTTTGCCATAATTCCTCTCTTTCCTACACTTTCCTTAATTACAAAACCATTATATAATATATTTTTTTAGTTGTCAATATGTTTTAGTACATTTGTTCGTGTTTTTTTGTAACTTTTTTTAAAGATAATATCAAGTAACATATAAATATGTATTTATGGCTTATATATGATAGATGCACTGGCATACTATTTTTAGACTTTTAATAAAGGCTAAAAATAGCACTGGAAGACCTTAGGCTGGAAGTGAGCAAAAAAATAAATAATACCTAAGTATTATCTATCTTTTAAATATGGTTTAGCCATTATATAATATTTTATTCCTGATATTACAGATAGTATAGCCGCTACTGCTAATAGAAAATCCGATACTCTAAGTGGTATCAATTCAAATGGTAAATTATAGAATAGTGTTAGAACTATACCTACCATCAATGTTGCTGTCTTTACTTTGGCAATTCCAATAGCCGCTACGGCAGCACCTTTATTGCCTACTACCATTTTTATAGAATCTACTACGATATCACGCATAACTATTACTACTGCTATTATAGTGGATACCTTACCATTACAAGCAAGAATTATTAATACTGAATTAGTAAGTAACTTGTCACTAATAGCATCTATCATCTTACCGAAGTCTGTTACCATGTTATATTTTCTGGCTACATAACCATCTAGAAAATCGGTAAGTGAGGCTATTATAAATAGTACTCCTACTAGTATATATTTTAAGTCTATAACAATATTTCCTTTTAGTATATATGTTGGAAACTCTAAGCCAACTTGGTCAAATGGAAATAGCATTATTGTTATAATTATCAATGACAATATAATTCTACTCATTGTTATTTTATTTGCTTTATTCATTTTATCTCCTTATACTATATGTAATATTTTTATCACTAAA
>OIYY01000127.1_pt1 | contig 58637 bp, 47 predicted proteins | sample 1588341 | NCBI WGS metagenome assembly OIYY01 (sample SAMN03283287) | human gut metagenome | biome: human-associated habitat; material: feces | host: Homo sapiens | place: Peru | collected 2012
ACGACTCATAAATCTACCCTTAATCGTGTATTGGATGATAGTTGCGGATTTTAGGATTTGTTTTTTTGATGCCATGAAAAACTGTTTGGGTTAGTGCACCAACTTGCGTGATTGCGAGGTGCCGTCGGTGTATTGTGTGACCTCGATGTTGAAGCCACTGAACGGCTCTGCGCTCTCGTGGCCCTGCAAGTCAAAGTACTTCACGCCCTTCACCGCCTTATCGACAGCCACATCATCAACGCCCGAAGTTGCATACTTTGCGTAAACCGTAACATCAGATTCATATCTTATTATAAAATCGCTACTACCATGGTAAGTTGAAGGTTCTATATACACACCTCCAGTTTCATAATTATATGTAGCATAAATTGAATAAGAATTTTTAACAGGGTCGTTGATTACAAATGATGGTATCAAATTTCCTTGCTCATCTTCATAATATTCTCTATATAGATTAAATTTATATATATCAGTAGATTTAAACGACTTGATTCGGTTCAAATCCACATCTTCTGGCAATAGTAATCTCCAGTAATTTTTGCGCTCGGGCACAGGAATTGCATTAACATAAATAGTTTGCTGGCCTACCAAACACTTACCTTTATTTACCAAACGAAGTCCTGAAAAATCCACCATTGCGATATGGTTGTTTCTTAAATCTAAATAGATTATATTTGGATGATTTGACACATCAAATGTGGTCAAATCACAATTTTCAGCAGACAACTGCTCCAATTTTGGATACAGGTTCAAGTCTGCGTTTGCTAAAGCCTTGACATTATGGCACATTATGGTTGTTATCCCACTTGGCAAAGTAGGGAAACTTTGCAAAGACACACAATCCGTTACATTGATATTTTTGAGAGAGTCAAGGCCACTACAATCCAAAGAAGTTATAGGAAGCCCTTCACAACTTAATGATTTAAGTTTTGCATAGTTTGAAAGGTCGAGCCTGGCTATAGGATTCTTGGAGCATGACAACTGCTCTAATTTTTTTGCCACATTAGATAAATCCAAGTTTTTAATATTACATTCATCACAGTAGAATGCTTTCAAATTAGGCATAAGTGAGAAATCAGGCCATTGAATACCTTCAGTGCACTTACTATAAGCAAATGTCTCCAAATTCGCACAATAATCCAGTTTTAAATCCACAGCTTTCTCGCTATCGTGAACAATAACGGTTTGCAAATTCGGGCATCCGCGGAGATCCAATTCAGAAAGCGCATGACGTTCAATATCCACATTTCTAAGCTCTGGCAGATTAGACAAATTCACGGTTCTAAGGCGATGAATCGTTGTACTGGATTCGCCACCATTTTTCGATTCTTTTGCTAAAGAGGGGGCAAAAAGCGTAGGAAATATACTTATATATTCTGGATACGGACCTCCATAATAGAACCCATTCCCCCCTGCTCTAAAATAAAACGATTTTAACTTTATATTTTTTGATAAATCGATTTCTTGTATATAATTATCATACTCCTTATCATAATCGCCATTAGTGATTGATAAAGTTTCCAACTCAGTAAAGTACTCTATCCCCTTTAATGATACTATAGCGCGAAAACCATCTTTATAATCTTTCCAAGATGATATTTCCTTCACAGAGGCCAACTCTTCGTCGGTCAGCCTTGAGCCACGAACCTTGTTGAAGTGGTTAAGTACCCAACCAAGAAATTTTTCATCGGGGAAATACTTGGTGTTGGCGAGCACGTCGGCTTTGGCGCAGCCTACACAACCGAGCAAAATGACAAGAGCGAGTATCAGTTTCTTTTTCATAGTGGTATAAAATTAAAGAATGATTTATATTTTTTGCTAAAATAACAAGAAACAACAACTTAAGCAAAAAATTAGTAAAAAAAAGTGCACGACTCTTTCATTTAAGATAAAAGTAGAGACATAGTATCCCCTTACCTGGTTCATCACGAATCGGGGTAACTTGACAATGCTGCACCATCAGAGGGACGGTTCTTCTGATGGTGTGTTTCCAATGTGTCGATACATTGGTGTTTGCATCGAAACATGCCAAAGGCATGTCCCTGCGTTATGATGCGATTTTTATTCGCGCTTTCGGGTAATCTGATTTCTTTAGATTGGTTTTTCGCCAAAGGCGAGCGGTTTTTGTCCTTTTGGCGATGCCACCGACCTCGCTGGCGAGGGTGGCGTTGGTGATGTGGTGTGACTGATTCAAGCCTCTGCCTCAAACCACAAACCAAAGGGACGGTTCTTTTGGTTTGTGGTTTATGTGGTTTGCTTGAAATCAGATATGCCACAGCACTAACGACAGGTGCGAAGCACTGGCATCGACAAAAGGCTGTTTTTTATGTTTTTTGTTTCAGTGCCCCCCAGTATTTATCCACTGAGTCAATTTGTCCACTAACCCAAACAGTTTTTCATAGCATAAAAAAATGAAGGCTGCCCTTGCTTCACCAGCAAGGGCAGCCTCTATTTAATCCAAATCGGTTATGTGGGATTGATGAGTTCTTGCACGTCGCGGAGCATTTCGGCGTGGTCGAACGCCAATGGGGGGAGTGCGTTGACGGGGAACCAGCGTGCCTCAGCCGCGTCGTCGGCAGCGGTGACGGCTGGTCGCTTGTCGAAATACGCCGCAAAGGCGATGGAGATAACGCGCTCGCGTGGGTCGCGGTCGGGGCGAGTGTAGGCTCCGATTTGCATCAGTTGGCCTGCCGCGATGCCAGTCTCCTCTCGGAGTTCACGCCTTGCGGCGGCTGGCGCGTCCTCGTCGATTTTCATAAATCCGCCGGGGAAAGCCCAATGTCCCTTAAACGGCTCATTCTTGCGTTGCACCAGCAGCACGTGCATTTCGCCACCTTCGGGCGAGAATGCGATGCAGTCGGCAGTGACTGCTGGATGTGGATAGTCGTAAGTGTATTTCTTCATATTTTTTTCTATGCGGGGGATTATCGTTCGTTCCAATAGATTTCGTAAGAGGAATTGGTGGCAGGACGGTCGAGCACTACAGCCGTAAATGGGCAAATCGAATACGACATTTTGCTGCCCTTGTCCACTTTGTAGTTGAAAATGATGGCGTTGCCGTTTTGGAGCACACTCAGCGGATACATCTGCGTGTCGGTGTCGGTAACGGGGCTTACCACCGCCAGCACAAACTGCCGCTTGAAATTGATGGGCGTGGGCTGGCCATTGCTGCCCATTACCGCCGCCTCACCGAAAATGGCGCGGAACTCGCTCTCGGTGTTGATCACCTTGCGGAGCAGTTTTTGTGGCACTGAGTTGCTTTTCACAAAATAGTTGTTCACCTCCGTGAATGCGATGGGCGAAGCGTTTTGCTCCAACTCGCGTGTGATGGAGCAACTGCTCACCACACAAGCCACAAGGAGGGCCACCATCAGTCTTACGAACCTTTTCATATCACTATTTCTGGGTTAAACTATCGAAGTAGAATTTCAGCACATCAGATGCGGCGATAAACGACGATTGCTTGCTGCCGAGCACCATTTCCTGCTTGATTTTAAGCAGACGCTCAATTTCGGGATTGTTGTAGAAATGGCTCTTCAGATGCTCGTTGATGGTTTCGTACATCCAGTATTTTTCCTGCTGACGGCGCTTTTCCTCGAAGTAGCCGCTCTTGCGCACGGTTTCGAAATAAGCGTCGATCATTTCCCACACCTTGTCGATGTTGTAGCCATAGTAGCCCGAATAGGTGGTGACTTGTGGCACCACGCCGCTTGGAGGCATCGGGAAGAGGTGGAGCGCATTGCGGAACTGGTTGGCGGCAAGGTTGGCACGGTCCACGTTGTCGCCGTCGCACTTGTTGATGCAGATGCCATCAGCCATCTCCATAATGCCACGCTTGATGCCTTGCAATTCATCGCCTGTGCCGGCGAGTTGAATCAGCAAGAAGAAATCGACCATTGAGTGCACAGCGGTTTCGCTTTGACCCACACCCACGGTTTCGACAAAGATATTGTTGTAGCCGGCAGCCTCACAGAGCACGATGGTTTCGCGCGTCTTGCGAGCCACACCGCCAAGCGAGCCAGCCGAGGGTGAAGGGCGAATGAATGCCTTGGGGTGTACGGAAAGTTTCTCCATACGCGTTTTGTCGCCGAGGATTGAGCCTTTTGAGCGTTCGCTACTTGGGTCAATCGCCAGCACCGCCAACTTGTTGGCAGGGTCTTTTTCAAGCACATGCAAGCCAAACACATCGATTGATGTGCTCTTACCAGCGCCAGGCACACCAGTGATGCCGATGCGCTTACTATTGCCGGTGTAAGGCAAACACTTCTCAATCACTTCCTGAGCAATCACTTGATGCTCTGGCACCAGACTCTCCACCAAAGTGACAGCCTGACCCAGCACCGAGAGGTTGCCCTTGCGGATACCTTCCACGTAATCGGCTACCGACAGTTGCGGACGCTTTTTGCGATGCTTCATGTAGGGGTTGTTCATTGGCGGCATTTCAATGCCAGCATTCACTTGCAGTCCAGTGTATTGCGCATCGTTTTCGGGATGCTCAATTTGATGGTGGCCATCGTTTTGCTGATTGTTACTCATGTCTTCTTATCTTTTTTTATTGTTTTTTCTTATTTCACAATGCCCACCAGGCGCAGTTGCGTCTGTGGGGTGTAGGGGTCGTTGGCGATGATGGTGAGCAGGGTGTTCACCACGCTATTGGCGCGCGCCGATGTGTCGAGCGTCACGCTCACGGTAGCCGACTGCCCTTTCTTCAACTCGTCGCGGTCGCTGGTGGCGGTGATGCCCTCCCCTTCTGGCACAAACAGCCTGCGCAGGCGGAGCACATCTTTGCCACGGTTGGTGATGGTGAATGTGCGAGTCACGGGCTCGTTGGGGGCGCAAGTCTCGAAGTCCACCTTGTCGGTCGAAACCTCTATCACCGGCGCATTGCGGCGCTGCTTTTCGGTCAATCGTGAGAAGTTCTCCTTCACTTGGAGCATCACGTTGAATTTGCCTGCGTATTGCTCGGTGCCGTGAAGCGAGTGCGCCGTCATCTTCACCGTGTCGGCGTTGAATCCCCATTGTGGCGCGCCAGCCGATGAACAATGCACCGATACGATAAATATGCCGCCCGGCTCAATGGTGTCGGGGAGCACGTTGCAAGAAATGTATTTCGAGTTGATGGCGGCGTGCACGAGCATCGTGTCGCTCGATGTGTTGTAGCCGCTGATGTAGGCGTTGCGTGAATTGCCCCTGAACACCTCGCCCAGTGGCATACTGGCGGAATTTAAGCGAATGGGACCGAAACCGAATGGATAACGCTCAGCCACGGTTTCGGCAGAGCCTATCACGCTGCCCTTCACGGTGAGCGTGGATTTGCGAGGCTTGCCGTTGGTATATACATACACCTTTTTCTCAAACGGCCCCGGTATGTCGCGCGTGCTGTAGGTGACTTGCACGCTGCCGGTGTCGCCCGGCTCAATAGCTTGGCGAGTGTATTCTGCCACGGTGCAACCGCAATTCGACTGCACACGCGTAATCACCAAAGCCGAATCACCACGGTTCACCACTCGCATGGTGGTGCTTACTGATTTCAGGCTATCGCGAAACTTGCCGAAATCGTGGGTGGTCTCCAGCCACGACGGCACACTCTGCGCCACAGCCGCAAGGCTTACGAGGCACAGTGCCCACAGCATCACATTTCGCTTCAGCGTCGTCATTTTCTTGGAATAATCGTGCCACGAATGGTCAGCGTGGTGCGACCTTCATCGCCACTGGTTTTCACCTTTACAGGTTTCATAAAGGCACCCGAACGCCCTGCGGGATTGAATGTGACCTTGATTTTTGCCGTTTTGCCCGGTTTGATGGGCTTGGTGGGAAATTCGGGACGAGTGCAGCCGCACGAAGTCACCACCTGCAAAATCACCAAAGGCTTGTCGCCAGTGTTTTTAAGTTGAAACGTATGCGACACCGCCCCTTTAGCCTCCTTAATGTAGCCAAAGTCGTGTTCCTTTTCTTTATAACTGGCGTGCCCCTGCGCAAAAGCCGCAAGGCAAACAAAGGCAGCCACCATCACAGTCAAAATCTTCTTCATAGCACCAAAAAAAACATTTAGAAGCCCTCAGGCAAACAAAGCCCAAACAACTTCACATTATCTAAACAACAAAAGTACAAAAATAAATCCTAACAGATATATAACCTTTGTTAATTCTACGTAACCACCCCCTCTCCACAAAAAAAACACCATCAAAGGGGTCTTTGATGGTGCTAAAAATCAATGAATTCACCAAACAAATCGGCGACTATTCAGTCACCGATTTCCCTTTTTTTACCATTTTTCAAACGCCTCTTATCCCGGACTCGTATTATTAGTTAAAAAATAACGAGCGAAGTTTTTTAGACCTGCTCGTTTATTTGGATTGATATTTTAAAGTTTAATTAAATAGTAAATACTTTCCAGAAACTACTTGTTTGGTGCCATTCATATAAGTTAGCACTATCTTGGTAATGCTCATTTCAGACGCATCTCCTGCTGTGAAATACGAAGAACTGTCCCACTCCCAAGAAGCAGACTCTCCTTCTTTTAAAGGACCAGTCCCTTGGAAATAACCAGTTTTGCGTATATCACCAACATCATTGGTTATTTTAAAATAGACCGTCAAATATTTGATCGTTTTAGAATTTGTATTTGCATATCGAATATTAAATGTTACCATTGAGTATTCGTTGTTCCATCCCCACTCTTCAACATATCCGAATGGCGCAGTCTTTTTAAGTTTAGCCAAATATTCAACGTAGTACTGATAGCCTAAATCGTGTACTATAGCTGCATAATCCGTAGAGTCATCAGTAAGACTATCTTTGAAAACCTCGTAATGATACAAAAAATCCTTGTTAGAATTGAGAGTTAATGGTATCTTGGACTCATGCAGCGCTATGTATTTCAGACCAAGCATACCCTCTTTTATTGTTGCATAATATATTGAATCATTACGGATGCCTAATGTATGGAACACATCTTTTGAGTTGATGTATTCATCACAGATTACGCAGTTCATGGAATTGCCTCCTAAAGGAACTTTATACCATTTATGACTGCTTATGTAATCTTCACGAGCTCTGTTTTTAGCAGCAATAATGGCATTACGTCTATTAGCTTCGTCTATCGAGTCTTGTCTTGCTTTATTGATTGAGTCAGCAATTTGCTGTTCTCGTTGGCGATTTAGAACCGTGAACTTTTCAAACAGTTGCTCGTTATGTTTTTCAATCGCCTTGGTAAGTTCTTCACCTGATAACTGAGGAATATCTTTGTTCTTCTTTATTACTTTAGCATAATCCTTGGTTAGAGTCACCACAACATTGCTATTTTCTGTAAGCACATAAAGATTTTGGGTTTTTTTGTCATATGCGTAATTCTCCACAACTCCAACAACTATGTCAGTCATCTTATTTGTATTTTTCACATAGAATCCCTTACTATCCTTTGTATACGAAACGATTTCTTTTCGCATAAAGGAATTTTGTGAAGAAAACTGTGCATGAATAGCTAAACAGGCAAGCGTCATGCATATAATTGAAAGTAATCTTTTCATTGATGGGTTATTTTTCGGGGATTTCCACTTGTGGCTCGTCGGCGAGTATTTGTTCGAAGTAGGCTTTCACATCGTCCCACTTGTAGTATGGGCCTGTCACTGGCTTCACTGCTTCGGGGAGGGTGGCTTCGTGCTCGTTGAGCAAGAATTTCACAAGGATTGGCGCGCCAGCCTTGCGGAAGAAAATCCATTGCACGTTGGCAGCCATTGGGAACACCTTGTAACTCTGCCACTTGTCGGTCAGCGACGCGAGGTCGGCAGTGCTGTAGTCCATATTGTTAAGTCCCATCAGGCACACCAGTGGAAGCACCACGCTCTCGTGGCCGAAACGGAGGGTTGCGCAGTTTTTGCCATCCAAAATCGCCTTGTCGGCAGTGGTGATGAAGTTGCGCAGAAGGTTTGCCTCCATGTATGGCATACGGTTTTTGGTGAGTGGCGTGGAACCAGCCCAGAAATACCAGCGGATATTGTTATACTCCCAAACTTTCAAACGGTCTTCCTCGCTGAAAAGGTTGTAGAGGTCCACATTCTCAAATTGGTGATGGCTCTGCATGTTGCCCACCACATCAAAGAGGTCGAGCATAAACTTCTGTGGCTTTTTCACATTCGCCATCGCCCACTTGCTGTCGGTGAACAAGGTGCGGAACAATCGCTTTGGCTGGAGATATTTATCCTTCAACGCCTTTTCCTGACTCTTATACGCAGTGCTGCGCAAGCGTTTTGCCACAGGGTCGTCGTAGTTCATGAAGTACATGTCGTGCTCCGATGCATCGGTGGTGATGCGGAGTTGTGGGTTGAAGCCCTTGAGGGTGGTCACAGCGTTTTGCATCGAGAGAATGCAACGAATCACAACTGTGGAACGCGCATCTACGGCAGCATCGCCGGCAAACACTTCAGGATAGTTCTTATACATGCGAGTGGCGATGCGCTGGTGCTGCTCTGCACCGATGTCGCTCAGTTCGCCCAAACGCTTATACGACGCAGCGTCCACCTCTTTGAGGGTAGCCAAAGCGGCCTTGCCACGAGCCGAGAGTTTGCCCACCGAGTCGGCTTTCGAAAGGATGGCAACAGTTGAACTATACTGCTTTGGATCGATAAGCCAACGGCTGCCATGACGGCCATAATGGTCGATATAGAATGGCGTATATCCCTCTGGCGCAACGGTAAGCGCAGGCAGATTCTGGTCGGGATAGGCATAATAGTTGTTGGCTGCTTGCTTGTAATTAGCCTTAAAGTCTTCACGTGTGCCAGCATTGGCCATCACCGCCAATGCGAGCCCAAGAATTAGGAATAATGATTTTCTCATAATTGCTGATTTAATATTGATTTTTCATCTGCAAATTTACCGAAAGAAAAGCACATAATCAAATATGCCACAAAAAACCGCCACGCCCCACCCCACACATTCAGCACTTTCAAGCAGCGCCGGCTTAAAAAACGCACGATTTTACCAATTCTTAGTTGCTAATTAAAAAAATATTGCTAACTTTGCATTCGCAAAATGCCCAAGTGGCGGAATGGTAGACGCGCACGTTTCAGGTGCGTGTGCCGCAAGGCGTGAAGGTTCGAGTCCTTTCTTGGGCACCCCAAAAGACTGAAAATCATCAGATTTCCAGTCTTTTTTTTATTTTCCCCCACCCTTCCAATCATCCACCCCAACCAGACCGAATCGTCCGACAAGTCCGACCTGTCCAACGAGAAGGAACCGCAAAAATCCACAAATTGTATAATAAAATATCCTCAAATTGTATAATGGATTTGCCACAAATTGTACAATAAAATATCCTCAAATTGTATAATTCTATTTAAAAGTTGCTCATTTTCAATAATTTTTTCATAACTTTGTTTTCATCAATCAAACAAAATTACGCAGTATGGCAAAGTACAGACCCCGAATAGCAGACAAAATGTTAAGCCGCAGACTTATGGGAGTGGGAGCAGTCTTGATTCAAGGCCCAAAATGGTGTGGTAAGACCACAACAGCCGAACAACAGGCTAAGAGCATTGTGTATCTTGACGACCCTGAATACATGGAGCAAAATGTGGAATTGGCAAATCTGTCGCCCAAGAAACTTCTTGCTGGCGAAACACCTCGCTTGATTGACGAATGGCAACTCGCTCCCCAACTTTGGGACGCTGCTCGCTTTGAAATCGACCACAGAAACGAAGAGGGTTTGTTTATTTTCACAGGCTCTGCCGTGCCTACCGACACCAACAAAATCCACCATTCTGGCACAGGCAGATTTTCATGGCTAACAATGAGAACGATGAGCCTTTTCGAGTCGGGGGAATCGACAGGAGAAGTCAGCCTGAACGACCTGTTCAAAACACCAAATTTAGACATCTTTGGCACAAATAGCCTCAACATCGACGCAATAGCATGGCTAATATGCCGTGGAGGCTGGCCAAGAGCTGCCACAATCAACAAAGAAGTTGCTTTGGATATGGCATATCGATATTATGAGGCTGTTGTAAACAATGACATTTCACGTATCGACAACGTGAAACGCGATGCCGAACGCACAAAAAGAATTTTACGTTCCATCGCCAGAAACCAATGCGCCCCAATATCTATCAACACCATTTGTGCCGATATTGAAAACAATGACGCCTCTGCTGCTAATCGACAGACAATAACTTCATATATTGACGCTCTTAAAAAGATTTTTGTATTGGAGGACTCTCCTGCATGGAATCCTAATTTGCGCAGCAAAACAGCCATAAGAAGTTCGGAAACCCGATATTTCTCTGACCCATCAATTGGAGCGGCCGCTTTAGGTATAGGTCCCAACGACCTAATAAACGACCTCAACACTATGGGGCTGTTTTTCGAGGCGATGTGCGTGAGAGACTTACGAGTATATGCCGATGCTCTTGATGGGGCCATTTACCACTATCGCGACAGCAACGGGTTGGAATGTGACGCAGTTCTACACTTGCGTAATGGTGATTATGGACTGATTGAAATAAAACTGGGGGGAGAGAAAAAGATTGAAGAAGGTGCCCAAAACCTCAAACTTCTTGCATCAAAAATCGATACGCTTAAGATGAAAGCACCATCGTTTCTTATGGTGCTCACTGGCACTTCAAAGTATGCCCTCCGACGTGAAGATGGCGTATATGTGGTGCCTATAGGGTGCCTAAAAGATTAATATTGAGTTAATCGCACATTTGAAGAAATCCACAAATTGTATAACAAAATATCCTCAAATTGTATAATATATTGAAAATTAACCGTTTGACTCGGATGCGAATTATCGCGTCCTACCATGTTAAACGCATTTTGGTGCCTTTTTATCTGATTTAACGTAAATTTAAATTTCTAAAGATTGGTTTTTCGCCGAAGGCGAGCGGTTTTTATCCTTTTGGCGATGCCACCGACCTCGTAAGAGGGCGGCGTTGGTGATGTGGTGTGGCTGATTCAAGCCTCGGCTTGAAATCAGACATGCCACAGCACTAACGACAGGTGCGAAGCACTGGCATCGCTAAAAGGCTGTTTTTTTGTGTTCTTGTTTCAACCCCCCAGTATTTATGCGCTGAACCGTATTTTAGAACCGGGGGTATTTTGTGAACCAGCCTAAGGCGTCGATACGATATTTCAATAGGAATTTCAGACAGCATAGGTGAAATGGTATGCCGTGGTCAAAAATCCATTCTTTCTTGTTGACGACCAAATGTAGATGTATCATCTCATGGATTAATGTGTTACGAATCAACTTATCGTTCCAAATGTATTGTGTGCTGAAGGATATTGACAGGTTGCCATTGTTGGGAGTATTCAGACGAGCGACAGGATTAAATCCGCGATGTCGGCGAAAATCAACCATCGGTAGTTTGTCGTTAAAATAACGCTTGTTGTACTCAATGAACCACTCTTTTAAAATCTTTGTTGTTATTTCCATGTTTTACAGATTTTTAGTTGTGTGTCTCTAAGTGATTAACGTGGAGAGGTGCCTTTGGCATGTTTCTAAAATGCTGACATATTTTGTATTGACAACAAAACATACCGAAGGCATATCCCTACGTTATGACGAAATCGCATTCCCGACCCAGCCTCTTATTCGGTGACTTGGATGGTGCTGGATGAACTGTCGGAGGATTTAACCACTTGGATTTGCACGGGTATGTTGTCGCGCACTTCCTGTATGTGGCTGATGATGCCCACGTGGCGGCCATTCTTTCCGCGGAGCGAACGCAGGGTGTTGATGGCGTTGGTGAGCGGTTGGCCACTCAACGATCCAAAACCTTCGTCGATAAACAGGGTATCGACCGACAGTCCTTGCCCAATATCGCTCAACGCCAACGCCAACGCGAGCGACACGAGGAAACTTTCGCCACCGCTGAGCGAACTGGTGTCGCGCGAGGCATATCCTTGATAAGCATCCTCCAGCGATGAGTAGAGGGTGCGTGGCACGCTCTTCAGACTATAGCGTGGTTCCAACTTCTCCAAGTAGGTGTTGGCAGAGTTGAGCAAACCGCCAAAAATGTAACTTTGCGCTATTGTGCGGAACACCTTGCCATCTTTATCGCCAATCAACTTGCTCAAACGAAGCCATTTATCGTATTCCTTGCGAGCCTCAGCCTCCTTCTCCACCAGTGCGGTGAGTGCCTTTTTCTTCTCTGCGTCGGCGCTCAACTCCTTGTTGATGGCACCAATCTGCTGGTTGAGTTCACCGATGGCGTTTTCTGCCACTTGGCAGGCGTTGGCGGTGCTGTCGATGGTGTCGTCTTCAGCCAGTTCGGGTTTGGCGGCTTGGTGCGCTTTGTGGCTTTCGATAGCCTCTTTCCACAAAGTTTCCTTTTGCGTAGGTGCTTTGCGCTGATTCTCTATTTTTTCAGCCAACTTGCTCACCGATGTAGCAGCGTTAAGATATTCGAGGCGATCAATCGTGAGATTGGGGTGCTGCTCTAAAAATTGGTTCAGACTGTTGCGATTTTCGGTTGCGGTGCTCTGGGCAGAAGCAATGGCCGAAGCCACCACGCCCACGCGTTGCAACACACTGTTCGCGCTCTCAAACAAATTCGCCATTTGGCACGCAGCCACAGGCTCGGTTTTGCTCCAATCGGCTTGCTTTTCCTGGATTTGCTTGATGATGTTGGCGGTGCGCTCGTTGTCGCGCTGTGCCTGTGCAATTTGCGCTTCAAAGTCGGCTTGTTGGCTTTTCTTGCTTGCAAAATCGGCGGCGGCTTGCTCCAGTTCCTTCTTAAACAGCAGCGGCTCGCTCTTCCAGTCGTGCTTCCAGTCGCTGTCGGCAAGCAGCGGTTGCACCTCACCGATAGCAGCCGCAATGTCGGCATTATGCTCGGCGATGGCGCGATTGTTGTTTTCAATCTTCGCCTTGCTGCCGTCCACGGCTTGCTTCGCCTTTTCGCTTGCCACACGCTTCTGCTCAAGGGTTTTCGTAGCAGTTTCGTGCTCGGTGCGCAGCCCTTTCAGTTCTTCCTCAAGTTTCTCGCCATTAGTGATTTTGGGGCTAATGTCGGTGGTGAGGTGCTTCTGCTGCGCATCGCGGAGCGATTGCAACGCTTGCTTGGTGTCGGCGTTAAGCGCGTCGATGCCACATTTCTTGCACGATTCGGCAGCCTTTTTTTGAGCGTCGGCCACAGAGTGGTCGGCATTGTATTTCTTCTTGTCGGTGTCGTATCTTTTGGTTTCCGATTTCAGTTCCGACTCGGCTTCGCGCATTTGCTTTTCGGCAAGTTCGCATTTGCTTTTCGCCTCATTGTAACTCTTGTCGGCATCGAGATACATCTTGTTCACCGCCTCTTCCAGCGGCAGTTGCTGCACCTTCTGACGGCACACAGGGCATTCGCAACCCACCGTCAGGCGACTTCTCATCTGCTTTGCGAAACTATCGACCGAGTCGCGCAAAAGGTCTCTCGCCTGTTCGCAAGCAGCGGTGGCAGCCTTAGCCTCGGTGTAGCAGGGCACAAGTTCGGTGTCAAGGCGCAATTTTCTTGCCTCAATGTCGTTTTTCAGTGCGTCGAGGCGCAGTTTTTCTTTATTTCTCGCTTCCTCTGCCTTGTCGATAGCGTCGATATTGTCGATGGCGATGCCAATGTTGGTAAGCAGTTCTTTCACAGTGTCGCGCTCGTTTCGCAAGTCTTTGAGTTTCAATGCGTCGAGTTCGCTATCTTTCGTCTTGATGGCATCGGCAAGCACTTGAACAGCCTTTCCATGCTCGGCAAACTCCCCATTGGCTTTCTCGCACTGGGGTACAAGAGTGCCAGTGAGCAACTGCTGCTCTTTCTCGACAGCGGCAAACAACTCTTCCACCTTTTTGCTTTTAGTGGCAATGGTGGAGAGGCTTGCGCCGATGGTTTGGGCGTTGTCGAACACGGCAGCCTTGCCACTATTGGCGGCAATAGCCTCGCCAAGGGCTTTCAACTTGGCACCGAATTCCTCACATTCGTTTTGGGCATACAGATAGCCACTCTGCACCTTCACATACTCCGCTTTCAACTTTGAGAGTTCGCCCTCCTGCTGCTTGATTTGCTTCTCGGCGGCGACGGCTTGCTCAAGGTGCTTTCGGGCGCCAATGGTGGCGTTCCAATCGTTCACAAAACTGCAATCGCTCTTGTACTGTTCGCTTTCAAGCACTTCGCTGGCGGCGTCAAACTCCTGTTTGGTCTGCACTTCTTTCTGCGCCAACTTGTTTTCGGTTTCCAGCCAATCCCTTTTCTTGCGGGCGTTGTCGCGCTCGGCGCTCTGCTGCTTCTTGTTTTCTTCAAGGGCAGCCACTTGCTCCTTCTTTTCCGCTATTTCATCGTCGGTGAGGCCAGTGTCGCTTGCGGCTTTCTGTGCGGCTTCCCACGCTTCCTTTTTTGCGCTTTGGATTTCAAACACCTTGCTGCCCACAGCCGAGAACTCTGCGGTTTGGGTGATTTTCTCCAAAATGTCGGCTCTTTCCGTTTCGTTGCTCGACAGAAATTTGGTGAACTCGTTTTGGGCAAGCATCGTGGTGCGGCAGAACTGGTCGAAATCCAGCCCTATCACTTCTGCTATCTTTGCCTGCAATTCAGCATCTTTGACACCTGCCGACTGCATGCTTTCGCCTGTGGCAAGGTTGGTGATGCTGCGATTAATGCTGTTGAGTTTGTTATCCACTTTCTTTTTCTTGCCGCGCTGCACTTGCCATTCTGCCTTGTAGTCGGTGCCGTCGTTGCCCTCAAAAAGCAGTTCAACCAATGCTTCGCCGGTATTGCGACGCATCAATCGGCGAGGGTCCCTCAACGTGAGTTCGTCGTCGCCATTCTTCACGGTCACCTTGGTGCCTTTTGCCAGGCGTGGGGTGTTGTTGAACAATGCCAGACAAATGGCATCGAGAATGGTGGTTTTGCCTGCGCCAGTGTCGCCGGTGATGAGATACACATCGCTGTCGCAAAGGGGCTGCGCAGTGAAGTCGATGGTGGCTTCAACGATTGAAGCGATGTTGCTGATGTGCAGTTGTTTGATTTTCATGGTTATTCCTGATTTGAGTTCAACATTTCCTTTACTTCCTGAAGCATTTCGAGCATTTCGTCGTCGAATGTCACGCCCTCCGACTCGATATACATTTTTGCCACTTCTATGAAGTCGATTTGCTTCAGTTCGGTGGCGGTAAGGGTGGGCTGGTCGCTGGTGGCGTGGTCGCGCTGCACCTTTCGCTTTGAGTTGATGAGGCACAGGCGACATTTCTTGTCAGCCACTATCTGCTGCGCCTCGTCGTTGGCACCCACAGGCAGATAGCCATCTACCTCCACATTCAGGCGCACAAACGATGGGATTTCGCTGTCGTAGTCAGCGAGCATTTTCTTCACTTCTTCCCATTCGGCGGCTCCCTCAAATGGCAAATTCACCAATGGGTTGATGTTTTTCACGTGTATCGACTTCACGCTCACCGCTGCACCGTGATGCTCACACTCCACCATCAGCACGCCGTGCTCATTGCCTGAGTACGACTCGTCGAAACTCACCGCTATCGGTGTGCCGGCATACCAAACGCGCTTTTCCTTGTCCAAACTCTGCTGCTTGTGTATGTGCCCCAGTGCCACATAGTCGTAGCCGTCGGCAAAAATGCTCAATTCCTGGCAGTTCAGTCCGCCGATATTGGTGTCGGTCGAGAAATCGTGTCCTCGCCAGTCGGAGTTTGCCACAGCCAAGTGCGCGGCAAGCACCACAGGCAGCCCTTTCTCGTTGCGTTCAGCCACCTTCTCAGCCATCACCTTAAACACATCTTCGGGCATATAGCGGTCGGCGGCGAAAGGCACAGCCACCACATATCCCTTGTCGGCAACGGGGATAATATATTCGTCGAGGTTGCAGTCTTTGGATATGGTGCCCACCATGTGTACATTCAGCGCACGCCATGGGGTGTGGAAAATCATGTGCTTACTGCCGCTGTCGTGGTTGCCGGCAATGCACACAATGGTCATATCTTCGCACGCCTCGTGTATGTTCACAATGGCGTTGGCAAACATCTGCTGCACGCTGGCAGAGGGCTGGGTGGTGTCGTAAATGTCGCCCGAAATCACCAGTGCGTCGGGCTGTTGCACCGCCACAATTTTCGCAATCTGGTTCAGCATATCCAACTGCGACGCTTCCTGCGATTCGTTGTACAGGAAATGCCCTAAATGCCAGTCACTCGTATGTAAAATTTTCATCACAAATATTGATTTACAAGTTAATTGACCAATAAACTACCAAATATACAAAACAATTCATAAATTCCGCCTATACAGCCCCGCTTTTTTTAACCCAAACCAGTCAATGGCTAATTGCCGATACCTCTGCCCCTTTGGACATTTGGGCAGAGTGGGTGTCGGAGGCATGGATGAGGGTGCGCAGTCTGCTTGCCGTGCCTGGGCGCTACATCTTCGCCGTGCTAAAGGACTTCTTCTACTCGCTCGTGCACTTCTATCCACACGCCCCACTGCCCCATGTCTTTTTTCTTATTCAACAAAAATGCAACTCTGAACTATTTTCAGCAAATTCATTCGTGATTGTCAAAGATTGTTTTTATCTTTGTATGTTACAGGAATAAGTGCTTGAGGTGGCTGTGCGCTCGCTTATCGTGCAGACAAAGAAAAGCAGGATTGAGATTGAGAGTCTTTTCTATATTGCTCTCGACCAATAGCACAGCAGAAATAAACACGATTAGATGATGATGACAACAAAGGAAATAGACGAACGTTCATTAGTAAATGCTCACCGCCTCTTTGAGTCTGGCGATATACATAAAATGCCTGTTGGCACAACGGCAGGACTTCAGCAGATACACCACTATCTGTTTGATGGCCTGTACACATTCGCCGGCGTTATTCGCGATAAGAATATCGCCAAGGGCGGCTTTCGTTTTGCCAATTCGCTCTATCTTGAAGCCGCTCTCGCTGCTGTGGAGAAAATGCCTGAAGACACCTTTGAGCATATCATCGCGAAATATGTTGAGATGAACGTGTGCCATCCTTTCATGGAAGGCAATGGCCGCGCCACTCGCATTTGGCTCGACATGATGCTGAAGCGCTCACTCGGCAAAGTGGTCAACTGGCAGTGTGTGGACAAAGACCAATACCTTTCGGCAATGGAACGCTCACCCATCAACGACCTCGAACTGCGCTACCTGCTTAGTCAAAACCTCACCCCTGACACAGAAAACCGCGAAGTCATCTTCAAAGGCATAGAGCAAAGTTACTACTACGAGGGCTACGAAAAATTGTAGTTTTTTCTATTTTTTACTCAAAGAAAACCACCAATAAATAACAACTTCAAATATAATGCGTACTATGATACAAAGTGTAAACAAATACCATATTTACGAGATTTTCGCTGCGGATGGAAAGTTCTATTATTCCATTCCGAAGTATCAACGTGAATATACCTGGAGCTACAGAGAATGGGATGCGCTCTATGATGATATTAGCGAAAACAATTATGAATACTTCATCGGTTCCATTATCTGTATTCCATTAGGAGACACGATAAGTCCTTATATGGAAGTGATTGATGGTCAGCAAAGACTTACCACTATCAGTCTTTTCCTGGCAGCTATTTACACGCGTTTGAAAGAGTATAAGGATTTCATGAATGAAGATGATGACGACATTCTTCCCTCTTTGCGTAAATCTCTTAAAAGCACTCTCTCACCCAATGAAATGAAATTAGTTCCCCAAATGCAGAATCATAATCAAGAAGACTTTAATTTCATTATGTCGGAATTAGAACTGAAGAAATCCGCATCCAAAAAACATCCTTACTTTAGTGTGCGCAAGGTGTCACGTTGCTATCAACATTTTCTTTGGCTATTGGACAAAGAAATGGAGAACATGAAACCTGAATACAAAGTGAAATTCCTTTTAGACAAGTTTGATAAGTTAAAGCAAGCCATGCTCGTCAAGATGGAGGTGTCCACTCATTCAGATGCTTATGTGTTATTTGAGTCGCTTAACAATAGAGGTACACCACTTACAGCTATTGACCTGATGAAGAATCTCATTATGGCAAGAGCGGAGAACAATCAACTCACGACAGATGATTGCTTCAATCGTTGGCAACAACTTTTGGCATATCTTTCAGATGATTATGGAATCCAAGAGCGTTTCTTCCGTCAGTACTACAATGCGTTCAAACGTACTTTGAACGACCCGTTTCGTAGTGACGATGACAGAAAGAAAGATCCTCTTGGAGTTGTCGCAACAAAATCAAACTTGCTCAATATTTTTGAGAAGTTGATAAACAAAGACCTCAACTCGTTCCTTACAGACATCCTCGAATGTGGAAGGTACTATTCATTGCTAACACTGCAGGAGCAAGACGAAAACCCATTCAAAAAGAATCTGGAAGACCTTGAGCATATACAAGGCGCGCCTTCTTATCTTCTTCTCATGTATGTCTTGAAGTACAAAACAGTGCTTGAATTGACGGACACGCACATCAACACGTTGATAGAACTGTTGAACAAATATTTTGTCAGACGTAATGTTACAGATTATCCAAGTACACGTGACCTTACGCGCATCTTCATGGACATAATTGTCCACATAGAGGGAACTATGCCAAAAGGGAAAGAGGTTATTACGGTTGTTGCGAATGAATTAGGTACTACCACTAACTGCGCAACAGACGAAACTTTCAAAAAAAGCCTACAAGGAGACATCTACAAGGAGAATGTGGGGGCTGCCCGATACATACTTTGTAAACTTGCCGAATCTGCCATGACACAAGAAACCTGGACAGACCTTTGGGCTCGCACTCCAAAGAATGTGTATGTGTGGACGATTGAGCATATATTCCCTGAAGGGGAAAACATTCCAAAAAGCTGGGTTGATATGATTGCGGATGGCGATGAAGAACTTTCGAGACAATATCTTAATGAATACACACACAAGATAGGTAACCTAACAATCACAGGCTATAACAGCACATTGGGCAACAAGTCGTTTTTAGAGAAACGTGATCGCAAAAGCAAAGATGGTAAACTTATTGGTTACAAAAATGGACTTGAAATCAACAACGAGATAGCCAAATTAGATGCATGGACTGTTGAGGATATTAAGCGTAGATCAGAGACTCTTATACAACAACTAATGGAAATGTTTAAATTTCCTAACTTCTGATTTCTGGTTAGTGGGGGCGGAAGCGGGAGTCGTCGATGGGGAAGATGCCTTGCACGCGGCGCACTACGTAGCGCTTGTCGTTGTCCCAGTATTCGTAGCCGAAGCCTTCGATTACTCTGCCGCCACCTTCGATGTGTATGAAGGCGTCGCCGTAGGTGCGGCGTGTGCTGGTGTTGTAGTACATTTGGTTGGTTTCGATTTTGTCGCCTGTGGTGCGTGTGATGCGCACATTGTCCATACAGTTGACCACCGATGTGTTTTCATCGTAGTACATTCGTTCGCAAAGAATGCGGTCGCCGCTGCGCATCGACAGACGCACATTGCCCACAGCACTCCACATTCGCTTTTGTATGTCGTAATAGCCTGAGTCGCAAATCAGCGATGCTGTGTTTTGGAATTTATCGTCGAGTTCGTCAGCCACCAGACCGTTTGGGAAGGTCCAGTGTGGCACTTTCGACTCGCTGTAGATGTTCCAGAGTTTGGTGGTGATGCGATAGCGGGTGCGCCCAGAGTCGCTCACCAGCGTCTGCACATCGTGTGTGACCATCGTTGGCACCTTCTCAGGGTCGGGACCTTTGGGTGTCTTTTTCACCTCCTCCTCACTGCACGACACCACAGCCCATGCCGCAAGCATCAGCATAAGAGTATGCAATATGAATCTCGATTTCAGCATCGAAGAGCGATGGAAAGAAGGGTGCGTTAGCGAATCTTATTCTTCCAGAACCACATTTCGTTGAATGTGACGCTGAAAGTGATGTTCAGATAGTCTTCCTTAATGAGGCATGTGGGCGATGACACGCGGTGCTTCCACTCGAAGCCGAGGTTCACGAGCGATTTGCTGCCCAGGGCAGGGAAACCGAAACCGCAGGTCACGCCATAGTCGCGCACATTGTTGCCCAACACGTTCAGATAGTCGTGGTTGTAGAATGCACCCAAGCGATAGTTGATGCGCTTGAGATAGTTGCCACGGTCGTCGGGAATGAATTGCAGACCGCCACTCACTTTCCAGCGGTTGTCGAACTTAACTTTTACTGGTTCAAAGCCAGTCATTGGAGTGTATTTCGCATTAGCCCAGTCTTGATAGGTAAAGTCAACTTCAGCAAACAGTTTTGTGCCGTGGTTGTAACTGATACCCACGCCATAGGTGTTTGGCTGCTCGTAGTTGCCCTTCATGTTGCATTGGAATGCGGTGTCAATTTTGGTGTCGTTCGACGCATCGTAGAAAGTGCCGATGGTGTTGCCCCTGAAGGTTTTCTTAGGGGTGTAGGTGGCACCGAGCACCACGCGGTTCTTGCGATTGATGTCGATGGCATATTGCGCACCGATGTGCACGTTCCAGTCGCGCACCTCCATCATGCGGTAGAACACAGAGGTGGAAGTGCCCACAATGGCGGTGCTGTGCTCCAGTGTACCGAACATATACGAGAAGTTGGCACCCACCGACAGACCCTTCACGGGGCTCCATGCGCCACCGAGGTAGAGTTCGCTGATAGAACCGTTGCCCGAACGGCTTTCACTGCCGTTTGCAAGGTCGGAATTGAATGAATAACTCACGGAAGAATAAGGAATGAAACCGAACGAGCCACCCACATTCTTGGCGATGCGGAACACTCCGCTCAAATAGTCGAGTCCACCGCTGAATGCGTCGCCCTTGGTGTCGCCTTCCTTGCTCCACACTTGGCTCACGTCCACGCCCACGTCCCAGATAAAGGTGAGCGAGTCGGTGGCAGCGTATGATGCAGGGTTTTTCGAGTTCACAGCCCTGCCGCCTTGCATAGCGTAGCCCACGCCACCCATGTGGCGCTGAATGCCTGTGGCATTGTCGCCGAGTGTGCCGTAGCCGAGGCGTGAATAAGGGGTTTCGGTAACTTGCGCTGATGCTTGGAAAGCGCCAGCGATTGCCAGCATAAGTGTGGCGATAAAGTATCTGTAATTCTTCATTCTATCGTGATATATGATACAAAATAAGTGGCGGTGCTACATTCGCCTCTCCCCTACACAGCGGCGGCAAATTACACCATTGGCTACAAAATTACTAAATCCTCATTAATTAAAGGGTGTTTTGTACAATTTTTAGCACTTTTATAGAAGAAAAAGCACCAAAGTGGCGAAGAACGTGGTGGAAATCACTCGTTTTCCTTGTCTTTGTCCCAATAATAGGTGCGGCGTGGATTGCGAGGGAACCAGCCTTTGCGCACACGCTCCTGCTGCTCGAAAATTTCGAGAATGCTCCAGAAGCAAGAACACGAGGTGACGCCCATCACGGCTTGCAGCAGAATGTTTTCAACGATGAGCGCAGCACCTGCGAAAGCAAAGCCAGCAAAGAGAAACACCCACCACACTTTCACGCCAAAGTAGTATTCACCTTTGATGACGAGAGGGTGAAACAAACCGATGCACAGAAATGTGCAAACACCAATCACAAGCCCCAAAAGGTGATGATTATTGAGAAATTCCATCATAATGAATAAGCGGGTTAAAAAAGAAATCCCACCATAATGGGGCGGGATTCCTGTATGTAATTATATTGGTTATTGCGCGAGAATCTTGTTGATTAGCGCAGTCACGTCGGTCACGTTGATCACACCATCGCCGTCGAAATCGGCAGTGATTTTGCAGAACGATGCCGATGGCGAACCTAAAATGGCGTTGGTCATATCGGTCACATCGGTCACATTCACATCGCCGTCTAAGTTCACATCGCCGAGGTCGGCGTCCACCTGCTGGTCAACCATGTCGAGGCTGAAAGCCATCGGGCGCTGGAATGTCTTGTAGTGCACGCGTCCGAAGTGGTCGGTCACCTTGATGGTGATGGGCAGGTTGGCGGTCTTGGCGTAACTGCGGAACATGTGCAAATTTTGGATGGTGGCAAAGCCGGTGTTGATTGATGTCGCCGCCTTGTAGCGCATCACATCGAAAGCCAGCACATGGTAAGGGTCGAACTCATAAATGCGATTCGCCATCAACTTTGTGTCGGCGCCTTCATACACTTCCACCTTCCAATCGCTGTCGTAGTTAAACACATTGGTGACGATGGCGTTGCTGGCGTAGGTTGAGAAATTAGGCACCACGGTTGCACCATACTTCTTCACGCAAGCCACAGCGTAGGGGTCGGTGCTCATGAATTGCTTCACCTTGTTCATATCGTAGGCTCTGATTTGCGTATTGTTGCCGCCTGTGATAGATCGGTATTCCCATTTCAGGTCGGTGCCATTGACTTCCCAGAAACTGTAGCCGGCAGGCGAACCGTCTTGACACACTTGATATTTAATGTTGTCGCCATTTACATGCCCTGTCCACCACCATGTGGCGCAGATTGAAGCCACATTGTGCTCCATCATATTTGGATAGGCAGTGGGGTGTGCGGTGTAGTTGTAGTGGGTGTGTCCGCTCACGAAATGCACATCTTTATATTTTTTCAGCACACTTGCCAGTGCGGCATAATTCTTTGTGCCGCCGTAGACAATGTTTGAACTATTGAGGCGGAAAGTGGGGATATGCTCGCACACCACAATCGGGGTGTTCACGTCCACATTCGCCAAATCCTTTTTCAACCAGTCGAGTTGATATTGCTCCACGCGTGCCGAGTAGTTGCGCGTGCCCACCACTCCGGTGTTGTAGCCGCTGCCAGTGTTTTCGTTTTTGTAGAACACATTGTCGAGCACCACATAGTGCACTTTGCCGAGGTTAAACGAATAGTAGTTCGGGCAGATGATTTCGCGCCAAGGCTTGCTCGACTTGAAGTCGGTGGTGGCACCCTTGTCCGACGAGGTGTAGGCCACGGCTGGGTCGTTGTCGTGGTTACCGATTACGGGGAAAAGTATGATGGGATAGCCGTAAGCCTTTTGATCGGCAACGAAGTTTTTCAGATTGTATTTGTTGGAATACCAGTAGTTGTCCCAAGTGAGGTCGCCAAGCATGATGGAATAGATACGCTTTCCAGCAGTCTTAGCCGCTTCTTTCTCCTTTTTAAGCGTGGCGATATAACTTTTCTGATACATGGCGCGGTCTGTGTTGCGGTCAGCCAAGTGCGCGTCGGCGCTGAAAATCATCAAGTGGTCGTCGTTGTCCACCTTGTGGAGTGTGAAGTTGTGGGTTTCGGTGGCGTTGACATCGGTCGACGACAGTTGCTCCCAAAATTTAGGAATGAAGTTGTAGGAAGTGGTCGGCTCGTATCCTCGTGGAAGCGTGTAGAACACATATCCGTTTTTCTTTTGGCTGGTGAAACTGTAGTTACCGTCGGCATCGGTCAGCGTCACTACATATCCATCGCTCACGGCCACGCCCTGCACGCCAGCACCGTCGCAAGTGATACGTCCGTTGATGTTCTGTGCATTGCTCGCCGCAGTTGCTGCCGCTGCGGCAATCATTGCTAATGCGATTTTCTGAAAACTTTTCATTTATTGTACTGTTTATATTAATGTTGTTTGTTGTCGTTTTTTTTTATCTTCCTTTTTCTTCTCGTAGTCATAAACAAACATGCAGTAGATTTGCATCACCGCACCCGCCATGAGGAAAGCCAGCCAGTCTGACGGATTTCCTGTGGAAGAATTGATGAGAAGATAAGCCGACACGCAATAGAGCACGGCCGACACCTTGCCCATCATGTAGAGACGGCGCACACGCAAGTTGTCGCCACGGTAGCGTTCGGTGAGCCGTTCGGCAAGTGCCAGCACTGCGCCAAAGGCGAATATCCACTTCGACCCCTCCCAGTAGATGTTGATCAGGGGGAGAATGGCTGTACCCACCAGCAGGAGCATGGCTACCGACAGCATGATGTATTGGGCTTTTTCTTTTCCTTTATCTGATAGCATAATGATATTTATGGAATTTCGGTTATATATACTTCTTCGTTGAGCCGCTTCATGCCGTACTTCTCGCGGGCGATGCGCTCAAGCGTCACCTTGTCGGTGTTGAGTTCGCGGATTTTCGCCTCGTAGATGGCGGTGGTGTCGCGGTTGGCTTTAATCTCTTTTTTCAGTTCCTTGATTTCCTTTTTCAGTTCCACCACTTTCATAAAGTTGTTAGGACCCATGAAAAAGAGGGCTCCAATCATGAGAATGGAGAACACCAAGGTGAAACTCATCCATCTTGGCATCCATGAAGGGCGTTCGATTTTTTTGCCAAATATGCTCATTGTTTTGGTGTTTCTTTATTGATGTCGGGTTAATCTTTCAAGAGGTCGGGGCGAAGTCGCTTGGTGCGCTCCAATGCCTGCTGCATTTTCCACTCCTCGATTTTGGCTTGGTTGCCGCTCAGCAAAATTTCGGGCACCTTCCAGCCGTTGTAGTCGGCAGGTCGGGTATATACGGGTGCTTCAAGCAGATTGTCTTGAAACGAGTCGTTGAGTGCGCTCTGCTCATCACCGATGGCACCGGGAATCAGTCGCACGATAGAGTCGGCAATCACAGCGGCAGGCAGTTCGCCACCGGTGAGCACATAATTACCAATGGATATTTCCTTAGTAATCAAGTGTTCGCGAATGCGGTAGTCCACACCCTTGTAATGTCCGCAGAGAATGATAATGTTTTCGGCAAGCGAGAGCGAGTTGGCCATTGGCTGGTCGAGGATATCGCCGTCGGGCGAAGTGAAAATCACCTCGTCGTAGTGGCGTTCGCTCATCAGATGCTCAATGCAGCGGTGCACAGGCTCGATCTGCATCACCATGCCGGCCTCGCCGCTGAAGGGATAGTCGTCCACTTTTTTGTGCTTGCGAAGCGACCAGTCGCGCAGATTGTGCACATGTATTTCCACAAGCCCCTTGTCTTGGGCGCGTTGCAGAATTGAGCAGTGCAGAGGCGACTCAAGCATTTCGGGCATCACCGAGAGTATATCAATTCTCATATTTCTTGTGTAAGTTTATTGCTGTTTGTTGTGTAAATGTTATAATGTGGCGATGCCGTTTTCGTCGATAAACGCCTGAAGCGCCTTACCGCCGTCGAGCGATGGCGCAAAGCGAGTGAGCACTCGCAGTCGGTCGGCACCCACAATGGGGAGCAAGTCGCGGAGCGTGTTAAGCACGCACACATCGCCAGCGATACCGCACACGTCCACGTGCTGATATTGGCAATCGGCATCGGCAAGCAGTGAATTGTCGAGCGTGTTCTCGAAAAACTCGCGCGCGCCAGTGTTCTGAACGATAGAGTATTCCTCGCGGTGACGCAAGTCGCCCTTTTGCAAAAACAGCGTTTCGGTTTCGCTTTGGTAGAGGGCTTCGAGCAACGGCCAGTAGGTGGCAGCGCCCTCGCTGTTCTGCACGCAGTGCACGGGCCAAGGACCGCCATTTGGCGCAAACGAACAGTGGTCGTAAGGGTGCCAATCGTTGGTCACCACCATCAAGGCATAATCATCACCATTGGCTTTCACATAATCAGCCAACTGATTCATCGCCTCAGCAGCGCCAGGCACTGGAAGCGAACCGCTTATGAAATCAATTTGTGGGTCAACCACAATCAGCATTTTTCTATCGCTCATAACATTTCTAATTTACCACAAAATTACTGAAAATATCACTATCCTCAAAACCCAAAACCCAAAAAAAAGAAATCAGAAGTTAGATGACATCTCATATCCAATCACCTCTTTTCACGAAAGTTTTTGTAACTTTGCATTTTGGTTGGGCTGCTTGTTGGCGGCCGAGCCGTGTGAAACGAAACGATTATGGCTGACTCTCTGAAAGATAAAACGGCAAAGAATCTATTTTGGAGCGCGATGAACAATGGCACCATGCAGGTGCTGAATTTGCTCATCGGCATCTTCTTGGGGCGCTTGCTCACGCCGGGCGAATATGGCTTGGTGGGCGTGCTCACCATTTTCACGCTCATCGCCGGCAATTTGCAGAGCAGCGGCTTCACGCAAGGGCTTATCAACCTGAAAAATCCTACGGCGCGCGACTATAATTCGGTGTTTTGGTTCAATGTGATTGCCAGTTTCATCATTTATGGCGTGCTATTCTGCTGTGCGCCGCTCATCGCCGACTTCTTCCACCAGCCAGCCTTGGTCGATTTGTCAAGGTTCGTGTTTTTGGGATTTGTGATTTCCTCGTTTGGCATCGCCCACGCCGCGTATATGAACAAAAACCTGATGAACCGCCAACAGGCGTTTATCAGTTGTTTGGCGCTGGCTGTGTCGGGTGTTTCGGGCATCACATTGGCATTCAACGGCTATTCCTATTGGAGTTTGGCATGGCAGCAAATCATCTACATCACCGTGCTCAACATCGGCAGATACGCCGTGGTTGACTGGCGCCCGATGCTAAAAATCGACTTCGGGCCAGTAAGGCAAATGTTCAGTTTCAGCGTGAAAATTCTGATGACCAACATCATCAACACGCTCAGCAGTAATATCCTCACCTTCATTTTCGGCCGCTACTTCCCCATGAAGCAAGTGGGCAACTTCACGCAAGCCTACAAGTGGAACACGATGGCAAACTCCTTCGTTGCCAACACGCTGTGGCAGGTGGTGCAAACCGTGCTCGTGGCGGCTGGCGATGAGCGAGAGCGCCGATGCCGTGTGTATAGGAAGATGATGCGCTTCACCGCCTTCATGTCGTTTCCGCTGATGTTCGGTCTCGCGCTGGTGGCAGAGGAATTCATTCTGTGCACCATCGGCGACGAATGGGTGGGCAGCATACCGCTGTTGCGCATCTTGTGCGTGGCGGGCGCGTTCGTGCCGTTCTACACCATGTATCAGAATTTGGCAATCAGCAGCGGCCGCAGCGACCTCTACCTCTGGTGCAATGTGGCGCAAATCGTGCTGCAAGTGGCAGTGATTTTCGCTTTCAAATCGATGGGACTCACCGTGATGGTCATCGCCTACTCCACATTCATCGTCTTGTGGCTACTGGCGTGGCAAGTGGTGGCAAAACGCCTCATCGGCTTGCGCCTCGTCCACACCCTGCTCGACGTGATGCCCTTCATGCTCATCTCGGCAGGCGTGATGGCAGCCACCTACTTCTGCACCTTCTGGATATCCAGCCACCCCATCATCCTCGTGGCGCGCATCGCCATCGCCGCACCCCTCTACATCGCCGCCACCAAACTCCTCCACCCCGAAATCCTAACCGAAACCCTCGCCTACCTCCACAAGAAGAAAACCAATTAGGCAGGGCAAAAATTCGCATATCATCATTTTTTAGTACCTTTGTCACCATATATAAGAGCCGTCGCAAAAATGTTGAGAATAACAGGGCGAGGCTCGGACCGGAATGTGGAATGGCATTTTGGAGGGAAATGATTTTTGAAGAAATTATGTGATATGAAGGGAAATGAAGTGTGCTACATTGCTGTTGTGGCAGTGATTGGCGTGTCGCTGCTTTTGGGATTCGCCGAGGAAGTGTTTGGATTGGAGTTGGGCGAGTTGGCGTGGATGGCACATTGGGTGTCGTCGCCTGTGGCGTTGGCTTTGGGCTTCGCATTCGCGCTGATTGTGGGCGAGGCCTTCCCTGCGTTCAACAAAACGATGTCGAAGAAACTGCTCCAATATTCAGTAATCGGCTTGGGATTCGGCATGAACGTGAACAAGGCGCTTGCTTCGGGTAGCGAGGGTATGCTGTTCACGGTGGTGAGCGTGTTTGGCACGCTTGCATTGGGCTGGTTTTTCGGCAGAAAACTGCTGAAAGTGGATTCGCAAACGAGTTATCTGCTGAGTTCGGGTACGGCAATATGCGGTGGCTCGGCAATAGCCGCTGTGGGGCCAGTTATCAAGGCGAAACCTGAGAGCATGTCGGTGGCGCTGGGCGTGGTGTTTGTGCTCAACGGCATTGCGCTGTTCCTGTTCCCTTCGATTGGCGATGCTTTGGGCATGACCATGAAGCAGTTTGGCATGTGGGCGGCGATTGCCATTCACGACACCTCGTCGGTGGTGGGAGCCGGTGCGGCTTACGACCAGATGCACCCGCAACTCGTTGCCGCACAAGGCGTGAGCGCGCTGGAGGTGGCGACTACCATCAAACTGACTCGTGCGCTGTGGATTGTGGTGTTGGCACTGGTCACTCCGTTTTTCTTCCGCAGTTCGCTTGCGTCGGCCGGTGGCGAGGCCAAGCCCTGGTATAGTTGCGTGCCACGATTCATCATTTGGTTTATCGTTGCCATCATCTTCAACACCTACGTTTTGTGCAATGCCGCCCTCATCGGCGACGGTGCTGCGGCTATGGGTTCGGCGTTCAGCGGGGCCGTCAACAAACTCGCCAAGCACCTCATCACCCTTTCGCTCTTCTTTATCGGTGCGTCGCTCACCCGCGCCACGTTGCGCGCCGTGGGCATTCGTCCACTCATTCAGGGCGTGTTGCTGTGGATAAGCATCAGCCTTATCAGCCTCACCTACATCTTTTGGGTGGAATAACGGCTTTGCAGGGGCAATTTTATAGTATTTGTGTAATTTGAAATCTCGGCGAAATGTTTAGCGTCATTCTATTCATATTTTTAGGCATCTGTAGCGGATATTTGCTGCGGAAAAAGTTTTCGCACTCTTGCGACAAGGTGCAGACCGTGAAAGACAAAGTGATTACGGTTTTGATATGGCTGCTGCTCTTTCTGCTTGGCGTGGAAGTGGGCGGCAACGAACAAATCATCAAGGCGTTGCCCACGCTTGGCGTTGAGGCGCTGCTGCTGTCGGTGGCTGGCACACTGGGCTGCTGCGTGCTGGCTTGGGCTTTGTGGAAAATTGCGGGAGGAAAGAGATGAAAGGAAGTTTAATTATCGTTGGATTCTTTATCCTTGGCATCGTGGCGGGCCATGCCAACTTGGCGCCAGAACTGCTGCGAGATAGCAATGTGAGTTTTGTGGCACTCTGCGGACTGCTTTTCTGCGTGGGCTTGGGCATAGGCATAAACCCCGACACCAAGCGCGACCTGCGCTCCATCAACCCACGCTACGCTCTGCTCCCTCTGGTCACCATTTTAGGCTCGTGGTTGGGTGCCGTGGTGGCATGGCTGATGCTGCACCGAGGCTTTGCCGACACCATGGCGATTAACAGCGGTTTCGCCTACTACTCGCTGTCGAGCATCTTCATCACCGAATTTCGCGGAGTAGAACTCGGCACCATCGCCCTGCTCGCCAACATCATACGCGAGATGATCACCCTGCTATTCTCGCCCTTGTTGGCGAAAGTGTTCGGACCGCTCGCCCCCATCACCGCAGGCGGAGCCACCTCAATGGACACCACCCTCCCCATCATCACCCACACCATAGGCGACCGCTACACCGCCCTCAGCATCTACCACGGCTTCGTAGTGGATTTCACCGTCCCCTTCCTCGTCACCATGTGGTGCCTGATATAGTGTAAAAGGAAAGTTAGAAGTTTTTGCGCCGCATCAAATTTCTCAAAACGATTTTGCATGGTAGGGACGCGATACTTCGCGTCCGCGCCAAATAATTGATATTCAATGCAATATTGCAATTATGGGCGGACGTGAAGTATCACATCCCTACCAGGTTTGGTTTTTCGCCGAAGGCGAGAGGTTTTTATCCCAAATCGGTCATTAGGACTTGTGGGGCATTAGAAGCCTACGCGGTGGTGTGTGGTGGTGCCGATGCGTTCTTCGTCGCAGTAGGCGATGATGTCGTCGAAACTGAAGTCGCAGTCGTTGATGATAGCGTTCACCTTCTGCTTGCGGCTCACATTCTCGATTTGTCCGCCGCTGAAGTCGTAGGTTTTCGCCAGTTGGAGCGCTTGGGCATCGGTGAGTTCGGGTATCATCGATTGCCAGATACGGCTCTTTGCCTCTGCCGAAGGATTGTCGAACTTTATCTTGTAGAAGAAGCGGCGTTCGAATGCCTTGTCGAGGTTGGTGGTGAGGTTGGTGGTGGCAATCATAATGCCTTCAAACTTCTCCATTTCCTGCAAAATGATGTTCTGGATGGCGTTGTTCATCTGATCCACCGACTGGTCCACATTGGTGAAGCGTTTGCTGAAAATAGCGTCGGCCTCATTGAAGAGCAAGATGGGCGCATTCTTCATGCTGCGAGCCTTTTTGCGGTATGTTTCAAACACGCTGCGCATATTTTTCTCGCTTTCACCCACAAACTTATCCTTAATCTTATCCACATTCACCTCCATGATGTAGCGGCCGGTTTGGCGTGCCAACTGATACACCGTTTCGGTTTTACCAGTGCCTGGCGCACCGTAGAAAAGGCAGGTGACACCTGTGCGCATACCGGCTTTCTTCATGCGGTCGCACACCTCTTTGTATTTCTCTTCGGTGATCAGTTCATGCAAGCGCGACACTTGCTTTGCCTCCCTGTCGTTGTAGAACAGAGGTTTTTCCGCCAAGTCCTCATAGTTCAGAAGTCCATTTTTCGTGCGGGGGTTAAACACCTCTTCAATGTCGTACTCGGCAAGCACTTCGTTTTTCACCTTATCGGTGATTTGCAACTGGTCGGCAATAGCCATGCCGTCGTCGGCCTTAAATTCCACTAATCCTCGCTCTTGGAGCAAGTTGCATCCCTCGTAGATTTCCTTGTGAAATTTGTGGTAATCACGGCCTTTCGTCATATTGTGGATCAACAAGAACGGAGTGGAAGTGACTCTGTTATTGACCACGGAGTGGCACATCAGCACCAGCACAATAAACTCCAGTGGTGGGAGGTGCAACTCGTTGATTTCCGACACGCAGGTGAGGTGTGTGTTGGTCCTGAAATACCTTTTGAGCATCTCCACGCCATCGACGTAGTCAAGTTCAAGGTCTTCCATAATCGAGAACACATCCTGCACCCTATCCACAAATTCGTCGGCAGTGTATTTTTTGTCCCATATCGCCACAAAATCCCTGTCGGTTTGGAGAGCGTCGTCGGCTTCTTTGGTGATGTAATAGTTGTCATCTCCAAACGAATTTCTTTTGCACATGATTCCAGCCTTCTCCAAGGCGCGGCATTGACGGAAATAACTGCTGGCACGCACATTTGAGCATGAGAAGAATGTTGCCACATCATTCACATCCAATCCCGAAGGGTGCTCTACCCCCACTGCCAGCATCATCGCCTGAGTGTCGGAAATGCGGAAGCGTGCCGCCAACTTTTCGAGCATTGGCTGGCAAAGTTCAAGGGTGTGCTTGTCGAAGCGGCAGTCCTTCAGTCGCTCGGTCAGCATTTCAATTAAATCAATCGTATTGCACTGCTTCACTTCCTCTTCTGAAATGGGTTTCAGTGCCTTCTTCTTTTGTTCAAGTTCCACCTCGTTGTTCACTGTGTTTGCTTTCTTCATTGCTCGCATTTTATTTGCCATTTTTGATAAGATTGATAAGATTTAATTGTTGTTGATTGTTTGGTTTTGTGTTTCTCCCATAGAGAGAGTGGCTTACCATTCGATTTTGCGGTCGCGCTTGCGGTTATACACCTTTTTAGAGACGTGAACACGAGCGAACGACACAGCACGGCCGTGGTTGGCAATCTCGTCGGCGCGAGAAGCCTTTCGCCATGCGCGCACATACTCGTCGAGTGTGCCCACCACTTTTTGCAACTTCTTGTTTTTCTTCTTCATGTATTAAGTTGTTGATTTTTGTGAAATGACTGAGGACTATTAATCAATAGTACCTTTTTGAAAAAATTCAAAGTTTTAGTTGTTAAACGGTTCAATAATCCCCTGGAATAATCCCTTTTGGCAAGAGCCAAAATCATATCTGTTCCCCATTCCACTGTGAATGGGCGAAAACTATGAATAATATCTTATAAAAGTTGGACAAATGTGTTCTTCGAATAGTGAAAGACGTGCTTTTCTAATCGTGACGCAAAAGTAGTAAAAAGTTTGGATTTCGCAAATTTTCCTGTGCGAATCTTTGTTAAAAGTTTGCGAGGATTGGGCGGTTTGTTGTAAATTTGTATAATGTATCAATTTTTGGGCAAGGACATATCGACGCATTTAACGGATTTGGCGGCGCAGGGCAACAAGGAGTTTGCCGCGATGCTCAATCCTGGCGTTGACGGCGTGTTGGGCATTCGCATTCCCCAACTTCGCCTGCTCGCCAAGGGCATTGCCGCCGACAGTTCTTGGCAAGACTATGTGACTTCTGCCGACACCGAATTTATGGAAAGCCGTATGCTACACGGCATGGTGATTGGCTATGCCAAAGGCATCACGCTCCAGCATCGGTTGGCGCTTATCGCCGACTGGGTGCCACGCATCAACTCGTGGTCGGTGTGCGACTGCGTTTGCTCCACTTTCACGCTCAAAAAGAGCGAGTGTGATCAGTGGTGGCAATTCATTCAGCCCTATTTCAAATCAAAGGAGGAATACGAGATACGCTTTGCCGTGGTGATGGCGCTGCGCGAGTTTGTGGACGATGATCATATCGCGCAAATTCTTCGCACAATCGATGTTATTCGCCACGAGGGCTATTATGTGAAGATGGCGGTGGCGTGGCTGGTGTCGGTGTGCTATGTGAAACTGCCGCAACCGACGATGCCGTATCTGAAAGACAACCGCCTCGACGATTTCACCCACAACAAGGCACTACAGAAAATTTGCGAATCGCTGCGTGTGAGCGATGAGCAGAAGGCTATGATTCGCCGCTTGAAACGAAAGGAGCCGCGCCGATGACTCACCCTTTCGCTTCCGCACTACTGCGATGGTACGCCCAACACGGCCGCGACCTGCCATGGCGACACACCACCAATCCATATCCGATATGGCTCAGCGAGGTGATATTGCAGCAAACCCGCATTGAGCAAGGTCGCGACTATTGGCACCGCTTCATGGAGCAATATCCCACCGTGGAGCACCTTGCCGATGCCAGCGAAGACGAGGTGCTACGCCTGTGGCAAGGGCTGGGCTACTACAGCCGTGCCCGAAATCTGCACACCGCAGCCAAGCAAATCAAGGAATTAGGCAGTTTCCCCACCACGCTCCACGGCATTAAGATGCTCAAAGGCGTGGGCGACTATACGGCGGCAGCCATTGCCTCGTTTGCCTTCGGCGAGGCGGCGGCAGTGGTCGATGGCAACGTGTATCGAGTGTTGAGCCGTCACTTCGGCATCAGCACGCCCATCAATTCCACCGAGGGGAAAAAGGAATTTGCCACACTGGCGCAGGAATTGCTGCCCGAATCGCAAGCCGCCGCCTACAACCAAGCCATCATGGACTTCGGAGCCACGCAATGCACGCCCAAAAGCCCGGCGTGCGACCGTTGCCCCATTGCCGACACCTGCCAAGCGCTCCACACCCATGCGGTGGATACGCTGCCGGTGAAATTGAAAAAACTCACCATCAAAACGCGGCATCTGCAATATATCTACATTCGTGTGAACGGCGAAATCGCCATTCACCGCCGCCCTGCTGGCGACATTTGGCAAGGTTTGTGGGAGCCGCTTTTGATAGAGGATGCCCCCATTCCGCCATTCGACGGCACGCTCACCCTGCTTCGCCAAAAGGTGAAGCACGTGCTCACCCACCGTGTGCTGTATGCCGATTTCTATCTGCTCGAAGCCACCACCAAACCCACACTTCCGCCCGATTTCATTTGGATTCCGGAGTCCGACCTCGACCGCTACGCCCTCCCGCGCCTCATCGAAATCCTCACCCAATCCCTCACCCCATAGCATCCCCCTCACTGTCACCCCGTCAGACTCGTCCGACAAGTCAGACCCGTCCGACCCGTCCGACTCCCTCAAAAAACTCGTTGACTCGTTGACCCGTTGACCCGTTGACTCGTTGACTCAAATTTTCCCACCTTTTTATTTGGAATTTGCAAGGGGAATTGGTAATTTTACGAACTACAACCACAAAGCGCAATGCCTATGGAACTCCTTCTTCCAAAAAAGATCAACAGCACCGAGAAAATGGTGCTGACCGACGCACGACAAGTGACCGTGATTGGCGCCAACGGCAGCGGTAAAACTCGCTTCTGCAATCAGATGATGAAACTCTGCGGCGACAAGGCTTACCGCCTCTGCGCCATGCGCGCCATGTTTCCCGACACTTCCGCCGAGGTGATGCCGGGCTCGATTTCCGATATTTTCAACAAACTCAACGAGTCAACGCCATTGCTGAAAAGCCTTGCCAACACCGAGTTCGACAAGTTGGTGCACATCATGCTCACCGAGGAATTTCACGACCTGATGAGTTACAAGGCGCATTTGCTCATGAACGAGCAACTGCAAGTGCCGAAAACGAAACTCGACACCACCGTGAAGATGTGGCAAGAGGTGTTCCCGAAAAATAAGGTGCTGCGCGAAAACGGCAAACTCCTTTTCTCGAACGAGGATAGCACCGACCAATATTCATCGCTCCGCTTGAGCGATGGCGAAAAAGCCGTGCTCTACTACATCGGCGCGGTGCAGTATGCCATGCCGGGCGCGGTGGTGCTGGTCGACGACCCCGAAACGTTTATCCACAGTTCCATCATGACTCCTTTGTGGAATGTGATTGAGGAAATCCGTCCCGACTGCACCTTTGTGTACAACACCCACAATCTGGAGTTCGCTTCAACGCGCATCGACAACCACTGCGTGTGGGTGAAGAGTTTCGACCCTGCCAACATGGCGTGGGACTACGAGGTGATGAACTCAAGCATACACCTGAGCGAGAGCATCTACCTCGAAATATTGGGCAGCCGCAAGCCAGTGCTTTTTATCGAGGGCGACGACACCCACAGCATCGACGGCAAACTCTATCCGCTCATTTTCCGCGACTACACGGTGAAGCCGCTCGGCAGTTGCAACAAGGTGATAGAGAGTGTGCGCTCGTTCAACAATTTGCAGTCGTTCCACCACCTCAACAGTTGGGGCATCGTGGACCGCGACCGACGCGACGCGAAAGAGGTGGAATATCTGCGCGCCAAGAAAATCCTCGTCCCCGATGTGGCTGAGGTGGAAAACATTCTGCTCTTGGAGGGCGTAATCAAAGCCGTGGCGCGCCATCGGAAGAAAAACCCCGACGAGGTGTTTATGCGTGTGAAGCGCTCCGTGCTGCGCATGTTCAGCAGCGAACTGCGCCAGCAGGCCCTGCAGCATGTGCGCCACCGTGTGAAAAACGATGTGGAGAAGCGCATCGACAAGCGATTTACCAATATCGGCGCACTGGAAGAGCACATGGTTGACCTGGTGAACGAAATCGACCCTCGCTCCATCTACGAAGGACTGTGCCGCCAGTTCCACACCTATCTCCAGAATGGCGACTACGCCTCGGTGCTGCGTGTGTTCAACCAAAAGAGTATGCTCCCCGATTGCAACGTGGCAGGACTTGTGGGACTTTCCGACAAGAAATCGTATATCCAAACCGTACTCGGCATCCTCAAGACCGACGGTCCCGATGCCGAAGCCATCCGCACCGCCATCAAATCCTGCTTCGGCCTCACCAACCCCGAAGCATAACCCCACATCACACAGTCTCAAAAAGTATATTCGTGAAATTTGTACGATTCGTGGTTAATGTCTGCCACAAATTAGCACAAATTTTCACGAATTATTTTTCAAATATTCTTTTTGGGAAAATCGGCTGGGGTATCGTGGCGTGGGTATATACAGAATAAGAGCCATTCTCACGAACGGCTCTTACCCTGCTTGTTATATATTACGAATTATTCTAGTTGTCGATTTTGTTGCTATCTTACTCAATCACTCGGCAAGCACCCATGTAGCGTGCTTTGTAGTAACTTTCGGTAGAGTGGCTTTCGCGAACACCACGACTTGCGGCGTGAATGAACTTGAAAGTGCCATTGCCATTGTCGGCCTCAGTGACGATACCCACATGGCCAATTCTGTTGCCACGCGCACGACCATTGAAGAATACGAGGTCGCCTGGCTTCAATTCGCTGCGGCTCACGCTGCGACCATTGTTCACCTGACCACGAGAAGTGCGGTCTAAACTATAACCAAACTGGCTGAACACATAACTTGTGAAACCTGAGCAGTCGAACGCACCTGGGCGAGAAGCACCATACACATAAGGAGTGCCGCGGAACGAGAACGCGAGTTTCAACAAAGCGTCCACTTTTTGGTTGTTGTAATTAATGGGAGCGTTCGCTATTTGCTGTTCGATAGTTCCTCTTTTATTCTCGTTGGTGTGAGAGAGGCGTTGCGCATTCATCGCGAAGCAAGCCATTGCCATCACTGCCACGAGGAGGATTCGAGTAAATGAGTTCTGTATATTGTTTGACATTAAAAATCCGTTTTTAGGGGTTTTCTCTTTCGTTACCATCACAAAGTTACGAAAATCGGATTTTGCTCACAAATTTGCGAAACACTCTTAAACATTTACTTTTGTAAACGCAAAAAACCATTTTTTTGATAAAAATTCGCCCCTCACCGCCGTCAGACCCAACAATTTGCTATTCAATTTCTCAAATTCCCACAAATCAAAAACCGAAAACTTTTACACATTTTAACAAATTCACACACCTCTAAACCCCCATTTTTGCACACATCTCCCCATCTGTGCAAAAAAAATCCCATTCCAAACCCGAGCACAAATCACTCCACTAAAACTGATATTTGGCTTCTCGAAATTGCAGAATTTTCGATCACGGTCAAATTTCTGAGCGAGTGATGAAGGCTGATTAAAAACATGCGAAAGACATCTTATAAAAACAAGACCGCAAGAAGTAATCTAAAAATTTGTACGCGTTGGTTTTGTGTACTATTCTGTGGGGTGAGTTGTGTGGAAAAATGAGTATTTTGGGCGGGATTGGTGAATTTATATTGCAGATTGAAGGGCTGTTTCAGGAAAAATGCGTAATTTTGAACTTTACATCACACATGAAAACTAAGATTGATGAGCAATATTAAGAAAATCGTACTCACAGGTGGTCCCTGCGCAGGTAAGACTACCGCTTTAGTGAAAATTATAGAGCACTTTTCAAGCCGTGGCTATAAGGTGTTTACCGTACCCGAAGTGCCCACTATCTTCCTTCAAGCCGGCATGGACTATTTGACTAAAAACAAGGCGCTTTTCTACGAAGGCGAAAAGGCTACGCTTGAAATACAGATGGCTATGGAACGCTCATTTATGAAGATGGCGGAGCAATGCGAGGAGCCAACCGTGGTGATTTGCGACCGTGGCGCGCTCGACATTTCGGCATATCTGCCACCTGAAATGTGGGCCGACATCACCAATTTGTGTGGCACCAATTCCACCGAACTCCGCGAATCATACGATGCGGTGCTCCACCTGGTGTCGGCAGCCGACGGTGCGGAGCAGTTCTACAACACCACCACCAACGAGGTGCGCACCGAGGGGCTGGAACTGGCTCGCTCGCTCGACAAGCGTGTGATTGCCGCTTGGGCTGGGCACCCACATTTGCGTGTGATCAATAATCACGAGGACTTCGACCACAAACTCCGCCGTGTGCTTCAAGAGATTTCCAACGTGCTCGAACTGCCTCAACCCATCGAGGAAAGCCGCAAATACATTGTGGAGGTGCAAGGCGAGATTGAGGGTGCCGTGAAGAGCGAAATCACTCAAACCTACCTTGTGGCAGAGCCTAACTGCGAGGTGCGTCTGCGCCGCCGCGAATGGCAAGGGAAGTCGTTCTTCATTCACACCACCACCAAGCGCATTTCGCAAAATGAACAACTGGTGACTGAGCGCCAAATCAGCAAAAACCTCTACACATCGCTGCTCCAGCAAGCCGACCCATATCGCCAAACCATCGAGAAAACGCGATGCAGTTTTATCTGGAAAGGCCAATACTTCGAACTCGACAGTTACAAAACCCCATGCAAGGGACTGGTGATTCTCGAAACCAAAGACGTGGCAGAAGGCGAAGCGGTGAAATTCCCACCATTCCTGCGTGTGCTTGAAGACATCACCGGCAACAAGCGCTACTACAACTACAATATGGCGCTGAAATAGTGCGCTCACAAAATAATCAGGCTTTATGAACAAACTGTTTACTGGCATTATTGCGATTCTGCTGTTTGCGGTCGGCGCACATGCCGAAATCAGTGCCGACCAGGTGATTGCCATCAACGGCATCACCACACATTATGTGACTGCTGGTCCTGCCGACGGCCCTGCGGCAATTATGGTGCATGGCAATGGCGGCTCCTACAAGTCGATGCTGGCATCTATGAATGTGATGGCTGATGCTGGCTACCGTGTATATGCCCTCGACTCGCGCGGACAAGGGCAAAACGCGCCTCTCAACGAATACCACTACGCCGATATGGCGGAAGATGTGTATGTCTTCATCGAGAAGCAGCAGTTGCGTGAGCCTGTGGTACTCGGATTCAGCGACGGCGGCATCATTGCCATAGAATTGGCGATAATGCACCCACACTGCGTGAAAGCCATTGCCACTTGCGGTGCTAATGTGCAGCCCGATGGCATCACCCCCGAAGCCTACGCTGACTTCCAAAAATGGGTTGAAGAAGCCAAGAAAGAAGGCAAAAAACTTCCCGCACTCACACAAATGATGCTCGACGAGCCAAACATCACACCCGAACAACTCCAAACCATCACCGTGCCAGCACTGATAATGGCTGGTGAAAACGACCTGATCACTTTCGATCACACCGCCCACATTCACAAGTGCATCAAAGGCAGTTACATGCTCATTCTCGGTGGCGAAGACCACGGCTCGTATGTATCCTCCGGCAAAGCCGCCCACCACTTCCTCACCTTCCTAAATGATGTTAGAAATTAGAACCTCTAACTGGCTGATTCCTGACGTCTGACTCAGGAATCGGGGTTTTTGGTTGAAATTGAGGGTGCGTGTGGAGGATTTGGAAGCGGATTTTAACGATTTGGAAATTAATATTTACAGTATGGGGGTGATGTGGACTTTTGTTTCGTTATTTTTGCAATGTGAAAGAAAAACATAAACAAGTTACAAACGAGCAACTGTTTTCTTCATTCCGTTTCTATAAATTTATCTTATTGGCCTTTTAATCGACATGAATAAACATCAATCTGTGTTTTTAGAGGAGTAGTTATCAACCAATCGCCGACAGAGAATGTTAGCGGTTGGGTTTTTTATGGGGGTATGTGTTTTTAGAGTTTTGGGGATTCGGTGGTGGCGGCTGTTGCCACTACTTGCTCATAGAACACCTGATCGGATTTAAGGCGTTCGAGCGCTTTTTTCGATGCTCCTTGGTGCGATTCCTTTTTGCTGTAGCCTGTAGCGTCGGCAGCGTAGATGCCGCCCAACAGCACTGCTGTGCGGAACACGGGATTGTTTTCGGTGTCGCAATAGGTGTCCACAAGCTCGTATTCAATCACCACATGATACTTCTGCGTCCACTCAATGAGGCGGCTCTTGAAGTTCTTTTCGGTGTTGACGAGGCTCACGATGTCGATATTGTCGCGAATAATCTTCTTTTCGATGAATTTCTGGGCGCAGTCGTAGCCACGGTCAAGATAGATGGCTCCCACAAACGCCTCCACGGCATTGCCGCTGATGTAACTGTTGTGCGACGACGAATGCGACGACGCCTTCACATGCTGGTCGAGATGGAAGAGTTTGCCGATGCGGTTGAGGCTTTCGCGCTGCACGATTTTGGCGCGTGTGCTGGTCAGGAATCCTTCGTGCTTGTCGGGGTAATGGTGGTAGAGGTATGCAGCCACCACGAGGTCGAGCACAGCGTCGCCGAGGTATTCCAGTCGCTCATTGTTCACCCAGTTGCCGTTGGCGTCTTTTACGGGCATGGAGCGGTGCACGAATGCCAATTTGTAGAGTTCAATGTTTTTCGGGTAGAATCCTGTAAGGTCATGTATAAAGACATAAAGCCCCTTATCCTTAGAGGAAAGGAGCTTTATGAATGATATGATACCGTTAAACACAGGGATTAACCTTTGTACTTCTTAACGATGATAGTAGCGTTGTGACCACCGAAGCCGAAGGTGTTAGAAAGAGCAACGTTAACTGTGCGCTTTTGAGCCTTGCCAAAAGTGAAGTTGAGGTTGTAGTCGATCTTTTCGTCGCGGTCGTCGTCTTCGTGGTTGATAGTTGGAGGAACGATGTCTTCCTGTACCGACTTCACACAGAACATAGCTTCCATAGCACCGGTAGCACCGAGCATGTGACCAGTCATCGACTTGGTGGAACTGATGTTGAGTTCGTATGCGTGCTTACCGAAGAGGTCAACGATAGCTTGTGCTTCGCTGAGGTCGCCCACAGGGGTAGAAGTTCCGTGCACGTTGATGTAGTCCACATCGTCAACGCTGAGTCCAGCATCTTCAACCGCACGCTTCATCACCAAGTGAGCACCGAGGCCCTCTGGGTGAGTGGCAGTGATGTGGTAAGCGTCGGCACTTGTGCCACCGCCCACTACTTCAGCATAGATCTTGGCACCGCGAGCCAAAGCGTGTTCGAGTTCCTCGAAAATGAGGCAAACACCACCTTCGCCCATCACGAAGCCATCGCGTGAGCCGCTGAATGGACGTGATGCGGTTTCAGGACTTTCGTTGCGAGTAGAGAGTGCGTGCATAGCGTTAAAGCCACCCACACCCACTGGGCAGATAGCGGCTTCAGCACCACCGGTAACGATGGCAACAGCCTTGCCCAAACGCACTTGGTCGAAAGCCTCGATCATGCCGTTGGTTGATGATGCGCAAGCAGATACCACACCGAAGTTAGGACCACGGAAACCATACTTGATGGAGATGCGGCCTGCAGCGATGTCGGCAATCATAGAGGGAATCAAGAAAGGACTATACTTAGGACCCTGATCTTTATGAGTGGCATAATATCCCACTTCTTCCTCGAAGGTGTGAATACCACCGATACCAGAAGAGAAAATCACGCCCACCTCATTGCGGTCGGTGTCGCTTTCAAGAAGTTTCGAGTCCTCCAAAGCTTGCTTGGCAGAAGCCAGAGCGTACTGAGTGTAGAGGTCGTTCTTCTTGAAGTCGCGTAGTTCCTTGCGGTCGCCTTCAGCCACATAAAGTTCAGGTTGGAAATCCTTTACCTCACATGCGAACTGAGTCTTGAAAAGGCTTGCGTCGAAATGAGTAATAGGTCCTGCACCGCTCACACCATTAAGGGCATTGTTCCATGTAGTTTCTACATCGTTGCCCAATGGAGTGATTGCTCCAAGACCTGTTACCACTACTCTTTTTAATTCCATAACGAAATATTATGTAGCGGAAATGAAAAGATTATGCTTTTGCTTCTTCGATGAACTTGATAGCGTCGCCTACAGTTTGGATACCTTCTGACTTTTCGTCTGGAATAGAGATACCAAATTCCTTTTCAAATTCCATGATGAGTTCTACAGTGTCGAGTGAGTCAGCACCGAGGTCCTGTTGGAAAGTTGCTTCTGGGGTTACTTCTGCTTCGCTAACGCCTAATTTGTCAACGATAATTGCTTTTACTCTTTCAGAAATTTCAGACATAATGTTTAAATTTAAGAATGTTATTAATATTTATTTTTTTGTTGTTTTCAAACAAATTCCTTGCAAAGTAAGTAATTATTTACCAAATATTAAAGAAAAAAATCCATAAATTGTGCGTCGTTGCACTTTTTTAGTTTTCGTGTGCAACGAATATTGATTTTTTTTCAAAATTTAACACTTATTGCACACTCGCTCGTCATTTTTTCTAATTTAACCCAAATCGGTCATTAGGGCTTGTGGTATTTCGGAGTTTTAGAAGAATGAATTTTGATTGTCTTTTAATGAGTGATAGCGAGCTATTACGAATTAAAAACAAACAAAAGGCATCTTATAAAAATCGAAAGACCGCAAGAAGTAATCTAAAAAAATCCTTTCACGTCCTAATGACCGATTTGGGTTTATTGGTTAATAACGTGCCTACGAGATTACTTTTACTTTTTAGCGCCTTTTCTCGATTCGGCAGGGAGTGGCTGCACTTCGTCTTTGTTCATATAGTAGTTGATGCGCACGATGCCGCTCTTATAGCCGAGTGCCACAGCGGTTCCGTTCTCGCTCTCAAACACATTATTGCCTGCGCTCACAAAACCGTTCTTGCCCATGTTGGCAGCCATGAATGCCACGAGGTCGTCTTCAGTGCCATCGGCGTAAGAAACCACGGGGAAGTCGAAGCCCACAAGGCGAACTTGCGTGTTCACATTGAAATTAACCTGGCCGTCGGCACCTTTCGATGCGATAGGACCGGCAAACGAGATAAGGGTTGAGCCCACAGCCAACGCGTCTTGACCAACGTAGGCTTCAGGGTGAGAGGTGTCGATGGCTTGGAGCATGTGGCCCACGGTGGTGCCCTTTGCCACAGGCACGAAGCCCTGCTCGTTGAACATGCTCATCAAATTGCTGCCAGTAATTGCCAAATCGATGAAACCGCGGGTGGCAATAGCGCTTGGATTGCCGTTGGCGTGCGCAATCTTGGCGTTGCCCACAGGCTTGCCGTTTTCATCTACGAGGAAGTAAACGCCTGCCTTTTCGCTCACCAAATAGCGGTTGGCGCACACGTCGATGATGTCGAGATACTTGATAGGCACCACCACTGTGCCGTTGGCGTCGATGGCACCAAACTTGTCGCCCTTCATCACGATAAAGCCGCCCTTACCGGTGGCAGAATGCTGGTCGTAGCCGTCTTTCTTGATTTTATCCGACACCTGGAATGGATTGGCGGCCTCCTTGCCTTCAGGATTGAGGCAAATCACGGTGTCGCGCTTCGCCATGTTCACCACAGGAATCACGCCCTGGTTGAAGTTGGGGGTGAGAGGGTTGTACATGGTGGAATTGGTCTTGAAAGTCTCTTCGCCCTTCTTGTCAATGAAGCAGATGTCCACGATTGAGTCGTTGTCGCGTTGGCGTGCCACCGTTGCGTGGTCCTCAAACATGAATGGGTGAGCTTGGTCGTACTTTGGCGCAATCGCGGTCTTGCCCTCGGTGTCGATGTAGCCGTATTTTGAGTTGATGAAACGAGCCACTGCGAGTCCGCGGTTAAACATTGAACATTCAGCCACGCTGTCGCTCAACTCCTTCACCACTTCACATTTTTCGTTGATGATGCTGATGGGCTTGCCCTTGAGGCTTGCCAGAGCCAAACCCTCCACGCCAAACTCGGTGGCGCTGCCGAAGTGCTCCTTATTGACAGGCTTTTTAGGGTCGGCCACATTATAATAATCGAAGGTGCCTTCGTCGTTCATCACAAAATACATATCGTTCACCACAGCCGATGGCATGGCTTTGTACACATCTTTCACCACCACATCGCCAGATTCGAGGTCAAGAATACTCCACATCTTGGAGCCTTCGAGTTGCACAGGCAAATACTTCATGGGCAATGGATATGCCTCGTTGGTTTTGCTACCGTTACAAGCCACCATAAGCAGCAGCATAGCCGCAGCAAAAACTGATTTCAATAAATTCTTCATATTGCGTAATTAATTAGTTTTCAATCAAAATAAAGGGCGATGTGGCAGAAAAAAGCCCACAATCGTCCATATATAATGCAAAACTACAAATAATTTTCCACATTCCCCCCATTTTCCCCACCAGAATTGCCACCCCACCCCATACCTCTCCATCAAAGGAACGGTTCTTCTCGTCTTAAGTAATGCGAATATGATGTTGAAGAGTTTTCTCGCTATTTTTACAACGCCTTGGGTGGGTGCAAAAAGGCATACACCCAAGGCGTTGATATTATGCTGATTGTATCGAAACATGCCAGAAGCATATTCCTACGTTATGCGGTGCCGAAGGCATGTCCCTACGTTATGATGTGATTTGTACACGTCACATGCCTTCTACCTTCGCCGCTCCCTGGACTGGGGGGATGTGGGGGATTAGGATTGGAGCCAGAGGGATTGGATTTTGCGGCGGATGGCGATGACGTTGCCAGTGGTGATGGTGCCCATGATGAGCACTGCCACTAAGATTGATGCCACTATGGTGCCACCCTTGGTGCCTAAACCGCTGAGCATGACCATATAGGAAGCGCGGGCGATGAACATGAGCACGAGCGAAGCGACGAGCACCGCAGCGTTGATAAACAGCACCATCTTGATGTAGGGCTTCGACACTTCGGCTGGCGAATAACCGAGCATGAGCAGATCTTGCAACTTCTTGGTGTTTTTCTGCAAGAGCAGGTAGATGCTGAGCATCAGCACGAAGAACGAGAGCAGACTGATGAGCACACCCACAATCACCACAATCGACACAATCACAGTGAGGAAATAGTAAGTCTTGCCCGAATTGGTCTTATCGCCCGCTATGTTGTAGTTGTGTTCGTCCATATATTGCTGAATTTTCGGATCGCCCGGTCTGTTCACCTCAATAATTAAGCGTAGAGGCTTCAAAGCTCCGCCCTGGCCGTATTTCTTGTTTGCCCAAGTCATGAATTCCTCTGGCACGATTATCGTGTTCAGACGGTTGCTAAAGCCCACGATGCGACCTCGCACATCGTCGCGGAAGCCGTTGCCCGACAGATTGAACATGAGCGGCACGCTCGATGCCTCGCCCTCGCTGATTTTCGGCATTCCCTGCGCTGCGGCAAAACCGAAATTGTAGAGCGAAAGGTAGTCGCGGCTCATAATCACCGGCACGGTAGGATTGGCGGGGTCGAACTTCCACGAAGGGTCAACATCGATAAATTCATTAGGGATGCTCTCGAAGAAGAACTGCGTGCGCATGGCGTGGGTGGCGTCCACTCCGATGCTGGCGGTGATGCCAAACTCACTGTTCACAAACGGAGCCACCTTGCGGCACCACAACTGCGCCTTGATGTCGGCGATGTCGTCGTCGGAAAATTCAGAGGTTCCGCCCATCAGTGCGCCTGCGCTGGTGAGGTTGCGCGAAATAATCAGATAATCCTTGCTGATAAAACTCTCCTGGTCGTTGAACACCGGCAGCACATCGCTGTAAAACTGCACGGCGAGTATCACGATAGTGAGCCCAACGAGATTTGCCACCGAGAAGCCCACAAGTTGCATCTTGCTGATATGCTGACGCAACAATTTCCACATCAATCCTTTTTTCATAACTTCAACTCCTTATCCACGCTGATTTTCACATTATTTCCCACGCTGGTGCTGATCACGCCAGCGCCTTGTCGTGCCGCCTCCTCGGTCACCATCTGCGCCACGATGGCATTGTTGGCCTCGTCGAGGTGGCTCACCGGCTCATCGAGCAAGATGAAGTCGGCAGGCTGGCACAGCGCACGGATAATAGCCACACGCTGCTGCTGCCCTATCGAGAGTTTGCCCACAGGGCTGTTCACCTTTTCTGGTATGCCCAGTCGCTCGAAGTAGGATATAATCTCTTTCTCGGTCTTGAAATTGGTCAACCGATTTTTGAGTTGAATGTTTTCAATTGCTGTAAGTTCGGGGAAAAGTCGCAAATCCTGCGGCAGATAGGCAATGTGATTTTTGCGCACGTCGCACCATTGCTCCACGCTGAGGGTGCGAATGTCGGTGCCGTCGAACTGCATCACGCCCGAATAGTCGATGCGGTAGCCGTAGATGTAACTACAGAGGCTCGACTTACCTGTTCCGCTCTCGGCGGATATGAGATAGTGCTTGCCACGCTCAAACTCCACATTGCGGAGCCACACCTCGCTGTGGTCTTCCTCACGGCCGGCAAACACAGCGGGGAGCGTGTTGAGCAATACAATTTTCTGCATATATACTTTTGATTATAGTTATTCTTTTTCAACATTGGTAACCACCACACGCACCAGTTCCACGCGTGCGCCACTCTTCTTGAGCACCGACACTTTGAATGCGCCGAAGTCGATAGTGTCGCCCTCGTTGGGGATAGCACCGAGGTGGTTGAGCAGCAGTCCGGCTATAGTCTGATAGTCGTCGCTTTCGGGAATGTCGAGGTGATACGCCTCGTTGATTTCCTCAATCTCCATACGCCCCGAGAACTCGAAAGTGCTCTCATTCACCTTGCGCGCCACCAGTTTGTTGTGGTCGTGCTCGTCTTGAATGTCGCCGAAGATTTCCTCCACCAAGTCCTCCAGCGTCACCATACCGCTGGTGCCGCCAAACTCATCTACCACAATCGCCATCGAGCGACGCTCTTTGAGCAGGCTCTGCATCATATTCTTCGCAAGCATGGTTTCGGGGGCGAACAGCACCGGTTTCATCTGCTCCTTCCAGTTCACATCGGTCACGAAAAGTTCGCTCACAGAAATGAAGCCGAGCACATTGTCGATGTCGTCGTGATACACCACAAGTTTGCTCAAACCGGTCTTGGAGAAAATCTCCACCAGCCCGTCGCGGTCGGTCTCGTTGATGTCCACAGCCACAATCTCGTTGCGTGGCACCATACAGTCGCGCAAGTGGGTGTCGCTGAAGTCGAGGGCATTTTCAAAGATTTTCACCTCGCGCTCCACCTCCTCGTTCTCGTCCTCGCGCTTGTCGATAGTCTCTTGCAGATACGCATCAAGTTCCTCCACCGTGAGGCGTTCCATCTTCTCTTTGTCGATTTTCACGCCAAACATTCGCATCAGCAGTTGCGAGAGCATTTCGGTGAAGCGAGAGAGCGGATAAAGAATGCAGTAGAACAGAAACAGCGGCAGCGATACCATGCGTAACGACGCATTGGGGTTGATGCGAAACAGCGTCTTTGGCAAAAATTCGCCGGTGATAAGGATAATCACGGTGCTGATGATGGTGAGCACCAGCAGTTGCAGGAACTCGTTTTCGCCGAGCATCTCGTAAATAGGCGCACCAATCAGGCTCGCCATAGCCATACTATACACCACATTCACCACATTATTGCCCACAAGCATAGTGGAGATAAACACCTCACTATTATTGTAAAACATATTGATAATGCGGTTGACCAAACCACCCTTTTGGGTGTCGATTTCAAGTCGCACCTTATTTGCCGACACAAAAGCGAGTTCCGTGCCAGAAAAGAAAGCCGACAGCAGCATAGTGACCAGCACTATAATAAGCGAATTTGTAGACAAAGTATCCATCATTAGGCAAAATTAGTGATTTTTACGGAGAAATAAGCGAATACCCACCACAAATTCAAAAATCCCCACCAAAAACCCCACTTCGGCTTTGGCGGGGGGGACGAAAAAAGGGGCTCAGCGGTGATGCTGAGCCCCTGTGGGGATTATAGTTTTAAATAACTAAATCTTGAGGATTAGTTAGCGACGAACTGTTTAATAGCAACTACATAGGTCTTGCTGTCGAGCACGCCACGAGCGAAGTTGAGGTAGCCACGGCCGATTGCCCAGTTCCAATAGTCGGTAAATGTGCCAACCTTGCCCTTTGCATTGGTGAATTGGAGTTGACCTTTGTTTTCGCCAGTTTGAGCGTCGATGCGGAAGAAGCATACATCGCGACGTTGGCTACCTAATGTATTGAAGCCTGAACCTCCAGGGCCCTCTTTGTCGATATCAACAGGAATGAAATCAGTAGCCTCACCAAATGCGATTGGGGTGCCCACTGGTTCGTAAACCTTAGTTTCGATGTTTTGAATACCGTATTGAATCTTGTCGGTCATAGGCACGCCTTCAGATTCGAACAAGAAGTTGTAAAGACGAACGCTGCACTTGTCGCCAGTAGCGCTAACGCCTGGGAACTTCAGAGGGTCCTTGGTAGGAACCACTGCTGGAGCCTTAGCGAAGTCGTAAACCACTACCATCTGGCGTGAGCCTTCTGCCACGGTCACTTTTTGGTTATACACCTCTTTGTTATCTTTGTCAAGGAACTGGATAGAAACTTCACCAGCCTTAACCACGTAGAACAAACCAGCAGAAGCGCTTGGCACATAGTTGTAAGTGGCGAGGAAAGAAGAACCGTTGTTTGAATACTTCTGACCGTTAATCACCACGGTATAGATGTAATTTGCTGTAATCGCAGCCTTGGGGCACATATATGCCACTTGGATTTGAGCCTGGCTTGGATCGACATCTTCAATTGGATATTTGATGTCTTCCTTGCTGCATGATGCGGCAATCACTGCGAGCAGACAGATGCTGATATATTTTAAAAATTTCATAATTCAAATAATTTAAAAGTGGGTTTAAAATTATTTAGGCATATCGCCTGGGTATGCAAACCAAGGAATTGAGCACTGGTAATCGTCGGCATCGCCTGGGATTGGCTTCAAAGCCTTCAGGTTGTTGAGGTTCCACATATACTCTGAGTTGTAGCGTGGACGCAGACGGTAGCAAGGAGCACCGTTGTTCTTCTCATTGTAAGCGCTGCGGCGACTCTGTACATTAGCAGGAGCGAGGTAGAAGCCCTTGTAAACCTTTGTAGCGTCTTCGTCACGCTTTTGGTTGATGAGGGTCTTGTCCCAACCATTGCCGAAGCTTGGCACGTCGCCAGTGTAAGCAATGTCGTAGTGATACTTACGGAGGTCAACCCACACTTCAGAAGCACCCCATGGGAAGAGGGCTATGTACTTCTGCATCATGATGTGTGAGAGGCTGAATTCGCTCATTGGAAGACCAGCCACAAATGGACCGTTGAGATATTCTTGAGCCATAGCCTTGAATGTGGCTTGATCCACCTTGTCGCCTTGGTGATAAACCTTGCCACCTACAGTCACGAGAGACTCTTTCTGAATGTACTTAGCAGAGAATTCCATATCGGCTGCGATAGCCTTCTTCCAAGTTTCGAATGCGTCGGCCTTGCTGCCATACTTGAATTGCACTTCAGCGAGGTCGAAGAGCAGTTCAGCATAAGTGGTGAGCACGTAAGGAGCACCGTTGCTGTAGAGCCAGCGGCCTTCACCGTCCTTAGCATCAGTGATAGCCTCGGTACGGCCCCAGAAGTTTTCAGCATGACCGATAGGACCAGTTGCGCCAGTGAAGCCTGAGCCCTTGAAGTAGTATTTGCGGAACAATTTTGGATCCTTCACGCCAGTAGTATCGTTACCGCTTGCAGTACCGAGCTTCAACAATGGACGTGGGTCGAAGTGACCTACCTCTTCCAAAGTGTCGCAAATGATTTGCTTTTCAGCGAGCTCGTAAGGGAAGCGTGGGTGAGTTTGTTCCACATCTTCGCCCTTATCGTTCTTCACGATGATGGTGTGAGTGATTTTGTTGCCTTCTTGGTTGTAGATTGGCATTGTACCAGTCATAGTCTGCACAGCGAAGTCGTGCTGCCAGTAGCTGTTTGAGAGGTTGCCACGGTATGGGCCCCAGAAGTTGTTGTAAGAGCTTTGAGCAGCATCAGCACCTCCACCAGTGATTTTCAAGAGAGCGTTGTCGTCGTTGCTGGCGAACGCCTTGTTGCAAGCGTCGATGAATTCATCGTAGTATTTTTGCTTGAAGTCGTTCTTGTTGGTGAGAGAAGCGAGGTTGCGGGCAATCACTGCGTAAGCGAATTTAATCCACTTAGCCTTGTCGCCACCGTAGATGTAGTCGTTTTGAGAGATACGAGTACCATAGTTGGTCTTATCTTCCTTTTCCAGACATTCAATAGCCTTCTTCGCCCAAACGCGCACTTGGTCGTAGATAGCATCTTGATAGTCGTATTCGTGAGAGAGCAAACCAGGCACGAAAGCCTGCTTCATAGGAGCTTCACCGTTCACCTTGGTGAGGAAGTCCCAAGAGTAAGCCTTGATAGCGTAACCGATACCAGCGAGGGTCCAGTTTTCAGCAGTTTCGCTCTGATTGATCATGTTTTCAAGGTTCATACCTTGGTTCCAGTACACCATACGCCATGCTTCACCACCGGCATCGCTTGCCTTGTTGTAGTAGTTGTTAGCAAAGTTGGTGTAAGATGATGTACCCATCATTTGAGTGAGTGGGCAGAGCGCACGGAGGTCGTAGTAGATGCCGTAGTACGCTTGTTGAATACCTGCAAGGTAGAGGTATCCTTCCACATAGTCAGGCGCATCAGTATTCTTGTTCACATCAAGAAAATCATCACAACTTGTGGTTGAGAGCGCCATCATGATTGTGGCAATGATATATAAAAATTTATTCTTTTTCATAATTGGTGAGTTTTATTAATGTTCACTAAGAAATTAGAATGTTACGCTCAAACCTACAGTATAAGTACGAGGGCTTGGGAGTGACCAGCAGTCGTAACCTTCACCACCTGTACCACCAGCAGCTGCACTCATGGTGTTGCCGGCTACATCGATACCAGTGTAGTTAGTGATTGTGAACAAGTCGTTGCCCGACACATAGATAGTGGCGTTGCTAATAGTGTTGTTGGTGATCTTAGCCAACCATGCAGAAGGCACGATGTAAGCCAAGCGCAATTCTTGGCAACGGATATAGTTGATCTTGTGTTGAATCCAGTCTTCATCGCCACCTGCGTAGCGCACCTTGTCGAAGTCAACAGCGATAGTGTTGATTGTTGGGTGGTCGGAGTTTTCGTTACCGTCCTTAAGCACGCCCTTGAACACGTGTGAGCCACTTTCGCGGTTAGTAACTGAGAATTCGCTCAAGCCATTGCCTGTCATTTCGCGGATAGTAGCGTTCACTACGTCGGCGTGGTAGCGGCCTTGGAACATAGCGTTGAGGCGGAAGTTCTTATAGCTGAGGCTGGTGGTGAGACCGAAGCGGAGCTTAGGTTCACGGTTACCGAGCACGCTCCAGTCAGCGCTTGTGAGTGGCAGACCAGAGGTTGGGCTGATAAGAATGTCGCCCTTTTCGTTGCGTTCGTAACCACGGCCAGTCACGGTGGTGATTGGGTGACCCATCATCACACCGTTACGGATGTTACCAGAGTTCCAAGTGTAAGCGTTGTAGTATTCCTTCAAGTTTGCAGGAAGTTCAACGATTTCAGAGCCAGTGTGTGAGAGGTTCACACCCACATTCCAGCGGAAATCCTTGCCCTTGAGCACGTCAACGTCGACGTGACCTTCCCAACCCCAAGTGTTGAATGTACCAACGTTCATGTTGTTGAGCACGAAACCAGTAGCATACGACATACGGAAGCCGGTCACAATCTGGTCGGCACAGTGAGTGCGGAACATTGTGAAGTCGGCGTTCACGCGATCGTCCCAGAAGCGGCCTTCCAAACCAATTTCATAAGAAGTGGTCATTTCAGGCTTCAAGTTCTTGTTAGGACCGGTGTAGCCATACTTGTAACCACCACCCACGAGGTTGGTTGGTTCAAGTTCTGGGTCGATAGAGAGAGCAGGAGCATCCTTACCTACCTGTGCGATAGCGCCACGGAGCTTCAAGTAGTTCATCCAACCGAGATTCTTCAAACCACCGATTTCGGTGAGCACTACAGAGGCTTCCACTGCTGGATAGAAGAATGAGTTGTTGTCGGTTGGAAGGGTTGACGACCAGTCGTTACGGAAACGTCCAGTAAGGAACGCCATGTTGTTCCAACCAAGTTCCAATTGACCTGACACAGCCTGGAGGCGACGCTTGGTGGTGCGCTTAGAGCTCTTAACGGTAGATTCAGTACAGTTGTTGATTGAGTAGAATTCAATCACCTTGAAGTTGCTACCAGAAGATGAGAGTGAAGACACACCATTTTCAAGTTGGTGGTAACCAAGTTGAGCACCCACGGTGAGTTTGCCATCAAGGAAGTCGTTGTTGTAGCCAGCGAGCACGTTGATAGTTGGGTCGTTGGTGTTGTATTTAGAAAGTGAATATACACCTGAGTTAGATGCGTCGTTCACTTCTTGGTTTCTTGACCTGTAGTAAGGGTGAGAACCATATTCGTAAGCTGAAGTAGAAACGTCCCAACCAAATTGTGCGCGAACGAATGTGTGTTCGAATGGCACGATGTTGACAGAGAATGCGCTGATGAAGCGGTCAGTCACGTCGTAGTTGAGGTTCTTGTAAAGGCCGAACAATGGGTTCAAGTGGTCGGTGTCGGTGTAGTAGTTAGGATAACGCATGTGCGAACCGTCTTCTGCCATGTAGTTCGACATATCGTCGACCTGGAGCCACTTGTAAGCCTGACGGATAGGACCGTTCAAACCACGGAGAGCCTTGTGGTTCTTTTGGTTCACATATTGGATGCTACCTTCAAATTTGAGCCACTTAGCCACTTCTGCCTTACCGGCGAGAGAGAGGTTGGTACGCTTCAGGTCGGTGGTCTTGATCACACCAGTCTGGTCGAAGAATGAAGCACTGGCGCGAACCGACATCTTTTCGTTACCAGCTTCCACAGCCAGGTTGTGCTTGTGCAAGAAACCTGTTTGAAGCAGAGCTGCGGCGTTGTCGTAGGTTGGGATTGAGCCATCGTATTCAGCACCGTTTTGTGAAGTGTAGTAGTAGTTGGTTGTGCCGTATGCACCGTTGGCATACTTTTGTTGGATTTTTGGCCAACCGTAAGCCTTCGACCATGAGAGCTGGTTGCTGTAAGTGACGCGAGCCTTACCGTTGCGACCTTTCTTAGTGGTAATGATAATAGCACCGTTTGATGCGTCAGAACCATAAAGAGCGGCAGCAGCAGCGCCCTTCAGCACGGTCATGCTTTCGATATCTTCAGGGTTGAAGTCGTTACCACGAGAAGAGTAGTCGGTAGAGCGAACGTTCAAGCCAGTGAAGTCTTCACCACCAGCGAGGATGCTGGTTGCGTTGAATGAGCTGTTGTTCATTGGCACACCGTCAACCACATAAAGTGGTTGGTTGTTACCAGAAAGAGAGGTTGCACTACGGAGCACTACTGAAGTAGAAGCACCTGGAGCACCACCTGAAGAGGTCACGGTCATACCCGACACACGACCTTGAAGAGCTGAGATGAAGTCGGTACGGCCAGACTCAGTAATATCCACAGCCTTCACATTCTGAGCCGACGAACCTACTGCGCGAGCCACACGCTTCATACCAAATTCACCGGTGATCACCACTTCGTCGAGCTTTAAGCCGTCGTTGTTCATCACCACGTTGGCAGCATTGGCAGCCGAAACTTCAGTTGCTTTGAAGCCTACATAAGAAAACACCAAAGTCTGATTCTTTGATGCTTGAATAGAATAGTTACCGTTAATGTCGGTCACTGTACCACGTTGAGTGCCTTTCACTCTTACAGTAACGCCAATAAGCGGTTCACCATCGGCGTCTTTCACGACACCAGAAACTTTACCGTTGCTTTGCGCCATAGCTGTAAAGCCCACGCTACTTCCTGTAGAGAAAGATGCAGGAACGCCACATGCTAATACTAACGCTGTCAACAATACACATTGCTTTTTCATACGCTAATGTCTTTTAGTAAGTTGGTAGTTAATAGTATAGTTAATAAATCTCGATAATTCACTCTATGGCATAGCATAGCTTTGCCGATGCAAATTTTTAACTTTTTTCACACATACGCAAATTTTTTGCCAATTATTTTTAAACTTTCTCCAAATTTTATCCCAAAATCACCCAAAATCGCCCAATTTCCCCCTCCCCCCATTAAACAAATTTAACGCACCCTCGCCACCAAAAGAAAGTCACCTCCCCACGCTAAAGCGTTAAAAAAATTGCCACACAGCCACATGGATATGAGGAGGGAGCCCACAAAAAAAGCGCCGAGGCTTGATGCCCCGGCGCTAATTATCATCGAGTGTCAGAATTTATTATTCTTGGTCGCTATCCCACCATACTGGGATTGTCCAAACGTCGTCGGCCTTGTTCCAGCCACCTGCGAGCGACATGTCGGCACCTGGCACTTGTGAGCCAATTGCCTGGAGGTTGTCGGCATTGTAGTTGAGCTCGTGTGAGCATTGACGCCAGCGGCGGAATTGCTTGCCTTCAGGAATAGCCTTCATCGCATCCACGAGAGTCTTGTGGTAAGCAGGCATTTTCCAACCGAGGAAGATTTCTGAATTGTAGTCGTAACGGCGCATGTCGTTCCAAGTTTCCATTGAGAAGAACATAGCGATACGCTTTTGAGTCATAATCTTGCCGAGGGTGATGTCGCCAGCTGTACCGAGAGCGTTGTTCACGTAGTTATCGATGTCAGCAGTTGGGATTACAGAGAAAGATGGGCACTTTTTGAGGTTTTCATCTTCGCTGCACCATTTAGCGAGCTTTTCGTTCATGAGTTCCATACTTGCCTTCACGCCCTTCTTGTAAGCGTCGTAAGCTTCAGCTTTTCTGCCAAGGTTGAAGAGCACTTCTGCGCGGATGAAGCAAACTTCTGCATAAGTACCAACGTAGGTTGGAGAAGATACGCGAGTGTAGAATGTGCCTGATTCGCGAGAGTTAGGTTGGGTGGTACCACCACGATAGTAGTAGAGGTCAGGATTCTTGGCATAACCCTTTGAAGAGCTGGTTTGCTCTACGTAAACGGTATCGCCCATGCGAGCAGCATTGTCGCTGTCGATGTAGAAGCCTTGTTTATCCTTATCCCAAGATGGGCGGATTGGACCACCTTCGCTGTTGATGTTAGAAGCGAGGTCGAGACCCAAAGAACGGCGCCATTCACCTTGCCACTTGATTTCAGCAGGAGTGTCGGCCGACTTTCTTGAAACAGCCCATGGAATAATCTTATCGGCACGTGGATCTTCGATGCCGCAACCTGCGAAGTTGGTGAGGTTGTCGTAATACATCTTAGTAATCATGTAGCCCGAGTTCATACCACATACAGAGTAGAGGCCACTGTAGTCAACTGGTTCGTCCCAACCGAGCACGTCGTGGCTGGTAGAGTTGTTGTCGGTGTGGTTAATAACGGTGTTGTCGGCATTGCTTTGCATAGCCTTGTCGAGTTCGGCGAGAATGCCTTCAGCATCGTATTTGCCATCAAGGTAGCTACCAGGAGCCTTCTTGCTGAGGTGGAGCATAAAGCGAGCCTTGAGCAAGTGAGCGAGTTTAATCCACTTGTCAATGTCACCATTGTTCCAAGAGTCGTTAGCAGCGAGGGTTGGAAGAGTTGGGTGCTCTGCAGCTTGGTTTCTACCAGCTTCGAGCAGTTCGATAGCCTTGTCGATGTCGGCCAAGCAGCCCATGAAGATGGTCTTGCCAGTGTCGTACTTAGGAAGTGCGTTAGCGCCTACAGCTTCGGTGTAAGGCATTTCACCATAAAGGTCGGTCATCAGCATATTGCCGTAAGCCTTGATGAGGTAGCCAGCGCCTTCGAATTGCTTGTTGCCAGCAGCGTTGGCCTTGGCAATCATATCGGGCACATTAGCATAAGCACCTACGAACCACCATTGGTAAGAAGTGGTCACGATACCATTAGTTGGGTACCATACCGACATGTTGAAGTAGGTACCGCCGCCTACGTTGCGAGTCCAGTCGCCGCAAGCCATATTGCTACGCCAGCTTGCAAACATGTAAGCGTCATTAGTATAGAACTGGATGTGGGCGAGACGCTGTTCGTATTTTGCGGCTTCAGCAGTTGGGATGTTTGGGTTGGTATTCACATCAAGCCAGTCGTTGCAAGAGGTCAATCCCAGTGCCGCAGCACCCATACCACACAGTATAATAGATTTGATTAATTTCATATTATATATGGTTTATATTGGGGTTTAACAATTATAGGTTTTTCTTAAATTGTTTAGAATGTCAAGTTCACACCGAATGCAACGCTTGAAGTGGCAGGTACACCGCAGTAGTCGAAACCAACTGAAGAAGAACCACCACGACCAGCACCAGCAGCAGCCACTTCTGGGTCACCGTCGTAGTTGGTGAAGAGAAGGAGGTTGTTGGCGGTGAAGGTGAAGGTTGCACGCTTCACAAACTTGATGTTCTTAACGAGCCAATCCTTTGGTACATCGTAGCCAAGAGAGATGGTGCGCAGACGGAGGCTGTTCACCTTAGTGATCCAGTTGCGGGTCTCGTAGTTGTAAGCGCCAGTGTAGTAGCTTTGGATGATTGAAGAACCATCGGTTGGGAGATCGTTGAAGGTGTAGATCTTACCTGGTTCCCAAGTGTGGGTCACATCCTTGCCATCAGCGTCAACACCTGAGATGGTGAGAGGTTGCTGACGGAATTCGCCTGACCACTTGCTAACACCGCTCATTGTCATTGCATACTTGGTGCCGTTGAACACATCACCACCTACGCGGAATTCCCAAAGCATGTTGAGGGTGAAGTTCTTGTAAGTGAAGGTGTTGTTCCAACCACCAGTGAACTTAGCTTCACGGTTACCAACTTCAAGAGTGGTCTTACCGTCGGTTGGGAAACCATTCTTGTCGAGAACGAGCTTACCCTCGTCGTTACGCTTCCATTCAGTACCAGAGATTGCCATGAAGTTGCCGCCTGAGATAGAGCAAGCCTTAGCACCTGCATATTGAACGTCGGTCACGTACATGAATTCCATACCCTTAGGAAGACCGTCCATTGTACCACGGTTGCCGGCTACGTTGATGCCAGTTTCCCAAGTGAAGTCACCAGTCTTGATAGGTGTGCCGCTGAGGCTGATTTCAAGACCCTTGTTGTAAACGTTACCTGCGTTGATTGAGCAGAAGATGTAGCCAGTAGATTGAGGTCCACGTGGGCTAAGAATCTGGTTGAATGAGTTGTTTTGGTAGTAAGCGATGTCGAATTTCAAGCGGTTTTGGATAAAGCGCAATTCCAAACCAACTTCCCATGAGCGAGATTTTTCTGGTTTAAGAACTGGGTTACCACGAGTCCAGCTGTTACCTACCGACACTGCATCGTTGAGATAAGTGTGAACTGGCCAGAGTTCGGTGTTGGTTTCATAAGCACCGGTATCCTTACCTACTTCAGCCCAGCTTGCACGCACCTTACCGAAGCTCAGCCATTCAGGACGAGCCTCACCCATAAGTTCGGTGAATGCGATAGCACCACTCACTGATGGATAGAAGTAAGAACGGTTGTCGAGAGGAAGTGTTGAAGTCCAGTCGTTACGGCCGGTAACGGTGAAGAAGATTGCGTTACGCCAGTCGGCACGGAATTCACCAAACACACCCACGAGGCGCTTCTTCGACATGAAGTAAGAGAAGTTGCGGTCGGTGTTGCTTACGTTGTCGTAAGAGTAGAATTCGGGAACTGCGAAGTTGTAGGCAATCTTGTAGTTGCGTTTGATTCTTGTGTAGTCGGTTGAAGTACCGAGCATCAAGTTGAGGTTGAAGTCACCAAATTGCTTGTTGATGTTGGTCATCAAGTTGGTTGAGAGGTAGCGGTAACGGAGGTCGTTGTCGCTCATCATACCCTTTTGCCATACTTGCTTGATAGCGCTGTTAGGAGCGATGCGGTTAGAAGCATCCTGAGTGTAGGTGTCCACACCCATGCGATAGCTTACCCACCACCAGTCGGTGATGTCGGCCTTCACGCTGAAGTTACCAGTAAAGCGGTCGGTGTTGTCGGTCATCTTGTTCTTGTTCACAATCCAGTATGGGTTGTCGCGTTCGTCCCATGGGTCGAGGCGGTCGCCGAACATACGATAACGTGTGCCATCTTCATTCAGATAGTGGGTCATGTCGTCGGTTGGTGACCAGTTGTACACACCATAGAGGGCACCTGTACCGCTTGAGCCATAGAGAGCTGCACCGGTAAGGGTACGGGTAGTGCGTGAGCTACTGTAAGCAGCGTTAGCACCGAATGTGAACATCTTGAACTTTTGTTCGCCATTGAAGCGGAATGTGGTCTTGGTGTAACCTGTGGTTGGCACCACACCGTCTTGGTCGTAGTAAGAGCCGCTCAAGTAGAATGAGCCGTTCTTTGTACCACCCGAAACGCTAAGGTTGGTGTCCCAAACGCCACCGGTCTGGAAGAAGTTGCCAATGTTGTCGTAAGTGGCAACGTCAGAGCCGTATTGTTCGCCCCAAGAGTTGTAAGAAAATTCGTTGAAGGCACGCTTGTAGTTGCCATCGGTGCGAATTTCTTCCATGTAACCACGACGGAAAGTCTTTTGGGTTTCAGGAAGGTCTTTACACCATGAGCTGATGTACTTAGCGCTGAGGTTAACTTCCACATTGCCTTCTTTACCTTTCTTAGTGGTGATGATTACCACACCGTTAGCAGCGCGAGAGCCGTAAAGTGCAGAAGCGGCAGGGCCTTTCAGCACCGACATGTTCTCGATATCTTCAGGGTTGATATCCATCACACGGTTAGAAGAAGTGGTAGCCGACGACATTGAGCCGTCGAATGCAGAGTTACCAACCACGGTAGAAGAGTTATCGTAAATGATACCGTCAACTACGAAGAGAGGTTGGTTGTCGCGGTTTTCAGAACCTGATGTACCACCACGGAGAATGATTTGTGAGCCAGCACCGGCTGCACCAGAGGATTGGGTGATGTTAACACCCGCAATTTTACCCGAAAGTGAGTTGATGGCGTTGGTGCTCTTGTTACGCATCAGTTCTTCGCTGCTAAGGTCGTCAACAGCATAGCCGAGCGATTTTTTGTCTTTCTTGATACCGAGAGCGGTTACAACCACCTCATCGAGGTTGGTGGTGCCATCAGCAACTTTCACATTCACTACAGAGCCAGTGACTTTTACCTCAGTAGGCTTTGAACCAATGTAAGTGATTACTAATGTGCTGCCTTGTGCAGCCTTAATAGAGAACTTACCATCCACGTCGGTGGCAGTACCCATCTTAGTACCTTTCACCATTACGGTGGCACCGATTAATGGCTCACCATTAAGATCGGTAACGGTACCAGTAACTTTACTGTTGCTTTGCGCAATAGCAGTGAAGCCGCTAAGGTTTTGATTTGAGGTCAAAGCCATAGGTGCACCACATGCAATCATGAGCGAAGCCAGCAATACGAATTGTTTCTTCATACGCATTCGTTCTTTGTTAGTTTTTTGGTTAATAGTATACCTAAAATCCGCAACTATCATCCAATACACGATTAAGGGTAGATTTATGAGTCGT
>OIYY01000129.1_pt1 | contig 57701 bp, 49 predicted proteins | sample 1588341 | NCBI WGS metagenome assembly OIYY01 (sample SAMN03283287) | human gut metagenome | biome: human-associated habitat; material: feces | host: Homo sapiens | place: Peru | collected 2012
GACTTGTCTGCATTACGATACTGCTGATTCAACACAGTTTTGATTGCATCTAAAATAGTGCTTTTGCCAGCTTCATTCTCACCAACGATAATGTTCATGTGTTCATTAAATTGCATATTGAGAAATGTAAATTTCTTAAATCCCTCTATATGCAATGATTTTATATAGTTCAAATGATTTACCTCCCATTAAGATGGTCACACTTATCATCGCTTATCTAAATGCTCCTTTAATATTTCCGATGATGTTTCTGCGAATTTATATTTCACTTTAAGAACAGGTTCCTTAACATACTTGCTAAATTCTAACGGAACCATTTCATGGACTGTACAATAAATTCCCAAATTTTCAATTTGCTTATGAATCCTTGGCCTACTTATATATTCTATCGCCTCAGAAATATCTTCCACACCAAAGTGGTCATTAAACAATCTTACATTTCTGTTTTTATTTGAGCATCTTTAGCCAAAACTACTTCTTCGTTGCCAAATTAGTTCATATATTCCACAGCATTATCTATTAGGAAAAAACAATTTTCTATAATCTTTATTTCTGATTCATAACAACTCCCTTTAGGTTTTATAATAGACATTTCTTTCACTGACATGAACTATCCAACCTTTTTGCCATCGAAAGTAATACCACTTTTCGATGCAGCATTTATTATCTTTTGACTGCAATCTGATATTCTAGCTGCTAATACCCTTGCATCATTTCCAGAAATCATTGCTATCTTTTCGGTTTCTTCCTCAATCTGCATAGTAGTCTTTCCCGATTGTGTTATCTTAGTTTGATCTACCCTTGCATTGATTTCTTTAGCCTGAGCTTTTATTAAATCTGCTTCTGCCTTAGTTTTTTCTGCCTGCATTTGAATCAAATAAGTTTCTGCATCTGTTTTTTTACGATTATGATAATCATTGACAAGCTCATTAAATTTAGTTACAAGGGCCAGTACCCCGGTTACGGAACCATTCTCTGTTTTTTCTTTTCCTATAGCATAATTTATCAGAAACACTGTTGCAATCAACGATATGGGTATTGCTGGAATAATAAGTTCTAAAAATCCAGGAGAACCAACAGCAGTTTTAATTGTAACATCTTTCTTAAATTCATCTTTACCATATAAAGAAGCTACCGCATCCATAACCATAAGACAGTTATATTGTAATTCTACGTTTTGAGATAAATTCAGATTAGCGCTTGTCTCTTTTTGCAAAGTAAGATGAATTACATCATCAGATACATATACCGGGAATAAATTTCTAAATATCAATTCTCTGCAATCAGAAATATCCGAAATAGTCTGCTGTGCTCTTAATGCCTTAAAAAGATAAATATCTCGAGCGACATCCACCACTTTTATCCATTCCACCGCACGTTTATGCATATATGTACAGAGCGGATATTCTTTATTCTCTACCTTGTGTTTTATATCAGCCTGAATATCTCCAAGTTTTCCGATAGATATCTCTTTTCCACCTTCCGCAGGTATTACCACCCAATCTCCGGAATTCATCTTATTATAAAACGTCTCAATTTGACTTAATATCAAGCCAGGGCGCTTTTCTTCCGGATAAAGAGACTCTATTTGTTCTTTCTTATTATCTTTAGAGATTTTTGTATCCATAACAAATTCTAGTGATAGTAAATCCCATCCAAGTGCAATAAAATTATTTGCTTTGAAATCATGGTAAAATTCTCCTGCTTTGGTTCTAACAAACCAAACTTTATATTCACTATCTCCTACACAAGGAATTTTAAATTCTTCTGCAATTGTATTAAGTAAGTTCACTATCTCTCGCCTCCTCCGTACTTCTCCTCAAAGAACTTCCATGCAGTTTCGTAATCCTGTTCACGGTCGCAGCGGTCAAAGGGAGCTACGTACTCAATGATGCGCTCCACCGGGCCACCGGGTATAGTATCGTCCATGATAGTACGATAGAACTTTTTGCCTGCAGGTGCGCCCTTAATTCCATTTTCCCATTCAGGGCGAGAAAAACCTACATTTGTCAAGCTTCTATTGTTAGTAAAAACAATACGTCCATTTGTATCATACCATGTATCAGATTCATAGCTCTGTAAAACTGGAAATTGAATCCTGTAAATCGATATTAACTGTTCAAGAGTCATTCCAAGTGCCATGGAAGATAACACATCCAACTCAACAAGCAACTGTCTTCTTGAATAATCATCCCTTACGGGCGTATCTACAGACCATTCGCTATTAAATACTGAAAAGCAATCATTATTTAGTCTACAATCTTCTGAAGCATAGCAATCACATTCGCATAAGGCTGGCGAAACCTTATCCCACAGTATATCGAATTCACGATTTAATGCATTTAGAAGCAAAGCTCGTCGCTTAATTGCGTTTGTGAACTTATCACTTACAACTGGAAACGTTGAAAGTAGAGAATAATTTATATCACTTGCTCCAACAATTTTGACGTAGAAATCATATGGTAATGATGCCATAATTCCTGCCAAATACGTAATTGTATCTACATCTGATGCGATACCAATAACAGTATCGATATGTGCAGTTTTAGGTGGCGCAATACAGGAGATCAATGTTCTTTCTCCACTCAAGTTTAAGCGTTTGCGAGATATAACACGATAACAATCTATGTACTTTTCGCCCCAAGAAGTTGTTGGCACTCTTGAACAATAGTCATCGATGCTACAACAAGGTGAATACTTAGTTCTCGGCATATACTGTTCATCGCAGAACATCAAGTCAACGCCTTCGTATGCTCGATGTGTATTGCATACTCTCTTAGCAGTTTGATAAATTGGATTGGCAACACCAAGATGAGGGCCTGAATAAATGAATTCTATTGGTAACTCCGGAAAATGTTCATTAGTCTCAATTGTTCCATCTTCTTGTGCAGAACTTTCCCCCCATAGCCTTGTAACATACACCAACTCATCATAATCCGCAATGTTATTGACGGCATTTGCAAATTGCTTGAGAACCTCAACAAGAGATTGTGTATGAATAGCCGGTAATCGAGCAGTATCATACTGGTCTGTACCATCAAACAATTGAGCAAAAACTTTTAACTCATGATTGGAAACACGGACAACTCGTTCCTTATGTCCCTCAGTACTCCAGTTATCATTTTCGTCCTTGATGCCTGGCACCTTTCCTTCTATTGGGTTTTCATAGCAATAGTCAACTGTACTAACATCAATTAAGTTTGCAATTGTTTCAAATCGCCCAGTATGATCATTGCTGTAAACATTGATACTAAATCGTTCTCGATTCCCAATCTCAAATAGTTTTCGCTCATTTTGAAACTGGAAATGTTTTCTCAGTTTTTTATACAATGTCTTGCGCAAAGTACCACCTGAAGGATCATTATATATACCTTCTGGATGAACAAAAGAAAACACACCTGCTTGATTACAACATGTCCACGCTTGAGGAATAAAACATTTATACAGATTGGACTGTACACCTGCCAAAGAAGCGTAGTTCTGAATTGAATTTAAGAATGTCTGCTCACCCGCAATAGTTTGATATTCGGTGTAGTACATCTGCTTAAATTGCCCATCTGATAATACAACATTCCTATGTTGTGTGGTTTGATTTGCATTGAGTTTTCGGATGGAGAAAAGTGGCTTACTATCTCCCAAAACGGTAGATTCGTTCCACGACAATTTAATCCAAGGCGGATTACCAACAATCAAGTCAAACCCACCACGCTCTGCAAACAAGTCTGCAAATTCAAGCTCCCAATGCATGAAATGATTCTGCTCTGCGATTTTGGCAGCCAAATCAAGCCTCGGATTTTCCTTACGCAGACGAGGAATATCTACAACAGTATCCGTGCCATAGGTATCAATAATGTCCAACGCCAGTTCTTCCATTTCGGTGGGGAACAGCGTCATCTGACCGCCCTTAACAGAATCCGTAACATTCACAGAATCCATAGTTCCTTCAAGAATCAGGCCCATATCAAACAAGAACTCACTTCTCGTAGGAAGCAAATCCGCTTTATCAATAGGCCAGAACCACAGTGCACACCAATAGTCCATAGCAAACTTCAGTCTTGCATACGGGCCGGCATTCTTCATGTGTTCGCTCTTATATAGTTCGCTAAAGATTTTATCTTTTTGGCGAATCGTAGTATGCGAATCCTCTGCATCATCAGTATAGCCAAAGATAGAAAGAGAATCCTGTGTCTTAGCATCTACTTCTTTGCGTAACCGAATTTGCGCTTCCCACAGCTCATCAATCGCCGCAGAGAGTCGCAATAAAGTAACAATATCATCATCAGTAACGGGACTGGTAAACTTCTTGTTCCAATCTTTCATAGCCTTGATGTTTGCAGGCTCCAACTGTTTGATGACTTTATCGGAATAGCTGCACATTCCCGGATCGCCAAGCAGGAAGTGATAGACCTGTTTTTTCGGCATACGTTTTGTTCCCAAAGGCACTCGCTCCGGTTCCAACTCATACCAACGCATACCTTTAGAGGTGGATTGTGCATTTTCGATACGGTATACCTGTCTCCGTGCACCAATCAGGGAATTTCCGTTCACCAACTGTGTGCCAAACCAAGGTACAAAGCCACCCTCATAAATAGTATTCAGCCACAGGGAAACCTCTGCCAGTTCAACAGCAACAGGGTTCAGGTCAATGCCATAAACATTACGGTCGGCAATGAACATCTTGACCTTCTGCAACTCATTAAATCTCTTTTCATAGCTTATAATCTCACCGGTTTCTTTCTCCTTACGAGAGATATAGGCTTCTGCCAACTGATTGATTGCTTCGTTCAAGAACGCAGCACTACCCATAGCAGGCTCGCAGATAGTCAGTTTAAGAATTTCATCCGCAGTTTTTCCCTCAAGAAGCTCCTTCAGGGCATACTTAACCAGGCACTTGGTTAAAACCTCCGGTGTATAGTAGGATGCGGATTTCTCACGTTCCCTACCCGCCAGACGATAAATGAAAGTGCCTTTTTCATACATACGAAGCTTACCCTTTTTTTCACCATGTTCATAACGAACGCGCTCATCTTCGGTATATTGGTCAAGCTCAGATTCAGATACAAAGTAACCGACGTCCAGTTCGTTGAAGCTGTTACCGGCTCTCTTTACTTCATAAAGGTCATGTTCGGCAATAAAACCACGATAGGAAAGAAGTGCCTCGTACACCGCGCCCATCTGGTTGATTCCCAGATTTGCATAGGAAATACGGCCACGGCGACTATTTTTTCTTTCTGTAGCCCTTGTCAAGCTCATAAGGTCAATGATACGCAGCATACAGCTGTTTCGCAACTTGGCCGCAGTAATCATCTTAGTATATTCCGGATCGAAGATATGCGCCTTCAGCGGAGCAATCAGGAACATATCATGCAGACTGTCGGAACCTGTCGCTTTTTTCAGCTCATCTTCCGTTTTCGGATAGCCGTTATAAATCAGCTCGTAAAGCTTTGCCAGAGTCTCATGCAGGTAATAACCATCACCGACTTCATTGACATCATCACGAATGTTATCTACAATATCACGCAAACTTTCCAAAGAATATCCGGAGTAATAGCTCTGTGCTTTAATTGGTGCATAGCCAAGTTCCGGTCTGGACTCAATAAAGAGTACAAACAGCATACGATACATATAACGCAGACATTCTAAAGTCAACTGTCCTGCATCTACAGGCTCTGCATCAAGATCACGTCCAAGGCGTGTCTTCATATCGTAAAGGACTTCATTGCCGAGCAATTCAATGCTTTCACGAAGAGCGTACTTCAAGTCTTGTGATACACCGGAAGCATTCTTCTGGCTCTGCTCATCCAATTCATCCAACAAAATTTTTCCATCATCAGGGCAAAGAGAATCCTTATGGAGAAGCACAGTCATTGCCTGCAAAGTTGTGTTTTCCAGTCGAGAGAAAATCTCCTCAAGCTCAAACTGAAGATACCGCTTTTCATTCCACTTGTTGCGGTCAATAAGAGCAATCTGATTCATGTCTATAAGCATGATAAAACGAGGAGGTTCAGCAGAGCCAAAGAGGATTTTTGTAACCAAATCCTCATTTGCCAGCTCACCAAGAACTCCCTTGTTGAGCGCACCGGCAACATCGTCATCTATATCGCCGGCATTAAACACAAAGCTCTCCATAATGCCTGCATCCGATTCTTTAGATGCTGATAACAATACCCACAGCAATGGTGCTCCATTGCTCTTTGTCATTTCAAGATAAACAGGAACCGACAAAGATTCATCCACTGTTACGACTTCAGGCTTTGCTTCCGGATAACCCAAAGATTTTAAGTAATTATCTGCCAACATCTTGATATTGGCAAGAACTTGCAAGTTTACAGAAGAACGAACAAATTTATCATGTGCAGCATAATACTGTCTGGCATTCTGACGCAAAAGCGACCATGGCGTTCTGACTTCTTCTGACTCTCTTGCGGCTGTATTCCAACCGCTGATAGCAGCACTCGTATTTTCTTCAAATACAGTAGAAAAATAATGGTTGGTATAGTATTCGTTTTTATTAGTGATACCTGTTAAATCTATGCTCATTGCGATACCCCTATCAGCACAGATACAACTCTAATGTATGGGTTGTTCTGTATTGTCAAAGTTTCTTTCACCCAGCTCATAAACTGATCAAAGAGTTCATCTACCCGGCGCTCCTGTTCCTGCAACTTTCGTTCATGTTCGAACAGGGTCTGCTGGTAGTATTCCTTATGCTTCTCCTGAAGCTCAATCAGCTTACTAACTTCTTCTTCCAGTAACGGACTCATTTCCGACTGGTATCTCTTGTAATGTTCATTCAAATGCATTTTCGCATGGGAAATTACATCACGCAACAAAAAACTTGCTGCAGAAATTTCATCTTCACCGATGCAATTCGTATTCGGAATCTTGGGATTGCTTAATCCTGTTTTCTGCACAACTTCATTCATGGATAGCACCTTAACAAATTTGCCATTCTGATACAGTAAACCAAACCATTCATCAACCAAAGGAGTTGACTTCAAATTAGGTATACTGCCGGTTACAATATAAATGCTTTCGCCAGCTTTCAACACTCCGGGAAGTCCAATAATAGGGGCTTCCTCTCTCTTAAACAACAGGCTTGCTTTGTCATTAACCCAACTCAGAACTGGATGAAGTTTCCATAAATACTGAGTAGTCGGCCAAGCGGATTCGTCCATGTTTTTCTGCATACTGCTTCGCATCTGTTCCATGCAGAAAGCTTTGTCATCAGAAACACGGAGAGTGTTTCCCTGCGGAAATGCTTCTTCCGGAACAAGTGCTTTCAAGCGTCGTTCCATATCAGAAGTCAACTTGATATCTAAACCGGAAACTGTTTTCAACCTTTCAACAGGATGATTTTCTGTCTGATTCAGATATGTAAGTGCCTGATACAAATATTCCATATCCGAGAACAAGGTCTCATCCGAAACAATCTCCGATTTTATCTCATCATCATCTTCTGCTTCACTTACCGCTGCCATCAATGCTTCAAATGGATCAAAGTCATCTTCGCCAGCATCCAAAGTTTTTTCAAAAGCATCTGAATCTGAACCGGCTTCGATAGTTTCAGCTACAACAAGTTCTTCGTCTTCTATGGTAAACTTACCAAGTAACATTGAAGGATCTCCGATATTTTTCAGAGCTTGCTCTTCTTTCGTAACCAAAATTTCGATGATACGCATATCACCCTTGATACGTTTGTTATCACTCTCGATAAGCATATAACGAATATCAGGGCGCTTTTGCTGACCATATCTGTCGATTCTACCGTTTCTCTGTTGGAACACCATCAAAGACCAAGGAATGTCAAAATGAATCAAGCGATGGCTCAAATAATGCAGGTTTAAACCTTCAGATGCAACATCAGATGCTACTAAAACACGAACCGGAGATTCAGTACGACCGAAATCTTCAACTATACGCTGTTGTTCAGCATCGCTCATTCCACCGGAAATCTCCTGAATAGCGTTTGCTTTCAAGCCAAGATCTTGGCGAAGTCTTTCGGCAATATACTTCATGGTTTCTATGCGTTCAGTAAAAATAACAACACGGTCACCGCTATCAGCCGGATTCCAAGCGTATTCCTTACTCTTGAGAAGAGCAAGAAGTTTCTGATAACGTGTAAAATCTGCTGGAGTAATATTCTCTAGTGCAGTTTTTAAATCTTCAAGCAGACGAATATCTTTGATGTCATCTGCGGCATATTTTTTATATAGTTTTTTCAAGCGTGCTTCTATACTCTTGATACAAGCTGCCGGACTGGAGAACAGGGATTTTTCCAAGCTGGTCTTAAACAGCTGCCCTGTGCCTTTGGTCTTACCTAAATCCATCTCTAGTTGCATTTCAGCAAAAATATCAAAAGCGTATTCTTCTTTTGCAGATGCACAGCAACGCTCAAGTGTGATTTTTCTTTCCAAGAAAGAACCACTGACTTGATCTTTAACATCTTTCTTAAAACGACGAATGCAAAGTCCTTTAATATCTTCCGGGGTATAATTTTGCGGGTCTGCAATCGCAGTCGGGTCGAGCATATTCATCAAAGATGCAAAGCTCTTTGCTCTACCATCGTGAGGAGTTGCTGACAGCATTATCATGGTATCACTACGATCTGCAAGAAGCTTTGCAAGACGAGAACGCTGCGCCTGATGATCTCCACGTTCTGCAACATTCTGCGCTTCGTCGATTACGATAATATCCCAATATGCATTTTCCAGATGAGTACGGTACTCAACATCTCGCTTTAAGGTATCGATAGATATAATTGTCTTGTCATAATAGAAAAAAGGATTATAATTAGACGGCAAGTTGGCACGAATCTTTTGAATCCGTTTGGAATCAAGGCGTACCAAAGGAATGGTGAAGCGGTTCCACATTTCTTTCTGAAACTGCGTCATCATACTCTTAACAGTAACAACCAGTATTCTTTTACCTTTGCCACGAGCAATTAACTCTGACATCAAAATACCCGCTTCCAGAGTTTTACCGAGACCTACAGTGTCCGCAATAAGAATTCTCTGCCTTGGACGTTGCAAAGAAAGCTTTGCAGGGTCAAGCTGATAGGGCATCAAGTCCATCGCCGCTTGATGACCAATATGTAAATTTGCATCAGTAGGAATTTGCTGACGCCATTGGCTCTCCAGATATAATAGTGCCCGTTTGTAGAAAGGAGAAGCATCCGCAACCAATTTTACTTCCGCAGGATCAACGATTTGAACCTGTTCCAAATCCGTAAGAAAAATCGCCTCTCTATCCTTAACTAATGGAGAAATACCAACGCAGTATAAAGTCTTATTACCAAGACTATTCGTTTCAATTTTCTTTACCATCCATTCCTCGTCACGAATAATGGTTCTCATGCCTGGAGCAAAATCAATCATTTCGCAGTCTCCTTGTCTATAAAAAGATTGAAATTAAACAATTATTGTAAATGCCAATTTATCACAGGTTTAATCCCTAAAAACGGATATATCTCTTTTCGTAGTCACACTCTCGCCTAAATGCATTTTGTTAATCGTATAGATACTCAGATTTGCTTGTTCAGCCAAATCTTTTTCTTTATATCTCAGTCAATCAATAGCTTCCATAATCTATTATAGCTATCAGCCACGTTTTTGTTTGGTGTTATTCACCAACTTTTTGTTGATGAAGGCTCTTTTTCTATTACGAGATTTAGGCACTTTCTCCCATTTCTCGTAATAGAATTACAAAAGCATGCTTTCAGGTTGAAGTAAAAACTGCTTCAATCCCAACACCAAAATTCCCTCTTCATTATACCAAGGCTTTATATCATCCTTAACCACGATAATCTTTTTAAACGAATCATTGATACGGACAAGGGAATTCTGCTCCTGCTCCATCTTCTCTCTATCAGGAATAGAAAAAGCAGACTGAATATAAAAGCGCTGACTACCCTTATTACAAACAAAATCAACCTCTAAATTCACCTTTTCCTGCTTTCCTTCAGCATTTTTGGTACGATACTCAACAACTCCGACATCAACATTAAAATCACGCACCAGCAATTCATTATAAATAATGTTTTCCATAATGTGATTCTCTTCCTGTTGACGAAAATTCAAACGTGCATTGCGTAAGCCAACATCAGTAAAATAATATTTGAATGGTGAAGCAATATACTTTCTGCCTTTAATATCATATCGTTCCGCTTTATTCACTAAAAAAGCGTCCTGCAGATAATCAATATATGCCCCAATGGTTTTATCACTGACCTTAATACCCTTGCTAGCAAAAGTATTAGCTAACTTGGAAGGATTAGTCAAAGAACCAACGGACGAAGCCAAAATATTTACCAAAGTATCCATAACCACATCGCCACGCAAGCTATTACGCTCTACTATATCAGCCAAATACACCTTGCTGAACAAATCTCTCAAATATTTTGCTTTTAGCTCATCCTTTTTACGAGCTAAAATCTGTGGCAAGCCACCATAAGTATAATAATTCTTCCATGCTTCTTCTTTGCTTCCTTCAAATGCTGAAACAAATTCTGCATAATTCAAGGGATAAACGCGTACTTCATCGCCACGCCCGCGAAACTCTGTCAAAATATCAGTAGACAAAAACTTAGAATTGCTGCCGGTAACATAAATATCAAGATTACTGTAGCGATTTAATCCATTCAATAGCTTTGCAAAGCCATCAACAAACTGCACCTCATCAAGAAAAACATAGTTTATTTTCTCTGGGACTATCTTGCTTTTAATATACTCATTAAGCATCTGAATATTAAGCATATCTTCCCATTCAGGACTATCTAAAGCTATGCGTATAATGCAATCCTTATCTACTCCGTTTTGCAGCAGGTAATTATAATACAGATTAAATAACAGATATGATTTGCCACATCTGCGAATACCGGTAATAACCTTAATCTCTCCGTTTTCTTTACGGTCTATAAGCTTTTGCAGATAAAGATCTCGTTTAATTTCTGTCATTTCACACACTCCTATTACGAGATTTTTCACCTAGTGCACTTTTCTCGTAATAAGTATAGCATTATTAAGCACCTTAAGCAAGCTTAAGCATACTTTCTATTACGAGATTTTGTCACTTCTTCCCATTTCTCGTAACAGAATTGTCTTTTTGCTGCTTCATCACCATTCCCTATTACGAGATTTTTCACCTAGTGCACTTTTCTCGTAATAGAATCGACTGATTAACATACTTATACTCATCCTTAATTCTATTTTTCAAAATAAACAAACCACCATCACCCGCAACAGTGTTAATTATTTTTAACACTATCGCACATTTTGTCGATAGTATTAATTTATTTTAACACTATGAGTGATTTTCGCGTTAGTGTTAATTATTTTTAATACTATTGCACGAGATGCTTATCTTTAACCTAAACGCAAGCACAAAAAAAGCCCGTCCTTGCGGACGGACTTTTCAGCATAAACCGGATTATTTACGGATACCCAGTTTAGCAATGATTGCACGATAGCGCTCGATGTCTTTGCTAGCCAGGTAGTTCAGCAGGCCACGACGTTTACCTACCAGTTTCAGCAGGCCACGACGGGAATGATGATCTTTTTTGTGCTCTTTCAGATGCTCGGTCAAATATTTGATGCGTTCGGTCAGAACTGCGATTTGTACCTCAGAAGAACCGGTGTCACCTTCATGACGTGCGTTTGCCAGAATTACTGCTTGTTTAGCTTCGCTAGTTAACATTGTTTGTTTCCTCCTAAAAATTCAAATTGCCATAAGCGTAGCAGCCGTTGGAGAATCGAACTGCCAGGCCTTGGTTCAAATACTATGATAGTATACCATATCTTGCCACCAGATAGCAAGTCTTTTGTAAAGTTTTTTATAAAAACAGCTTTTATTTACCGCAAAGCCGCTTCACAGTCATGCTTATCCTGCGCCAGCTGCTGCTTGAGCTGCTCAATACCGGCAAATTTTACTTCGCCGCGAATGCGCTGCACAAACTGCACTGTGAGCTGCTTACCGTAAAGGTCACCAATAAAATCAAAGATATTAGTTTCCAGACGCGGTTTGGCAACATCGCCAAAGGTAGGATTATAGCCGATATTGGCCATGCCGTGATAGCTTTTGCCGTTGACAATTACCCGCACAGCATACACTCCCCCCAGAGGAACCGCAACATTGGCAGCCTCCAGCTCAATGTTGGCAGTGGGATATCCCAGCAGTCTGCCACGCTCGTTGCCGTGCGCTACGGTACCGCTGATGCTGTAGCTGCGCCCAAGCATGTCGGCAGCCTCTGCTACCTTGCCTGCGGCAATCAGCTGACGGATAGCGGTACTGCTGATAACAGTTGCGCCCTCGCTTACCAGCTCGCGCACAATCAGCTCAAAGCCCATGGCCTTGGCGGAAGCAGCCAGCGTATAGACAGTTCCCTGTCCGCGGCAGCCGTAGGTGAAGTTGGCACCGACTACCAGACAGCTGTAATCAAGCTGCTGCAGTCGCTGCAGAAATTCCTGCGGCGAAAGGTCCGCCACCTGCTGATTGAAGGGAATGTCCACCAGCACGTCCACGCCAAGCTGCTGCAAAAGCTCCTGCTTTTGCGCACCTGTTATCAGCGCCGGCGGCACCATGCCCGGACGAATCCATTCAAAGGGATGGTTGCTGAAGGTAAAGACAGCCAGCTGCGAATTACATTCATGCGCCTTATCCCTGGCGGTTTCAATTACATCAAGATGACCGCGATGCAAACCGTCAAAGGTACCCAATGCTACCACACAGGAAGCGGAAAATTTATGCAGTTGTTCTAAAGAAGTAATAATCTCCATGCTTATTCCTCTGGCATCGGGTAATGCTCTAAGATTTTTTCTGCCTGCAGACGCTCCTGCTCACAGCGGACGATGCCTAAGAATTCATCCCCCGGCCCCAGCAGAACGTATCTGCCGTCGGCAGTCTGCGCCACCGTGGTGCGTACACCGTTGGTGATGCGTGCCGCCTGACGCGCGTTTACCTTGAGCTTGGGCAGCTCAGCAACGGCAGTCAGCGGCTCTGCGGCACAGGCCTCGGGGTTCTCCGCGATTTCCTGCAGCGTGCAGGCCTTGTCAATCGTGTAGGCTCCCACCTGTGTGCGCAGCAAAAAGCTCATCGTACCGCAGGTTCCCAGCGCCGTCGCCAGGTCCTCGCCCAGTACGCGGATATAGGTGCCCTTGGAGCAGGCCACGCGCACGGTGAAGCTCGTTGCCGTATAATGCAGAAGCTCCAGCTTATAGACCTCAATCGGACGTGCAGTGCGTTCCACCTCTACGCCCTGACGTGCCAGCTGATACAGCTTTTTGCCGTTGATTTTGATTGCCGAATACATCGGCGGCAGCTGCATTTGCTTACCGGTAAATTGCGCCAGCACCGCTTCCAGCTCCTGTTTGCCGAATGCAGGCACAGGCATCGTTTTGACAACCTCACCGCTGTCATCGCCGGTAACTGTCTGCGCTCCCAGCGTAAATTCGGCAATATATTCCTTGCGGCCTTCTACAGCAAATTCCAGCAAACGGGTCGCACTGCCCGCAAAAACAGGAAGAACTCCTGCCGCGTCAGGGTCAAGAGTTCCCCCATGTCCGATTTTCTTTGTGTTAAGCACGCGCCGCAAAAAGCCGATAACATCATGTGATGTCATCTGTGGTGGTTTTAATACATTAAAAATTGCGTCCATATTAAACCAATTTGCCCAATGCCTCCAGCAGCTGAGTGCGAGCCTCCTCTACCGGTGCATAAATCGTACAGCCTGCTGCCCGCAGATGACCGCCGCCGCCAAAGGCTACAGCCACAGCGGATACGTCAACGCTCTTGGAGCGCATGCTCACACGCGTTACCGCCGGCTCAACAGCCTTGAACATAATAGCTACGTCAACGCCCTCAATATAGCGCGGGTAGGACACAAAGCTGTCGGTCTGGACATCCTTGTCATATAAATCATTGGTAATTGTGAGATAAGCAATTTTGCCTTCATAAGCGAAGGTCAGCGAAGGCAATACCTTGGCCAGCATCTCTACCGTATCACGGGAGCGCACGTCCAGTGCATCGCTGATTTCGTTAGGCTGCACGCCGTATTCCAGCAGCTTGGCAGCATTACGCATAGTTTTCGGCGTAGTGTTGGCATAGCGGAACGAGCCGCAGTCTGTGCTGATAGCTGTGTAAAAGCAGGTAGCAATTTCCTTATCAAAGGGCCATTGCATAGCCATGAACAGATCACACATTACCTCGCCTACGGCTGCTGCCTTGGCATCCAAGTAGAGATATTCGGCAAAGCGTTCGTTGGAAATGTGGTGGTCGATGTTCAGCAGTGTTTTGGCTTCCACAACCTCGGACACCAGACCAATACGGTCAAAGGAGCTGGCATCAATAACTACCAGCAAATCCGTCTGCAGCTTGCTGCCCTCTACCGGACGCTCACACAATTCAATACCGGGAAAAAAGCTAAAGCTTTTGTTGATAACGTCATCACAGAAAACAGTAACCTGCTTGCCCTGTGCCAGCAAAAAGCGTGCCAGTCCCAAAGTGGAGCCCAGGGTGTCACCATCCGGGCTTACATGAGTACACAGCACAATTTTTTCTGCCGCCAGCATCATAGCGCCTGTTTCCTGCAGGCTAAGCTCCTTACTCATGCTCTGCTTCCTCGGCTGCAGGCTTTTCTTCCTGCTTAATCTTATCTAAAATGCTCTGAATATGCGCACTGTATTCTGCGGAGGTATCCTTCTGCAGAATCAGGGTAGGTGCAAAGCGCAGGCGGATGCGTTTGGCGATTTCCGTACGCATAAAGCCTAATGCCTTGTTCAGAGCCTTCCAGGTTTCATCCTGTTTATCCTTGGGACCATACATGCTGATGAAAATCTTTGCATAGCTCATGTCATCTGTCAGCTCCACGCCGGTTACGGTAACAAACTGAATGCGCGGATCCTTGACATCATGCAGCAGCATTTTACTGATTTCATGCTTGATGGCCTCTTGTACTTTTTCTACTCTAAGTCTTGCCATTTTCTTTTCCTCTATATATAGATACAGACTGACGTACAGGCAGCAGCTGCGGGGAATGCGGCGTATGCGGCCGGCATTCCTGCGCAATGTGCCTTATGCGGCAGACTATTCTACTGCGATTTCTTCCATGTCGTATACTTCAAAGATATCGCCCTCTTTAAGGTCGCTGAATTTCTCTAAAGTGATACCACATTCAAAGCCTTGGGCAACTTCCTTCACATCGTCCTTGAAGCGGCGCAGAGATTCGATAACGCCCTCGTGAACTACGATGCCGTCACGGACAACACGAACCTTGGAGCTGTTGGTAACCTTGCCTTCAACTACATAGCAGCCGGCAATCTTCAGCTTGGAAATAGTAATCAGCTGACGGATTTCTACGCGGCCTTGGATAACCTCTTTGAATTTAGGAGCAAGCATACCCTTGATAGCAGCCTCAACGTCGTTGATTGCGTCATAAATAACACGGTAGGTGCGTACGTCAACCTTCTCGGTTTCGGCAGCTTTACGCGCGTTAGCGTCAGGACGAACGTTAAAGCCGATAATCAGTGCGTTGGCAGCGGATGCCAGCATTACGTCGGATTCGGTGATAGCGCCTACGCCTGCATGGACAACGGCAACCTTAACCTCATCGTTTTTGATTTTTTCCAGGGATGCCTTCAATGCTTCGATGGTACCCTGAACGTCAGCCTTAACAACGATGTTCAGCTCTTTGATTTCGCCTTCTTTAATGCGTTGGAACAGGTCATCCAGAGAAACCTTGGAGTTCAGCTTGATTTCCTCTTCCTTCTTCTTGGCGATACGTTTTTCGGCAACGCCGCGGGCAGTCTTTTCATCGGTGCTGTCCAGAATATCGCCGGCAGCCGGTACATCATTCAGGCCCAGTACCTCTACAGGGGTAGAAGGCAGAGCCTTCTTAACTTTTTCGCCACGGTCATTAATCATTGCACGAACCTTACCATAGGATGTACCGGCAATAATGGTATCACCGATATGCAGAGTACCGCGTTGTACCAGTACGGTAGCAACCGGGCCGCGGCCCTTATCCAGCTGTGCCTCGATGATGGTGCCGTGAGCAGGCAGATTCGGGTTAGCCTTCAGCTCCTGCATTTCTGCAACCAGCAGAATCATTTCCAGCAAGTCGCTGATGCCGGTTTTCTGATGTGCGGAAACCGGTACCATGATGGTGTCGCCGCCCCAATCCTCAGGAATGAGCTCATGCTCTGCCAGCTGTTGTTTAACGTGATCCGGATTTGCGCCCGGACGGTCGATTTTATTGATAGCTACAATGATAGGTACCTTTGCAGCCTTAGCATGGTTGATAGCCTCGATGGTCTGCGGCATTACACCGTCATCTGCTGCTACAACCAGAATTGCAACGTCGGTTACCTGTGCGCCGCGGGCACGCATAGCGGTGAAAGCCTCATGGCCCGGGGTATCCAGGAATACAATCTGCTTGCCCTGGTAGTTTACCTTATAAGCACCGATGTGCTGGGTAATACCGCCGGCCTCGCGGGAAGTAACGTTGGTTTTGCGGATAGCGTCCAGCAAGGAGGTTTTACCATGGTCAACGTGACCCATAACGGTAATAACCGGCGGACGCGGAACGCGTTTTTCAGGCGGATCGTCAACCTCGGGAATCTCGGTCGGATCCTCTTCCGGAGCCTTCTGGCCAACCTCTACGCCGAAGTTGTCGCCAATAAGCTGTGCGGTATCGAAATCGATATCCTGGTTGATGGTAACCATTACGCCCAGCATAAACAGAGCCTTGATTACTTCATTAACCTCACGCTTAATGAGCTTGGAAAATTCCTGTACGTTGATAGATTCGCCGATTTCAACGTAGGTCGGACGAACGATTTCTACCGGAGCCTGTTGTTGCTTCGGTGCGGGCTTCTTGCCGCCGCGGTTTACCGGCATCTGATGGCCGGCGCTGCGGTTCGGACGGCTTTCGCGGGTAGCGTAGCTGCCCTTAATCTGCGGCTTGTTGTCCTTACGGCTCTTGCCTGCGTTGCGACCGCCCTGACGGTTATCGCGACCGCCTTCGCTGCGACCGCTGCTGCGGCCTTCGCTACGGCCACCGCTAACCTGTGCACGGCTTTCACCGTGTACGCTCGGGCCCTGCTGGCTCTTAGGACCTACAAAGATACCGCCCTGGCGTTGTTGGCCGTTACGGTTACCCTGACGGTTGCCCTGACCGCCCTGCTGGCCGTTGCGGTTTTGCGGACGGCCTTCGTTACGGCCGCCTTGGCGGTTGCCCTGCTGACCACCGCGGTTTTGCTGCGGACGGCCTTCGTTGCGGCCACCCTGACGATTTTCATTACGCCCTTGTTGAGCGTTGTTGTTGCGTTGATTTTGTTGCTGATTTTGTTGCATATTCCTCTGTCCGTTATTCCTATTCATATTGTTATCGTTTCTTTTAGCTGTATCCTGCGGACGCGCAGGAGCAGCCGGTTTGCTGACATCACGTTTTTCCGTCTTCGCCGGTTTGGGCGGTTCTGGTTTTTTATCGTATGCTTTACGGATAACAGACATAGCCTTGTCATCAGCTGCACTAAAATTAGTTTTTTCGATATTATTTTTCTTCAATAGGTCAATGACCTCATTTACCGGTTTGCCATAATCCTTGGCAACCTCATATATTCTTTTATTACCCATTCATCCACCTCCAGACCAGATAATAAGAAGCAGATTCATCTGCGGAGCTCGTGCAAGCTGCGCAGACAACTGTGATTTAAATCATTATTTTTTCAACAGCATGTTGGCAAAATTCGCATCGGTAACAGCCACAGCTATTCTAGGTCCCTTGCCGATTGCATAGCCCAGCTCATTGCGCGTCAACAGCTCAATGACCTGCACGCCTGCCATCTCTGCCAGGAAATAAATTTCCTTTTTTGAATTAGGGGCAGCATCTTGTGCCAAAACAAGTACCTTGACCTTGCCGCTTTTTAAGGCAGCACGCACAGCTACATCGCCGGAAGCGGTTTTGCCTGCCTTTTGCGCCAACCCTAAAGCAAAAGCAACATTATTGCCTGCCATATTCGAAATCCTCCAGCAGCTGCTTGAGTACATCCTCACCGATAGGCTTCTCCAAAGCGCGCTCCAGACGTTTCTCCTTTACGGCCTTGGTAATGCATTCCTTATCGGGGCAGACATATGCGCCACGTCCGTTCTTCTTGCCGGTGAGGTCAAGGCTGACCTCGCCCTCAGGTGAACGTACAACGCGCAGCAGAGCTTTTTTATCCTTCATTTCATTGCAGCCTAAGCATTTACGCTGCGGAATTTTTTTAACCTTCATCATGCTTCTTCCACGGGAGCAGGCTCAGCAGCAGCCTCTTCGGCAGCCTGAGTTTCGCTCTTAATATCAATTTTCCAGCCGGTCAGCTTAGCAGCCAGGCGGGCATTTTGGCCTTCCTTGCCGATAGCTAGGGACAGCTGGTAATCCGGTACGACAACGCGGCAGATTTTGTCTGCTTCGTTAACGGTTGTCTTGACAACCTTTGCCGGGCTCAGAGCATTGGCAACATATTGTGCCGGATCTTCACTGTATTTTACAATATCAATCTTTTCACCGCGCAGCTCGTTGACAATAGTCTGCACACGCATGCCCTTGTGGCCTACGCAGGCACCTACCGGATCAACATTGCTGTCAGCGGTATATACGGAAATTTTGGAGCGCATACCGGGCTCGCGGGCAACGGATTTGATTTCAACAACGCCGTCATGGATTTCCGGAACCTCCAGCTCAAACAGGCGCTTCAGCAGGCCGGGATGAGTGCGGGAAACCATAATCTGCGGTCCCTTGTTGGTGCGCTTAACCTCAACAATATAGGTTTTCATACGCTCATGGTATTGGTAAATTTCACCGGGAATCTGCTCGTTCGGAGTCAGCACGGCTTCAACCTTGCCCAAATCGATATAAACGTTTTGGTTTTCCATGCGCTCGATAATACCGGTAACGATATCATTGGCACGGCTTTGGAAGCGTTCATATACCTGTCCGCGCTCTGCCTCACGGATACGCTGTACAACAAACTGCTTAGCGTTTTGGGCAGCAATACGGCCGAAGTTTTTCGGTGTAACCTCGACCTCTACGATATCGCCTGCAAGATACTGCGGGTTGATTGCCTGAGCATCCTCCAGAGTCATTTCGTTAATACCGTCAGCCTCGCCTTCAACTACAGTGCGCTGAGCATATACATGGATTTCACCGGTTTCTTTATTCATTTCAACACGGACATTCTGGTTTGTGCCGGTGTTCTTCTTGTAAGCAGCAACCAAAGCGTCATCCACAGCCTGGAACAAAAGCTCGGGGTCAATACCCTTTTCCTTTCCTAATTCCTGGATTGCTGAGATAAAATCTGCGTTCACTTAATAAGCCTCCTATTTCTTAAATTAAAAGTCTATATGCGGTCTGATATTCGCAATCAGCCTACGTTCAATGCGGTCAGGATTTTTGAATTCCTTACCTTTAATAATCTTTTTAACCTGTACAGCTTCGTCATCATGTGCTACCAGAATGCCGGTCAGATTTTTCATTCCCTCCCACGGAGTATAGAACATAATGTCAACCTTGGTGCCGTAGGCAGCTTCAAAGTCCTTGTCCTTCTTCAGCGGACGGTCAATGCCCGGAGAAGAAACCTCCAAAAAGTATTTGTCGGGAATAGGATCCTCTGCATCAAGAATCTCCGTCAGCTTTTCGCTCACCATCTGGCAGTCATCAATTTCAACTCCACCAGGCTTATCGAGAAAAATCCGTAGGTACCAGTCCTTTTCACGCACATATTCTACATCAACCAGAGTAAGCCCGGTATCCTGCAGAAGGGGTTCTACCATTGCGGTAATCAGTGCTTCAACTTCTTTTGCCTGCATCATTTTCACCTCCATATTAAGTTTTTCTTTCTGTATTAACCTTACGGCCAACACCTGCCTCAGCCGCAAATGCGTCAGAAACATCGTAATAAGCGGAAAGAGCGGGTTTTAAACCCACTCTTTCACAAGTCATACTTATTTTGGCTATCCTTATTATAGCATCTGTTGACAAGTCTTGCAAGTAGCTTACGCTATATCTAGTTATTATATGTTAAATTTTATACAGAAAAATGCTAAATCTGCCACGTAAAATGTATACACTGCGCTTTCCCTTGTCAGTCGTAAAAATATCTGCTACAGTAATACAGTAAACAGATAGAGATTGTGGAAAAAGTGTCAGTTTGGACAAGGGCGCTTTATCGACAAGCTTTTTATGAAAGGTGGTATTTTTATGTCCTATAATTTTGATGCTGCTGTTTCTCCCTTTATTAAAGCACTGCCTCCCTCCGGTCTGGCAAAGTTTCTTGATATTATGGCCGCTAACCCCAACATCGTGCCTCTCAGCGTAGGCGAACCCGATTTTGATATTCCGCAGGCTGTCAAGGATGCCGAAATCAACAGCATCTGCGAAGGCAAAAGCTGCTACACTCCTACGCTCGGCCTTTTGGAGCTGCGCGAAGCAATTGCGGATGATATCCATAAAAACTACGGCGTTAAATACGACCCGAAAACCGAAATTATGGTAACCGTCGGTGTCAGCGAAGCACTGTACACCACTATTACTACCATCATGCATCCCGGTGACGAAATTATTCTGCCCGAGCCCTGCTACGTTGCCAACAAGGCCTGCGTTATTCTGGCAGGCGGCAAGCCTGTTTCCGTAGAAACATATCAGGAAAACGGCTTTGTGCCTACTATCGAAGATTTGGAAAAGGCTGTTACGCCCAAGACTAAGGCTATTATGCTTGGCTACCCCAATAACCCGACCGGTGCCGTTATGAGCAAAGAGCAGATTAAGGCTATCGGCGACTGGGCTGTAAAGCATGACCTGATTGTCATCAGTGACGAGCTTTATGCTCATCTTACCTACGGCGGCAAAACGCACACCATGTTCACCCACTTCCCGGAATTCCGCGACCGCACCATTATTTTCAACGGCTTCTCCAAGGCCTACGCTATGACCGGCCTGCGTCTTGGCTATATCATGGCACCGGCGTCAATCATCAACGCTATGAACATCCTGCATCAGTATGTTGTGCTCTGCCCCAACGTTACAGCACAGTACGGCGCGATTGCGGCACTGAAATACTGCCGTCAGGACGTTGACAATATGGTTGCCGAATACAGCCGCCGCCGTCAGATTATGATTGACGGCTTCCACAAGATGGAACTGCCGCTGTATGAGCCCGAAGGCGCCTTCTATGTTTTCCCCTGCATCAAGGAAACCGGCCTTTCCAGCATGGAATTTGTTGAAAAGCTGCTTGAGGAGCAGGAGGTTCTCGTAATCCCCGGCAATATCTTCGGTGCCGGTGGCGAAGGCTATATCCGTTGCTCCTATGCTTACAGTGAAGAAATCCTGCATAAGGCACTGGAGCGCATCGCCCTCTTCGTAACGAAATACAGAAATCTGAACAAGGCGAAATAACTGTTATGCTGATTCCATATTAGACAAGTTCTTTTATCATATAGTATAATATACACAGCTGATAAAATATCAGCCGACGATTTTTGTATTTATCTAATCCCTTCCACTTCGTCTCACTCCTTCCGTGAGACAAAAGACAGAAAAAACACGGTGCATAATGCCCGTGTTTTTTTCTTTTGCATCGATATAATCATCTTCTTAAACTCGATATTTCTCCCGAAATTAAAGCTGCTGTCCCCGGCTTCATCCGAAGACAGCAGCTTCTTTGCGTCAAAGCATCTATGCATTTTTATCTCAAATTAAAGCTTACTGCGCGCGTAACGCGACAGCGTGCATTCTGCCCGTACTTGTCCTTGGCAGGACTGAAGCGCCATTTGTTGACTGCCGTCACAACGCTGTTATCCATAGCACCGTTGCCGGAGGAACTGACAACCGTTACATCCTCTACACTGCCGTCAGCACCCACCAAAATGCGTACCGTTACCACACCGGTTGCGCCGCTGTTGCGTGCGGACGCAGGATATACAGGCGCAACCTCACGCAGCAGGCGTGGCGGCTTGACCGGCACACCGCGGCCTTCGCCGCTGCCATTACCGTTGCCGCTGCCACTGCCACTGCCGCTGCCTGTTCCGGTACCAGTGCCTGTACCTGTACCGCTGCCGGCAGGATTACCGGCAGGAGCCTTCGGTCCGGGGGCTGCCGTTGCCTTTTTCCTGACAACCTTCTTTTGCGGTTTAGGCTTCAGTTTTTGGTCAATAATATCCTCCAGGCTTTGGATGATAGGCTCTTCCTGCTGCTCCTCCTGTTCAATTTCTTCCTCCTGAGCTTCAGCGCCGCCACCACCGGCTTCCAATGAAACCTCCAAAATTTCCGGAGGCGTATGCACAAAGCGGTAGCCAAAAATGCCAAGGCCGGCGGCAAGAACAAGATGCACAGCCAGAGCTACGGCAAAGCCCTTGCCAAATCGCTTTTGTTCATCCTTCATTTGCTCTCACCTGTATCCGTAGCCAAACCGAAGCGTGTGACACCTGCTCCCTTCATTTTATCCATCAGCTGGATAATAGTTTTATAGGGAGCTTCGTCCTCTGCTCTGATAATAACCGAGAAAGAGGAATCATGCTTGCTTTCAATCGCAGCATTCTGAACCAGCATATCCATCTCGATTTTATTTTCATCAAGATAAAGGCTGCCATCCTTTTTAATCGTTACATTAAAGTTACTCTTGCTTACATTCTCCGAATGCTTGGCAACCGGCAGGCGAATAGGAATCGTCTTGACCTCGCTCATATACATAGTGCTGACAATGAAAAATACCAGCAGCAGGAAAATCATATCAATCATAGGACTGAGCATGATTTCCGGTGACTTCATCACTCTTTTACGACGTCTGCGCATTTTTCAACACCGCCCCTCATTTGCTCTGCTCGTTAGCTTTGAAAATATCAACCAGCGTATCTGCGACCTCGTTGATATTCAGAGTTTCGGTTTTGATTTTGCTTGTAAGATAAGCATGGATACACATACCCATAATGGCAATACACAGGCCGAAAACAGTAGTAATCAATGCTTCGCCGATACCTGCGGTAACAGCCATCGGATTCTGTGTTCTTTCGTTCAAAGCATTAAAAGAAGAAATCATACCGGTAATCGTACCGAGCAGACCGAGCATCGGTGAAAGACCGATAACAACGCTCAGATAGTTAATATTTTTTTCCAGACTGTCGATAATACGGTCTGCTTTAGTATAGACAATAGTTTCCAGACGCTGGCCGAGGTCACCCTTAATATCCAGAATTTCCTTAGCCATGGCAGCAGCCTCGCCCTTGCTCTGCTCTGCCAGCTCACTGGCACCAACCAGATTAAAGTCATTCATCATGCGGCAGAAGCTGCTCGCGAACTTTTCTCCGGAAATAGCCTTCTTATAGAAAAGATATCGTTCCACACCAATAGCAATAGCGGCAAAGGAACACATCAGCAGCGGCCACATGCAGGGACCACCCTTAACAAAATAATCAACAGCTCCGGCAAAAATACTCATACTTAAACCTTCTTTCAAAAAAATAACGCTGCAATTTTTTTGCGGCAAATTACAAGCTCATCATCCGCCTATACACAGCGAAAGGAAGTCGGCATAGCTCCCATATCTGATACTTGTTGCTATTTACTAGATGTTTATATTATAGCCTCTTTACTAATCTGCGTCAAGAAAACACAAACTATATAAACAAAGGCAGTACAGGGAAAATTCCCCGTACTGCCCAAAGATTTATGTTATTTGAAATACTTGGCGAAGGCCTGCGCCGCCGCCGACTGCACCTCTGCATTAAATGCTGTATACCGCTCGAGCAGCAGGCGTCCCTCCGGCGTCAACACGCTGCTGCCGCCGCTTTTGCCGCCTGCCGTGCTGCTGACCAGCGCAAAGCCCAGGTCTGCCTCCGCACGCCGCAGAATCTTCCACGCCTTGCTGGCCGACATACCCATAGCCTTGTAGGCAGCACTCAGCGAACCTGTAGCCTCAATGCGCTGCAAAAGCTCCGCTACGCCCTTGCCGAAATCAATGCTTTCGTTATACACGCGCACCTTCACATGATAATGCTGCGGGTCTGCATAGGTCATTTTACCACCCCTTGCCGAAGCCGCAGGCAGGATAGGTGCACACTGCGCAGTTCAGGCACAGGCCGCCCTCGCCCAACGCTGCCAGCTCGTCGGCCGTAACCATGTCACAGGCCAGCACACGCGGCAGCACCAGGTCAAAAACAGTACGCTTGGCGTACATTACGCAGCCCGGCAAGCCCAGAACAGGCACCTGCGCTTCGCCGTAATACGACAGCAAGAACATAGCCCCTGGAAGCACGGGTGCACCATAGGAAACAATGCGTGCGCCAGTGTTTTTGATTGCGAGCGGTGTGCGGTCATCCGGGTCAACGCTCATGCCGCCGGTGCAAAGCACCATTTCTGCGCCCTTTTCCTCAATTGCAGTTTTAATTGCAGCGGTAATCTGCTCCGGTTTGTCATCCAGAACCTGCTTATATACTACTTCCACGTTGAACTCTGCCAGCTTTTCCTCCAGCACGGGGGTAAAGGTATCCTTAATGCGTCCATGAAAAACCTCGCTGCCTGTCGCCAGCACGGCAGCCTTTTTGATTTTATACGGCAAAAGCTGCAGCAGCGGTTCATCACCGCACAGCTCACGCACACGCTGCATCTTTTCCTTTTCGATAACTAGCGGGATAATGCGCGTACCGCAGAGCTTATCGCCATTCTTCACCGGCGTATTGCCGTGACGCGTCGCAATCATCATCTGTCCGAAGCTGTTCACCAGGCGCAGACGCGCGCCGTCTACCTTAAACAGACCGTCTGCAGCGGCAGCCAGTTCTATTTTGCCCTCTTTTACGGGCGATTCATCCATCATGCTATTTTTGCAGATGTCGCACAAAATACGCGCAGCATCATTTTCATGCAGCATGTTTTCGTCGGCTTCCCACACATATAAATGCTCCTTGCCGATGGAAAGCAGCACCGGAATATCCTCCGGCTGCACCACATGTCCCTTGCGGAACACGGCATCCTTAGTAACGCCCTTGATAATCTGTGTCAGGTCATGGCAGAGAACACTGCCGACCGCATCCTCAGTACGAATTAATTTCATGCTTATCTACCTCTTATTTAGCCTGCGCAAAGCCGTAGGCGGCAAAAATCTTCGTAGCTTCTTCTGTCTGCAGGAAGGCAGCAAAATCCTTGGCAGCCTCAGCCTGCGGAGCCTTCGCCAACACGCCGATAGGATAAATTACCGGCTTCTTTAAAGAGCCTGCCGGAGCCTCGGCAACAACAGTTACCTTGTCCTTCAAGAGTGCTGCATCAGTAGCGTAAACAAGGCCTGCATCGGCACTGCCTTCGGCAACCCAGTTCAAAACCTGCGTTACGTTAGTGCCAAGGCTAACCTTAGATTGAATACCGTCCCATTGGCCCAGCTTGGTCAGCGCTTCCTTGGCATATTGGCCTGCAGGAACGCTGGCAGGATCGCCGATTGCAGGATGCTTAGCCTTGCTGAAATCATTGAAGCCTTTGATTTCGCTGCCGCTTTTAGGCACAATCAGCACCAGCTTGTTTTCCAGCAGCGGCTTCACCATGCTCTTATCCATATAGCCCTTGTCGCTCAGCGCGTTCATCTGCTTATTGGCCGCAGAAATAAACACGTCAGCTGCCAGACCGCTTTCAATCTGTGCCTGCAGCTTGCCGCTGGCATCGTATACGCCCTCGATTTTAATTTCCGGGTGCTTTTGCTGATACAGCGGAATGAGCTTTTGCGTAAATACCTTTTCCATGCTGGCAGCAGCAGCTAGACGCAAGGTTTTAGGTGCAGAAGCCTGCTTATCACTGCCGCCGCAGCCTGCCACCATGATAACTAACATTAAAGACCAAACTAAGCATAAGAGTTTTTTCATTTTAATCCCCCTGTTGTTGTTTTGTTTTATATAGGTAAACATTAAGACCGATAACAACCAATAGGCAGATGCCTACAATCACGGCAACATACCAGCCTGCGGCCTCCCAGTCGCCTGCTGCTACCGCGGAATAAACCGCCAGCGGCAATGTGCGTGTGCGTCCTGCAATATTGCCGGCAATCATCGCCGTAGCGCCGAACTCACCCAGACCGCGGGCGAAGGCCAGCAGACCGCCGGCAATAATACCCGGCAGTGCATTCGGCAGATGAATACGCCAGAAAATGCGCCATTCCGTCATGCCCAGCGAACGCGCCGCCTCCAGCATGCCCTTATCAACCTGCGACAACGCTCCGCGCGCGCTGCGGTACATAAGCGGCAGCGAAATTACCGCTGCTGCCAGCACCGTCGCCAACCAGCTGAAGGCTATTTTTATGCCCGTCAGCTGATAAATAAGCTGGCCTAAAAAACGGTTATTGCCAAAAAAATATAAGAGAAAGAAACCTGCTACCGTAGGTGGCAGCACCATCGGCAGCGTTATTACAGCGTCGGCAAAAATCTTCAGGCTTTGGCTCTGCAGCCGTTCCACCCACCAGGCAATAATTACGCCGATAAAGAAAACTATTGTGATTGTTGCTGCCGCAGTGTGCAGCGAAATCCACAGCGGTGACCAGTCAATAGCGCTCATTTTCTGGCACAGTCATGGGCGCTGCCCTTCAGGATACGCAATCCATGCTCCAGCTGCGGCAAAACGATTGCCAGCGCTTCCTCCACCGCCTTGGTGCTGCCCGGCAGATTCACAATCAAAGTCTGCCCGCGCACTACGCTCACGCCGCGGCTCAGCATTGCCCGCCGCGTAATCTTGAGTGATTCCGCACGGATGGCCTCCGCGATACCGGGCACGTTGCGTGTAGCCACCGCCATTGTTGCCTCCGGTGTAACATCACGCAGCGAAAGGCCCGTGCCGCCTGTGGTGATAATCAGATCAACCTGTCTGCTGTCCGCCAGACGCACCAGTTCGCGTTCGATTTTCTTCTGCGCGTCGGGAAGCAAAACCTGCTCCACAATTTCGTAGCCTGCCTCCGCCAACAGCTCTGCTGCACGCGGACCGCTGGTATCGACACGCTCACCCGCTGCACCCTTATCCGAAAGCGTCATTACCGCCGCACGCAAAGGAGCGTCGGCTGCAGGCAGCGTCACCTCCAGTTCCATACCGCTGCGTAATACGCCGCCATGCTCTACCGTGGCAAAAACGCCCTCACGCGGCATAATGCAATCGCCCACACGCGCATAAATCGTGCAGTGACTGTGGCATTCCTTGCCAATCTGCGTCAGCTTCATCACAACGTCACCGCTGCGCATGATGCTGCCTACCGGCAGCTTTTTGAAATCAATACCGCTTACGAGAATATTTTCACCAAAAGCACCGATAGCGGCATCACCGCCGCGCGCATTGAATTCATCCACCTTTTCCGCACTCAGCAAACTCACCTGACGGTGCCATTTGCCGGCGTGGGCATCACCCTCGATGCCGAAATTTTCTTTGAGGACAATCTCATGAACAGGATGCTTTTCCGTACCCTTCTTTTCGCTGATACAAACAGCCTTGATTATACCTCTGATGCTTGCTTCCATACAAAATCACCACTCTTTCCGCCTGCTTTGCTAAGCAGATGCACATATGTAATCACCATTGCCTTGTCCACGGCCTTACACATATCGTAAATCGTCAGCAAGGCAATCTGTACGCCTGTCAGCGCCTCCATCTCCACGCCTGTCTTGCCCGTAGTTTTTACCAGGCATTGCGCCTGTACAGCGTAGCTGCCGTTTTCCGCCAGCAGCTCAAAATCTACCGTGCACTTCGTCAGCTGCAGCAGATGGCACAGCGGAATCAGCTCACTGGTGCGCTTGGCTGCCATAATTCCGGCAACACGTGCTACGCCCAGCACATCACCCTTGGCCATACTGCCGGCAGCAATTTTTTCATATATTTCTCTGCTTACGCAGATTTTTCCCTGCGCCACGGCAACCCTCGCGGTGTCAGCCTTGTCGCTGACATCCACCATCAGAGCATTGCCCGCAGCGTCAAAATGTGTAAATTCACTCATTGTCTGCTCCTTCAAAGCCTGTATTTATCCGCCTATCTGGCTCATATTAAAGCGCGCTGCTTTTACATCAAAGCTGTGTCCCGCAGGCTTAGCGTAAATAATCTCCTGCATGGCCTGCAGCAAATCCGCATCACTTGCGCCGTCACGCAGCAAGCGCTTGAGGTTCATGCCCTCGTTACAGTAAAGACAGGGCTTCAGCATGCCCACGGAGGTAAGGCGTACCCTGTTGCAGACAGCGCAGAATTTATTATGCAGCGGTTCGATAAAGCCCACTGGCATTTTATAGCCGCCGATGCGCCAGTAGCTTGCAGGACCGTTGCCGTAGCGCTGTGCGTCAGGCTGCAGCTTCAGTCCTGCCTGCTCCAGTTGACTACGGATTTCGCTGCCGCTCAATCCTTTTAGATCAGCGTTGCAATCTAGCGGCATCAGCTCGATAAAGCGCAGCGGTGCATTATATTTGTCTGCTAGCTGCAGCAGCGCCATGATATCCGCAAAACCGTTCTCCGCCAAAGGCACGCAATTCAGCTTGAACGGTATTCCTGCAGCCTGCAGCTGCTGCAGTGCCTGCAAAACGCTGCCCAGGCTGCCGCCGGTCAGCTCTGCGTAATACGCCGCATCCAACGTATCCAAACTAACGTTGATGCTGTCCACACCCGCTGCGATAAGCGCAGGCAGCTGATTTGACAGCAGCGTACCGTTCGTCGTCAGCGTTACCTGCTTCACGCCTTCCGTTTGCTTCAGGCTCGCGATAAAATCACTGCAGCCCTTGCGCAGCAAAGGCTCGCCGCCGGTGATTTTGAATTTGCGGATACCAAGCTGCAGCGCAGCGCGGCAGATACGCAAAAGCTCCTCATAGCGCAATATTTCGTTATGCGGCACATGCTCACTCACCTCCGGCCGGCAATAGCGGCAATGCAGGTTGCAGCGGTCGGTAAGGGAGATGCGCAGGTAATCTATTTTGCGGTTGTATTGGTCATACATGATTGTAGTCCTTTTTTACGTGAATTGAAATTAGTTTACAAAGCGTGAACAAAGAGTATCCCAACCCTTCCGTCTGCTCGCTATGCTCGCATCCACCTCCCCTTTCAGGGGAGATATAATTGTATTTTGAAACTCTAACTTTTATATGCTCCCTGAAAGGGAGCTGTCATCGCCGTAGGCGATGACTGAGGGTTGTGCTTGCGACAAACTGGGTCTTAGCGTCAAGGGAGCTGGTGACTGAGGGTTGTACTCTGCGATATTTTAATTGCTCAATTCAGTAATGAAGCAAAATGTGGTCAATCCCCATCGCGTCATTCTCATCCGAGAATAACGCCTGCCAAAACAAATGTGGTCTTGCAACCACATTTGTTTTCAGCTTATTAAAATCTTATTCTTCGTCAACGCCCATAGCAACTTTTTCCGGGGTAATCGGCAGCGTCATGAAGCGCTTACCGGTTGCCTGATAAATTGCGTCGGCAATCGCCGGAGCCGGAGTATTGATTACCAGCTCGCCCACGGATTTGGCACCGAAGGGACCGCTTTCCTCATAGCTGCTGGCAAAGTCAACATAGATATGACCGATATCCTCACGGCAGGGAACCTTATATTGCATGAAGGAGTTTTCGTAAATGCGTCCTTTTGGACTGTAGGTTACGTTTTCCATCAGCGCCATGCCTATGCCCTGCAGAATGCCGCCCTCGGTCTGCACCTTCGCCAGATGCGGGTTAACCGGAGTACCGCAGTCAACAGATGCATAGAAGTTCACTACCTGTGCCTCGCCTGTCAGCAGGTCGGTTTCAACCTCAGCCACACCGGCCATAAACGGCGGCGGGGACAGCACGCTGTTCTGCTCCACTGTTTCTTCCAAAGCGATATCGTTATTCACCATAGAAGCGGTGGCGATATCAAAGAGGCTTACAGTTTCGTCGCTTACGGTATCACGCACCTCGCGTCCGTCAAAGACAACCTGGTCCGTGCCGCATTCCAGCAGACGTGCACCTAATTGGCAAATTTTACCACGCAAACGCTGTGCGCAGACCTCTACGGCCTTGCCGGTAATATATGTTGTACTGGATGCGTAGGAACCGGAGTCATACGGAGACGCGTCGGTATCCGCACCGAATACGGTAATGTTATCATAATCACATTCCAAAACCTCTGCTGCCATCTGCGCCAGAACGGTATCGCAGCCGGTGCCCATATCAGCAGCACCGATCAGCAGTGTGTAATGTCCCTCGTCGTTAATTTTGAGGGTAGCACCGCCGACGTCGCAGTAAGGAATGGAGCTGCCCTGCATTGCGATAGCCACACCCATTGTGCGCACCTTGCCGTCAGGCAGCTGTTGCAGCGGAAACTTCTGCTCCCAGCCGCTCATCTCGCGTACCTGCTCCAGACAGCGGTCCAACGCACAGCTTGTGTTGGGCGCACCGTAATAAGCAGGCATAATATCGCCCTCGCGTGTAATATTCATCTCACGCAGCTTAATCGGATCCATCTTCAGACGTGCTGCCAGCTCGTTCACAGCGGACTCCACAGCAAAAATGCCCTGAGGAGCGCCATAACCGCGATAAGCGCCTGCGGCCTGCAGGTTGGTATAAACTACGTCAAAGCCGAAGCGGAAGGCCTCGGTACGGTACAGAGGAATAGACTTGTGACCGGAAAGGCCGACGGTCGTGGGACCATGCTCGCCATAAGCACCGGTATTGGAAAGAGTATATAAATCAATCGCGCGGATTTTGCCTTCCTTAGTAGCACCCAGACGCACGCGCACCTCCATCTCGTGGCGCGGGCTGGAAGCTATATGACATTCATAACGCGAGAAAATCATCTTACTCGGCTTTTTTGTTTTCCAGGTAACAAAGGCCGGATACATTTCGCTTACACAGCTCTGCTTAGCGCCGAAGCCGCCACCGATACGCGGTTTAACCACGCGTACCATGGTTTTGGGGATATGCAGCGCGTTCGCAATAATGCGGCGACAGTGGAAAACAATCTGCGTAGAGCTGAGGATGTTCAGACGGCCGTAGGTATCAATGGAGCAATAGGTTACGAAAGGCTCCATCATATCCTGCTGCACAGCCTTGGTATGAGTTGTCTGGTCGATAACAACATCGCATTCCGCCAGAATCTTATCAACCTCGCCATCCTCGATAACCTCATGGGCGCACAGGTTGCGCTTATTGTCGGCGCCAACCGGGCAGTTCGCCTTCCAGGTATCCTCGGGATGTACGAGCACAGGGTTATCCAGTGCGGTACGGAAGTCAAGCACTGCGTCCAGCAGCTGATATTTTACTTTAATCAAAGACAGCGCCTTGTCGACAGCCTTTTCCGTTTTGCCGGCAACAATCGCTACGATGTCACCTACAAATCGTACATGACGGTCCAGCAGCAGGCGGTCGTAGGGACTCGGCTCAGGATAGGTCTGGCCTGCGTAGGTGCAGCGCTCGCCGTCCTGGTCCACGTCCTCCCAGGTATAAATTGCTTCGATGTCAGGCACCTTTGCTGCAATTGCGGTGTTAATGCTTTCAATAATAGCGTTCGCATGCGGAGAACGCAGCACCTTGACAAGCAGACAGTCGTTCGGCACCAGGTCATCGGTGTAGACAGGCTGGCCTGTCACCAGCTGCATAGCATCCTTTTTGCGGTAGGATTGGTTAACTATTTTCATCTGCAGCTCCCCTCCTTATGCCTGCGCCTGAGCTTTTTTCCAGGCGATGAAATTCTGGATTCCGCGCAGCTGTCCCTCATAGCCGGAGCAACGGCACAGGTTACCTGCCAGAAATTCCTTGATTTCTTCTTCCGTAGGCTCGCTGTTTTCACGCAGCAGCACGATAGCGTTCATAATCATACCGGGGTTGCAGAAGCCGCACTGCTCCGCGCCTTGGTCTGCAATAAAGGCACCGAATTCCGCTGCCTCCTGCTGCATTCCCTCCATCGTTACGATGCTGTGGCCTGCAGCTCTTGCTGCCAGGATAGCACAGGAAAGCACCGGTTTATCATCCATAAATACAGTGCACAAACCGCAGTTGGTAGTGTCACAGCCGCGCTTCACGCTGTAGCATCCTTCCTTGCGCAGAAAATCGAGTAAAACTGTATCAGCCTCCACCATACGAGTCAGCTTTTTGCCATTTAAGGTTAAGGTTATCTCCATCAGGCCTTACCTCCCAGTTCTGTTAAACATCTTGCTGTCAGCACCTTAATCAGGTGTGTACGATACGCAGCACTGCCGCGCGGATTAGTTTCCGTCGGCAATAAGCCTGCAGCATATTCCGCAAAGACCTTTGCCTTCTCGGCAGTCATAGGCAGAGTTGAGAACTGCTCTGCATCCTTCACCAGTGCAGCCTTCGCCGGGCGTGCGCCCACTGCGGCCTGCACGCCGTCCTGCGTCAGCGCCGCCGCACAGGTCAGCACCGGAAAATCGGTCTTGCTGATGCGCACGGATTTATAGCTGTAATGCGCTGCTGTCTTTTTAACAATAACGCGCACCAGAATATCTCTATCATACGGCATATTCACAAAATCTGCCAGCGGCACAATACCGCCCTTGTATAATTCCACATAGCTGTCCATAACCAAAAGCAAGGTCAGCACATCCGAAAAGCCGAAGCGTCCGAACACACTGCCGCCTACGGTAGCAAGATTGCGGAACTGCACACCTACAATATGGCGCAGCGCCTCCTTATTTGCTCCCTCACTGTAAGCGGTAAAGCCTTCATGCAGCTCCAGCTGGCGCAAGCTCACCATCGCACCGATGCGGAATTCCGTTTCTGTTTCCTCTATTGTATCCAGGCCTAAAGCCGACAAATCAATCGCTGTCTGCACATTGCCCTTGCTCAGGCGCATCCACAGCATACCGCCAAGCACGCGGTTAGGACGCTTCTGGTTCAGCTGCCAGGCCTCCTCCAGCGTTGCTGCCTGCTTATATTCACGAATTGTCAACATATACTGCCCTCCTGTTCTTTTTTTATTGCATACCTATTCCATTATATTTTACCATATTTTTTCTATACTTGAAAAGATAAAAAATGCACATTGGCTCATAAGTTACATTCTTCTGCAACACAAGAAAAAATGGATGCCTCTCTGTAAATCAAAAGAAGCATCCATGTTTAAAGTCTTATTATGAAAAATTAAAAGCCTGCTTATTTGCCTTTTTTAGCGCCCTGACGGCGGTTGCTGCCGGTTTTGGGAGCCTTGCGCTTGTCAACAACTGAATTACGTCCGCGCTTAGGTCCTGCGGGCTTTTTCTTTTTAGCAGCCACAGCAACGCGACGTGCCACAACACCGCCCTCCAGATTTTGGCGTTCCATCAGAATTCCCAGCTTGGTTTCGATATTACGCAGCCATTTAACCTCGTCGGCAGTATAAAGCGTAATTGCTTCGCCCTCATTGCCTGCACGTCCTGTACGGCCGATGCGGTGAACATACCAGTCGACATCATGCGGAATATCGTAGTTTACAACATGGGTTACGCCCTCAACGTCCAATCCGCGGGCAGCCAAATCGCTGGCAACCAGAATCTGAATCTTAGCATCACGGAAGGCCTTCATAACAGTTTTGCGCTTTGCGGGAGACATTTCGCCATGCAGTACATCAACGTTGTAGCCCTGCATGCCCAGCCAGTCGCCCAGCTCCTTGGTGCGCTCCTTGCTCATGCAGAAAACAATCATCAGATACGGGTTCAGGCGGTCAATGAGCGCTGCCACAGCCTTGTTCTTGTATTCATCGGTTGTTTTAAGGCAAATCTGCTTGATTTTCTCCACGGTAGCCTGGTCAGGATTGATATCAATCAGCGCGCAGTTTTTAGTCAGCTTGCGTCCCAACTTGCGCACCTCTTCCGACAGAGTTGCGGAGCAAAGCATCGTCTGATGCTCCGGCGCGGTCATAGCAATCAGTTCCAGCGCTTCATCCATAAAGCCCTGCTGCAACATTTCGTCAACCTCGTCCAGCACCAGGTAGTGCACGCCGCCAAGATCGGTGTTACCCTTGCGGATATGGTCCAACAGACGGCCGGGAGTACCGATCAGCACATGGCTGCGTCCCTCCAGCTTATATTTTTGCGTTTCGAAATCGCGTCCGCCGGTAACAGCCAGCACCTTGATATCGCTTTCGCCCAAGATTTTTTTCATTTCGGTGGCAATCTGCTGTGCCAGCTCGCGCGTCGGCGTAATTACCAGTGCCTGCACGTAGCTTTTGGCAGTATCGATTTTTTCCGCCAACGGCACCAAGAACGCCAGTGTCTTGCCTGTACCTGTCTGCGCACGGGCGATTACGTCACGTCCGGCAAACAGCGCCGGGATAGCCTGCTCCTGTACCGGCATCGGCTTTTTGATGCCCATTTTCTGAAGCTGCTCTACGGTGTGGGCACAAACTTTTAAGGCTGCAAATCCATTTGTCATTTCACATTCCTCTTTTCCTCTAAAATTTATCTTCTGACCGTATAGTCTTTTTTCTCTATAACTTTAGTATTATATCATAGATTGGGCAGGAACGGAAAGATGCAGGCAAATTTTTCTGCTGCATATGATTGCTATAGCCTGAAAACCATCTCTGATTTTATAATAAAGTATATAAAAATTATATCGCAGACCAATCTGATAATACGCTCGCACATCAAAAAGCCCCTGCCGGCGATTGCTGACAGGAGCCTTGACTTATTCAATTTATTCAGCTTCGCAAGCTGACATTTACTTTTACATTACGCCTCTGAAATAGTGGCCTCTTGTAGTACCCGGCAGATTTTCCGGTGCCTCCACCGCACCGCCGAGAATCTTACGGTACAGCGCCACAAGCTCGCCCAGACGCGCCGCATCGTAATCACGACCGTCAATTCTCAGCGCCGCTACGCCTGCTTCCGCCATATGCTGCACATTGGCAGTCATCGAAAGCTCATGCGCATTCAGAATATGCATGCGGCAGAACTGGTCCGTAACAATCGGGAAGCGTGCATCCTTGCGGTCACCCAGGAACAAAGGCTCTGCACAGTTAAACTTGCAGGCACCCTTATCCAACGCACCCAAGAAGCTGCCGCCTACACAGTATTCGGAAACCATCATTTCCAAGCGTCCCTGAATCATGCACTCCAACGGCAGCGGACTGACGCTCACAAGATGCTCTACCTGCGCCATAGTCAGCTCGGGGCTGAGCACTGCGCCTGCAGCGCCCTGCTCCTGCCAGAACTGCAGTGTCTGGCTGTTGAAAATATTCAAAGACATGTCTGCTACCAAATTAAGCGCTGCATGCTTCTTCGCCAAGGGCCACAGGCCGTTGTTGTTGATGTAAACCAAATTCGGCTGCAGCTCTTCCCACAGAGTGAAGAGCTTATCGAAATATGCCAGCTGTGCTTCCTTGATGATACGCGGTGTAGCAAAGGCCAGCTGACGGCCTGCCTTGCGCACCAGCTTGGCAGCCTTAGCATAATCCGCCTCGGACGGCAGCTGATGATTGAAGCAGTCACCGCCGAAGAGAATGCGTTCAGCACCTGCCTGCAGCGCAGCATTGACCTTCTCAACGCTGTCGCAATGCACTACCAGAACAGATTCATGCTGTTTAGCCTTATGTGCCTGCGGCACTAATTGCTCGCTGAAGCTGTGCACCGCTGTGCGCGCCGGTGCGAAGGCATTCAGACGCGCTACATCCAGTGCCTCGCATGCCATACGGCGTGCTTCGTTCATTTCGCTCATCGGCACCATAACATTTTCATCATGCTCAAAAAGCAGGCTGTTCAGGAAATATTCTGTCGTACCGAGGCGGTCCAGCTGCTTGCGCACACCGGCCTCATCCAGCGCACGCTTGCGTGCTGCCTCTACGATAAAATCGGTTTCGCCGTATCCAACATTGCCTTCATCATCCGTCAGCGTAACGGTCATGGGCTCGCCCAGACGTGCAGTAACAACGGCATCTACCGGAATGCGTTTTTTAGCGTCCGGTCCGAAGAACTGCTGCGCATAGCTCATCAATCTGCTGTCGAGAGTACGGAAAACGCGGTCATTCAAACGTACACCGTTAGGCACGTCAATCGTTACCTGCTGTCCGGGGGCAGCGCTCTGTACGCTATTGCCGCCGCACAGCATATCCGTAACAGTGGTGCCCACACGTCCGCCGACGCTTACCCAGAATTCCAGTCCGTCGCCCAGATGCAGCTCCTTATCCAGCTTGATAACTGCCTTATTACGGTTTTTATCCAGCTTCGCTACACGGCCGATAAGCACGCCGCGGTTGTTGGGACGGCGGTCGCTCATCATCGTGCGTCCTGGACGACGCTCCAGATAAGCGGTGGTGAAGTCACGGTTGAAGATTTGCTCGATATTCGCCAAATCCTCCTCCGGCACGTTGTAGTCACCGGCAAGATAGCTGTCAATCGCACGGCGGTAAGCATCTACTACTACCGCAACATATTCGGGGCGCTTCATGCGTCCTTCGATTTTGTAGGACACAACGCCTGCGTCAATCAGCTGCGGCAAAATGCTCAAGGTATTCATATCCTTGGGGCTCAGCAGATACTGGCCTGCATCCTTGCCCTGCAGCATATCCTCATCCTTCGCGTTGAGCAGCTTATACGGCAAACGGCAAGGCTGGGCACAGCGTCCGCGGTTGCCGCTGCGGCCGCCGATAAGACTGCTCATCAGGCATTGACCGCTGTAGCATACGCACAAAGCGCCATGGATAAAGGTTTCGATTTCACTGCCTCGGCTGCAGGCGGCACCGATTTCCTTCAGGCTCAGTTCGCGTGCCAATACGCTGCGCTCCATGCCTGCACCCATAGCGAAGTCTACACCGCTGCTGTTGGTAATGCTCATCTGCGTGCTGGCATGCAACGGAAGCTCCGGCACAATTTTCTGCGCCAGGCGGATAACGCCCAAATCCTGCACAATGAGTCCGTCTACGCCTACGTTATTCAAAAACAGCAGGTAAGCGGATAAAGCCTCCAGCTCGCTGTCATCAACCAAAGTATTGACGGTAATATACAGGCGCACATGGTGCATATGCGCAAAATACACCGCCTTCGCCATTTCCTCTTCATCAAAATTGCTGGCATAGGCACGTGCGCCAAAGGCTTTACCGCCCATATATACAGCATCGGCGCCGGCGTTTACCGCTGCCTCCAATGCTTCCCAGCTGCCTGCGGGAGCAAGCAGTTCTATTGTTTTCTTTTCCATATGTTATCTACCTTTCACGCACTGCTGCCAGCAGTCTGTCATATCTGGCCCGCAGGCTTTGCAGCTCTTCTGCCAGCACAGCATTTCTTTGCTGCATTTCCAGCTCGAGCGCAGCATATTTTTCCTGCATTTTTTGCTCCGCTGCTGCGCACTTTTGCTGCAGCTCCTGCTCCATCGCAGCGCATTTTTCCTGCATTTTCTGCTCCGCTGCCACGGATTGCTGCTGCATTTCCTGTTTCAGAGCAACGCATTTTTCCTGCAGCTCCAGTCTGTCTGCAGCCAGGTCAAGCGCCGTCCAGATGGCGATTTTATCTGTCTGCAGCAGCTTTTTGCTTTCTGCCAGCTCCTGCATTCTTCTGTCTACCTCTGCTGCTATTTTCAGCACCTGTTCTTCGGAAGCAGAGGTCGTTAATGCATAGGTACTATTATATATTTTTACAGAAACTGATGCTTTTTCCATAAACACATCCTCTAGCTTATTCTGCGATAACGGTAAAGTTAAAGCTCTGCAGGCTCATTTTTTCCCAAGAGCGCTTGTAATCCATGCGGATATTATAGGTACCGGGCTTGGTAACCGCCAACACCAGAATTTCAACGCCGGGCGCACCCATTCTTTCCTCATCACCGCGCGGAATGGTAAACGAGCTGCCTACCTTGCTTACTGCCGGTGAGCTGCAGGCAAATTGCCAGCCGTAACCGGTGGAAGGATTGCTGTCCAGCTTCAGCGCCATAAGTCCGCTTGCAGGCAGACGCAGTGTTTTTCCTGCAGCCTTATCGGTAATTTTCGCCAGCTGCAGCAAACGTCCTGCTTCGCCGATACGCAGGGAGGTAACTACATCCCTGTAGGGCACAAAGCTGCTGTAGGCAGCATTTTTCTTGCTGCGCACAAACAAGCCATCTTCGCCGAAGAGCACATTATCATAATTGCCCAAAGCAGCCTTTACATTATCATTATCGACAAAGAAATCCGTAACCTCGAACTCCTTGCCGGTTGTCAAATCAAGATTCAGTCCGGCATATGCCTTGCGTCCGCCGTTGTCTGCCTCCAGCAGCAGGCTCACCAGACTCGGACGGTTCAGCATCACCTTATAGGTTACACTTCCCTGACCGCCTACCTCCTTGACCAGCTTAGCTGCAGCATCGCGCACCAATGCGTTGGCCTGTTTTTCCAGCTCAGCGGAATTACTGCCGTCGATATAAGGCAGCGTTGCCGTTGCCTTGCCTACAGAGGTCTGTTCGGTAAGCACCGTAGTCTGCTGGTCTGCCAATACCGGCAGAGATAAGCATAAGCACAATAATGTTGTCAACAGGATTTTCATAGCCTGCAGCTCCTTTCCAAAAACAATGTTCCAAGCCTTGAACCTCTTGGTAAAAATTAAGCAGGAAGAAAGCCCTCCTGCTTAATTAAAACAATCGCGCTAAAACTAGCCGCCAATCGCTATTTTACAATCATAAACTTTTAATGAACTCAACAGCCTTTTCCAGACGTGCCAGAGTTCTTTCCTTACCCAGCAGAACCATAACGTCAAACATACCGGGGCTTACGGTGCGTCCGGTCAGAGCCAGACGAGTCGGATGGATAACCTTGCCCAGAGCCAGACCGTTGTCGGCAGCAATCTTATTATAAGCTGCTTCAGTAGAAGCCAGGTCATATACATCATCAGCCTTAATTGCTGCAATGCACTGCTCCAGTACAGGAATATTTTCTGCCTTGAAGTGCTTAGCTACACCCTTTTCATCATATTCTTCAACATCCTTGAAGAAGTAAGTGGAAGCATCGGCAACCTCCTGCAGAGTTTTAACGCGTACACGTACAACGTCTACAAGCTTTTCAAAGTATGCTTCGTTGGCAGCATCGTTGAACCATTCTTCGGTTACCAGGCCGTCTTTAACGAAGAAGGGCTTAGCATCCGGCAGAATTTTTTCCAGCGGCAGCTCGGACAGATATTGGCCGTTCATCCAAGTGAGCTTTTTGGTATCATAAATAGCAGCCTTTTTGCTCATCTGCTCCAGCTCAAACAGCTTAACGGTTTCTTCCAGAGTGAAGATTTCACGTTCATCGCCGGGGCCCCAGCCAAGCAGAGTCAGGTAGTTGATGATAGCTTCCGGCAGGTAACCTTGGCTGCGGAATTCTTCAACGGAGGTTGCGCCGTGGCGTTTGCTCAGCTTGGAACGGTCCATAGCCAGAATCATCGGCATATGACCGAACTTAGGCGGCTCCCAGCCCAGTGCTTCGTAAACCAGCAGCTGCTTCGGAGTGTTGGAAAGATGCTCCTCGGCGCGCAGTACGTGAGTCATGCCCATCAGATGGTCATCGACACAAACAGCGAAGTTATAGGTAGGAATACCGTTGGATTTTACAATTACGAAATCGTCGAACTGGTCCATGTTAAAGGTAACTTCGCCATGAATCAGGTCATGCACGGTGATGCTGCCCTCGGCAGGAATTTTGATACGAATGGAATACGGTTCGCCTGCAGCGATGCGTGCTTTAGCCTCTTCTGCCGGAATATCGCGGCAGGTACGTGCATAACGGAACGGTTGCTTAGCAGCGCGTTGTTTTTCGCGTTGTGCAGCCAGATCCTCGGTAGTGCAGAAGCAGTAGTATGCTTTGCCTTCGTCCAGCAGCTGCTGAGCATATTTTTTGTAAATATCAAAGCGCTCGGACTGATAGTAAGGACCGTATTCGCCGCCGGCCTCCGGGCCTTCATCCCAGTTGATGCCCAACCATTTCAGGCTGGTAAGGATTTGGCTTACGGAATCCTCTTTCAGGCGTTCAATATCGGTATCCTCGATACGCAGAATCAGCTTGCCGCCCATTTTGCGGGCAAACAGCCAGTTAAACAGCGCAGTACGCGCACCACCAATATGTAAATACCCAGTAGGACTGGGAGCAAATCTTACTCTGACTTCAGACATTTCATCGTCTCCTTACATTTTAATTACAAATATAGATTGTCAATCAGATTAATTATACAGCTTTGAAGAAAAAAGTGCAAATATTAATCTGCGTTGCCGCCGTTTTTTATTTTTCTTCATGATTTAAAGAAAAACCAAATCTGAAAGACTTCGTTCATAGAAAACCGCTTTTATTGCTATTATTTCGCATTTTTTTCGTTTGTCTAACCGCCGTTTTCGTATTATAATATTGTAATAAAGTAAATAAAAGGAGGATGCTTATGTGCCAAACCCCAGATTGGTCCGTCGGTGACCGCTATCTGCGTGAAAACGTTCCAGAGCTCGCCCCGTTAGTTGACCGTTATTCGCCTTGTCCGTTAAAGCCAAAATCTAAAGAAGCTTATTTTACTATATTACTGACCGGTATTATTGCCCAACAGCTGCCACCTGATGTCAGCCAGCAGCTGATGAAAAAGCTCGAAGGCCTCACCGGTAATCCCATTACGCCGCAGGCAGTGCTTGCCGCTTCCGTCGAAGACCTGCTTAGCATCGGTCTGGTAAAGCAAAAGGTGGATTACCTGCGCAGCTTTGCCGAAGCAGTCAGCAACGGCAGCGTAACTATGGATAAGTTCGACGATATGACCGACAGCCAGATTACCAAGCAGCTGATGCAAATCCGCGGCCTCGGCCAGTGGACCATCGAAATGTTTCTGCTGCTGGCTCTGTGCCGCACAGACGTTGTACCCAGTGCCGACTTTATCTTCAAGAAAGAGCTGCAGAAAATGCTTAATCTGAGCGAAATTCCCAAACGCGGCAAAATCAATACGCTTACGGAAAGCTGGCGCCCCTGGCGCTCGCTCGCAGTGTGGTATATCTGGCAAAAAGCCAACGATAGCGAAAAAAGATAACACAAAAAGCAAAATTAAACCGTCCTTCCCAGTCTGCGATTCTGCAGATAACGGGAAAGGACGGTTTTTCTTATTCTCCGAACACTATTTACTGTTCACTAATCACTGAATACTATTTCAGGCTGGCAATAGCAGCAGCGGTATCCTCAGCGCCGTAAACATAGGAGCCTGCTACCAATACGTTGGCACCGGCAGCCTTCACCAACTTGGAGGTTTCGGCGTTTACGCCACCGTCAACCTGAATATCCACGTTCAGGCCACGCTCGGTAATCATCGCATGCAAGCGCTCAATCTTCGGCACTACGCCTTCAATAAAGCTTTGGCCGCCGAAGCCGGGGTTAACTGTCATCAGCAGTACCATATCAACGTAAGGCAGAATTTCTTCTACCGTACTCAAGCTGGTAGCGGGGTTCAGCGCAACGCCCGCCTTCATGCCCTCAGCCTTAATCTGCTGGATGCAGCGATGCAGATGCTTGGTGGTTTCTACATGCACAACAATCTGGTCGGCACCGGCAGCCTTGAAGTCGGCAATGTATTTTTCCGGATTTTCTACCATCAGATGGCAGTCGAAAAACAGGTCGGTTACCTTACGGATTTTTTTCACTACAGGAGCACCGAAGGTCAGGTTAGGTACAAACTGGCCGTCCATAACATCGATGTGTACCCAGTCGGCACCGGCAGCTTCAATTTTTTTGATTTCGTCCGCCAGATATGCGAAATCGGCAGATAAAATTGATGGAGCAACTTTAATCATCATTTTCTTCCCTCTTTCTCTTGCAGGAGTTTTACCTCTGCTAACATTGTCAAATATGATTCATAACGGCTGGCAGAAATCTTTCCTGCAGCCACAGCATCCTTTACACCGCAAACAGGCTCGTGCGTATGCGTACAGGGACAGAACCTGCAGCCTGCCTCATAATCTGCAAACTCACGGAAGGAAGCTAGCACCATCTCGGCGGTCAGGCCCTCCAGCAGCAGATTGCCGAAGCCCGGGGTGTCCGCAATATAGCCTTCATCGAACGGCAGCAGCTGTGCGTAGCGTGTAGTATGCTTGCCGCGGCCGATTTTTTCGCTTACCTCGCCCGTGCGCAGGTCCACACTGCTGTCGATGGCGTTGATGGTAGACGATTTGCCTACGCCCGAAGGTCCGCCAAAAGCGCAGATTTTACCACGCAGACGCTCACGCAAAGCCTCCACACCGGTGCCGTTCTGTGCCGACAGAGTATAAACCTCATAGCCGATAGGCTCATAAACAGCCTTCACCTGCTCAATCAGGCCCGCAGGAGCGTTATCCTCCTTGTTGAGCACCAAAATCGCAGGAATTTTCGCCAGCTCTGCCAACGCCAGCAGCTTATCTGCCAGCAGAAAGCTGAAATCCGGCGCAGCACAGGCAAAGGCTGCCACAAACAAATCCAGATTAGCCAGCGTAGGGCGTGGCAGAAAATTTCTGCGCGGCAGCACGCCGGTAATCATCCCCTCGCACTTTTCGCTGCTGCTTACCTCAAAGCCGGCGATATCGCCTGTTGCCAGCGAAAAACGGTTTTTCTTCATTTTTCCCTTTACCTTGCAGGTATAGGGCTCGCTTTCGCCATCAACCTTAAGGTAATAATAACCATTATAATTTTTCAGGACTCTGCCCTGCAGCTCTGCCATGTTTACAGGTTCCTTTCGGAAATGAGCTTGCCGTCACAGATGAACTGGACCTTGGCATTGCCTGCATATTCCACCTTCTGACGCAGACGCACGCTGCCGTTTTGTGTACCGCTGTACAGTGTTGCCGTGCCGTTATCATCCGTCAGTACAATACGTACGTTGGCAGGCTTGCCGCTCGGTACGACAAAGTCAACGTAGGCGCTCTTCTTATCGCCGCCGGCAGCTACGGTAATTGCTACTGCCGCGCCGTCGTTAAGGTTACTGCCTACACCCGGGTTGCAGGCCAAAACTACATTCTTTTTGGCACTGGCATCCTGAACCTTTTTGATTTCACCAAGCTTCAGGCCTGCCTGCTCCAGCATACCCTTAGCTTCGTCAACAGATTTGCCGATAATATCCGGTACCGGCTTATCGCCTTCGTTAATTACCAGGTCGATGCCAGTTCCCTTAGGAGCCTTGTCCAAGCCCTTCGGCGACTGGCTGAGAACAGCGCCGATTTTGCCGCCGTCCACATGCTTGCGCGTCACCTTGCCGACCTTAAAGCCTGCGGCCTGCAGCTGCTGCTCCGCCTTCGAGAGCGACATGCCGGTAACATCAGGCACAGCCTTCAGCTCCGCGCCCTTACAGATGGTCAGGATAATAAGGCTGCCCTGCTTACGTTTTTCGCCGGCCTTTGGGGACTGCTCCATAACAGTACCGGGTTTAAACTTTTCAGGGTCGCCGTATTTTTCCTCCAACTCTACCTTAAACTCCTTTTCCTCAAGCAGCTTCTGTGCTTCAACTACCGTCATATTGGTAACATTAGGCACTTCAATTTCCGCCAGGTTGCGGTTGAAGATAAAGTGCGCTACCAGCGAAATTGCTACTACCGCAGCAGTAATCATTACTATCAGTTTGGTATAATTCAGCTTTTTCTTAACCACCGGTTTTTCATCCCCTGTTTTTTCGGAAGGCATTGCCTCCTGCTTTTCCTGAATTGTTTCCGGCTCTTGTGTTACAGCCGGAGTTACCTGCTTCGGCGGCAGCTCACTGCGCACCGGCTTCATAATTACCGTAGCACCGTCATCAGGGCTATCGACAACATTGCCGTTAGACTTCACCGCGCCCAGCTCCTGATGATAGTCCTCGCTACTGAACGGGAAGAGCTTCATCTTCAGGTTCAGCAAATCGCGTCGCATCTGTCCGGCGTTAGCGTATCTGTCCTCACAGCGCTTCGCCAGCGCCTTGTTCATAATCTCCTGCATGCCCTCGGGAACATTATCCATGTAGTCCTTCAGCTGCGGCACAGGCTTTTCTACATGCATCATAGCAACAGAAACAGCCGTTGTACCGACGTAGGGAACCTCACCCGTAAGCATTTCGAAGAGCACTATGCCCAAGGAATAGACATCGCTGCTGGCAGTAATCTTACCGCCACAGGCCTGCTCCGGTGAAATATAATGCACTGACCCCATCACCGATTTGGAATAAACCATCGTCTGGTTCGTAACCATTTTAGCAATACCGAAATCAGCGATTTTAGGATTCATATTTTTATCAATCAAAATATTCTGCGGCTTAATGTCACAGTGAATAATGTTATGGCTGTGAGCATGCTGCAGCGCATCTGCAAGACGCACAGCGATTTCCAGAACGGTATTCAGGCTCAGCTTATGCTCCTGCATATACTCCTTCAGAGTAACACCGTCAACATATTCCATAACTATATACTGGTTGCTGCCTTCCGACACAACATCATAGATATTGATGATATACGGATGCACCAGTCTGGCTGCAGATTTTGCTTCTCTACGGAACTGCTCCAGCAGCTCGTTATCCTCCAAGAACTGGTCGCGCAGCATTTTTACAGCCACATTACGGTCTAAAAGCTGGTCGTGGGCCAAAAAGACTTCGGCCATACCGCCATAGCCAATCGGACGAATAATCTCATAGCGTCCGTTCAAGATGGTCTTGCCATTTTTATCCATTACAGCTTTCCTCCCCCTGCGTAGTTAAATCAATCAGAATCAGGGACACATTATCACGTCCGCCATTATCCAGGCTCTGCTCCAGCAGCTTGTCTGCAGCCTGCTCCGGATCGGCACAGCCGATAATCCGGCTGATTTCAGCTGCACGCAGCATGTCGGACAGACCGTCGCTGCACAGCAGCAGCCTGTCACCCTCCTGCAGACGGAAGCTGAAGAAATCAGCATTGACTGTTTCCTCGACACCCAGGGCTTGCAGCAAAATATTACGCTGCGGATGTACAAAGGCTTCCTCGTCCGTGATTTTTCCCTGTTCCTTTAAATCTGCTACCAGTGTATGGTCATGCGTCAGCTGCTCCAGCTTGTCGTTGCGGAACAGATACAATCTGCTGTCGCCTACATGGCAGCAGTAGCCGTGGCCGTCCCCCGGCAGATAAAGCGCTGTCATCGTCGTTCCCATGCCGGAATAGCTTTCATTGCTCACCGCCATTTTAAAAACGTGCGTATTGGCCTTGTCAAAGGCCTCCAGCATAACCTTACGGATATTCTGTTCCTCCTGCTCATGACGCAGGCTGTGTGTTGCAGCCTCAAAGGCTTTAATAGTAGACCTGCTGGCGATTTCGCCTGCCGCATAGCCTCCCATGCCGTCGGCAACGGCAAAAAGAGAGGGCTCGCGCACCAACAGCGCATCTTCATTATTCTCTCTGACCAGGCCCACATGGGTTCTGCTGATTACCTGCATTATTTTTGCTCCTGTTCCTTGGCAAATTTAGCCCGCAGCTGACCGCAGGCCGCATCAATATCCTTGCCCATCTCCTTACGAACGGTAGCGTTAATCCTGTTTTTCTGCAGGATGCGCAAAAAGCGTTCTACTGCCGCTTTGGACGGACGCTCAAAGCCCTGCTCCGGTACCGGGTTGGCCGGTATCAGATTAACGGATGCCTGCTTATAGCGCAGGTAATTGCTCAAAAGCTCCGCGTCCTGCGGACTGTCATTTTTTCCCTTCAACAGAATATATTCATATGTTATCTGCCTGCCGCTGGCTTTGCTGTAGCTTTCGGCAGCTGTCAGCACATCCACGAAGGGATAACCCTTGTTGACAGGCATCAGCGCCGTACGCAGCTCGTTTTTGACTGCGTGCAGCGAAATTGCCAGATTAATCGGCTTGCCCTGCTCCTCCAGGCGTTTGATGCCCGGAATAATGCCGCAGGTGGAAAGCGTCATATTACGGTAGCTCATGTTGCAGGTGTCCTCGCGGTGCAGAAAGTCCAGCGCCTGTAAAACGCTGTCAAAGTTCAGCATCGGCTCACCGCTGCCCATAACCACCACCCTGCTCACCATTGCCCCCTGCTCACGCAGGCGTTCGTTGAACAGGTAAACCTGCGCTACGATTTCTGCCGCCGTCAGATTGCGTACAGCACCCTTCAGGCCGCTGGCACAAAAAGCGCAGTGCATATCGCAGCCGACCTGACTGGAAACGCATACGCTGTAGCCGTAATCATGGTGCATCAGAACCGTTTCTACCGAATTGCCGTCCGGCAAGCCCAAAAGCAGCTTGCTCGTCATGCCGTCGGAGGAATTCTGCTCGCGCAAAATTTCCATACTGTGCGGCAGCACGGTGAATTTTTCCTGCAGTACGGCAATATCGGCCTTGCTCAGGTTGTGCATTGCGGCAAAATCAAAGACCGACTTTTGGTACAGCCATTGAAATACCTGCTTGGCACGGAACTTTTTCAGGCCTGCCGCCACAAATAATTCTTGTAATTCTTCTATTGGTAAAGCAAAAATATCTTGCATTCTCTTACCTCTATATTACTGCTTTTTCATCAGCTTACAGATATAAAAGCCGTCGATGCCGTCATTCTGCGGCAGCAGCTGCAGCTCCTGTACCTGCTCGCCCGTCAGCGGATGCGTAAATTCCACGCGCTGCCATTCGGGATGCTGCGTTAAAAACTCTTCCACCAGATAATGGTTTTCGCTCTGCTCAATCGTGCAGGTGCTGTAAACCATCGTGCCGCCGTCCTTCACGTACTGTGCGGCATTCTTTAAAATTGCCAGCTGCAGCGGCGGGAACAGCTTCAAGTCCTTACGCTGCTTGCGCCAGCGTGCTTCCGCACGGCGGCGCAGCACACCCAAACCGGAGCAGGGTGCATCAACCAAAACTCTGTCAAACGCTCCCAGCCATTCGCTGCGCAGCTGCAGAGCATCGTTCTGCAGTGCTTTGACGCTCTTCATACCCAGACGGGCAGCATTTTCGGCAATCAGCTCCAGCTTGTGCTCGTGGATATCGCAGGCGATAACCTCGCCCTTATCCTGCATAAGCTGTGCCACGTGCGTTGCCTTGCCGCCGGGAGCGCTGCACATATCCAGCACGCGCATTCCGGGCTGGGGTGCCAGCACCGGCGCTACCAGCATGGAGCTTTCGTCCTGAATATAAAAATGCTGCGGCAGTGCTGCCAAAAGTGTATGCAGCGACGGCAGATGCTCTGCCACAATGCCGTAGGGACTCCATTCGGAAGCACGCACCTGCGCACCCATTTCCGTCAAATCCGCCAACAGCTTGTCGCGCGTAGTCACCAGCGTATTAACACGCAGGCACACCGGCGCAGCCGTATTATCAAACGCCAGCAGGCGTTCGGTGCCGCCGCGTCCCCACGGTCCCAGCCAGCGCTTCACCAACCAGCGCGGATGGTAATATTTCAGCGACAGATAATCGGCATCCTGCTTTTCGGCATCGGGCAGAACGAACGCACCTGCCTCCTGCTTGCGCAGCAGACCGCGCAGCACGCCGTTGACAAACTTGGCGCTGCCCTCATGGCTCACCGAGCGCGCCAGCTTTACAGCCTCGTTTACTGCCGCCGACGCAGGAATGCGCGTCATATACAGCAGCTGGTAGGTGCTGATGCGCAGTATCGCCAGAATATCACCGGCCACCTTATCCAGCGGACGGCTGACGCACTGAGCCAGATACCAGTCAAGCGTACCGCTGGCCTTCACCGTGCCGTATACCAGCTCTGTTGCCAGCCTTCTGTCAAGATCGCTCAATCTGCTGCCGCGCAGATACTGGTTCAGCGCGATATTCGTATAAGCGCCGTCCTCCAACACCATACGCACTAAAAGCGCCGCTGCTCCGCGGGCGCTTTCAGGATAATTTGCTTTTTGTTCCTTCCGCATGCTTTGTTTCTTCCTCATCATCTTCCATAAATGCTAAAATTGCTGCTTCTAGCTTATTAATATCTACCCGTGTATTAAAGCAGGGACCGAAGGGACGCTCGTTTAAAACGCCCAGAACCGGCAGAGGAAACACATCCTGAATGCCGCTGGTCAGATCACGCTCGCAGGCCACAGCCACAATAGCTTTCGGCCTTGCCTGCTTAACCATCTGCCTTGCCAGCGTACCGCCGGTAGCTACGGCAAAATGGCAGCCATATTTGTGCGCCAGCCCAAGCATAGCACCTACGCTGCAGCGTCCGCACTGACGGCAGTTCTCTACGTTACGGGTTATCTTATGTACGCAGGTATCCAGCTGGATACAATGCGGTGTTAAAATCATTATTCGGTTGGCAGGCACCTTCACCTTATGCTGCAGCACCAAATTGTTGCTGACCTCGATAAAGGACTGCTCGATGCGGTCACGGGGAATGTTGAACAAGCGTCCCAGTACTACCGCAAATGGGAAAAGAATATTAATTGCCTTCCACGCCCAAAAATACAAAATCTTGAGTACCGGTATTCCCAACAGTGCCATAACAATTCCCAGCACGCCGCTGAGCATCGCCAACACTATAAGTACGCCGAAAAAGCCGAAGACTATCGGCAGAAAACGGCTGATTTCATAAAGTCCCGGAAAGGTTACCTTCCAGACAACATAAAACATCAACGCGCCTAATACGGCGCTGATGGAGGTCAGAGCCATAAATATACGTTTTTTGGGCTTAAATACACTATCTTCGTTCATTAAAAGATTACTCCTTCAAATCACAGCCTGCTTCAGGCAAGCATGTCGCCCTCCTGTACGCCGCGGCCGTTCAGGAAAACCTGCGCCAGCATACGTTTTTTTGATTCGGGCTGTACCTCGGTGATTTCCAGTACGCCCTTACCGCAAGCAACAAAGAAGCTGTGCTTGCCGGTTTCGATAACGGTACCGGCAGCAGCAGCGCTGCTTTTGCCGGTCATTTTGCTGCCCCAGATTTTCAGGCTCTTGCCGTTCGGCAGCTTGGTAAAAGTGCTGGGTGCAGGGTTGAAGCCACGGATGAGGTTGTGTACCTCCTGCGCCGTTTTGCTCCAGTCGATATGCTCCATGCTGCGGTCGAGAAGTGTCGCATAGGTAGCCTGCGCATCATCCTGCGGCTCAGCCACGGCAGTACCTGCCGCAATCTTGTCGATAACCTCGAGCAGCAGCGTCGCACCTTGATCACGCAGAGCGTCATGCAACTCGCCCATCGTGGTGTTTTCAGCAATAGGCACCACTACCTTATCCAGCATTGCGCCGGTATCCATGCCGATATCCATCTGCATAATCGTTACGCCCGATTTCTTTTCGCCCTTGATAATGGCATACTGAATCGGCGCCGCACCGCGATACTTTGGCAACAGCGAAGCGTGTACGTTGATGCAGCCGTATTTCGGCAGCTCCAGAATTTCCTTGCTCAAGAACTGGCCGAAGGCAGCTACTACAATCAGCTCCGGCTGCAGCTCGTGCAGCAGCTCAACAAATTCAGGAGTCTTAACCTTTTGCGGCTGGTAAACAGTTAGGCCCTTCGCCAGCGCATATTCTTTAACCGGTGTTTGCAGCAGCTTGTTGCCGCGTCCCTTCGGACGGTCCGGTTGAGTTACTACCGCAAGAATTTCATGCTTACCGCTTTCGCACAGCGCCTGCAGGCTGCCGACTGCGAAATCCGGTGTTCCCATAAATACTATACGCATTTGTTTTCCTCCGTATATCTTTCTATCTTTTTTTCATATCCCGCTCAGGATTTATCTTACAGCATCCTCAGGATTTTCCTTCTGCTTAGGCGAAATGGTTTTAGCCTTGTCGATGAACAGAATGCCGTCCAGATGGTCCAGCTCATGCTGAATGCAGATAGCCAGCAGACCACTTGCGGAAAGCAGCATGCGTTGACCGGTTTTGTCGGTGAATTCGCATTCTACATATTCGGAGCGCTCTACCTCGCCTTCGTAATCAGGCACGGAAAGACAGCCTTCGCTGCCCAGCACCTTGCCCTCGCGTTTAACAATCTCAGGGTTAATCAGCTCGTACAGGCCTTCGCCTACGTCAATAACTACTACGCGCTTGCTTACACCCACCTGCGGTGCTGCCAGGCCTACGCCGTCGGCCGCATACATTGTTTCTGCCATATCGCGCAGCAAACGCTGCAATTTTTTATCTATACGCTCTACCGGTTGAGCCACCTCACGCAGCACCGGAGCGCCGGCAATCACTATTTTTAACTTAGCCATTTTTGTTCCTCCTTGTAGCTATTCCAATAGTTCATTATAACACATTCTCACAAGAAAAAACAAATTCTCTGCGCAGGCTTCCTCATATATTTAGGAAAAGTCAAAAAAAGCCTTCTGCGTCAGGCGGATTTCCCGTCCGAAGCAGAAGGCCCTTAAGCTTTTTTGTTATTTATTTTTTATAATTGTTTTTATCTACCATACGGATACCGGTATTTACCAGCTTCTGTGCAGGCTTGCTGCCATCTTTTGCTGCAGCGGCGGCAGCCATCACAGCCTCATAGCCCATTTTGTACTGATTCTGTACGGCAACGGCAATACTATAGTTCTTGTCCTCCAAGCCCAGTAAAGTCTTTTTGCCAAGGTCAAAACCGGTAACGGCAACATCCTTGCGACCTGCAGCCATTACAGCCTCCACGGTTGCATTGGTGGAACCGTTGTTGCAGGCGATAATGCCCTTAACATTATGAGTGTTTTTAATTTTTTCGGCAACCAGCTTAGCAGCGCCTGCGTCATCACCGTAGTTAATAATATAATCATGTTCTATTTTCCAGCTTGCAGGAGCAAATTTACCCCAGTTTGCCATAATGCTGTTCAAGCGGTCGGCAATCGTAGTGCTGGCCAAAGTGCTGACATGCACCAGAACTGTTGCCTCCTCGGATTCCTTCACACCGTTAGCCTTCATCTGCTCTACCATCTGTTGGCAAACCTCGGCACCGGCCTCCAGGTTGTTGGTAAGGAAAGCTGCATCGTAATCATTGCTGCTCAATGCAGTATCAACCAAAAATACCGGCAGCTTCTGCTCGCGCAGTGTTTTCGCACTTGCCGTCATATTGGAGCTGTCCGCCGGAGCAAGAATTACTGCGTCTGCTTTTTTGCCGGGAAGCTCTTTGACCATATCGCGCTGCAGCTCCCAGTCGCCGTCCTTCATAACGCCGCCTACATAAACGTTAACGTCAGCTTTGGCTGCACCGTCTTTAATACCGCGGATAACTTCTTCCCAGTAGTTACCCTTCATAACCTTAAGTACGGCATAAACGTTTTTGCGTCCTTCCTTTACTTCCGTCACAGGCTCAAAATCCTGCTTGGTTTTGGCGTTCATAACCTTTTGTGTCACCGCGCCCTGCTGTGCGTCATTGCCGCCGCAGCCGGCAACGCCTACAAGCAGTAAAGCCGAGAATAAAACTGCTAATAATTTTTTCATACCCATACCATCAACCTCCGCTTATTTTTATGAACAACATTTCAAAACTTGCTCACATATTATCAATAATATTATAACACATTTACACGAAAAATCAAGCAATTTGTAATTTTTGTTTGCTTTAACCTAAACTCAATAGCCACGTAAACATTAAAGAGCAAAAAGACTCAGCAAGCATTATATTTATCACAAATCAAGGCTGTTTTTCTGCGTTCAAATCAAAGCTAAATATTATTTTTGTCCTCTTTCACTTCACAATAGCTTGCGTCAGATAAAGATAACTTTACAAAAACCTCTTTCTTCTCATCAAAGTTTGTGCTATAATCTTTTATTAAGCAAGCAAAAACTGACAACAGTACAGCCCGCTTTATGATAATTTAGGGAGGATTTTTACATATGCTGAACCAGGTTTCTTTATTCACAGAAAACAATGAGGGTGGTTTGTTCAAAATCACTACCATTCTCGCTAAAGCCAATATCAATATTTACACCATGCTGGCCAATGACAGTGCGGAATTCGGCATCGTGCGCCTGATTGTTGACAAGGCAGAAACTGCTATCGAGGTGCTGAAGGCAGAAGGCTATCAATGCCGTCAAGACAAGGTTATTGCCGTAGAGATGAACGATACTCCGGGTTATCTGGACGGAATTCTTGCCGCTATTCACGGTGCCAACATCGACATTTCCTATCTGTATATTTCCTTTAACCGCGACAATGTTAAACCAGTAGTAGTTTTTAAAACCAACGAGCCGGAAACTGCCACCTTCCTTATCGGTCGTGGCTACAAGCTGCTGGAAACATTTTAATAGCTGAGAATGTTTAGAGGCCGCCCGCTGAAGCAGGCGGTCTTTTTTGCATGCAAAAAAACTGCTGCAGCCTTCGCCGCAGCAGCTCATACTTATCAGTTTACAATTCTTCCGCCAGGTCAAGCAGCAATCTTTCCGTTTTTTCCCAGCCCAGGCAGGGGTCGGTAATAGATTTGCCGTAGACGCCGTCATGCACGCCCTGAGCACCGTCCTCGATATAGCTTTCAATCATCAGACCCTTGACGATTCTGTTGATGTCCGCGTTCAGCTTGCGGGAATGCACAATATCCTTGGCAATGCGGATTTGCTCCAGATATTTTTTGCCGGAGTTGGCGTGGTTGGTATCCACAATAATTGCCGGATTCTGCAGCTGCCGTTCTGCGTACATATCAATAACGATCTTCAGCACCTCATAATGGTAGTTGGGGAAGCTGTTGCCGATGGGGTCAACATAACCGCGCAGAATGGAATGCGCCAGCGGATTACCATTGGTGCGTACCTCCCAGCCACGGAACAGGAATTCCTGCTCATGCTGCGCTGCCGCCACACTGTTGAGCATAACGGACAAATCGCCGCTGGTAGGATTCTTCATGCCAACGGGAATGCCTACGCCGCTGGCAATCATGCGGTGGAGCTGATCCTCGCTGGAGCGCGCACCTACTGCAGCGTAGCTCAGCAAATCGGACAGATAACGGAAAACCTCGGGATAGAGAATTTCCTCTGCACCGGTCAGACCGGTTTCTTCTACCACGCGCACGTTCATTTTGCGGATGGCGATAATACCGCCCAGCATATCCTCCTCACCCTCGGGAGAAGGCTGATGCAGCATACCCTTATAGCCTACGCCGATAGTACGCGGCTTGTTGGTGTACAGACGCGGTACGATAAAAATTTTATCCTGTACCTTTTCCTGCAGCTTGGCCAGACGATAAACATAGTCCAGCACAGCGTCCTCGTTATCGCTGGAGCAAGGACCGATAACCAGCAAAAAGCGGTCATCCTTGCCTGTAAAAATATTCTTTATAGCCTCGTCACGCTGCAGCTTCAGCAGCTTAGAAGCCTTACTTACCGGATAATCCTCCATTAAGGCCTGCGGCGACGGCAGCACCTTGATAAATTCCATCTGCATGCTCATAAACAATTACTCCCATTAATCAATTTGCTGACATCGGCAGATTTTTTGCAACATTCTACCGGTATTAGCAGTGTTAAATTTCCTATATTGTAACACAAACTCTGTTTTTATACAATCATTTACCATGCTAAATTACACTTACAGGGTCAACATTAAAGTATAAATTTGCTTTTTCCTTAAATTCGCTGTTCAGCAGCGCCTCCTTGGTCTCACGCAGGTTCTGCGCCTTCAGCAGCACATTGAAGCGATACAGATCATAGGCCTTCGCCACCAGCGAGGGAAACGGTCCTGCAATCAGCAAATCCTCCAGCTTTCCTTGCAGCTTCAAGCTCTGCAGATAAAAGACAACCTGCTGCGCCAGCGCCAGGCCTGCGCCCTCATCTTTATCTACTACCTGCAGCTTGAGCATCTGGGCAAACGGCGGATAAAAATAATTCTTACGCTCCTGCAGCTCACGCTTGGCAAAGGTGTCGTAATCCTGCGTCACCGCCAGCTGCAGAATCGGATTATCCGGATCATAGGTCTGGAATATTACATGTCCCGGCCTGTCACCGCGTCCCGCACGCCCCGCTGCCTGCGTCAGCAGCGAAAAGGCGCGCTCTGACGCTCTGTAATCCGGCAGATGCAGTGTGCTGTCCGCCGCCAGCACTCCCACCAGCGTTACATTGGGAATATCATGTCCCTTTGCCACCATCTGCGTGCCTATCAAAACATTGGCCGCGCCACCTGCAAAACGCCGCAAAATATCGGCATGCGCAAACTTCGCCACGGTAGAATCCTGATCCATGCGCAAAACCCGTACCTCCGGCAGCTGCTGCAGCTGTTCTTCGGCCTTCTGCGTACCGCTGCCGAAATATTTGATGCGGCGGCTATGGCAGTTCGGGCACTCCTGCGGCAACGACATCGTGTTACCGCAGTAATGGCAGCGCAAATCCTCGTTCTTCTTATGGTAAACCATTGCTACGGCGCAATGCGGACAGGTAATCGTCTGGCCGCAGTCACGGCACATCACAAAGGTAGAATAGCCACGACGGTTCAAAAGCACTATCGCCTGCTCGCCCGCCGCCGCCGTCATCACCAGCGCCTGCTGCAGCGCGCGCGACAGCACGCTGAAATTACGCGCCTCCAGCTCCTTGCGCATATCCACGATCTCAACCTTTGGCAAAGCAGCACCATTAGGACGTGACGTAAGATGCAAATGTGTACACTCGCCCTGCAGTGCCTTATAATACGTGCATAAATCCGGCGTAGCACTGCCAAGCACCAAAGCTGCGCCGGTCAGGCGGCAGCGGGTGCGGGCAACATCACGTGCATTGTAATGCGGGCGGTGGTCCTCCTCCTTATAGCTTCCCTCGTGCTCCTCGTCGACAATCACCAGTCCCAGCTTTTCAAACGGAGCGAACACTGCACTGCGCACGCCAATCAGCACCCTTGCCTTGCCTGTGCGCATGCGGTACCACACGTCGCCTCTTTCGTTTTGTGAAAGCTTACTGTGCGCCACAGCAATTTCGCTGCCGAACCACGCCTGAAAGCGCTTCACCAGCTGTGCTGTGAGCGCAATTTCCGGCACCAGCATCAGCACCTGCCAGCCTGCATCCACAGCATGAGCCGCCGCGCGCAGATAAACCTCCGTCTTGCCGCTGCCGGTAATACCCTGCAGCAAAAAAGACTGCGCACGCTGCACATCTATCGCCTGATTAATCTTTGCCGCAGCATCCTGCTGCTCCGCCGTCAGCTGCAGGCTTTCGCCACGCTCCTGCACCGTGTTGTAGCTGTTGCGCAGCACACGCTTCTGCACTGCGTCCGCCAAACCGTTCTGCGCTAATGCGCGCGCCACAGCGGAGCTCACACCCTGCTGCGCCAGCTCGCTTACGCTAAGCGCTCCCGCAGCTTGCGCCAGTACACCCATCGCAGCATGCTGCCCCTTGGCACGTTTGGCAAGTACTCCTTCGGCCAACGCCTGCCTTCCTGCGGCGTTGATGCGGTAAGCCAGCACTGTTTTTTCCTGCAAACGCTCATTATAAACATAATAAAGCAAGCGTCCCTGCGCATCACGCACAGCACGCCGCTTAATACTCGACTTACCAGGAACAAAAAGGCGCATTGCCTCCGCCAGCGAGCACATATAATAATCTGCCATCCATTTGGCTGTAGCCAGCATTTCCTTATCAAACCAGGGAGTGTCTCCCAAGGCAGCCTCCACAGGCTTCAGCTTGCCGCGGAGCTCCAGGTCAGCAGGCAATGGCGCACGCTCCACCACAAAGCCCTCAACCTTCTGGCCGCTGAAGGGAATAACTACACGCCAGCCGCTGTCTATAAACTGCAGTGCTTCCGGCACACTGTAGGTAAACTGACGAAATAAATTTTTTACCGGTAAATTTATCGCAACATTAACAGCAAACATGGCAACCTCCTGCAAACATACTTGTAGTTTATTATAGCATAAATCAGCGGTGCTGCCAAAAGGATATGCTTGATTTGTTTGTATTATGGCAACCAGAGCCACTCCTTGGGGAAACAAAATCCGCTGTAACTTTCATCGTACATGGAGATGAAAATTGCAGCGGGTTTTTATAGATTATTGAATTTTCCCCAATTATATTTACATCATTCACAATCTATTCTTTCTATTTTGAAGATGACCGGCCTTGTGCCATCGTTGCAACAAGCAATCATAACCTTATCATCTTTCGTCCAACCATGCATGATACTTCCACCTTGCAGAGCCGTATAAATGTAACGGCTGATAGCATCCCACGCCTCAGAACAGAACGGAACCCCTTTTGTTCCGCAATGCATCGTTCCCGGTGACTGTAAACAGCCCTCATCCGGTTTGCCGGATTTCACAAGCGTTCCCGCACCCATGTGCCAGAAGTCGTCCCTCTCATCGTTGCGGTAAAACAGAAACTCATCACCCACATTATAGCAGGGGCATTTGCCGCTGTCCGGTATGGCGCAGTATTCCTGTTGTAATTCCGGATAAAGCTTTTTGTCCAGCACCGTGACTTTTACTTTATACTGCATTCTCTTTTCCTCGTTTCAAAAGTATTTTATTTCAAATAGTAGACGTTCTCTTTTCGCTTTGCAGCTTTCGGCTCATCGCCCACGGTATAACCTAAAGCGTAGTGTCCGATTCCCTCATGTTCTTCATACAGCTTTTGCAGCGCAGACAAGAATAGAAAAGTTTATCATCTTGTAGTATAATTTTTGTGATTTTTTCCGAGACTGAGGTGATTCTTATGCTAAAACCGCGATATTACTTTGCGAATGACTTCCGCTCTTTTTACGAATACTTTCTTTCCCAGCCTCACACAAAGCAAATATTTCGGAAAGGTGACTATCTCTGGAAGCCAGGACAGCCGTATGACCGCATCCAATACTATGTCAGCGGTGCGTCTATTCATTTTTCTGAGCACGAAAGCGGGCGACGGAAAATTATCAGCTTTCACGGCCCGGGAACGCTTTTCCCCGGTTATCACACGAATGATTTCCGTATTGAGCAGGCTTTAACGACTGTTGCACTCTCCAAAATCGAGGTTTTGGAGTTTACTGTGCCGCAATTCAAAACGATGTTTGAGAAGAATACCGCACTGGCTGAAAGTGTTGTCAACTGGTACTCAATGTACGTCAACCGCTTTCTCTTTGAAACCATCCATCAGGAATTTAACCCCTCACAGGTGAAGCTCTGCAATCTTCTGTATTTGCTGACCATGAATCAACCTTCTAACTCTGGTTTGGTCATTGAGATGACACAGGAAGATATTGCGGATATTCTCGGCTTGAGCCGGGTCCAAATAACACGGGAGCTGACCGACTTGCGAAGCAGAGGAATTGTATCTACCACCCGTGGGAGACTCATCGTTGCAGACCTTTCGGCACTGGCGTCCCTGTGTACGGATGAAACCATGTAGTCATTCGAGGTTACGTGTTTATTATACTCAACATAATCTGTTCTGTCTGCTTCCGGTGAAGCACAAACAGTTAAAAGGTCGCAGGCAGCGAAACCTGCGCCTTTATGCTTTGGGGGCTTATGCATTGATCTCTGTCTCGCCTTGGAATTTGAGGGTCATCCGCCCATCAGCGTAGACAGTCACCGTATCGATAACGGTCAACCAGAGCTTTTCGTCAAATTCGGAAAGCGTGTCCAACTCCTGCACCTTAAACATGAATGTGCCAATGGCATCCGCTTGGGCTTGCCGTACGTTCTTTATACTGCGTAGCTCCGCGACCCGTGTTTTGGCCTTTTCGTACCGCGCAACAAAGCCATTGTACCGGACTTTGTATTCTGCTTGGTTCTGTGCCGTCTGTGAGTTTTCGGCGATGCAGCGCTTTGTTAGTTCGGTCACCACATCAATCTCCTCAAGCAGGGACTGGATTTCCTCATCAACACCTGTATAGTTTGTCAGTGCAGACTGCATCAGTCGGCAGTCCTCAAGGATATTGTCCTTACTGTCGAGAACGGCGTTAAAGGCGACAACAAACCGTGCCTTGATAGTTTCCTCATCCAGATGAGGCCTTGCGCATTTGTGGTCACCCTTGAATTTGTTATTGCATTGCC
>OIYY01000130.1_pt1 | contig 57465 bp, 52 predicted proteins | sample 1588341 | NCBI WGS metagenome assembly OIYY01 (sample SAMN03283287) | human gut metagenome | biome: human-associated habitat; material: feces | host: Homo sapiens | place: Peru | collected 2012
TCTTGTTGTTACCGAATTCAACAATTACATCATCATCTGATATATCGATAAGAACACCATAGAAACCGCTTGTTGTAAGAACATAATCACCGATTTCCATAGAATCCATAAGTTCCTGTGTTCTCTTCTGCTCCTTCTTCTGTGGCTTGATTGCAAGGAAATACATCATTGCACCAATAACAACTACATATACAATAATAATACCAATTGAACCCATAATAATTCCTCCAGATTTTCTTTCAAACTTAACATATAATACATAATTGACGGCAACTTGTCTACCACAAAATGTATTTTTTACAAAATATTTATAAACATACGGCAGTACTGCCAATTAACATTGCTTATCAGTCCAAATGCTTAATATTACTGCTTATCATATGTCTTCATCTGATATAATGCCTCTTCCTTGAAGCCTGCATATCTTCCTTCTTCAATCGCAGCTCTTATGTCTGTCATGAGATGGTTGTAATAGTAAAGATTATGAAGAACGCAAAGACGCATTCCAAGCATTTCCTTAGCCTTAAGAAGATGCCTTACATATGCTCTTGAATAATTCTGACAGCATGGACATCCACAGCCTTCTTCAATTGGTGCTGTATCTGTCTCATACTTTGCATTAAAAAGATTAATCTTTCCAAACTTAGTATACACATGTCCATGGCGACCATTTCTTGAAGGATATACACAGTCGAAGAAATCAATTCCTCTGTCCACTGCCTCTAATATATTGGCAGGTGTTCCCACTCCCATAAGATATGTCGGCTTGTCCTTTGGAAGATATGGCACTACATTATCAAGTACATCATACATTTCCTCATGTGTTTCACCAACAGCAAGCCCGCCTACTGCATAACCATCAAGATCTAACTCTGATATTCTCTTGGCGTGGTCAATTCTTATATCATTAAATACGCCACCCTGATCTATACCAAAAAGCATCTGATCAGGATTAACCGTATCAGGAAGTGAGTTCAGTCTTGCCATCTCTTTCTTGCAACGCTCTAACCAGCGGTATGTTCTGTCAACAGAATTCTGGATATACTTTCTGTCAGCCTTTGCCGGCGCACATTCGTCAAATGCCATTGCGATTGTTGAACCAAGATTAGACTGTATCTGCATGCTTTCCTCTGGTCCCATGAATATCTTATGTCCGTCAATATGTGACTGGAAAGTAACGCCTTCTTCTTTAATCTTACGGAGTCCTGCAAGTGAAAACACCTGAAATCCGCCCGAATCTGTAAGAATCGGCTTATTCCAGTTCATGAACTTATGAAGTCCTCCAAGCTGCTTAATAATCTTATCTCCCGGTCTTACATGAAGATGATAAGTGTTAGATAATTCTATCTGCGTCCCTATCTGCTGTAAATCAGTTGTCGCAACTGCGCCTTTAATGGCCGCAACTGTTCCGACATTCATAAATACAGGTGTCTGCACAGTTCCATGTACTGTTGTGAACTCTGCTCTTTTTGCCCTGCCATCTGTCTTTAAAATTTTATACATATCTGCTCCTTTTATTTTCTGTAAAACTCTTTAACTCTGTCCATTCTAGCCGTCATATTGTCAAATATCAGGTCAACAAGTGTAAGTGCTGTCATAGCTTCAACCACAACAACTGCTCTTGGAACTATCATCGGGTCATGTCTTCCTTTGATTGAAACCTCGATATCCTCACCCTGCCTATTAACAGTTTCCTGCAATGCACTAATTGAAGGTGTCGGTTTTACCGCTGCCCTGAACACAAGTTCATCACCGTCGCTTATTCCGCCAAGCACTCCGCCGCTGTGATTAGTCAGCTTACCAACCCTGCCATCCTTCATTACAAATTCATCATTATTATACTTTCCTGTAACTTTAGCCGCTTCAAACCCGTCTCCAATCTCAAAGCCTTTGACAGCCCCGATTGACATTATTGCCTTGGCAAGATTAGCATCTAGCTTTTCAAATGTAGGATTGCCAATTCCAGTCATCATTCCTGTAACCCTGCATTCAATGACACCACCGATTGAATCTCCAACTGACATCTTGCTCTCTGCAAAAGCCTTAACCTTCTCTGCAGCTTCCTTATCAGGCATGTTAAATGCGTTATTATCTCTTTCAGCTATATCAAACTTATCATAATCAATACCAATTCCACCAATTTCTTTAGCATATGCTGTAATATTAATTCCAAGCTCTTTAAGAATCTTCATAGCAATTGCACCGGCTGCAACTCTTCCGATAGTTTCTCTTCCAGAACTTCTTCCTCCGCCTCTGTAATCCCTGAATCCGAATTTCTCGTCAAATGTATAATCAGCATGTCCCGGTCTGTAATAATTAGCTATCTCTGAATAGTCAGCAGACCTCTGTGTCTTATTATATACTGCAAGTGATATTGGAGTCCCGGTAGTCTTGCCTTCAAATACACCTGAAAGAATATGTACCTCATCATCTTCCTTTCTTGGTGTAGTAAACTTTGACTGTCCCGGTTTTCTTCTGTCTAACTGCTCCTGAATATCTTCCTCACAAAGAGGCAGACCTGCAGGACACCCGTCAATTACAACTCCAAGTCCCTCTCCATGCGACTCTCCCCATGTTGATATCTTAAATATATTTCCAAACACTGAACCTGCCATAATATATTCTCCTCATCTTTTCAATAGGATTTATTTTAACATATTAAAATATATATCATCAAGCAAAACCCCAATTTATTAATTTTTTATTTTTTCTTAATAGTCAAATGTTTTTTATATGGTAAAATATATTTATCTTATATTGAATGGAGTTTATTATGGGAACTGTTATAGGAATTGATTTAGGAACAACTAACAGCTGTGTGGCTGTTATTGAAGGTGATACGCCTACTGTCATCACCAACAAAGAAGGCTACCGCACAACCCCTTCTGTTGTAGCCTTTACGAAATCAAAGGAACGGATTGTTGGTGATGCCGCCAAAAGACAGGCTGCCGTCAACTCTGACAGAACTATATTCTCTATCAAGAGACACATGGGTACGGACTATCGCAAGAAGATTGACGGAAAGTATTATACTCCTCAGGAAATCTCTGCATTTATACTTATGAAGTTAAAGGAAGACGCCGAAGATTTCTTAGGACAGCCTGTGACGGATGCTGTTGTAACTGTGCCTGCCTATTTTACTGACGCACAGAGACAGGCTACTAAAGATGCCGGTAAGATTGCCGGGCTTAACATATTAAGGATTATCAATGAGCCTACTTCTGCCGCTCTCGCGTACGGACTTGACAATGGTACGGCACAGAAGGTTCTTGTGTATGACTTAGGTGGTGGAACTTTTGATGTATCTGTTATCGATATCGGTGATAATGTCATTGAAGTTCTTGCGACTTCAGGTGACAATCACTTAGGTGGTGATGATTTTGATGAAAGAATCGTTAATTATCTTGTGGAACAGTTTAAGATAAGTGACGGTATCAATCTTTCAAAGGATGCCTCTGCGATGCAGCGTTTAAGGGAAGAAGCTGAGAAAGCAAAGAAAGAGCTGTCTTCTTCTGTGACAACTAATATTAATCTTCCTTTTATCGCCATGGCCAAGGACGGACCGCACCATATTGATATCACTCTATCAAGACAGACATTTAATGAACTTACTGCTGACCTTGTAGACAGAACAATCACCCCTGTTGAGAATGCGCTGCATGATGCAGGACTTTCCAAGACAGACATTAATATGGTTTTATTGGTTGGTGGTTCTACAAGAATTCCTGCTGTCGCTGATAAAGTAAGACAGCTTATGGGAAAAGAGCCATCAAGAAATCTCAATCCTGATGAATGTGTAGCCCTTGGTGCTGCAGTTCAGGGTGGCAAGCTTGGAAACCAGCTTCAGGTCGGTTCTGCTGCTTCTGAAATCATACTTATGGATGTAACTCCTATGTCTCTTTCTATTGAGACTATGGGTGGAATTGCAAGCCGGCTTATTGAAAGAAACACTACCATTCCTACAAGACACAGCCAGATATTCACTACCGCCGGCAATTTCCAGACATCCGTTGATATCAAGGTTTTTCAGGGTGAGCGAAAGTTTACAAGAGACAACAAGTTGCTTGGCAACTTCCGTCTTAACGGTATTAAGCGTGCGATGGCAGGAGTCCCACAGATTGAAGTAACATTTGACATTGATGTTAATGGTATTGTCAATGTATCTGCAAAGGATTTAGGTACCGGAAGGGAACAGAGCATTACTATCACTTCAAGCTCTAACATGACCGAAGAAGAGATTGCAAAAGCCCGCTGGGAAGCCGAAGTCTACAGCAAGCAGGATGAAGCATACCAGAGCTTTATTGACATAAGGGAGGATGCTGTACGGACTCTTAACGAAGCTAACAACGCACTTGCCGCCAATAAAAAGGTCTGGGATAAGGATAAGAAAAAGAATGTTAAGGCTCAGATTGGGCATCTTGGCAAGCTTATATCTAAAGCTCCTATTGACAAGCTTAATGAGGAGAAAGCAGCTTCCATGCATGAGGCTTCGGAAGCTGTGAAAGAAGCTTTAAGGTAGTGGCGAAAAAGACCAGTTCAGATATTTCCCGAACTGGTCTTTTTATTTTCTTGTTATTTCTCTAGTTCTTCGTATGTAAATAACATTTTCTCTGTGTTATCTACATAATATTTCTGTTCTTTCTGAAAATATTTTACAAGACTGCTGTAATCATTTTCATGCTGTGCTTTGTTAAGACTTCTGTAATACTCTGCTTTATTATCATCCCTGATGATTATTGGAAATATGTTATTGTCTAAACATTGTTTCAGTATTATCATTCTTCCAACCCTTCCATTGCCATCCTGAAAAGGATGTATAAGTTCAAATCGGGCATGGAATTTTGCTATTTTATCTATACTGACTTCATTGGAATTATTGTATTCTTCTATGAGGTTATGAATCTTCTCTGGCACTTCCTGCGGCAAAGCCACATTAATATCACTTACTCTGTTTTCTCTCTTCTTCCAGTCTCCTATAGCATAACCATTTGCAAAATCTTCAAACACGCCTTCTTTGAGATTTCTATGCATACCTTTAATCAATTCTTCTTCCAATGGTGCTTCAATATTTTTCATTATATAATTGAACATTTTAAAATGTCCGTTCATTTCCTCTATATCTTTAGTCCGGAATATTACTTCTGTATCATCAGTATATAATGTTCCTGTTTCGAACATAGAAGCTGTCTGCTTTTCTGTAAGGGTACTTCCCTCAATTCTGTTTGAATTATATGCCATACTTCTCTGCGTATATCCATACACACCGCTTCTATCCTGCTTTTTAAATTCTATAAGTAAACGCTCTTTTAATCTTTTCATAAAAATATCTTCATTCATAACATTTTCCCTTCTCTATAAAATCCGCTATATTTACTCTGCAACTGATGATATTGTACCATTTAGCTGATGATTATTACAACATTTACATTAATCCCGACAGGAATTTACTCCGCTTTCTTTCCCTTTAAATTAACTATACAGATTCCTATGCACACAAGTACTAACGCTATAAGTGCATTTATTCCAAGCTCCCTGCTTCCTTCTCCAAGCCACCACGCTGAAAGAAGTACGCCGAATACCGGGTTGGTGAAACCGAAGATTGCCACCTTGGATACCGGGTTATGCTTTAACAGTATTCCCCATATTGAGTAGGCTACGGCTGATATGCATGCGAGATAGAATAACATAAGTATTGCTGATACTGATACATGTGTTATTCTGCCGCCCATCATGAGTCCTAATATAACCATTACTATTCCGCCAAATATGAACTGATATCCGCTTAACATTACCGGATTGTCTTTCTTTGAATAATTCTTCATAAGGCATGATGAAAATGCATATGACAACGCGCATAAAAACAGGCTTCCGTCACCCATAATGCTTAAATTCATGTCGATTTTCTGTCCATTCATGCTGACTACAATAACACCCGCAAAACCAATCACGCAGCCAATAATCTTCTTCAGATTCAGCTTTTCCTGTCTGAATATAATTGTCGATACAAGTATTACGAAAAATGTGTTAGAGCCGTTAATTATTGACGCTTTCACTCCACTGTTATGTGCAAGTCCGATATAGAAGAATATGTACTGCAGAATTGTCTGGAACATTGCCAGTTTTACAATGCTTGGTACACTTGATTTCGTTGGAAGCAGCATTTTTCTGTTAAGAATACTTCCGATTAAGATTGTAAGCACTCCTGCCAGCACAAATCTTGTTCCTGCAAATAATACCTGTGTCCATGTTTCACTTGACGGTATCTTAAACAGTGCATATCCTAATTTGATACATGGCGATGCGCTTCCCCAAAGGAATGTACACACAAGCGCAAGGGCGCACACCACCCATGTTTTCTGTAAAAAATCTTTTTTCTCGTTTGTTTTTTTCATGATTAATCTGCCACTCAAAATGTGATATATCTGCTTTTTGAGTAACTTCTCCTTTCTGACTACCAATATCTTCTATTTTCTAAATAACGTCACACCTAGTAACACATCAATCTTCCCAATTACAAAATAACTTAATTCTAAGACCTCTTTTCAAATATCTCATAATACACATCATCAGCAGAATCATTAACAGAATCATGCATTGTCTCTTCTGGCTCATTCTGAAGCAATTCGTATAAGTAACTCTTTTTCACAGCATTTGTTGCTGCTTGCTCCGATAAATCATATCGTCTTATTAAACTCAATATCACACAATCCATATATGATAAAGCTTTTGTATTCATCATTTAAACACCTCCAGTTATTATTTCTATTATGTAAGGTATAAGTTGCCATTATATCTGCAAATGACTGGATAGAAATAATAATTAGCATGCAGCCAAATCCTCACATAGCAGAAACTATTTATTCCATTCTACAAAAATTTTCTATTCTCTACTATACATTCCTCTAAGACTAGAAAAAACTTCTTTATGTGAATATCTTTTATCATTTCTCTCTGCATATCTATCAGCTGTTTCAAGGGCTGCATCAACACCGTCTGTTAAATCTGAGTAAGCCTCTAAACTAAGCAAAACCATAGTATTACCGCCATTTTTCGTTAAATATACCGGCTCACCACTCTCAACAGATTTTTCAACCTCCACAAAATTATTATTCAAGTCCGAAATTGATATAATTTTTTTCATAGATAATATGCCCCTCTATCATTATTTTGTTTCCCCGCAAGAAGAACACTTGTAGCCAACTAATTTCTGCTCATCATATGCTTTACTTACTGTAACTGTCTGTGTTTCATAATGACCTTCTTCATCGTGGTGTGTATATCCAGTGATTTTTTTCCTAGTGGTAGAAGAAGAACACCTTCCACCCTCATCCAAACAAGCATATTGATGTTCATCCAATGCATCTCCTGAAATAAATTCATTTTCCTCTATTCCTTTTTCTCTACAATGTTCACACATTCCTCTATCGCACTGAATGCATACATAATATTTAGTATACACAGGCTCATCCCAGGCGTCCTTATCAACCACCCATACCTGCTCTTCTCTTGTTACAGCATCATGGTGAACTGTCTCATAAACAGGCACCCAGTTATGCTCATGTGAAGGTGTGTTTGGTGTTGATGGCTTTGTCTCAGTCTCGCTAGGGGCTGAGTTACCGCCATTGTCTGAAGAACTGCTGCCATTATTACCACTGTTACCGCTGTTGCCACTGTTATTACTGTTATTACTGTTATTACTGTTATTGCTACCATTATTGTTATCACCAAAGCCTGAACTGCTGCCGCCATTGCTGTTAATGCCGTTATCAGCTACATCAGTTGATGGCTTGGTAGGAATAATTTCATCAGCCTTTGGAATCTTATCGTCTTTTGCAGCTTCTGAGATTTCCTCTGCTACAGTCTCATCAGTGATTGTTATAATTGAATTACTATCACCTTCCTCAAAATTATCTGCCTTAATCTCTTTTCTGTTGCCGTCCCTATCCTGAATGATAACAACTTTCTCGCCATTGTCCTTTGTCTCAACAATACCGGCTACTTCTACCGTTTTACCCTCTGAATCCTTGACTGCAATAGTAACCTGTTCCTCACTGCCTGCATTCTTCTTAGTTTCCTGTTCTGTAACGGCCTTAGTAGTGCTCTCGGTGGTTACTTTCTTACTCTTTTTTCCGCAGCCTGCAGATGTAAATACTAAACAGCATGATAAAAACACTGCTGCACCCTTTAATAAATTTCTTTTAATCATACCAGCTTACCTCGATTTCTCTTTACTCTTCTCCTCTTTTAAACCGTGTAATACTTCTTAATTAAACGCATAAATCTTATATATCTTATTCAAATGTTTTATGTATTTTATCGCATTTGTAATTAATTAGCAATATATGGCGTATTAAGCCACATTTCAGCACTTAATACGCCATATATTGCTAGTTATTTTTTATTTTGTGCGGCAGTCTTACCCGCAGAATTTTTCTTTTAAACATCTGACTGTTAAAAGGTATCACAGGATAAATATAGCTTTTTCCTGATATTGTCCTGTTAAAGCATACAAGAACTATTGCAAATATTACTCCTGCCAGAAGTCCGATTCTTCCAAAGAACTGAACAAGAATCAGATTGACTATTCTTATGAATTTTAATGCATATCCCATCTCAAAGCTTGCCTGTGAGTAGGTTCCAACCGTTACAACTGCCATGTAAAGAAGCGATTCTGAGTTAAACCACCCGGACTCCACAGCGTATTCTCCCACAACAATACCGGCAAGAATACTTAATGGTGTTGACAGCATTCCTGGCGTATTAACCGCCGCAAGCTTAAGCCCGTCGACCGCAAGTTCAAGAATGAAAAGCTGTAATATAACCGGAACTGTTATATCCTCATTTATCGTTATGAATTTCAGCCATTCCGGCACCCACTGCGGATTGCTTTCAAGCAAAAGCCACACAGGTGTAAGAAAAACCGTCAGTAATGTAAAGAAGAACCTCGACAGTCTTATATAAGTTCCTATCATTGGCGAAAAATTAAAATCATCCGCCTCTTCTATTATATCAAACACACTTGTCGGAATTATCATTACCGCAGGCGAGGTATCTACCATAATAACTATATTCCCATCAAAAAGTGCTGCAGCAGCGGTATCAGGCCTTTCAGAATATTTGTACTTTGGAAACGGATTAATCCACTTCCCCTTAAACATACATTCCGCAAGGCTCTCTATATTCATGGTGAGTGCCTCAACCTCTATACTGCTTATCAGATTCTCAATTCTTTGAAGTAGCTTCTTATCAACCTTATCGTCAATATAGCACACGGCAACATCTGTCCTGGAGCGCTCCCCTACAGTATACATTTCCATTGAAAAGCGGCTATCCCTTATTCTTCTTCTTAAAAGTGCTGCATTGCACACAAGCGTCTCGACAAATCCGTCTCTTGAGCCACGCAGAACCTTGTCTTTGTAAGGCTCTGTAACTGAACGCATCGGATAAGTACGGCAGTCAATAAGTATACATTCGTCAAAGCCATCTATTATCATGACTGTCTGTCCTGAAAGAAATGCCTTCTCTACTTCGTCATAATGTCCGTTTTTTTCAATCTCTGTATATGGCATTCCTACTTCTAAAAATGTATCTATATCCTTTATGTCCGATTCTTTCAATGAATAAAAAAACTGCACCAGTTTTTCAATTGTTTCTTCCTGTACGAATCCATCTATAAAGTAAAAATGTGTTCTCTTCCCACCTATTAATACATCTCTTTGCAGAATGTCAAAATTCCTGTCCACTCTTAACTTTTCATTCATCATGCGGACATTCATGTCTATGTTAGTTGTAAAATCAGTCATGCTTACTCCTTTCACCAGCACATTTTCACCCGCACTTTAAAGCACCTTTCGATATCCCATATTGCCACTAAATCCCTTCAAAGCACGAAAAGGGCAGGACTTACGCCCTGCCCTTATAGAATGTCCACATTTGACACATTTATTCTGTTATTAGTTCTCAAAAAGTGATGTTGAGTAATATCTGTCACCGCTGTCTGGAAGCAGTGCAACGATTGTCTTACCCTCGTTCTCTGACTTCTTAGCCCACTCGATTGCTGCGTAAAGTGCGGCACCTGCTGATATTCCGACCTGAATACCTTCTGTGTGAGAGATTAACTTTGCATACTCAAATGCGTCATCATTATCGACTGGAACTACGCTGTCATATATCTTAGTGTTAAGAATTTCTGGAACAAAGCCTGCTCCTATTCCCTGAATCTTATGTGGTCCCGGCTTGCCCTGTGAAAGTACCGGTGAAGTTGCAGGCTCAACTGCAATTATCTCAATCTTGTCATTCTTAGACTTAAGATACTCGCCAACTCCTGTGATTGTTCCACCAGTTCCGACTCCGGCAACAAATGCGTCTACCTCTCCATCTGTATCATTCCATATCTCTGGTCCGGTTGTTCTTCTGTGTGCTTCCGGATTCGCTGGATTAACAAACTGTCCTGCAATCATGCTGCCTTCAATCTCTTTCTTTAATTCTTCTGCCTTCGCAATCGCACCTGTCATTCCTTTATAACCAGGAGTAAGTACAATCTCTGCACCATATGCCTTGATAATATTTCTTCTTTCTACACTCATAGTCTCTGGAAGAACTATTATTGTTCTGTAGCCCTTTGCTGTTGCAATGGCAGCAAGTCCGATTCCTGTATTGCCTGATGTAGGCTCAATAATTGTTGCACCGGGCTTAAGAATTCCTTTCTTCTCTGCATCTTCAATCATTGCCTTTGCAACTCTGTCCTTAACGCTTCCTGTCGCATTGAAATACTCAAGTTTAACAAGAACTCTTGCCTTAAGTCCGAACTTCTCTTCAATATGTCCAACTTCTACAAGTGGTGTGTTACCTATTAAGTCTGCTGCTGATTTATATATCTTTCCCATACAATCCTCTTTTCTTGTGGTATTATTCCACATTTTCTAATATCAATTCATGAATCTGGTAATATGTTTACGCAATACATAAACATACTATGTTTGTATGTTATTATAAAACAATGATTTTTATTTGTACAGTACTTTTTTATTTTTCTTCAAAAAAGGAGTCTTAAAACTTCTTTTTTCTCATCACATCTAATTTTAAAAAATGCAGTTACCACTCCATCATGATAACTGCATCTGTAATAATTACTTATCTTTTTTGAAATTTCTCAAGGTGCAAATTTCACATAGTGAGCCGGATTTCCGCCCTCATCTATAACAGTGTAACACTGTGATCCTTCGGCATCCAGACTTATCCGCTCTCCTCCCGTTAATTTTGAAGGTGACAGATAATAGATCGCTTTCTTAGTTGTTACCGAATCGATAAAAATAGCATAAGCTCCATATAATTCCAATGTTACCTCTTTATCAATCATTACACAGCTTGCACTATTTTCTCCGTGTACCAGAATACCGACATCATCAGGTGCGAGTCTGTCTTCATTCAGTGTAAGGGAACCTGTTCCTGTAAAGGTTACACTTCCTCCGTAGCCTGCACCCCACATAATCAGCTCATCAAGATGATTTTCTCCTACCAGGTTAATGGTAAACCCATTCCCCATAAGATTCACATCCAGAACTTCCCCTGTGAAATTGTCTAATGTCAGCGTGTTCGTACTGATATCATACCATGCCCCCGGCACCGTAGTTACCTGATTTGAAATAAAGTTACCATTCGCGTCGTAGCTTCCTGTGGAAGAAATAAATGTTCCCATATGCAGATATTCCCGGGTATCATTTGCCGGTGACCAGAACATAATATATTCCTCGGATCCCAGTCCGCTCCATGCATATTCTCCCGCGAAGTCCGGTTCCAGATTTGGCAGAACAGGAAACTCTGTATCAGCCATCTCCGTTAGTGTAACATTATCCTGACTGTCACCCTCTTCCATGGCATAAGCCTCATAGTAAGCAATATAGCGTTCTGTTCTGTTAACAGTTCCCTGCGCTACATAGCTGTTATAAGGATCATCAGGATCACCGACAACAATGGCATCATCACTGTATTCAACCACAGGAGTAATATCCGTCCTTATGTATTTCATTGTGTCCGGATTGCCGCCCTGACTTGCAACCCATACTTTCGCTTCTTCAAGTCCCTCACTGCCGGTTGCAGATGAAGTGTATTCATTGCCAGCAGGAACGTAAGTCACATGGATATACGCATCTTCAATCACTGCTGACGGTTCATCATACTTCGGTGTATTAAGCCCGTCACCATTGCTGTCATCTATATCACTGACCGTCGTATCACCTTTAAAAACATCTTTCCCCAGTGGGTCATACCCAAGGGAAGAAAACACGATGGAGACAACCGCTACAGAAGCAGCAACAGGGGCAAACAGGATACGTTTTATCTGCTTTGATCTGTCTGATTTCTTTTCTTCCCTGCCCTGTGTGTATTTAGTGTTAAACTCGTCATCCGGTATGTTTACTTCTATTGAAGCAGAGAATTCTTTTGACGCATCGGTTGGTTTTTCAGCATAACAGTTCAGTTCCTCCGGATACTTTTCATCTGTAGGAATATTAAATTCATTATCAATTATACTATTCAAAAATACCCCACCCCTCCTTTTAAATAAGTCCAGAAGTTATAGGTTCACAATACATTTACTTTTCTATATGTACATCCACCTGCGGGAACGGACATTCAATACCAAGCTTTCTAAATCCCAAAAGCAAGTCATGATTCATAATCCGTGTACATGAAAAAATATCCTTTTCATTAACATTAACCACAAATCTTAATACGATAGAACTGTCGGCTAATTGCTGTATTCCAAGATATTTCGGAACATCCTGCATAACATCTTTATGGTTCTCATACATTAACTGCACAAGCCCCGGAATCTGCTTTTCCAATTCTTCAATATCCGTTTCATAAGGAATACTGATATCACAGACACTGCGTGATAATTTGTCGGAACGGTTCAGAATATTCCGCATGGCAGAATTATTTATGACTTTGACATTATCTCCTGTATCGGTAATGCTGGTGGTTCTGATTCCTATATTGGTTACCTTTCCGCGAAAACCATCTACTTCAACAATGTCACCTACGTTATACTGATTTTCAAAGATCATAAATGCACCGGTCACCACATCTGCAATAAGGCTCTCCGCACTGAAACCTACAATCAGTGCAATAATTCCTACACTGGCTACGATTGTAGAGACGTTCACACCGATGATGGAAAGTCCCCAGCACAAAATCACAATACCGGCAATGTATTTCAGCATACTTGAAACGATTGACAGTAAGGAACGTGTTCTGTGGTTTTTCGGATTAGGAAGACTCAGAAGCATGGTGATCAGGCTTACAACAGCAATCACGGCAGCCGCCATAACAATTACTTTTAAGATGGCTGAAAACTCTATTCCCACCGTTTTCAAATCTTCAAAATCGAAAACATCAGTCAAAAAGCCAACCGGAACCGTGATAATCAAAATAGCTATGCAGGCAATAAGTCCAGTAATCTTGGTTTTGTTTTTACTCATAGTTAATCTCTCCTTTTCATTTTATAGTATTATCTGTTACATATTGGTACTTACTATTGTATAAAATTTTACACCTTTTCAGAAAAAAAATAAGAGACATAATGTCTCAATGTATCATTCTCACGGATTTTCTCAAAACAAAGAGTCACTTTGTGACTCTTTGCGCGCCCATGTGGGCACGCAAGTGCATCTTCATCTCCACATGGGTCGCATCCCCGCGGAGCGTTTTTACTTTAAAGGAAATGCAATTTCCTTTAAAGTAAAAAAACTTCTCTGACAGACTTAATGTCTATTCAAAGAAGTATATCAACACATATGCTATTTTATTTCCCAGTCATGAAAAAATTGAAAAAATTCCTTACGTGAACTGGTATTCGTCTTATCACACAGCTTATCAACATAACGATAAAAGGTCGACCTGGATATGTATAACTGTTCAATCATACTATTTACCCCCTCTTTATTCGTAAGCAGCTGAATAACTACTTTCTTTTCCTGTTCCGTAAGAGCATATGCTTCTGCAAAAGCATCTATCTTTTCCATATTTGCATCCTTTGGAAGATTTTTCAATATATCTTCCTTGATAGCTGCTTCTCCTATTTTTCTGTATGCAACAAAATATGGCACATAGTAAGCAATCATTGTACAAGTAATCATCACAAACAAAACTAAGGAAAAAATCAAAATAAATATCTGGCTGTCCTGCTCTAACAAATATGTCGAAACAAATGTAAGAAGTATCGCGCATACATTATTCAGTCCTCTACCCATTCCGGCCCACAATCTCGGATTTTTCATCATGAAAGAAATATCCATAAAACTTATCATAAAAAAAACAACAAAAAATCCCGCAGATATGTAAAACACTGACAAACCAATGATAAAAGGTCCGCCCATTGTAATGATTATAATAGACGCAACGGACATAACTGTGACCAAAAACATGATAAAAGGCATAAAGCATCTGCCTTTTATATCATAGATAAAACCGGCAGCCAGACCACTTACTGCCAGCAGCAGCCTTGCCCATTGTCCAATATTGTAATCGCCCGATGCATGTACCAGCGTAACAGCATTATCCAGTGTTGAAAAAATAATTGTCATCAATGCAACACATACGATTAACGCACCCACAACAATTTCAGGGTTATCCGGTTTTATTTTATAAAAGGAAATTTTCTCTTTACTTTTCTGTGATTCAATAGTATCCTCTTCAAAAAATCCACCACTTACAATATGCATTCCACATATAAAAGCAATCATAAATAAGGACAATACAATTGGTTTAATATAATAATCATTTACAAAATTAGTATATATATACTGAGTAAAAACACCCAATGCGTATGCAATACCTATCATTTTGGCTAAATGCTTACGATTAGAAATATTTTTGTTTGTTATATAGCAGACTGCACTTCCCGCAACTCCCAAAATAACAAAACAAACGATACCGGCACCCATTACCAATGCATAATTTTGATCTTGCATAATAACAAACACGCAGACAATACATATAATACAAGCCATTACGCTTATTATTCTTTTCACTATATCAGAAAGATACTTGCAAAAAACAGGGTATACGATAACACCAATAAAGCTCACACCCAATACAATATTCTGTGCATTTACTACACCTGCACTATTCGTCAATAACGCCATCATATCATCAAAAAAAAATTCTGTTCCCAAAAAACAAAAATTATATATTGCCAACAGAAAAATCATTACTATGTCTTTTCTATTAATTACATTCTTTAGCACTCATTTCATCCTCTCTCGTATTCCATTACTTCGATACGCCCTTTCCTGATATCAGCATATCTATATTTCTTAAATGTGTCAATGCTTACCAGCACATAATCCTGCAAAAGTTTTATCTTAATTCCAGTATTGAATTTTATCTTGCCAACATGAAACAGCTTCCACCAGTCCGTCATATGTATGCTTTTCTGCCTCAACTATACGTTCTTTCACAATTCCAGCTTCCATAAGCTTCTTACTGCAAGCCGGGCCAATGCTGTACACCAGAACATCCTCAAGTCTGTCAATCAGCCATTTTATGCGCTCCCCGCTGCTGCCACTTGTAACAATTATCCCGTCAATATCTCCGCAATCCATGCTGTCGTATTCCATAGTATCATAATCCACAGGTTCATTCCTATATACCGGAATCTTAATTAAGTTTTCATACTCCTTCATAGCTTCCTCAAGTGAACCGCTTGTGACTTCGGCACACAGATACGCAACTCTGCCTGACACAACATTCATCAGTTCTTCTCCCAGCGCCAATCCTGTAGCTTTTGACGAAACATAATCTGCCTCAATCCCACATGCTGTCCTTAAAGCATTCTGCGTATTCTTCCCAACAACAGCAACCTTAATACCTGCAGATACCACATTCCCCACATTATAAGCAAACCCAGCCACAGCATTTTTACTTGTAAACACAAACCACTGTGCATCTTTTATCTGTGTCTGAAAATCTTTAACCTTTATGTATTCAATCCTGCCGGTTAATATTTTTTCGCAGATAAGCCCCTCCTTTGCAAGTAATTCTGCAAGGGAAGGGCTTTCATCGTACATCTGTCCATTTTCAATATATGTATATATGTATTTACCCACAATCTACTCCAATCCAAGCATACGGGCTGCCTCGTGGCCAACCGCCTCACTGTCAGTTCCTGTAACTTCAATTCTAAGAATCCTGCTGCAATCATCATTGCCAAATAACACAACCATTCGAAGGTCGCCGTTATCCTTTGTCACACAGTGTGCGCCAACCGGGGCATGGCAGCCGCCGCCTGTTAATCTTAAAAATGTTCTTTCAGCCACAGCTTCTCTATCAGAATTATCATCTGACAAAGCATTTATCTTATCAAGAAGTTCTGTATTCACCTCTGCAGTCTCAATCGCAAGAACTCCCTGTGCCGGTGCCGGAATAACAATCTCAGGGTCAAGGTATTCTGTTATTTCAGATGACCTGCCAAGTCTGTTAAGTCCTGCTGCCGCAAGCACAATTCCATCAAGTCCGTATGAATTGCCCATAAGTTTGTTAATTCTCGTATCAACATTTCCCCTGATAGCAGTAAACTGGATATCAGGACGCAGCATTGCAAGCTGGCATGCACGCCTAAGGCTCCCAGTGCCTATAACCGCACCCAAAGGAAGTTCTGAAAAACTTCCTGCATTCTTTAATATAAGTACATCTCTGCAATCCTCTCGTTTCCACGCCTTTGCAAATGTAAGTCCAGCCTCACATTCAGCCGGCATGTCCTTCATGCTGTGAACCGCCATATCAATACTGCCTGAAAGAAGTGCTTCCTCAATCTCCTTTACAAAAAGTCCCTTAGTTCCAATCGCAGCAAGCGGTTTATCCGTAACCTTGTCGCCTGTTGTCTTAATTATAACAAGTTCAAATGTATCCTCAGGATACGCCTCTTCCATTCTTCTCTTAACATATTCCGACTGGACAAGTGCCAGCTTCGAACCTCTCGTTCCTATTCTGTAATGCATAATCCTCCCTACAAGCCAAACAGTCTCTCAACCATATCTTTATACTGCTGCTGTTCATTTTCTTCCACATTTTTCAATTCTTCAATCGGTTCTTTTAACAATCTGTGTAATGACGACTTAAGAATCTTCTTTAAGATTACCCTGTCATGGTCTGAAAGGTCAATCTTGCGGTTAAGATAATCATAGCTGTCCTGTACTATCTCATCACATTTTTTGCCAAGCGACTGAATAGTTGTATCCATTCTGCTTGATGTGAGCCACTTCTTTGTTTCCGCTATATACTCATCAATCACGCACTGGCTTTCCTTAAGCAAATGTGCCCTCTCATTCTGATTAGACTTCACAATCCCGCCTATCCTGTCAAGGTCAATAAGAGTAACTCCACAAATGTCACCTGCCGATTTTTCTATATCTCTTGGTGCAGCAAGATCAAGAAGTGTCATCTTTTTACCCTCTGATAATTCAGAAGCTCTAATCACCAGATGAGGTGATGAAGTCGCTGAGACAACTATATCACTGCTTTTAAGTGCTTCTGTTTTCTTATCATATACAATAACCTCAATCTGTGAAAACTCCTTAAGCAACGCCTTCGCATGCTGATAAGTTCTTGAACACACTGTTACATCAGCGCCATATTCTGCCAGATATCTTATGGCAAGAGCCGCGGTTTTGCCGCTTCCTATAACAAGCGCGTGCTTTCCTGATATGCCACATACTCTGTCTAACTCCTGAATACCGACATAACATACAGATACTGGTTTTTCACTTACCTTGTACTCTGTCTTAATCCGCTTTGCACAGCTTACCGCTTCTCTTACTATATAATTAAGCTCTTTCCCGCTGTGTCCAAGCGTTCTTGAAAGGTCTGCCGCATCCTTTAACTGACCTAGTATCTGATCCTCTCCAAGCACCATGCTTTCAAGTCCGGCAGCTATGCAAAACAGATATACCAGTGCTTCTTCACCACATTTGACACCGGCTAATTTAGTATCAGTAAGTCCAAAATAATTATTGAATAAATCGGACATTACTTGTACAAATGTTTCATCCTCATACAGATAAAACACTTCGCATCTGTTGCATGTTGAAAGGCACATGCACTGGTTCACACCTGCTTCCTCTGCCTGCTGCATAAAGTCTGCTATCCCGCTGTCTGTGAATGTAATCTTATCCCTTACTGAAAGGTCTGTATTCTTATAATTAATTCCTACATATCCTAACTGCATCTGTATTCCCACTTATTATCCGAATTATTTATTGAAGAATTCTTCCATAACCTCTATTGTACGGTTGATGTCTTCATTAGTGTGTGCATCTGATACGAACATTGCCTCAAACTGTGATGGTGCAATGTATATTCCGTTATCAAGCATATGTCCAAAGTATTCTGCATACTTCTTAGTGTCTGACTTTACTGCACTGTCATAATCTTCAACTGCATCCGGTGTAAAGAATATGCTCATAAGTGAACCAATCTGATTAACCGATACCCTTCCGGCTCCACATTTTCTTACACTGTCAGCAATACGCTTTGTCTTAGTCTCAAGTCTGTCGTATATATCCTTATTATCTCTTAAGATTCTTAAAGTCTCTAAGCCTGCTGCTGTTGCAATTGGATTGCCTGACAATGTTCCTGCCTGATATACAGGGCCGTCAGGACTTACCATACGCATAATGTCAGCTCGTCCGCCATATGCGCCGACTGGCATACCCCCACCTACAATTTTTCCAAGAGTTGTAAGGTCTGGCTTTATGTTAAAGTACTCCTGCGCTCCGCCAATTGAAAGTCTGAAGCCTGTTATTACCTCATCAAATATAAGAAGGCTTCCATTCTCCTTAGTTATGTCTCTTAAGAATTCAAGAAATCCATGTCTTGGAAGCACAACTCCCATGTTAGCTGCAACTGGTTCAACTATTACCGCAGCTATTTCATCTTTATTGTTATCAAAAAGCTCCTTCACAGAATCGCAGTCATTGTATTCTGCTACAAGTGTATTCTTAGTGTAATCAGCAGGAACTCCTGCACTGTCTGGAACTGATGTTGTAAGTGCTGCTGAACCGGCTTTTACTAAAAGTCCGTCAGAATGTCCATGATAACAGCCTCTGAACTTAATTATCTTGTCTCTTCCGGTGTAGCCTCTTGCCACACGGATTGCACTCATAACAGCTTCTGTTCCTGAGCTTACAAGACGGCTCACCTCCATTGTAGGAATAAGCTCATATATAAGCTCTGCCATCTCAACTTCTCTCTTGGTTGGTGCACCATATGTAAGGCCTGCTTCTGCCGCTTCTTTAACCTTTGCAATTACTCTGTCATGTGCATGGCCTAATATTCCCGGTCCCCATGAACATATGTAGTCAATCATTTCATTCCCATCTACATCAGTAATTCTGTCTCCCTTGGCAGAAGCTATGAATCTTGGCACTCTGTCAACTGCCTTGTATGCCCTGACAGGACTGTTTACACCACCCGGCATATGTTTTACTGCTCTCTCATATAAATCCTTTGACATCTCTTCATTCATAAAACCTGCTCCTCCTGCTTAATTTAATACTGCTAAAAATGTTACTCTTCCTTTAACCATTTTGCCACATCTATAGCATGATATGTTATTATCATCTTAGCTCCGGCTCTCTTAAAGCCAGTCATATTCTCCATTACAATCTTCTTCTCATCAATCCAGCCATTCATTGCTGCTGCCTTAACCATCGCATACTCACCGCTTACATTGTAAGCGACAATTGGAATATTGAAGTTAAGCGCTATCTCTTTCATAACGTCCATATATCCGAGTGCCGGCTTTGCAATAATCATGTCTGCACCTTCTAATATGTCTTCTTCAACTTCCCTTAACGCTTCTTTTCCATTAGCCGGGTCCATCTGATATGTCTTTCTGTCACCAAATCCCGGTGCTGAATGTGCGGCATCCCTGAACGGTCCGTAATATCCTGATGCAAATTTAGCACTGTATGAACATATAGGAATATTAACCAGTCCTGCCTCATCAAGTGCATTTCTGATTGCCTCAACTCTCTTATCCATCATGTCACTCGGTGCAATTATATCTGCCCCCGCTTTTGCATAAGCAACTGACGCCTTTGCAAGAAGCGGCAGTGTCTCATCATTTAATATAACGCCATCTTTTACAAGTCCGCAGTGTCCATGTGATGTGTACTCACACAGGCACACATCAGCCATGATAACAAGCTCTGGATAAGCATCCTTAATAAGGCGGATTGCCCTGCACACAACACCTTCCTCGTCATATGCCTCACTTCCGACCTCATCTTTATGTACAGGTATTCCAAAAAGCAGAATTCCCTTAATTCCAACCTCTACAGCACGTCCGATTTCTTCAAGAACATGGTCAAGCGAATACTGACATATTCCCGGCATTGATGGTACTTCCTGTATTACATCGTTCTCCTCCGTAACAAATACAGGGTATATAAGCTCGTCCACCCTTACATGATTCTCTCTTACCATATCTCTTAATGTCGCATTCATTCTTAATCTTCTTGTTCTGTCCATGATTATCATCTTCCTTCCAACGTTTCCTATATAATAGCATTGCATATAAACATTGTAAACTGGTATGTTATGTTCTACTATGTATCTTAACCATTCTTGCATACTCACCATCAAGCTTCATAAGCTCCTCGTGAGTTCCTCTCTCCTTGATGCCCTCGTCAGTAAGCATCAGGATTTCCTCCGCATTTTCAATAGTTGTAAGTCTGTGTGCTATTACAAATGTGGTTCTGTTCTCAGCCAGCTTCTCAAGTGATTCCTGTACAATCTGCTCACTCTCATTATCAAGTGCTGATGTCGCCTCATCAAATATAAGAATTGGCGGATTCTTTAAGAATACTCTTGCAATTGACAGTCTCTGCTTCTGACCGCCTGACAATTTGACTCCGCGCTGTCCGATATCTGTGTCGTATCCGTTCTCAAAGCTCATAATAAAATCATGCGCATTTGCAAGCTTTGCCGCCTGAATTACTTCTTCATCCGTAGCATCAGGCTTTCCATATCTTATATTCTCTTTAATTGTACCCATAAACAGATACACATCCTGCTGTACAACTCCGATATGGTCACGCAGGCTTTTAAGTGTAACATCTTTGATATCTGTTCCATCAATCTTAATCGAACCGCCCGTCACCTCATAAAATCTTGGAATAAGCGAGCAGAGTGTTGTCTTTCCTACTCCCGAAGGACCTGCAAGTGCAACATATTCTCCTGGTCTTACTGACAGATTAACCCCGGAAAGCACCTCGTCCACGCCGTCCTTATATCTGAAGGACACATTTTCAAATGTTATTGCACCCTTCACATCAGTAAGTTCCTTTGCGTCAGGCTTATCAGCTATTTCCGGCTCTACTGAAAGAATCTCTAAGAATCTTTCGTAACCCGAATAGCCATTCTGGAACTGCTCTGTGAAATCAATAAGCACCTTAACTGGCTCCGTAAAAATATTTATATACAGTAAAAATGTAACGAAATCCGTAATATTTACCCAGCCCTTTGCAATTCCAATACCGCCTGCTGCGATTACAATTACATTTATCATTGTTGTAAATGCAGTAAGTCCCGCATTGTACATTCCCATATAATGATAGCTGTCTCTCTTAGATTCAAGGAATAAATCATTCCCCTTCTTAAACTTATCACATTCGATATCTTCATTTGCAAATGACTTGACAACCCTTATTCCAGACAGATTGTCCTCTATCTGTGCATTTATCTCACCGATTCTTACCCTGTTTCTCTTAAATGCTCTCTTCATGCGCTTGTTAAGCACATACGCAAACACAAGCATAAAAGGAATCAGCACAAATGCGGCAATCGTAAGTCTTAAGTCAATCGAACTTAATATGCATAACGCACCAATTATCTTAATCAGTGAAATAGTTATATTCTCTGGTCCATGATGCAAAAGCTCTGTAATATCGAACAAATCCGATGTTATTCTTGACAATAACTGTCCAACCTTCTGGTCATCATAGAATGAATATGACAGCTTCTGATAATGATTGAATATCTCTGCCCTCATATCGTACTCAATCTTTGCGCCCATTACATGTCCATAATTAGATATATAGTAGTTACAGCCCCACTGTATAAGCACCAGTACAAACAGCACTGCAACAATAATCATAATCTTAGAAAGTGCCTCATCAGCACTCATATATGCGACCTTTGATGTAATGAACCTTACAACAAGCGGTATCACAAGTGCCACCGCCGCTGACATCATCGCCAGTATCATGTCCAGTATAAATGTGCCTAAATATGGCTTGTAGTATTTAGCCAGCTTCTTAAGATTCTCTTTCATAATCTTCTCCTGTTTTCTATATTTAATCTTCTTCAATTCCTGCCCGATATTATAGCATAAAGTAAGACAATGAAAAAGTATATAAAATGTCCGGCATGCAATTCATTGTAAATCACATGCCGGACATATTTAATAATCTCTACTCGCTCACAAATTCTGTCTGCTGTTCCTTAATGCCTCTGCCTGCTCCGTTAATCGCAAGATATAAAAGTCCAATTCCGATAAATATAAGCAACAGAACAACAATCATATACACAACTCCGATTCCTAGTGATTCAGACCCCATCTGACTTAAATCCCAGCCAAACCAGCCTGTCGGTGCAGCATAATTAAGGAAGTTATAAGGTGCTGTCATTGTATCATACCATCTTTCCCCAAGTGCAGCCAGAATGTATACGAATGCAACATAGCAAAGCGGTGGAATAACTGCATATATTGCATATATTTTCTTTGCCGAAAATCCCTTATCAAACATAAGAAAATCAGCAATTGCAAATACCGGACCAATCAAATGTACGCCAAGACTTCCTGCATATTTATTAAGATATGCACCAATCAGTCCATCCTCTGAAGTTGGTCCAAGAATAATCATATACACCAGACATGTCAGTGTAATCGAAAGTGTCATAAGGAATTTAAGAATATAAAGCCCATTGCTCTTATAATCTTTTCCCTTAGTAAGCAGTATAACATCAAGCGCAATAAACACCGCCAGCACAATATCAAGTGCCACATTAGACAGCGTTGTAAAAAATGTGAATGACTTGATACTGTCAATCGTAAACACAAGACCATACACCGAAGCAATCAGCGATATTGCCTTAAAAATAATACTTGCAATCAACTTTTTCTTATTTATAACATTTGTATTCAATTCGAGCCTCCAATTATTTTGATTTTCAAATTATAATACATATTAGTTTGATTATCAAGTTATTTATACAAAGTATCAATATATTCTTTCAATTTATCATACGATTCTTCATCCGCCTCATAATCTGCGCCATTCCATGTAACCTTACCAGCAAGTACAATCGTATTTGCCACCCCATCTTTATAATATGTAATCCTATATGCCCAGCCTTTAGTCTCTGGAAATTTCTTTGCCTTGAGATTCATATTCTTTACCAGACTGCTTATCTGTGTTCTCTGCTCCTCACTCGGTGTTATAGTCTTTCCAGTACCACCAGAAGTTATTGACACCTCATTATAGCCACTGATATCAATATTAACTACCTGTTTTGATATACTGATTATCAAATACACCGCAATCCCCACGACTGCCAATCCCACAATAATTGCTACTATAACCTTTCCATTAATTTTCTTCTTCATAAGATACCTCCTGCCTTCTCTCCGTTTTAAAGTTCAATCCGCCACATTTTCTTGCTTCCCTTCTACACATATATACGAAATTCCCAATCAAAAAGTTTAACTTCACACCTCTCGCTTTCGGCATCCACTCCTCACACGAAAAAACTCCCGCAGGAACAAGCCCTGCGGGAGCAATCATACACTTTATTAAGCTGTATATTAATTACTTGTAAAGTTCTACAAGCTTTGTAAGGTGATCATATCTTTCCTTAGCAACTTCCTCAGACTTAGCAAAGAGTCTCTCTGCTCTTTCTGGGAATGGCTTAACAAGTCTTGTGTAACGAGCCTCGTTATTAAGGAAATCCTGATATGTTCCATCACCTTCCTTAGATGTAAGTGTGAATGGATTCTTTCCTTCAGCCTTAAGTGCTGGGTTGAATGAGAAGAGGTTCCAGTAACCAGCCTTAACAGCCTTCTTCATCTCATCCTGGCAGTGGTTCATACCACCCTTAGCGATACCGTGAAGCTCGCAAGGTGCGTATCCGATGATGAGTGATGGTCCCGGATAAGCCTCAGCCTCTGTGATGGCCTTAACAGCCTGTGCTGGGTTTGCTCCAAGAGCGATCTGTGCAACGTATACATATCCGTAGCTCATAGCGATCTCTGAAAGTGACTTCTTGCTTGTCTCTTTACCAGCTGCTGCGAACTGACATACCTCACCGATGTTAGAAGCCTTAGAAGCCTGTCCACCTGTGTTAGAGTACATCTCAGTATCGAATACCATTACGTTTACGTTCTCACCAGAAGCAAGTACATGGTCTAATCCACCGAAACCGATATCATATGCCCATCCGTCACCACCGAAGATCCATACAGATTTCTTTCCGAGGTAATCCTTCTTAGCAAGTACTTCTTTAGATTTCTCACATCCGGCTGCTGCTGCCTTCTCTAACTCTGCGATAAGAGCTGTTGTTGGCTCAACGTTTGCCTTTGTGTCGTCCTTTGTCTCAAGGAACTTGTCTGCTGCTGCCTTGAACTCAGCTGTAGCCTTGTCTGATGCAGCGATCTCTTTAACAAGCTCGATAGCCTGGTCACGGAGATATCTCTGTCCAACTTCCATGCCTAAACCATGCTCAGCATTATCCTCGAAGAGTGAGTTAGACCAAGCTGGTCCCTTCTTAGAGTTGATATTTACTGTGTATGGTGATGTAGCTGCCGGGTTACCCCAGATAGAAGAACATCCTGTTGCGTTAGAGATGTACATCTGCTCACCGAAGAGCTGTGTAATAAGTCTAGCGTAAGATGTCTCAGCACATCCTGCACATGAGCCTGAGAACTCAAGGAGTGGCTGGTTGAACTGTGATCCCTTAGGTGTTGTATCAACCATTCCGGCATCTGTCTTCTTAGAAACGTTAGCTACTAAGTAATCAAATACTGGCTGCTCTGCTGCCTGAGACTCCTGTGGCTGCATTGAGATAGCTGCTGTAGGACAAACTGTGATACACTCACCACATCCCATACAGTCAAGTGGAGATACGCTCATTGTATACTTGTAAGCGCCTGCCTTTGGCTTCATATCAGCAACCTTCATGTTGTCAGGAGCTGCTTTTACTTCGTCATCTGTAAGTAAGAATGGACGAATTGTAGCGTGAGAACATACAAATGCACAGTTGTTACACTGGATACACTTCTCTGGATCCCACTGTGGAACTGTAACGGCTGTTCCTCTCTTCTCGTATGCAGAAGCACCTGTTACATACTGTCCGTCAGCCTTGTCAGCGAATGCTGAAACCGGAAGGCTGTCTCCATCCATCTTAGCGATTGGATCAAGGAGCTCGTTAACAAGCTTAACAACCTCTGGACGTCCTGTACGCTCTGCCTTAGGAGCATCTGCCTCAGGATTCTTCCAAGAATCAGGAACCTCTACCTTATGTACAGCGTCAACACCTGCATCGATAGCCTTGTAGTTCATCTCTACTACTGCGTCACCCTTCTTTGAGTATGACTTCTTAGCAGCAGCCTTCATGAACTCAATAGCCTTATCGATTGGCATTACGTCAGCGAGTTTGAAGAATGCAGACTGGAGAATTGTGTTAGTTCTCTTGCCCATTCCGATCTCGATAGCCTTGTCGATAGCGTTGATTGTGTAAAGCTGAATGTTGTTGTCAGCGATATATTTCTTAGCGTCAGCGTTGAGGTGATGAGCAAGCTCTTCATCTGACCACTGGCAGTTGATCATGAATACTCCGCCCGGCTTAACATCCTGAACCATCTTCATGCCCTGGATAACGTATGCAGGGTTGTGACATGCTACGAAGTCTGCCTGGTTGATGTAGTATGGGCTTCTGATTGGGTTGTCACCAAATCTCAAGTGAGAAATTGTAACACCACCAGTCTTCTTTGAGTCATACTGGAAGTATGCCTGGATGTATTTGTCTGTGTGGTCACCGATGATCTTTGTAGAGTTCTTGTTAGCACCTACAGTACCATCTCCGCCGAGACCCCAGAACTTGCACTCTTTTGTACCAGGTGCAGATGTGATAGGAGCCGGCTTAACCTCTGGAAGTGAAAGATTTGTAACATCATCCACGATTCCAACTGTAAATCTGTTCTTAGGAGCATCCTTCTCAAGCTCTGTATATACAGCGAATACTGATGAAGGTGGTGTATCCTTAGATCCTAATCCGTAACGTCCGCCTACTAATACAACATCGTTCATACCTGCTTCACGAAGTGTTGTAGCAACGTCTAAGTATAATGGCTCGCCAAGTGATCCTGGCTCTTTTGTACGGTCTAATACAGCGATCTTCTTTGCTGTCTTTGGAATAGCATTAAGAAGAGCCTCTGAAGACCATGGACGATAAAGACGTACCTTAACAAGTCCAACTTTCTCTCCCTTTGCTGTTAAGTAGTCGATTACTTCCTCAGCTACATCGTTGATAGAACCCATAGCGATGATTACACGCTCAGCGTCCGGTGCTCCGTAGTAGTTGAATAATTTGTAATCTGTACCAAGCTTAGCATTAACCTTGTCCATGTACTTCTCAACAACTGCCGGAAGCTCATCATAGAACTTGTTACATGCCTCTCTATGCTGGAAGAAGATATCTCCGTTCTCGTGTGATCCACGAGCTGCTGGATGCTCTGGGTTAAGAGCGTGTGCTCTGAATTCAGCAACTGCATCCATTGGACACATCTCTTTGAGATCTTCATAATCCCACTTCTCGATCTTCTGGATCTCATGAGAAGTACGGAATCCATCAAAGAAGTTGATGAATGGAACCTTTCCCTCAAGTGCTGCACAGTGTGCAACCGGTGAAAGATCCATAACCTCCTGTGGATTTGTCTCACAAAGCATTGCGAAACCAGTCTGACGACAAGCATATACATCACTGTGATCACCGAAGATATTCAGTGCATGTGAAGATACTGTACGAGCTGATACGTCAAATACGCAAGGAAGATTCTCACCTGCGATTTTGTACATATTAGGGATCATAAGTAAAAGTCCCTGTGAAGCTGTAAATGTTGTAGTAAGTGCACCAGCTGCAAGAGATCCGTGAACTGTACCAGCGGCACCTGCCTCAGACTCCATCTCAACTACCTTTACAGTGCTTCCGAAAATGTTCTTCTGTCCTGCTGCTGACCACTGATCAACTGTATCAGCCATTGGGCTAGAAGGTGTGATAGGATAGATTCCTGCAACCTCTGTGTAGGCATATGCTACATGAGCGGCAGCGGTATTTCCATCCATCGACTGTTTTGCTCTAGACATGATATTTCCTCCTGTAAAATAAATGTTCAATTATAGACATGAATCAGAATGTCTCTACATAATAGTTTAGTTTGTGTGATGTAAAAAATCAAGTTTTTTTAGCAATACATTGTACAAAAACCCTAAAATATTTATTAACAAGGTAAAATTTATGTACAAAAGGGCACAATGGCTATAAATTGCCTGTAAAACACTTGCAAAATACTGGTTTTACGTTAAAATAGAAACGATGTGTTACAGAAACGAACAGGTTATTAAAATAAGAAAGGATTGAATAAAGACAAAATGATTAGTGCAAACAATATTACATTAAGAATTGGTAAAAAAGCTTTATTTGAGGATGTCAACATAAAATTCACCGAGGGAAACTGCTATGGACTTATAGGTGCAAACGGTGCCGGCAAGTCTACATTTTTAAAGATTCTCTCAGGACAGCTTGAGCCTACAAGCGGTGATATCGCAATCACTCCGGGACAGAGACTGTCATTCTTACAGCAGGATCACTTCAAGTACGATGAGTTTACAGTACTTGATACGGTTATCATGGGCAATAAACGCCTCTATGATATCATGAAGGAGAAGGAAGCCATCTATATGAAGGAGGATTTCTCAGACGAGGACGGAATCCGTGCAAGTGAGCTTGAGGCCGAGTTTGCAGATATGGACGGCTGGAACGCTGAGTCTGATGCAGCTACTCTCTTAAACGGTCTCGGTGTGCCTACAGAGGATCACTACACTCTGATGGCAGACCTGCCGGGTGCAGTAAAGGTCAAGGTGCTTCTCGCACAGGCACTGTTTGGAAATCCTGACATACTGCTTCTCGATGAGCCTACCAACCACTTAGACCTCGATGCTATCTCATGGCTTGAGGAATTCCTCATCAATTTTGAGAATACGGTCATCGTTGTATCCCATGACAGATACTTCCTCAACAAGGTCTGCACCAACATCGCCGACATGGATTACGGTAAGATCCAGCTCTACGCCGGAAACTACGATTTCTGGTATGAATCAAGCCAGCTCATCGTGCGTCAGATGAAGGAAGCAAACAAAAAGAAAGAGGAAAAAATCAAGGAGCTGCAGGAATTTATCCAGCGTTTCTCTGCCAATGCATCTAAATCAAAGCAGGCTACATCAAGAAAGCGTGCCCTTGAAAAAATCCAGCTTGATGAGATACGTCCTTCAAGCCGTAAATACCCATACATCGATTTCCGTCCTGAGCGTGAAATCGGAAACGATGTGCTCTTTGTCGAGGGCATCTCAAAAACCATCGATGGCGTAAAGGTACTTGACAATATCTCATTTACAGTTAACCATGATGACAAAATTGCATTTGTCGGTGGAAACGAGCTTGCAAAAACAACTCTGTTTAAAATTCTTGCCGGAGAGCTTGAGCCGGACGAGGGTTCATATAAATGGGGTGTCACAACAAGCCAGTCATACTTTCCAAAGGACAATACCACAATCTTTGATACTGATGAGCTCATCGTTGACTGGCTCACACAGTACTCAGAAATCAAGGATGCCACATATGTACGTGGTTTCTTAGGCCGTATGCTCTTTGCCGGTGAGGATGGAGTAAAGAAAATGCGTGTACTTTCCGGAGGAGAAAAGGTTCGTGTACTGCTCTCCCGCATGATGATCATGGGAAGCAACGTGCTCATGTTCGATGAGCCTACAGACCACCTCGACATGGAGTCAATCACAGCATTAAACAACGGAATGATAAAGTTCCCTGGCGTAATCCTCTTTGCCTGCCGTGACCACCAGGTAGTCCAGACAACCGCCAACCGAATCATAGAATTCCTGCCAAACGGTTCAATGATCGACAAGATCACAACCTACGACGAATATCTTGAGAGTGATGAAATGGCACGTAAGCGTCAGGTCTACTCAATGAGCGAGGACGATGAAAACGACAACTAAACGCTAATTAATTAAAAAGAAGCATCCCAAAACCGGGATGCTTCTTTGACTATAAAAACATATTATAATTATATCCACTGTTGTAGGCCTGTGTATACCTTCCATTGGCGCCATATGTGTTAGTCTTTTCTGCCTCATTCTTTGCGGCATACTCAAGCATTGAAGCCTTGCTTGCCACTGCGTATGCATAAGAGCCATTTCCCTTAAAAAGTGCATCAACCTTGGTCGAATCAGCCTTTTTAAAGGTATCCTCGTCGACAGACAGCTTGCCGGACTTGGAATCAACTGTGATTCCCACCTTCGCAAGCGACTTTGAATTGATATCTGTAAGTGACTTCATAGACTCAAGATTTCTCGAAATCTGCTTTGTCTTAGAATCATCCGCAGCATTAATGAGGCTGTTGTAATCAGACACAAAAGCCGAAACCTTCTTGTACGTAGCATCTATATCGTCCTTGCGGCTGTTTTTGTAAAGAGACTGCGCCGACTTTACCATGTCCTCTGACTCCGACTCGATGGACGCAAGTGTCTTCGCTGAATCCTTAGATGTAGAAACAGATGATGAGACAAGAGACTGGGCCTTTGAATTAAGGTTATTTCCATAATATGACTTGAGAAGCTTAAAATAGCTGCCACTTCTAATGCCGCTATATGTAGTCATATCCATATTGGCAATAAAAGACGATGCTGCATTGCTGCTTCTACTGCCGCTAAAGCCGGAAAACAGTGTGGATATGGATGACGAATCCCACATTCCTATTCCTCTCATAGTATCACTCCTTTGATAATCATGTAATCCGTTACCTTCTATATATTTTTAATATAGACGCTTTTCCAATTTATGTCAAGATAATATCTGCCGGCATTGTCGTCCTTTATATATCCTCTATCTGCCAGTCAACAGGCTCCACTCCATGTTCCTTAAGAAACTCATTGGCTTTACTAAAATGCTTGCATCCAAAAAAGCCTCTGTAAGCCGATAGTGGGCTTGGATGCGGTGCTGTCAATATCAGATGCTTTGGATTTGTAAGCATAGGAATCTTCGACTGCGCCGGACGTCCCCAGAGCATATATACTATAGGTCTGTCCTGCTCATTTACAGCCTCTATGATTGCATCCGTGAACTTCTCCCAGCCGTGTCCCTGATGCGAGTTTGCCTGATGAGCCCTGACAGTGAGCACAGTATTCAATAGCAAAACTCCCTGATCAGCCCATTTCTTCAGGTATCCATTATTCGGGATATCACACCCTAAATCGTCGTGCAGTTCCTTGTAAATATTCTGCAGTGATGGTGGAATATCCTTCTGAGACGGAAGCACAGAAAACGACAATCCATGTGCCTGATTGACATTGTGGTACGGATCCTGTCCGAGGATGAGCACTTTCACCTTGTCAAGTGGTGTAAAATGCATGGCATTAAATATGTCATCTGCCGGAGGATATACCACATGTGTGGCATATTCATCTCTCACAAAATTGTACAAATCCCTGTAATACGGTTTTTTAAACTCGGCTCCCACAGCCTTTGCCCACTCGCCGTCAAGCATACTCATAATCTCAATCTCCCGCCTATCTTCTGACCGACACACCTTTATCTGCCAGATAATTCTTTAAATCCATAATTTCAAGCTCCTTGTAGTGGAAAAGTGAAGCTGCAAGCGCTGCGTCCGCCTTTCCCTCTGTCAGAGCCTCGTAAAAATGCTCCTTTGTGCCTGCACCGCCCGATGCGATAACCGGAACAGAAACGTTATCGGCAATAAGCCTTGTAAGCTCGATATCGTAGCCATCCTTTGTGCCGTCACAATCCATGCTTGTAAGAAGTATCTCTCCCGCTCCAAGCTCATTTGCCTTAACAGCCCATTCAATGGCATCAAGACCTGTATCTATGCGCCCTCCGTTCTTGTATACATTCCAGCCGCTTCCGTCAGCACGACGTCTTGCATCGATTGCCACAACCACACACTGACTGCCAAACTTGTCAGCCGCATCACTTATGAGCCGAGGGGTATTTATAGCACTAGAATTTATTGAAATCTTGTCCGCCCCTTCTCTAAGCAGTGCCTTAAAATCATCGACTGTTCTGATGCCGCCACCCACCGTGAACGGTATAAACACCTTTTCAGCAACCTTTCTGACCATATCCACAACAGTATTTCTGTTGTCGCTTGACGCCGTAATATCCAGAAAAACCACCTCATCTGCACCTGCCTTATCATAAGCAGCCGCAATCTCAACCGGGTCACCTGCATCTCTTAAATTGACAAAGTTTATGCCCTTCACAACACGTCCGTTATTCACATCCAGACATGGGATTATTCTCTTTGTAAACATATTATGCCTCCCCTATCCCTGCAAAATTTTTAAGTATTGAAAGTCCGACTGTGCTGCTCTTCTCCGGATGGAACTGGCAGGCGAACACATTATTTTTCTCAACGGACGCATGAATATGTGTGCTGTACTCTGTTGTTGCTGTGACAATTGCCTCATCAGCCGCCTTCAGATAGTACGAATGCACGAAATATACATATGGATGCTGCGAAAGACCTTTAAACAGCCTTCCGTTGTTCTGTAAATCGAGTGAATTCCAGCCTATGTGAGGTATTTTAAGCCCTTCCTTATCCGGAATGCGAAGTATCTGTCCGTCAAGCACATGAAGTCCCTCAACACCCTGGCTCTCATCGCTTCCCTCAAATAACAGCTGAAGACCTAAGCATATGCCAAGAAACGGCTTGTCCATATCACACACCTCGTGAATCACCTTGTCCAGCTCATATTTTTTAAGTGAATCCATTGCATCTCCAAAAGCTCCGACTCCCGGAAGTATTACCTTGTCGGCATTTAAAATCTCATGCCTGTCTCTGGTCACAATACTCGCCTCGCCTATCGCTGTAAGAGCCTTTTGTACGCTTCGCAAGTTGCCTGCTCCATAATCGATGATTGCTATCATATTATTCAGTCTCCTCTTTAATGCCTAATTCATTTAGTTTCTGTGTCAGTGCCAGTGTATAGTCATCTCTATCATCTATATTATACAGAGCAATGGCATCATCGTATGATAAGCCATACTGACTGCTCAAGGTATCAGAAATAATGTTTTTAAGCTGCTCAAGCTGCAGCTCACATCCGTATTCCTTTGCATTGTCTGCATTTACAGCACATCGACCTGCCGCACATACCAAGGAATCCGCCGCCATGGTTACATAACCGGAATCGCTAAAGCTCTTATAGGCATCATACTTGCCTGACACTGCAGCAAGCACCGACAGCTTATTGTACAGCTTCTCGTCGTCACCCGAAAGCTTCAAGCCGCTCAGCCTGCTGTATGCCTTTGTATACAGCTCTATTGAATCAGCTTTATTCTGTCCCAGATCAGCTATTGCCTGGTTGTACGTATTCTGAGCATCAGTCACCTTGGAGTTGTTTCCGAGCAAAAAGGTACATATGAGAACAAACACAACTATCGACATAACAAATACCCAGATTACTATAACAGGCCCCTTAGGAAGCTTAGGTCCCTTCTCCCATCCAATGCGCTCCTTCTTTTCCTTTGGAGCCTTTGGCTTTTTTTCTTTTTTAGGCTTCTTTTCTTTTTTAGGCTTTTTGCCCTTCTTAGACTTATCCGATGCTTTGTTTGGCTCTCCGTTAGCATCCAGCGCTTCAAGTATCTGTTTATTCTCATCCGAGAGCATCTGTGCGTCAGTTTCTATACCATCCGCCGTGCCCTGTGTATCTGTAACGTCATCTGACTGTGGCTCTTTTGTAAAAAATGATATTATTTTTTTAAAAAGGCTCTTTTTTGCGGTACCTTGCGCATCAAGCTCTCCATCAGTCGGCTCATGTACCTTCATCTGACGGCTTGCATAATCATCTATATCATTCCCTGTCTCATCGGTTTTTCCTTCAAGCAGATCACCGATATTATCCAAACCATCACTATCGAGTATATCAAGTATATCCTTTGATGCATTTCCTGCCAGATCAGGCTCACCTATTTCTTCAACCATCTGAGGTTTATTTGTTATTATACTCTCCGGAGTCTCCTCCTGCTTTGAATCCTCAGCCATTTCCGGCATATTTGTATCCATCGTCTCTATCCCAGAATCTGCCGGTGTAAAATTAAGTACCGCATCGCTTAGATTATCGTCTGCTTTGTTTTCCTGATCATCTCCCTGAGTCTCCTCTTCCTTCATCCTTCGGTCAAACTCAGTGAGCATATCATCAAGTGAAGCATCCTTGTCATCAGGAGCCGGAGTCTGTACATTAAGAGCCTGCCCCTTGGCCTGCTCATTTTCTCTATCAAGCTCCTTTTCAAAGCTTGACAGATACTCATCATATGTCTCGTTTTCAAGCTCATCCTCAAACTTTTTAAGGAACTCATCCTGATCAGCCTCAGACATCTTCGTATCTGTATCCTGCAGCTTGTTCATTGAATCCAGCAAATTGTCCAGATAGTTTTCTGTCGATTTATCGCTCATTAGTATTCTCCATCTATAATCCATTAAAGGGTGCAGCTAAACAAGCCACACCCCTTGTATCTAAATATATTATGCTTTATTAAGCAGCTTGTCAATCGCATCTACAAGCTTTCCGATTTCAGGCTTTGTAAGCTGTGCGTCTGCTCCGAGCTGTTCGCCCTTTTTCCTCATCTCTTCGTTTACCAGTGAAGAGAATATGATAACCGGTATATCTCTAAGCTCTGCATCCGATTTTACAAGCTTTGTGAGTCTGTGTCCATCCATGAGCGGCATCTCTATATCAGTTATAATGCAGTCAAGATGCTTTGTAATATCGCCCTTTTCCTGCATAGCCTTTATCTCATCCCAGGCCTCCTGACCATTCTCTTCCACGATGAGATTGGTATATCCGGACTTCTTAAGACACTCAGTGATGAGCTTTGACAATAAAGCCGAATCCTCTGCAATAAGAATTGTAGCATCACTTCTGTCTCTTGCCTCCATCTCATCAAGGTCGTTGACACGAAGCCCTGTCTGTGGACTGATAGAAGCTACTATAGCCTCAAAATCAAGGATAACTATCAGCCTGTCATTCATTTTGATAACACCTGTAGCAGTGCCGCCATGTTCACCCGTCAGTGTCTCGTCAGGCTTTATGATATTCTCCCACGATACGCGATGTATGCCGATGACCTGGTCTACATGAAATGCCACATTGAGCTTGTTGAAATTTGTAATGATAAACAATCCCTTTTCATCCGTCTGTGGCAGGTTAAGACAATTCTTTAAATTGATAACCGTAATCATTGTGTCACGTGGCATAAATATTCCCTCAACACTCGGATGAGTATTCGGAACAGGAGTGACCGGCATATATTGCAGAATCTCTCTGATCTTTGCAACATTGATGCCGTAATGATTGTCTCCCAACGTAAATTCAAGCACCTCAAGCTCGTTTGTTCCTGACTCCAATAATATGTTTGTATCCATAATACAACCTCCGCCTCTTAGTAATCTAAGTATATCATATATTTTATAATTCAATCAAACTTTTTTCGTTATCTTTTATAACCGACATCGTGATGTTGTCACATGCTGTGCCCTGCGGTATCTTGAAGAGTAACACCACATCAACCGAACCGCCTGCCTTTACTGTTCCCTGAAAGGTATTAAGGGAATACGTAAGGAATGTACCCTCAGCCGTGTACTCCTTTCCATCGGGGAAAGTGGCCTTATATGTCCTCGCATTGCCAAACATATCAACATTTATATCCTCGCCAGTCGGATTTTTAAGAGTAAATTTCATAATAGCAAAAGTATTACCGCTTTCTGCCGTCATAGAGTAGTATGACCCCTCGTTATACACATCCGACTCAGTAGCTCCATCATATGTGATATCAAGACTGCCGTAGCCTGTTGCCTCAGCAAGTGACACTTTCTTTTTCTTCGTAGCAGAAGGCTCTTTCTGCGAATTGCTGTTCTTGTCATTTCCTGCCTCAGATGTCTTATTATCCTGCGAATGTGAATTATCAGTTGACGCCTCGTCCACTTTCTCAGTATCCTCCGCCGCCTCAAGGTTCTCCGTAGCGTTAGTCATGCCATCCTGCTGGTATATATTGTGTTTTGCAACAACATATGCCGAATAATTCGCAATAAGGCTTTGTTCAGCATCCGTCATATCATATAATTGTGTTCCGCAGCCTGTCAGCGTTATAATAGCTGTAAATGCCACAGCTGCCATTTTTAAATATCTTCCTGTCATTGTAATAAACCCACTCTTAATCTATGACTTTTATCCTAATAATATATATAGTAACACATTTATTCATTGTTTGCAATAAATAACTCAAGTTCAAACCAGAATTCTACACCATCCTTGTGATTTATGACACCATACCCTCTGTGATGTAGCTCCATAATAGCCTTTACTATAGACAGACCTATGCCGCTTCCGCCATATTCTCTTGTTCTGGCCTTATCCACCTTGTAGAACTTATTCCATATATTGTCTATATCCTTTTCCGGTATCGGCTCTCCTGTGTTAAACACGCTGACTCTCACATAGTCGCTGTACATGCTGTACGATACAGTGATTGTACCGCCTCTTGTGCAGTGATTTATCGCATTACTGATATAGTTTGTCACAACCTCCTCAATCTTGTATATATCACCGCTCACATATACACAATCGGTCCAGTCAAACTCAATTGCAGCCTCATTTTTTTGTGCCAGAAGCCTTGACGAGTCTATAACGCCCCTTATAAGCGATGTCAAATCAAACCTGGTCATCTCAAGCACATCACTGCCATCCTCCAGATGATTGAGGGATAAAAGCTTCATAACCATGCGGTTCATCTTGTCGGTCTCATCCATAATGACATCACAGTAGAAGTTACGGCTCTCATCATCGTCGTTCACAACCTCCTTGAGCCCCTCAGCGTAGCCCGAAATTAGAGCAAGCGGAGTCTTTAGCTCATGTGACACGTTTGACAAAAACTCCTTTCTCATCTCATCTATTTCTTCTTTTTTCTTTATATCACGCTGTAATTCATTGTTTGCCACCTTTAGTCTTGTGATGGTCTGCTCAAGTGTCTGCGACAACTCGTTCATATGCTCGCCAAGCACATAAAGCTCCTTTGCACTGTTTTCCGTATCAATGTATTTCGCATCAAAATCAAGCTTTGCCATCCTTGTCGACAGCTCAGTCATATTCCTTATCGGCCTGGTCATGTTGCGCGCAACAATATACGCCATAAACACTCCCACAACAATAGCAGCTACTGTGCCTATTGCAAAAAAGCGGTTCGATATGGATACGCTCTCCTTAATACTCTCAAGTGGTGTCTTCATGTATACAAAGTTACCGTCAATCAGTCTGTTATTTATGATGATATACTCTGTTCCCAGCCTTTTATCCTTCTGCCTTGTCATATTCAGGTTGTTATAGTCTGCCGAATACGACGACATGCTCGCCTCCAAAAGCAGCTGGAATATTTCCTGATTGTCAGTGGTTCCCTCAATGATTACCTTACCGTACTTGTTGAACACAACCGCATCTATATTGGCGCCGACACATTTCTTTTCAAATGCTACAGCAAACGCATCATCTGACAGCTTGTCATTTTTTGCAGCCGAGTCCACCATTTTGTATACAGCAAGCATCTCTTTTTCCTTGTTAAACACATAATACTTCTCCAGCAGTGTGTTATTGGCCATCCAGAACACTCCTACTATCAGAAGTACAATGAATGAAATCACAAGCGTAAGCTGTGTGGATAGTGTTTTTTTCTTTTTCATGCTGACACCTCTTGTCCCAAATCTATTATTCCCTAGCTTAACACTTACTGTATCTCAAACTTATATCCCACACCCCAGACGGTCTTTATATAGTCGCCTTTAGCTCCCATCTTGCTTCTTAATTTCTTCACATGTGTATCAATAGTCCTCGCATCGCCAAAATAATCATAGCTCCACACGCTGTCAAGTATGCGCTCCCTAGTAAGCGCAATCCCCTGATTGCTCATAAAGTAATCCAAAAGCTCAAATTCCTTTACCGAAAGCTCAATAGCCTTGCCATCAATAGCTACAGTATGCGCCGTCTTGTCCATCACAATACCACCGGCCTCGCTTATTACTGCCTCCTCGCCCAGCTTATTTGCCCTGCGAAGGAGAGCATTTACCCTGGCCACCAGTATCTTGGGAGAAAACGGCTTTGATATATACTCATCCGCACCAATGTCAAAGCCGTTTAATTCATCACGCTCATCTCCCTTGGCTGTAAGCATAATAATCGGCACCTTTGAAGTCTGTCTTATTTCACGGCATACCTCAAAGCCATTTATCCTTGGCATCATTATATCAAGCACCAGCAATGCTATATCCTTCTGCTGATAAAATATATCAAGTGCCTCCTCGCCATCCCCGGCCTCAAGTACCTCATAGCCTTCCCTTGCAAGGAAATCATGCACGAGCTTTCTCATCCTGCTCTCATCATCTACCACCAGTATCTTTATTTTGTCCACTCTGCTGCATCCTGCCTTTCATCCAGTGCTTTTTCCCTCTCTTCAACTGCCTTTTCCCTTTTTTCAAGCTCCTTCTGCCAGTTTTCATATTTGTCTATCAGCTCGTTTTCGTAGTCCACCACATACGGACTGTGTCCGCTCACATATGTGATGCCAAACATAGCTACTATGGCAGCCGATAGTACAATAGTAAAAAACAATGCCACATGGAACTTTTTCTTATAGCCTGCCGTCTGTTTTTTCACCTCGACAACCGCTTTTTTATCCTCAGGAATATAAATCGGACGGATATCCTCATTCTTGATATAAGGAATCGTATGCAGATATTCCTGCAGCTCAATGAGAAACGCTACTCCGACCTGAGTATAGAAATATCCCGGCTTGTTAAGCCTTAAATACAGCTTGTATACCGTATCCGGGTCTGACATATCGGTCTGCTCCTTTATATATCGTATCCCGTCACTTTCCTTTTTAGCCTGCCTAGCCTCTTCCTTTGTCTGAAACTCAAACCCATCAACTACATACATCATATTCCCTCTTTCTAATCATCGCGTTCTGCAATCTCACCCGAACGATATGCCGCAATAAGCTGCTTTAGATCCGCAATCTTTTCCTTCATCTTTATTCCGGCATCTGTATCTCCGACAAGTATTCTCTTATCCAGCACCTCTACAGCCTCACGCCTTGATACGATATCCCTCTCATCCCTTACTGCCGTCTCCGGTGATTCAAACGGCTCATGCGCTGTCAATGTCAGCCCATATGAATTATATATCAGGGTATATCCCGCGATGCCAGTGCGCCTGCGGTAAGCCTTTGAAAAGCCACCGTCTATGACTATCACTCTTCCATCACACTTCACAGGGCTTTCGCCTCTTAATCTGTGTACAGGAACGTGTCCGTTTATGATATGGTCTCTTTTGTCATGCAGACCAAACTCCTCAAGTATACGCTGTGCACACTCAGGCTTGTTTATATAATCATAGTAAAAGTTTTTCTTTTCTACTTTCTTGTCATCATCATCTATAAAATATCTCTCAAACGTAGCCATCTTATTTCTGCCGTAAAGCGGAGAATATGGAGCTGTCCATATGTACCACATGATATCGCTGCCCTTTTGTCTCTCCAGCCTGTCATCCGAGAAAAAAGCCTTTCTGACGTATGTCTCCAGTATATCAAACAAAGCCTTGCCGCTATACTCTTTACCGTAGATATTTACCCTAGCAAAGCTTCCGTCCTCCTCCATCGGGATGCAGCCGTGGAAAAGCAGATTGCCATTATATACCTTGTACATGCTGCCCTTTTTAAGCATCAGTCCAACGTGGGTTTTCAGCTTCTCGCAATGGATAAACGAGCTCCTGAGCCTCTGTATAACCTCTTCTTCGTCCTCTGTCAGTCTGTAAGGATCAGCCGGGTCAATTGTCGGAAAGCTTGTGTCAAGCAGCTTATAGGTTCTGCCCTCAAGCTCTATGGTTCCATTCTTGTAATCAATATGCTCCAAAAGCAGTCGCTCCTTCATACCATACTCCGGCCACTTCTTGATGAGCTGACCCTCCAGCTTGAAACGTATGATGGCAATGGCCTTGTGCATTTTCTTTATCAGATCACTCTCCATATTGTCTGCACCACTTGGAGCCACCTTGAACACAAATCTGGTGCAAGGGTCATCCTTGTACGCCTTCAGTGCAAACGTAGCAAGCGGAAGCATATTTATGCCGTAGCCCTCCTCGACTACATCCAGATTACCGTATCTGATACTGTTTCTGACAACAGTTGCAATGCATGCAAGGTTTCCTGCGGCTGCCCCCATCCAGATGATATCATGATTACCCCACTGTATATCCAGTGAGTGATATCTGCACAGCCTGTCCATTATCAGATGTGGACCTGCTCCCCTGTCATATATATCCCCAAGCACATGCAGATGGTCAACAGCAAGCCTCTGGATAAGCTCGGAAAGCACCACTATAAACTCCTCCGCAGTACCTAACTCCACTGTTGTATTGATGATAGACTCGTAGTAAGCCTCCTTGTTTAACACCTCCGGCTTTTCTGTGATGAGCTCCTCTATAACATATGCATACTCCTCCGGCAGAGCTTTTCTCACCTTTGAGCGCGTATACTTTGATGAAACTGTCTTGCACACCTCTATCAGCTTGTAAAGAGTGGTCTTATACCACGAATCCATATCAGGCTCATCCTGCTTGATAAGCTCCATCTTCTCCCTTGGATAGTAGATAAGTGTGGCAAGTGCCGCCTTATCAGCCTTGTTCATCGCCAGACCGAAGACATCATCTATCTTCTTTCTCACAGCCCCAGAGCCATTTTTCAGCACATGGGAAAATGCTTCATACTCGCCATGCACATCAGATACAAAGTGCTCTGTGCCCTTTGGCAGGTTTAAAATAGCCTGCAGATTGATAATCTCGGACGATGCCTTGCCTATTGTCGGATACATCTCTGACAGCTGCTCCAAATAATGTAAGTGTTCTTTATCAATTGCTATATTCTTCATATATATCTAGACCTCATAATACTGATTCATCACTTTATTTATTTCCTTTTCAAGCTTACCGCCCGTGTATACACACTTCATAATGCACTTTCTGATTGGCTCCTCAAAATTAGTACCCTCACACTTATCCAAAACTCCCTGTAATGTAAGCTGTACAAGTATACTCTCCCCTGTCTGCGGATCTGTGGCTATGTTTTCGTACACCTTCTTGTAGTACTTATCACTCACTATCGGGTACTCAGTCAATGCCATTTCCCGCCACTTTCTGAAACTTAGCGACATATATTCACCTGCTAGTATAATAATGGTGTAGTCAATCAAGACTACTTGGTTAATAAGTTTCTGTAAATCAGATAACAAAAGAAGGGATTCTTCCTTCATCAGATGTTATCCATAATAATTATCATGTCTGACGGTTCCTGATAGACACCAGATAAAACATAAGGTATTATCTCTTAGGATAGGACCAAGAATGTTCACCTCCTTGGGAAGTCACTTCTGTGACTGATACCTGTAAAAAAGTCAATTAGTCCATTCGACAGGGTTTTATGTTTTAGCTGGTTGGGAGCCTGAAGGCCATACCCGAATAACACGCTAGGTTGTGTACCTGCCAGATTGGAAATGGATTCCTATCAGAAAGGAGCTATTGCTCATGTCAAACAAAGTTATTTTTAATCTTGATGAACTATTCATCTCTGTTGGTATTGATGTCGGTGCTGACTTCTCTTGGATGTCTATAGCACTTCCAAACCAACAATTCGTAGGAAAACCTTACAAAATCCTACATAACAGTATTGATTCCCTTACAACCGCTGTTTCTAAAATAAAAGAAGCAGAAGAGTTGTATTCTTTGGAAAGTCGCATTTTCCTCGAATCCACGGGAATTTATCATTACCCACTCTTCTGCTATCTTCGTGATAAGGGTTTTAACTGCTCGGTTATTAATCCTATCATCACTAAGAATAGCACAAATATCAACATACGAAAAGTACATAATGACCGTTTTGATTCTAAAAAAGCTGCTTTAGTTGGCTTGAAACCTGATTTAAAGGTTTCTCTTATGCCATCAGACCTTGCTCTAAACTGCCGTAATCTGTGCCGTGAATACTACGATTTAATGGATAATCGCAGTGCCTATGTGAATAAGCTTCAGGGTGAATTACGTATGGCGTTTCCACAGTATCTTGGCATCTTTTCCAAGGTTACTATCAACACTTCTCTTACATTGTTGGAAACTTATACCTCTCCATCAGCTTTTCTTGAAGCAGACAAGCAAGAGATTATTGATATCATCAGATCAACAGCTCGATTTGGACTTACATATGCTCAGAATAAGTATAATGCCATAATTCAGGCGGCAACTGATGCAAATCAGTTTGGGTACATCATAAACAGCAACATCAAACGTATTCGCCTTTATATCAGCTTCATACGTAAATATGATGAAGAAATCAACAGCATTCTTGAATCGCTCCATGAGCTTGTTGATGCTAATGAAGATGCCGACTTTGTCAAGCAGATCCATTTGATTGAAACATTTAAAGGTGCTGGTTTCTTGTCTGCTGTATCCATCATGGGTGAGATTGGTGACTTTTCAGCATTTTCAAAACCAAAACAACTTTTCGCTTATTTCGGTCTTGATCCGGCAGTAAAACAATCCGGAAAATTTGAAGGTACCAAGGTTCAAATGTCTAAGCGTGGTTCTGCCATAGCTAGACGTGTTATTCACACGTTAACCTTACAAAGCATCAGTATCTCACGTAATGGAGAAGCTAAAAATCCAGTCCTTCGTGAGTACTACCTCAAGAAGTGTGATTCAAAACCAAAACTCGTAGCAATGGGAGCTGTTTCACATAAGGTATGCAATATGATATTTGCAATACTCAGAGACAACAAACCATTCAAAATCATTGCTCCTCAGGAGCATATCAAACAATACAATGCTGCTAAATGCGACATAGCTGCATAAAATACTATGACTCCAATGAATCAATATCTTTCAAAAAACGATATTTTCACCAAGGGGAAAGTCCGCCATTTTTTAGTCAGAAAACAAAGTAATTTTTTTCTCATTTAACTATTGACATTTATTAGCTGGACTCTTTTGTATATAATAAAATATTGTACCAATTAGCGGTGCTCTAATCAATGCCTCAGACACATTTATTTTTAAAAAAATTTTTAATACTTATCATAAATAAAGCTATATTTGTTTAAATAAAAAAAGTGTAAGCCGCATTCAGCTTACACTAATAAAGTTTCAGGACACCTCCCTTTTTATATAACAAACATTTTTATTTGACAGTAATTGACGTTTCTTATATATTTATTTATGTTTCAACAGTAACCATTATAATTTATTGTGTATGTCAATACATGACCAAATTTGGAGTTTATTTTTTAAAAAAGAAGGGAGATTAGCTCATAAATGAACCGACTTGAAATAGCAAACAACATATCGACAAATATTGAGCGCGAACGCATAAAGCTTGGTATGTCCCAGGCACAGTTTGCAAAAGCACTTGATATATCACTCTCCACCTACAAGCGAATAGCAAACGGAGAATCATCTCGTATAGACATCTACACTGCTTACCTGATATACAAGCTGACAGGACGGTTTTCCTGCGAACTAACAGGCTTCAATGATGATGTAATAAACCTTATAAAGCGCATCAAAAAGCTTTCCAAAAGCCAGCGCATACTTATAGACTCGATTATAGACACTGAGGTTGCGCTGTCTGCCTACAAGGATGAAAGCAGTCATAAGGAGGATCTGATTTCCGTCCTCATCCCGACAGGCAATATGACCGACGGCATGATTTTTGACTCCTACAATGTCGAAAAGCTTGATGTTTCAAATTACAGAAAAGCCTTCGGTGATGCCCTTCACATCGGAATCCGCATCACAAGCAATCATCTGCATCCCGTATATAATAAAGGCGATATACTTCTAATCAGTCGAAACCCAATCCGCGACGGCGATACTGGTATCTTTATCAACGCACAGAACAAGCGTGCATACATCAGAAAACTCCACCAGAAAACCCCATGTGAGCTCACACCAATCAACAATTACGGTGAGACCTTTTATGTCGACAGCGATAATGTTGATGATATGAGCAAATGGATAACATTCGGACACGTGCTCTGCAAGGTGCGCTAGCAGATTACTCTGTTATTTTAATATCATCAAAGCAGTCAAAGGTTGCAAAGTAGTCTGCCGGAGTTTCTGCTCTTCTGATGAGTTTTGCCTCTCCATTGCTTTCGAGCAGTATCTCTGCTGAGCGGAGTCTTCCGTTGTAATTATAGCCCATTGAGAAGCCATGTGCTCCTGTATCATGTATTACCAGATAGTCTCCCATATCAATCTTTGGAAGCTGTCTGTCAATAGCAAACTTATCACAGTTCTCGCAGAGTGAGCCAACCACATCATATGTATGGTCACAAGGTGCATCCTCCTTGCCGAGCACGGTGATATGATGATATGAGCCGTAAACAGCCGGTCTCATAAGGTTTGCCGCACATGCGTCCACTCCTATATACTCCTTGTAGATATGCTTCTCATGGATAGCCTTTGTCACAAGACAGCCATACGGAGCCATCATAAAACGTCCCATCTCTGTGTAAATAGCCACATCGCCCATTCCTGCCGGTACCAAAACCTCATCGTACACCTTATGTACACCGGCGCCGATAACTGATATATCGTTTGGTGTCTGATCCGGCTTATAAGCCACGCCAACTCCACCTGAAAGATTTACAAATCTAATATCGCATCCGGTCTCATTTTTAAGCTCAACAACCAGCTCAAAAAGCTCCTTTGCAAGCTGTGGATAATACTCGTTGGTTACTGTATTGCTTGCCAGGAATGCATGCACGCCAAAGTATTTAGCGCCTTTTGACTTAAGAATTTTGAATGCCTCAAAAAGCTGTTCCTTTGTCATGCCATACTTGGAGTCTCCCGGATTGTCCATGATACCGTTTGACAGTGTGAACACTCCGCCCGGATTATATCTGCAGCTTATTGTCTCCGGAATATGTCCGATTGTTTCCTCCAAAAAATCAATATGTGTGAAATCATCGAGATTGATGATAGCACCAAGCTTGTCTGCATATGCAAATTCCTCTGCCGGTGTATCATTTGATGAAAACATGATATGCTCTCCGTCGAAGCCGCATGACTTTGCAAGCATAAGCTCTGTGTATGATGAGCAGTCACAGCCCATGTCATAATCCTTTAAAATCTTGAGCAGATATGGGTTTGGGGTAGCCTTTACAGCAAAATACTCTCTAAAACCCGGATTCCATGCAAATGCATCCTTTACAGCCTGCGCGTTGGCACGGATGCCTGCCTCGTCGTATAAATGAAATGGTGTAGGGAATTTTTTAACAATCTCCTCTACCTGTTGTTTTGTCACAAATGGTGTCTTTTTCATGTTTATCTCCTAACTTTTACATAGTAAAGTGTACTAAAACATATGCTACAACAAAATGGGTATATTTTCAAGAATTTTTATGGTATAATTTCTCATTAGGTAAATGTCTTTACTTTTTTAAGTATAGTTGATATAACTATTCAAAACTGATATAACTATTTAAATTAAGATATAAAGGGAAACAGGAAAATGAACATTAAAGTACTTCAGTATATTGATAATACACCAAAAAATAATATAACTACCGGTCAGGCTGCTGTAACCGGTGATAACATTCCTTCCAATAGCAGCTCCGCTGTCAATAGCAACGGTGCTGATTTTGATCAGGTGCTTGACGATGCAAAAATGGCTGAAGCTGCTGTTGCCATTGACAGACTGATTGCCCAAAGCAACGGTGGCTCAGTTGATATATCGCTTGTACAGAGGTTCTTTGATCAAAATGGTATAAATATCGAGCTTTGCAGCAGTACCGCACCACAGTCTGCCGCAGTTAATAATACAGTGGCTTATTCCGGTTCTCCAGCCGGCATCAGCTCAGATACAAATACATATAATGCAGCAGCTTCCGGAGCCTCAGGAATTAGCAGCAGCTCCGTAAAACTCGAAGCTTCCGGTTTGTCATGCTCTGCCGATCTTGATGCAATTTTTAATGAGGCTGCCTCAAAATACGGTGTGGATGCCAAATTTCTTAAGGCTATCGCCAAGTGCGAGTCTGACTTCTCCACAGAGTGCACCAGCCGTTCAGGTGCCATGGGTATCATGCAGCTCATGCCACAGACTGCTGCCTCACTTGGTGTCACAAACGCCTACGACCCATACCAGAATATCATGGGTGGCGCCAGGTACATAAGCGAAAAGCTCACCCAGTATAATGGTGACAAATCACTTGCCTTAGCTGCCTACAATGCAGGCTCCGGCAACGTAGCCAAATATGGCGGCATTCCGCCATTTAAAGAAACTCAGAACTATGTAGCAAAGGTTATGGCATACTATAATTCATAATAAATTGTATTCTGACTCACATAAAATTATATTTTAATTCAAAGTGGCTTGACAAATGCTGATGTATATAGTAAACTTAGCAAGTTGATAGTTGCTGATGTGGCTCAGAGGTAGAGCACTTCCTTGGTAAGGAAGGGGTCACGGGTTCAATTCCCGTCATCAGCTTATTTAAAGAAAACCCCGAAACTCAAGATTTTCCAGTAAAATCAAGAGTTTCGGGGTTTTTTGTACTTCATTTTTTCAAATTTAGTTATTTTATATATTGAATGCCACAGACATAAAGCCTGTGGCATTCAATGTATATGAGGAAAAGCATATGCGACGTCAATTCAGTGCACATGAATAATTTTTAGTCGGAACTGAGTGTACCCCAACACATAGTTGAAATACAACAGCTCCTTTTGATGATATTATAGTAACACTTAATTGTGTCCTAAATATAGCCATGTGATAAATATTTTCTTAAATTTGGTAAATATTTACAAACAAACTCTTAATCCGGCAGAAATATTCTATATTTCAACAATATATTTCTCATACGCATTGATAACAGTAGTTTCTCCCACCTTGTCAAGCCTGACAAACTGCCTGCCGTAGCTCATATGAACATGTCCATGCACAAAATACCTTGGCTTATACTGCTCAATAAGCTTGTTAAACACATCAAAGCCAGTATGACATGTATCCTCACCATCATGCAGTCCCTTTGCCGGCGAATGGGTAACTAGCACATCAAAGCCGTTTTTACGCTTAAGCTTCCACCACAGCTTCTTAACGCGCTTTGTCATCTGCTTCTGTGTATACTGATTATCTCCCGGCTTATAGCGGTTTGAGCCTCCCAGACCAAGAAACCGTACACCCTCATATTCGTAAATCTTATCCTCAATGCATATACAGCCTTCCGGTGGCTTTACCTTGTATTTGTCATCGTGATTGCCATGCACATACAAAAGTGGCACTCCAACCATAGTTGTCAGAAAGGACAGATAGCTCGGATTTAAGTCTCCACATGATACAATAATATCAATTCCTTTAAAATCCTCTTTCTTAAAGTATTCCCAGTACATTTTCGACTCTTCATCAGCTAAGAATAATATCTTCATTACAGTTTATTTTCCTCTACACCCTTTAGTTCAACCACCGTCTTTGCATTATCAATAAACTCACTCATAGGCGGAATATTCCCCACAACATTATCTACAAGCCAGTCCATTTTCATGATATCAGACGGTTTCATCTCGTGCTCACCTTTGTTTTTTAGCTCGCCCTTCTGGTCATATATCGGTCCAAAGAACGGTACAATCTCACCCATTGTGATATCGCTCTTTAAATGATCCGCAAGCCTTTTCACGCCATAAGGTACATGCTTTGAACAAATCAAATCAATGACCCCGGCAGACATGCCCCACCAGTAATTAAGCGCCTTAACCTGCTCCTGTCCTTCAGCCTTGTAGGAGCCTGCCAGTACGCTCTGCAAAAGCTTCTCATAAAACACTCCCCAGTTCCATATAGGCATGGCAAGGTTTAATGCCTGTCCATCCTGCAGTTTGTACAGACCAAAATGTCTGGACGCGTCATTCGGAGTGATAATATCCTGATCCGACACATAATGGATGTCATTTTCTGTGAGAAATTTATCTCTGTCATAGTCCTTTGTCTTTGACCATGCCAGATATACCTTTGCCCTTGGATTCACACTTGCAACACCCAGAGCAAACGCGTTGATATTGGCAATCATGCCATATATCGGGTAGTCTGCAATATATGCAACCCTTTCATTGTCTGTGACAGCTCCTGCTATCATTCCTGCGAGAAACTTTGCCTCATACATACGTCCATAGTATGTTCTGATATAAGGATGAGGCGCATTCAGCGAACAGTTGAGTATATAAACCTCCGGATGCTCAACAGCCACCTTTAAGCTGTTTGGCATCATCTGCGGTCCCACACAAAAAACTATATCGGCACCGGACTTTATGATATCTTCAAGCACCTGCTCCACATTGTTCTCATCTACACCTGCCACATATTCTGTCTCCAGCTTGTCCGAAAAGGTTTCATCAAGATACATGCGCCCAAGCTCATGCGAATACAGCCATGCTGATGTCTTTGGCTCTCTCGGATACAAAAATACCACCTTGAGCTTCTTTTGATTCTGAGGAATAAGATAGTTTAAAAGGCTCTTTTTTGTCTGTACCTTTTTCGGATCCAGCACCAGATTTATCTTATGCTTTTCCCCTTCTGCTGCAAACTCTTTCCATGTATTGATGATGTTTTTGTTGTAATCATTCTCGGACATCTCAAGCATGGCATCCATGCCAAAGACCTCCATAAATACTGTAATAGCATCACCCAGCTTGATGTCTAACCTGTCACCACCGCGAAAATTATAGACCTTTGAAAAATCAAACATTACCTTGGCAAATTTTTCCTTGGTCTCATCATCCCATCTGCCCTCTTTTCCAACAAGCGAAAGAAGCTTATCAGCATTGCCCAGCTTCGTAAACTCCACCGAGCAAAGCCCCGTGATTTCATTGAACTTCATATACTCATAATACAGCTTCACATCATAATCATCCGACAGCTTTGGAATCTTTCTTGTCACAATTGCAGGAATCGAAACGGCGTTGAAATACTTGAGCACGCTGACCCTCTTATTGCCCTCAAGCACATAGTATCTGTTCATATACTCAAATGCCTTGATCGGATCTCTGATTCCCTCATTCATCTGTGCATCTGACAGATTAGACCACTTCACGGCAAACTCGCTTCCCTCTTCCAATATCGGCATAAAGTTTGCCGCAAATGAATATGTCCTGCCCACGGTGCTTGTTCCTACAACAAAATCCAAAGGAACCTGGACCAGCCCCATATACTGCTCCGTTTTAATATCTGCCTCTGATAAAATTTCATCAAGCACAGGCAGATAAGGGAACTGTCCCTTAGCTATTCTTGCCCTATATTCTTTTTTTCCCAGCTTTAATGCTTCTGAATATTCTATTTCACCCATATTGTAATCTCCTTTTGAAACTATTTTAACATAAATTTTAAAAATTTAAACATTTCCTTTGATATTTTTGAAAACTCTGATATAATATATGTTAGGAAATAGGTACCACAGTCATATGGAGGATAAAATAATGCAAAATATATCGCGGGAAAATGCCGATATCATAGGCGAAGTAGCCAATATCTGCATAGGCAATGCAGCCACAACACTGAGCATGATTCTACAGAGACCGACAAATATTACTACTCCGATTGTAGAGGTTTTAAAAAAAGAGGATGCTCTCGATCATGATGATCGAATTTTAATTAAGGTTCCTTACACAAAAGGGCTTGACGGAACCAACCTACTTATTATAAAATTAAATGATGCATTGGTTATTGCCAATCTCATGATGGGAGGCGACGGAAGTAATGTTTCTGATATGACACTTGATGAACTCACACTTTCCGCCATATCGGAGGCTATGAACCAGATGTGTGGTACAATAGCTACATCAATGTCTTCGCTCTTAAACGAGCCAACCGACATAGGCTTTCCGCTTATTAATTCAAGTTATCAGAAGACCTTTGATATACCGGATGAGTTGTGTAACGGAACAGATATTGTCAAGGTGACATTCAGGCTGACTGTTGGAGATTTAATAGACAGTGATCTCTTACAGTTGTATCCGATAAGCATAGTAAAACAGATTATCAAACAGGAGGTTTAACAACATGGCTAGAATTTTAATAGTTGATGATGCAGCATTTATGAGAATGATGCTGAAGGATATCCTTACAAAGGGTGGATTCGAGATTGCAGGCGAGGCTGCTGACGGAAATGAGGCAGTTGCAAAGTACAATGAGCTCAAGCCTGATCTTGTAACACTTGACATCACTATGCCAAATAAGGATGGCATCCAGGCTTTAAAGGAAATTAAAGCAGCTGACCCAAACGCTACATGCGTTATGTGCTCTGCTATGGGACAACAGTCTATGGTTATTGACGCTATCCAGTCAGGTGCCAAGGATTTCATCGTTAAGCCATTTCAGGCTGACCGTGTTATCGAGTCAATCAGAAAAGTACTTGGATAATATTTACATACAAAACAAGGTCTGTCAGTATAGCTGACAGACCTTGTTTTATTATATTTTTGTAACTTTTCAGTACCTTCACAGCTGCGCAAGACTCTCAATAGCCTTGTCATCAAGAATAACCTTTGCATGCTCCATAAGAAAAGCCCTTTTGTCAGCCCCTGCAATGATATCGTCTGCATACTCATCTGCTATGACAGACATCTTTTCAAGCTCATGCTCATCATAGCCCGATAAATCCATGCTCATAAAGTACTCTCCCTCAAACTTAAAAAGCTGTGAGAATGGCATTGGCAGTCCTTTGATCATCTTTGCAAATCTGACAGCCACATCAAATTTTTCAAAAATGAACATTACAACAGACACCATATCCTGCTTTTTTGCAGTTGTCCTGCCTTTTTTATTTTTCTCATTCTCTGCAGCCTCGGCCGGCAGCGAATTAAGCAGTCCATTAACGATATCTTTAAGATGCTCCATCATTCCCTCAGTAGCAGGATGTTCAGAAAATGTCAGAGAAAGTGTGTGATCCGCCAAAAAATCTGCTCTCACAGTCTTGATTCCCGAATTAAAATCAGTTCCAAACTCTTCTGAAGCCATGTCAAATATCTGGTTCATAAACTCCTGGGTGCGCTCGCCATTGCTCATGATTTCATCCATTGTATATCCCAGATCATATATCTCTTCTTCTGAAATAACACATTTTATAGTGTGTTCACCTATTCTTGAAAACTCCATAACAAGCTTCACCTACTTTCTTTTTAGCTTTTGTCTGATACGGGATAGTGCATTGTCAATTGATTTGTCTGATTTTCCAAGCATATGCGCTATCGTTGTATAATTATTTCCTTCCAGATACAATTGTAGCACTTTTTTCTCCATATTACTCAGTTTATTCCACAATTGTTCCTTAAATTCCTTAAATTTTTCCTTCTCTATGAGAAGCTGCTCAGGACTTGCAATATCATCCTGCAGCATTTCTTCAAACTCTGTACCATCACTGTCACTCTGCGAAAAGGATATATATGTGTTAAGCGGCATATGTTTCTTTCGGTTTGAAGCCTCAAGCGCCGAGCATAGCTGCCTGGTGATGCACAGCTGTGCAAAGCTGCAAAAGGAAGACTCCCTGTCGCTCTTATAGTCCCTGACTGCTTTAAACAGACCAATCATGCCCTCCTGAATGAGGTCGTCATTCTCACCGCCTATCAGGTAAAGTGCATTCGTCTTTTTACGCACAAGCGGCTTATACTTTTCCAATATATAGTCCATGATTTCGTTATCGTCACCATTGGCATTTTTGTCATTATGAAGCCTCGTAATGAGCTCTTCATCCGTATATGCGCTGTAATCTTCCACTTATATGCTTCCTATTCTATAAATATACACTTCATAATACACGCCACTCATCCTGCGGCATGTAATCTACTTTCCACTCTTAAGTCTCTGTCTGACTATCTCATATGCAAGCACACCTGTCGCAACCGATGCGTTCAGTGAGTCAATATCGCCCACCATAGGAATAGAAGCTGTCATATCACAGTTTTCCTTTACAAGCTTGCTGACTCCGTCACCCTCATTGCCTATTACAAGACCTATAGGACCTGTGAGGTTTAAGTCATACATGGTAGTGCCACCCATATCAGCACATACAAACCACATGCCCTTTTCCTTAAGCTCCTTTATGGTATTTGAGATATTGGTAACCTTGGCAACAGGTGTATAGTTTATCGCACCTGCAGACGTCTTTGCCACTGTAGGGGTAAGTCCCACTGCACGCCTTTTTGGTATGATGATGCCATGTGCACCCGCCTGATTTGCGGTACGGATTATTGCGCCAAGATTGTGGGGATCCTCTATACCGTCAAGTATGATGATAAAAGGCGGCTCGCCCTTTCTTTCGGCATTTTCCAGTATGTCCGAAACCTCGGCATACTCATATGCTGCTGAAACTGCAATGACACCCTGATGCTTGCCTGTCTCAGACATCTGATCAAGTCTTTCCTTTGCAACATAGTTTATGATTGCATCATGCTTTCTGGCCTCTCTTGTGATTGACTTTATTGGTCCGTCCTGACAGCCGTCAAGCACAAAAAGCTTGTCTATTGTCTTTCCCGAACGGAAAGCCTCCAGCACAGCATTTCTGCCCTCTATATAATTCTCATGAAATTTTTCTTTATTGTTGTTATCCATATTTTCCTCTTATTTTGTGCTATATTTCAATTCCTAAAAGCTCCACTCCAAGCTTAGTGAGTGAAACAACCCTCTCAAAATCATCCTTCAGATAAAGATAGCCCATGACCGCCTCAAGCCCTGTAGCTTTCCTGTAATCAGCCATTGTAGCGTTTTTTGCCATAGAAGGCGACTTGGCATTGCGCCCTCTGTGATACACATCACTCTCCTCCTGCGTCAGATGAGGTAAAAGTGCCTCTATCATGAGAGCCTGCGTATGTGCCTTTACTATATTACTTGTGTGCTTATGAAGCAGATTTGCCTTTGTATTGCCCTTTCCCACCACAACTGAGCGGATGACAATATCAAATATGCCATCACCGATATATGCAAGTGTAAGCGGCGAGTATGTCCTTATATCAACATCCTTTATTCCAAACTGTTCCTTAATATATGAGTCTATCTTCATACTATACAAGCTCCCATTTTACTCCCTCTCTGGTATCCTTTATGGCAACCCCCTTTGCCAGAAGCTCATCTCTTATGGCATCGGCTGTCGCAAAATCCTTTGCCTTTTTAGCGGCTGCACGCTCTGCAATTTTATCATTGATAAATGCCTCAAGCTCACTGTCTACAGATGACGATGCCTCAAGTAAGGCCTTTCCTGATTCCCTAAGTCCCAGATCAAGTACCTGCTCAAAGTCATCGATAAGTGCAAGCTTTGTCCTGTCTGAGATATCAGCCTTAAGCACATCATACACTATGGTTATAGCCATTGATGTATTCAGATCATTTGAAACTGCATCAGTAAATTTCTTCTTAAAGTCAGCAAAAGCTGTCTCATCAATATCACCCTCATCCTTAAGCTCTGCCACACGCTTTGCAATCTTATTGTATGCCGCAACTGCATTGTCGAGCGCATCAAACGAAAACTCAAGAGGCTTTCTGTAGTGTGACTGTAAGCAGAAGAATCTGTAGGCAAGCGGATTGTAGCCCTTTTCCTGAAGCACTGAAACGGTAAGTATCGCTCCCTTTGACTTGCTCATCTTGCCGGCTCTGTCATTTAAGTGATTGACATGGAACCAGTACTTACACCAGTCGTGTCCCAGATAGCTCTCAGACTGTGCAATCTCATTGGTGTGATGTGGGAAAATATTGTCCACACCGCCACAGTGGATATCCACGTACTCTCCAAGATGCTTCATGCTGATGCATGAGCACTCTATATGCCAGCCCGGATATCCGACGCCCCATGGGCTGTCCCATTTAAGAGCCTGGTCCTCAAACTTAGACTGTGTAAACCAGAGTACGAAATCATTTTTATTCTTCTTGTTTACATCCTCCTCGACATCATCTCGCACTCCAACCTGAAGCTGTTCCTTCTCTACTGCTGAAGAGAACACAAAATAATCATCAAGCTTTGATGTATCGAAATATACATTGCCTCCTGCAAAATAGGCATAGCCCTTCTCGATAAGCACCTCCACCATATGGATGAATTCCGGAATACAGTTGGTTGCAGGCTCTACTACATCAGGCATCCTGTTGTGTACAGCTGTAAAATCCTTAAAAAAAGCATCTGTGTACTCCTTTGCCACCTCCATGACGCTCTTGTGTTCACGCTTTGCGCCCTTTAGCATCTTGTCCTCTCCGGTATCTCCGTCGCTTGAGAGATGTCCCACATCAGTGATATTCATGACACGCTTTACATCATAGCCCACATAGCGAAGTGCCTTCTCGAGCACATCCTCCATGATGTATGAGCGGATATTTCCGATATGTGCAAAATGGTAAACTGTAGGTCCACATGTATACATGCCGATTTTGCCGTCAACACGCGGAACAACAGTATCAATCTGTCTTGTGAGTGTATTGTAAAACTTGAAATTGTTCTCCATTATTTATATCTCCTTTTGGATGATTTATAATTACCTTTTTATTTTAGCATGTTTTCCCTATATATTCAAATTAATCGGCCTGACAGCCACTGCAGCCGCTGCAGCCGCCTCCGACCTGCATACTTGCCTCATAGAGACCTGTAAGTGAGCAGATTGCCTGTGATGCAATTCCCTCCTCGCGGCCTGTAAAACCAAGCCACTCCTCGGTCGTTGCCTTTATATTTACCTGTTCCTTTGCGATTTGCAGCGTATCAGCCACATTCTGCTCCATCTGCTCAATATACGGACGAAGCTTCGGCTTTTGTGCAATTACTGTCGCATCTATGTTTTCTATCACATAGCCTTTTTTTGCAATGAGGTCTCTCACATGCTCTAAAAGCTTAAGACTCGAAATCCCCTCATATGCCGGGTCTGTATCCGGGAAATGCTTTCCGATATCGCCAAGTGCCGCTGCACCCAAGAGTGCATCCATTATCGCATGCAACAGTACATCGGCATCCGAATGGCCTAAAAGCCCGAGTGTATGCGGAACCTTCACTCCTCCCAAAATCAAATCTCTGCCCTCAACAAGCTTGTGCACATCATAGCCCATTCCTACTCTCATATATCGTCTCTCTTTCTATCAGATACAATACCTCATGTTATTGTCAACTGTCATTGCTCTGTATTTTAGTTTTTAACTATAGTATACCTTATTTCTTCTGTTGCGCCAAGATATTATTTTCAGTAACTTTTTTCAAATAAAAGACCGCCCCGGACAAACCGGAGCGGTCTCTATTAAAATTGAAATAATCCATTAAATGTCTTATGCAAGTGCTGCAGTGATGATAGCCATTGAGTAAACCTCTCCTGCATTACATCCACGAGAAAGGTCATTGATTGGAGCATTGAGTCCAAGAAGGATTGGGCCGTATGCTTCGAAATTACCAAGTCTCTGTGCAATCTTGTATCCGATATTTCCTGCGTTGATGTCAGGGAAGATAAATGTATTTGCATGACCTGCAACCTCAGACTGTGGGCACTTTGTGCGGGCTACACGTGGTGCAACTGCTGCGTCAAACTGGATTTCTCCCTCGATTGGAAGATTTGGATATTTCTCTCTTGCCTTGTGAGCTGCGTTTCTCATCTTGTCAACATCCTCGCCCTTTCCTGAGCCAAGTGTTGAGTAGCTTAAGAATGCAACCTTTGGATCGATACCGAAGATCTTAGCACACTCTGCCGATTCTCCTGCGATTTCAACAAGCTCGTCCTCTGTAGGATGGATGTTTATAGCACAGTCGCTCATTGCAAGCACCTCATTCTCACCTGTTGCAGATGGACGAACAAGGATAAAGCATGAAGATACGATTGTGTTGCCAGGCTTTGTCTTGATAAGCTGTAATGCCGGACGAACTGTATCTGCTGTTGAGTATGTAGCTCCTCCGAGAAGTGAGTCTGCGATACCCATCTTTACAAGCATTGTTCCAAAGTAGTTAGCTGATGAAAGAATTCCCTTAGCCTGCTCCGGTGTAACACCCTTGCTCTTACGAAGCTCGCAGAATAATTCAACCATCTCATCCATACGGTCAAAGTTCATAGGATCTATAATCTCTGCTCCGCGGATATTGAAACCGCTCTTCTCAGCGCTTGCACTAATCTTCTCAGGATCTCCGACAAGGATAGGATGTAAGAAGTTGCTTGCAAGTAAACGCGAAGCTGCCTCAAGGATACGTGGATCCTCTCCCTCTGTGAATACGATTTTCTTTGGGTCTTTCTTTAATATTTCGATTAACTGACCAAATCCAAACATGATAATGTCTCCTTTATGTATATTATTTATTATTTAAAACTATATCTGGTTTCACACCACTGACTATAATATACTTATTTTTCTCGAATATCAATAATTGTTAAAAGGTTGTCAAGATGTTCGCGAAAAAATCCAATCCATGATATTTCATGGCACAATAAAAGGAACCGGATTAATATTTTCCGATTCCTTTTATAATGATCACTATTTATTCGTTTAAGGAGTATTTATCATACAAAACCGTTTACTCTGCAAGTGCCTTAAATGCCTCATCAAGATCCTCAATTATATCATCCACATTCTCAGTTCCGATTGAAAGACGGATAGTGTTTGGCTTGATGCCCTGATCTAAGAGCTCTGCTTCATTGCACTCTGAGTGTGTGGTAGAAGCCGGATGTATAGCAAGTGACTTAACATCAGCTACGTTTGCAAGCAGTGAGAAAAGCTCAAGGTTGTCAATAAATTTCTGCGCTTCCTTTGCTCCACCCTTAATCTCGAATGTAAATATAGAACCGCCTCCGTTAGGGAAGTATTTCTTGTAAAGTTCCTGCTGCTCTTTATCCTCTGAAATAGATGGATGATTAACCTTCTCTACGAGTGGCTGATCCTTTAAGTACTGAACAACCTTTAATGCGTTCTCTACATGTCTCTCAACTCTGAGTGATAATGTTTCAAGTCCCTGAAGGAAGATGAATGAATGAATTGGAGAAATTGTAGCTCCTGTATCACGAAGAAGGATAGCTCTGATGTATGTAACGAATGCAGCTGGTGCTGTATCCTTTGCAAAGCTTACACCGTGGTATGATACATTTGGCTCAACAAGCCATGGAAACTTATCAGCAGCGCCAACCCAGTCGAACTTACCACTGTCAACGATTACACCACCAAGTGTTGTACCGTGACCACCGATAAACTTAGTAGCTGAATGAACAACGATATCTGCACCGTATTCAATAGGTCTTACAAGGTAAGGTGTTGCAAATGTGTTATCAACAACAAGTGGAATGTTGTGTGCATGTGCAATCTTAGCAATTCTTTCGATATCAACAACTTCTGAATTAGGATTTCCAAGTGTCTCAATCTGAACAGCCTTAGTATTAGGCTTGATAGCTGCTTCGATAGCATCATAATCAAAAGGATCTACGAATGTAGCTTCAATTCCGTAATCTGGAAGTGTATGTGCAAGAAGGTTATATGTTCCGCCGTAGATATTCTTAGCTGCTACGATGTGATCTCCTGCATGAGCAAGTGCCTGGAAAGCATAAGCTAAAGCTGCTGCACCAGAACCAACTGCAAGTGCTGCTACACCACCTTCAAGTGCTGCGATTCTCTTTTCGAATACATCTTCAGTTGGATTAGTAAGACGTCCGTAGATGTTACCTGCATCCTTAAGACCAAATCTGTCAGCAGCATGCTGGCTGTTATGGAATACATATGATGATGTAAGGTAAATAGGTACTGCTCTAGCATCTGTTACCGGATCAGGCTGTTCCTGTCCTACATGAAGCTGTAATGTTTCAAACTTTAAATTTCTTTCTGAGTAAGATTTCTTTGCCATAATTAATTACCATCCTTTTTAATTTATTTCAAAAATGTATTGCTTTCTTGATGTTGATGATAATATAAACCCTTATCCCTACTATGTCAATAGGTTTGTATGATATTTTTTGAAAATATTTTGGAAATGTGTATTGGTTGTGCTTTGGGATGTGTATTTGGATTTGTTTTGCAGTGTGTATTTGGAGG